>Ga0210057_1004918_pt1 | contig 17420 bp, 14 predicted proteins | sample CryGeyCG2114_010_2_FD_183968 | JGI IMG/M metagenome (GOLD analysis project Ga0210057, IMG submission 183968) | Groundwater microbial communities from aquifer - Crystal Geyser CG10_big_fil_rev_8/21/14_0.10 (SPAdes) (version 2) | ecosystem: Environmental > Aquatic > Deep subsurface > Groundwater ...
CTTCAAAGCGTCCAAGGCAACCTGGGCTTTTTGCTTGTCTGTGTATGATGTTTTTTGCATATGTTTTTATCATACAAGTATATCTATAAATTTAAAATTTGGTGTCTAGATTTCCCAGTCCAGTATAGGCTTTGCGATCCATGAGCTGGCTTGCAAGGCCAGAGAGATTTATATGAGCGAAAAAGCGACTACTGAGGATAAGAGACTACTTCTTAGCTATGTATTTTCGAACCTTGGACTTAATGCAGACAGGATAAGGACAAACTACACTTTTGCATTCGATTTTTTGACTAATTGGGTACCTAAGCTAAATTACGCTTTCGAACCGGCTAAAACACCAATGAATAAAAGAAAAAACAGGGCTTTTGACCCTGCTTTTATTCCTGTGCTCGGGGGCAAGGATTCGAACCTCGGTTATCTGATCCAGAGTCAGATGTCCTCCCACTAGACGACCCCCGAATGCTATCTTTCATCAGATACGCTATTTAGCTTATTATATCTACATTTATTATATCTACATCTTTAAATATTTTCTTGAAGCTAAAAGAGATGAAATAGCGCCCAGAAATATAGTCACGACAACCTGAACCCCAACCAGAAGCAGTCCATTTTGTTTTAAAACAGCTACCAAATTAAAATCCAAAAATAAAGTTTGTATTTTAGAGTTTAAGAATAAAACAATCAAAACAAAAATAGTGTCTAATATTAAAACAGAAAACAAGGCATACAACGCGCTTTGAACCAAAAATGGCCCCTCAATAAACCAATTTGAAGCCCCCACCAAACGGCTGGTAGTTATCTCGTCTTTCGTGGAAAGAATAGTCAATTTAATAGTGTTGAATGTAATTAATATCACCAATAAAGCAATAGCGATACCCCCAATAAGCCCTGCTTTCTTTACATTTGAGGTAATATAGAAAAGCTGGTTAATGACTTCTTTATTTTTGCTATAGGAAATTTTCTCAATAAAACTATTAGCTTGTTTTGTTTTTAAAAAGCTGTCTATTTGAGCGTAGTTTTCTGAAGAAAAAGCTTTAATATTTAAAGAGGCCAAAAATGGATCTTCCTGCACCTGCCCCAAAGCTTCTAAATAAAACTTGTCGTCTTTATGTTTTTCGATGAAAATTTCACTAGCTGCTTGTTTCGAAATATAATCAACCGATTTCACCTGGCCAGAAAGCGCCAACAAATCTTGCTTTAACTGCAACATTGTTTCCTCGGGGGTATTTTTTTCAAAGTAAACAGAAATGTCCACTTTCTTTTCCGATTGAGCAATTAAAAAATTTCCTATCTGCTCAAAAAGAAAAATAAATGATATGGCAAAAACCACAACCCCCATTATGAAAATAACCTGCAAACTTAATGTTTTATTTCGCCAAAAACCCTGCCACCCGAACTTAATTATTCTTTTAAATGATATAAGCATAAATAAAATTAAATTGTTCTAATTGACCTAATTAACCTAATTATTCTAAATAAGCACCTAGTCCCAATTGGGTTTTAGTTATTGGGATTTATTGAGGTTAATTAGAATAATTAAAATAATTTGAGCCTTAAAGAATGAACCTTCCTTTTGCGTCGTCGCCTATTACTTTGCCTTGGTCTATTGTGATGACTCTTCTTTTCAAGGAGTCCACAATTTCTTTATCATGAGTTAGCAATATAATAGTTGTGCCCATTTCATTTATTTTTTTAAATAAACTAATAACTTCGTAAGAATTATAAACATCTAAATTACCAGTTGGCTCGTCAGCTATTATAATTTCTGGCCGATGAATTAAAGCTCGGGCAATGGCCAAACGTTGTTTTTCGCCACCCGATAACTCGTGAGGAAAATGGCAAACTCTATTTTCAATGCCCACAATTTCTAAAACTTTTTTTACATCTTTGATAATTGTTTCATCGCAAACCCCAACAACCTGCATAACATAACATAAATTTTCTTCAACTGTCTTGTCGCAAAGCAACTTGTAGTCTTGATGAACAACACCTATTCTTCTTCGCATTTCTTGCAATTTTTTTCCCTTTAACTCGCAAATATTTATATCATTTAAAAATATTCCGCCTTTTGTTGGCGCTTCTTCTCTGGTTAAAATTTTTACCAAAGTGCTTTTACCTGCCCCAGATTTTCCCACAATAGAAACGAGTTCGCCCTTGGCAATTTCTATAGTAACATTAGACAAAGCAACTATTTTTCCGCTTTGATTATTATAAACTTTTGTTAAGTTTTGAAACTTCAGCATAAATAAATTTTTCTAAATCTCCATTTAAAATCGCCTGCGTGTCAGTTGTTTCAATATCTGTTCGGTGGTCTTTAACTAGGTTATAAGGATGCAAAATATACGATCTAATTTGATGGCCAAAATCAGCCGAAACTTTTTCACCTTTTAATTTTGCCAAATAAAGATCTTGTTCTCTTTCTTTAAACTGCAAAACTTTACCTGCTAATATTTCCAAGGCAATTTTTTTATTCACTGCTTGATATCTTTCGGTTTGACAACTCGCCACCAATCCAGTTGGTAAGTGAGTTATTCTAACAGCTGTTTCTCGCCTGTTGACATTTTGCCCGCCAGCTCCCGATGACCTAAATGTTTCCACTTTTAAATCATCAGCTTTTAAAATATTTTCATTAATTTCCTCATTTTCAATTCTTGGAATTACTTCTACTTTTGCGAAAGAAGTTTGACGCAATTGTTTGTTAGAAAAAGGTGAAAGTCTAACAAGCCTGTGAGCTCCGTTTTCATTTTTTAAAAAACCGAAGGCAAATTTTCCTTTTATTTCTATGCCAATTTCTTTAATGCCAATTCTGCCCTCTGGCCCCCCAGCCTCGCCAAATGTTTGAAATAATATTTTATGCGCCCAATTTTTTGATTCAGCGTATTTTTGATACATTTTTAACAACAAACATACCCAATCTTCCGCATCTCTTCCCCCGGCCCCGGCCTGAATAGAGATAATCGCATCCTTTTTATCATACTCTCCTGATAAAAAAACTGACAAACTTTTTTCGTTAATCACGCCATCTAATTTAAATGCTTCAAGGGATTCTATATTTTCTTTTAGCTGTATAGCTCTTTTTTGTTTTTTTATTGCTTGTTCTGAATTGCGCCAAAAATCAGGCCTCATAAAATCCGCTTGCAAAGTGGCTAACTCTTTTCTTAATTTTTCAATTTCAGCGGTTATTTCTTGCATATCCCTTTTATAGCACAGTTTTATATTAAATTAAAGTGAGCCACCTGTCAGAATTGAACTGACATTAACGGTTTACGATACCGCTGTTCTGCCGTTGAACTAAGGTGGCGAGATAATTTTTAAATTTTTAATTTTGTAATTTTTAAATAAACTCTAATTTTTAATGTTTAAAAATTAAGATTTAAAATTTATTTATAAAATTAAAAATTGGAAATTAAAAATTTAACTAAGCGGGATACCAGAATCGGACTGGCGCATTAACCTTGGGAAGGTTACGTACTACCACTATACTAATCCCGCGCTACTTCTTTATCATCTCCATAAACTTCTGCCATAAATCTTTAATCTTTTGACTTGCTTCTGTTTCTTGAAATTCTTTTTGATCGGGGAAAGCGACAACTTGCTCGCCCGATTTTTTAAAATTTAATTCCTCTCTAGCAACCATTTCCAAATAATCACCATTTTGACTTTGCAAAATTTTACCCTGAATCAATTCTTTATCTTTTGAGAGTTCTTTAAAATCCATTTTAGTTTCTTGTAATTTTGAAAAAATTTTCTGCTTTGCTTTCAATAATTTATAATTACCAAAAATCAAAAGGCCCAAAACAATCAACAACAAAACAGCAATTATTTTTAAAAGATTCTCTCTTGGTTCTTTCATAAAAATGGTTTATTATAATAGTATGGCAAAAAAAAATTTTGTAAAAATTATTTGGATAATCTTGGTGGTCTTGGTGTCTTTAAGTATGGTTGTTTCCATGCTTCTGCCTGCTTTATTTTAACACATCTAAAAAAACTTGGGCTGGAATATTAACTTTTGCTCGATTTTTTAGTTTTTGCTTGCCTTTTTTTTGGGCCTCAAGCAATTTTTTCTTCCTCGTCACATCTCCTCCATAAAGTTTGGCTGTCACATCTTTTCTTAAGGCCGCCACTGTTTCTCTAACAATTATTTTGCCTCCAATTGAAGCTTGAATGGCCAGAGCAAACTGTTGAGGGGGTAAAACTTCTTTTAGTTTTTCTAAAAACTTTTTCATTTCACTATAAGCTTTTTCTTTTGTTAAAATTTTAGCAAATGCCTCCTCTTTTTCTCCAGCCACTAAAACATCTACTTTCACCAAATCGGATTTTTGAAAACCTGTTTGTTTAAAGTTAAAAGAAGCATAACCCTCTGTTGATGATTTTAATTTTTCATAAAAACTCCCGGAAATTATCTCTCTTAGAGGGGCTTTGGCTACCAACAATGACTTCTCATTTGTTAAGGATTGAGTATTTTCCAAAACAATTTCAAATTGAGGAAAAAATTTAAATAATTGTCCAAAATATTGGTTTGGCGTTACAATTTCCACCCTAACCATTGGCTCTTGAATCTCTTGGGTTATAGATGGATCGGGAAAAAAAGAGGGGGAAGACACTTCAATTTCTTTTCCGTTTTTTAAAAAAGCTTTAAAAATAACTTGGGGAGAGGTGGCAATTAAATCTAGGCCAAATTCATTTTTAAGACGGCCAATTGTTATTTCAGCGTGCAAAGATCCCAAAAAACCGCATCTAAAACCCCGGCCCAAAGCCATTTGCGATTCTATTTGAAAATCAAAAGCTGGATCGTTTAATTTATGTTTTAATAGAGCGTCTTTTAGCGTATCAAACTCATCAGCTATAGCTGAATACAAGCTTAAAAAAAGCACGGGTTGTGGTTCTTTATATTCTGTTAGGGGTTTAAAGTCATTATCCGATATCAGATACTGATAATTTTCTCCAAATAATGTATCGCCAACCTTAACCCTTGCTGGCTCTTTGATGCCAGTTTTAATATAGCCAATCTCTCCCGCCTTTAAAACATCTGTTGGAAAAAATCCAGGAGTAAAATAGCCAACTTCCTTAATTTCAGATTGGCATTTTCCAACAAAAAAACTAACTTTGTCTCCCCTTTTAGCTACCCCAGAAAAAATTTTAACAAAAGCCACCACCCCGGAAAAAGAATCGTATTTTGAATCAAAAATCAAAGCTTTCAGCAAAGAGGTAGAACCAATAGAGGCGGGAGGAAAAGTATTAACAATTCTTTCTAAAAGTTCTGGCACGCCTTGCCCTGTTTTTCCAGAAATTTCTAAAATTTCTTCTTCCTTTATGCCAGCCACCACTGATAATTCTTTTTTAGCTTCTGTAACTTGTTCTTCATTAGCTAAATCAACTTTATTAATTGCCCCGATAATTTTTAAACCCATCTTTTGAGCTTGTTCTAAATTAAATAATGTTTGCGCCTGAATTCCCTGCTTTACATCAACCAATAAAACAGCTCCCTCACAGCAAGCTAAAGCGCGAGAGGTTTCATAAGAAAAATCTATATGCCCTGGAGTGTCAATCAAGTTCAGTATATAGTTAGTAGTTAATAGTTTATAGTTAAGGCGAACGGGATGCATTTTAATAGTAATCCCCTTCTCTCTTTCTAAGTCCATTGAATCCAAAAATTGGTTTTTCATTTTACCCTTGCTTATTGTGCCAGTAATTTCCAAAAGCCTATCCGCCAAAGTGGACTTCCCATGATCAATGTGTGAAATTATTACAAAATTAAAGATTTTATCTTGCATATATGCCCCCAAATTAATTTGGGCTCCTTTAAGCCCATTGAAGAACACAAGAACAAATAAGAAGCGCCCCCAATTAAGCCAGAAGAAACAGTTTGCGCTAAAAGCCCGAAAACTTTATTTGTTGGCAGTAAACCGCCAATTAATTTTAGGCAGAAATAAGCTGCCAACGAGGCTACTAATGAAGCGAAAAACATTTTTAAAAAAATATTTTTATATTTTCCTAAAGATAAATTTTTTAATTTAAATTTCAAACCAACTAAAAGAAAAACAAATTGAAAAATAGTGGAAATAGACAAGGCTAAAGATAAACCCAAAACTGAAACATCAGTTAAATTTTCTAATTTTAAAAATTTAATCGAAAAACTTTGAAAAATACCGGGGGTTTTCAAAAGCCAAACAAACAAAAAAGATAAACCCACATTTAAAGCAATAGAAAATAAGGCGATTTTTAAGGGCGTTTTTGTATTGTGCAAAGCAAAGAAAGCTTTGGCTAAAAAAGGAATTAGGCAAGCGGCAAACAAAGAAAGCGATAGAACCCCCAATGAACTTGCCGTAAGCCTAGTTTCCCACCAGCCAAAATAATTTCCGCTGGCAATTTGAGTTCCATAAATAAGGCGAGTAACTTGAGCCCGCAAAATAAAAATAAACCCGCTTAAAGGCAAAGTAAAAAAAACAATCTTGCTTAAAATATCAGAAAATGTTTCTAAAAATTTTTCTTTTTGATCAGATACAAAATTTTTTGAAAGGGTTGGAAAAACAGCGGTAGCAAAAGATAATCCAATCAAACCGATAGGCACGCAATATAAATTATTAGAAAGATTAAAAATCTTAATAGAGCCAGCCATTAGAGTAGAGGCAATGGCTGTGGTGATGATTAAATTAATTTGAAAAGCCGCTGAACTAATAACTCTTGGAACCATTAATTTTGAAATTTTAAAAAGCCCGTCTTTTTCTTTTAAAGAAAAAGAGAAAGCAGGCTTAAACCCAGCTTTAATAGCCGGTATCATTTGAACAAGAAGGTGCATTAAAGCGCCAAAAATAACGCCAATAGCCAACCCTGGCAAGCCAAAAATTGGATAAAAAACTAAAATACCAATTAAAATACCAATATTATAAAAAATGGGGGCCAGGGCAAAGGCGTAGAAAAAGTTTAAGTATTGCAAGACGCTAGAAAAAATTGCCGATAGCCCCAGCAACACAGGGCTTAGAAACATTATACGCATTAGGTTGGCTGTTTCTTGTTTTTGAGCTTGAGAGAAACCAGGCACAGTTAAATTAACTAAAAATGGCGCCAAGAAAAAAAAGATAACTGCCAAAAAAAATAAAGCAATAAAAAAAATTTTAAAAACATCTTTAAATAATCTTTTGGCCTGTTCCTGACTTTTATGGAAATAGGAAGAAAAAACTGGCAAAAAAGCGGCTGTTATACCCCCGGTGATTAAAATGCCATAAATAAAATCAGGCACACGGAAAGCAGCCCAGTAAACATCGGCTAATTGGTTGGGCAAATGATTGGCCAATAAATTATCTCGCAGAGCTCCTAAGAAAAAGCTGAAAAAACTTGATACCGCTATAATTAAAGCGGCAAAACTAACAGTTTGCGTTTTTAAATTTAGTATTTTTCTAATCATCTTAAATTGTAAAATAAAAAGCCCAAGTAGACAATAAGCCGAATTCTGTTTTGAGCAACCATTTATCTAGCCCTAACATTACTATTGGGGTCATGCGAGATACTTTTTACGGGCACGGAAATACAGAGGTCAGACCTCCCCCAGAACTGAAATCAAGTTTTCTGGAGGTCTGAGCTCTGTATTTCCGTGCCCGCTTTCTCTTGCACTCAAGTAAGGATTTAGCCGTTTCACCCCCAAGGTTTCCCTTAGGATTCACCAAGAAAATTACTCGGTGTCCCTTGCTTTTCAGCTTGGAACGTCTCTGTTCGCACCTCTACCGTTACCGGCGACGGGCGTTACCCGCTACTATTCCCGCTCAAAGAGCGAGTGAGTGTTCGGACTTTCCTCTATTAGCCAAAGACTAACAGCGATTGCCTTATCTACTTAGGCAAAAATATCATAACAAAAAAATCACTAAAAGTCAAAAAAGTTGCTGGTTTTCCTTAGAAGCATCTAAAGCTTCGTTGGCTAGCTTATCAGCTAATTTATTTTGCTCTCTGGGTATTGATAAAAACTTTATTTTTGGCAGTTCAACCCTTAAATTCCAAACTTCTAAAAATAACTTGCCCATTCTTTCATCCTGTATTTTATATTTTCCATTCATTTGGTTAATTAAAAGCTCTGAATCAGACCTAACCTCTATTTCGTATGATTTTATTTTATCTTTTCCAAAATAAGCCTTGGCTTTTTTTAAAGCAAATATTAGAGCCTTATATTCAGCCTCGTTGTTGGTGCAAAAACCAATTTTTTCTCCATAACTTTTAATAACTTTTTCTTTTTCATCTAAAAAAACAATGCCAATAGCGCCCTCGCCCGGATTACCCCGAGAACCCCCGTCTGTGTTTATTATAATTTTAGGCATAAAATTAAATTCCAAGATACAAGAAACAAGATACAAACAAATCCCAAATCACAATTTTAAAAATTCAAAACTTACTCGTTTATAATTTGTTATTTGAAATTTTGAATTTGTTTGTATCTTGTTTCTTGGTTATTGGTTATTTTTTAAAAAGTATTCTTCTAAACAATTTTTCAATCCTTCTATCTTATCTTTTGAAGTTGTGAATCCGGCGGCTGGCGGATGACCTCCATAAACCTCTAAAAAATTTTCACAAGCCTGCATAGCCATAACTCCATCTCTTTTATCGGGTATGCGAACTGATCCTCTGCATTTTTCTTTGCCAATCTTAAAAATAAAAGTTGGTTTTTTGGTTTTATTACAAACTCTAGAAGCAACAGGTCCTGTTAAAATTTGCTCCCACAACTCATTGCCTTGAAAAACAATACTTTCGCTTATGTTGTTTCTGGAAACAACCTGCTCGGTTATTTCCTGAATTCTCATCTGCCTTTTCGCTGATGCGTCAGCCAAACTTCTCACCATCTCCTTTGCTGTAGAAAGATTCTTTTCTTTAAAAAGCAAATAGCTTTCAGTTAAATTATCTTTCAGGTCTGTAATATTTAAAATCGTCACTATTTTTTGAAAAATATTTCGAGGAGTATCCCCGTCTTTTTCCACAAAGTCAATAAGAGCCAAAAAACCAGGCCGAAATGTTTCTTTTAGGCAAAGAGTTCCTTCGTCAATAACTTTTTTATTATAATCCTCTTCTGGCATCATATCGGCAATTGTGCCCAAGGCGGCCAGTTCAAAAAAACTTTTTTGAACTGTTTTTGGCATTTTTTTGCCAAAAATTTCTTCACTTAACCTATAGGTTAGGCTTACATTGGCCAATTTCTTGAATAGATACTTATCTCCTGATTGCTTGGGGTCAACAATTAGAGCATTTTCTGGCAATTTACCTAAAATTTCATGATGATCAACAACAATAACCTCAAAACCAACTTGAAACGCCTTTTTTATCCCCTCAAAACTGCCAATTCCACAATCTAAAACCAGTAAAAGGCCAGGCACCCTATTAATAAAATTATCAAGAGCTTTTTGGGTTAATCCATAGCCGTCTGTGTCTCTATTTGGAAAATAAACTAAATCAACCCCAAAAGACAAATTTTTGATTGTTTCTTCTAAGATAATAGCTGAGGTTGTTCCGTCTAAATCAGCATCGGCAAAGATAATTATTTTTTCCTTATTTTTGATTGCCTCCTTGATTCGCTTGGCTACTTTTTTTAAGTTTTTTATTTCCATAAAAATGTATAAGGGCAGCCCTTCTATATTTTTAATGCTTCTATTCCCGGCAGAATGCCGTTGGCAATAAATTCCAGCATCGCGCTTCCCCCAACCGATAAAAAGGAAAAATTATCTTCTAGGCCATGGGCTCTTATGAAAGCAACTGTGTCTCCCCCTCCCGCTATTTTTAAGGCTTTTTCATTTTGGCCTATAGCCTTGGCAATCTCTAAGGTGCCCTTCTCAAATTTTGTATTTTCAACCATACCTAAATCTCCCGACCAAAAAATTGTTTTGGCTGTTTTTAAAATTTCCGAAAACTTCTCTATGCTTGATTGCCCAATATCAAAAATATCTTCATCCTTTCTTACTTTTCCGGGAGAGGTCTGGCGAGTAATATTATTGCCGTCGTTCCAATAGGCCAAAACGTCTAAAGGTAAATGGATTTTCTGATCGGTTAAATTTATACCAGACAAAACTTCTTGAGTTTCTTTATTCGGCAATTTTCGGCCAACAATAATACCCTTAACAGACAACAAAACATTGGCAATTTTACCGCCAAAGAGCAAGTGGTCGGCTATTGGTAAAAATCTTCGAAGCATACTTAGCTTGGCTTCAACTTTTGCTCCGCCAATTAAAACAACCAGTGGCCTGTCTGGGCTTTCAATTAAAGAACTCAAAACGCTAACTTCTCTTTCACATTCAAATCCGATAAAATGGGGGAGAAATTTTGGCATTGAAACAATTGAAGCGTGCTTTCTATGGCAACAGCTAAAGGCTTCCTGCACAAACACATCAGCCAAGATAGCCACTTCTTTGGCAAATCTTTCATTATTTTGTTTTTCACCTTTATTTTTTCTTAAATTTTCTAAAAGCAAAATCTGGCCGGGTTTTAAACTGTCAACCATTTTTCTTGTTTTTCTTCCAACGCATTTATTGGAAAAAAGTATCCTATCATTAACCAATTTTTCCAGCACGGGGATAATTGGCTTTAAGGTTGCTTTATCAGAGAAGCTTTGTTTTTCTAAGTGGCTCACCAAAATTATTTTTGCTTCGCTTTCTTTTAAATAATTAATAGTTTGAATGACTCTTTTTATCTTAAAATCATCAATAACTTTGTTTTTTTCAATCGCTACATTAAAATCGCACCTAACAAGCGTTTTTTTATTAAAAAAATTATAATCATTTAAACTTCTAAACATATATAGGACAAGGTGTTATTGAGCTGTTGAAACCGAGTTTTAAGGGCTCCCCAAAACTCGGTTTCAACAGCTCAACAACCTTTAAAACTTAATAACTTCTCCCGGACTAATCTCTTTTGGCTCTTCTCTTAACGACTCTTTTATGGCCTCTTTTAATTTTTCTTTATCTATTTCCTGTTTAGCTTTTTTTTGTTCCTCTTTTTGCTTTCTAATAAAGGGTACTGTGTTTTGCATTAAAAGCTCTTCTAGGGAAGTTGGCTTTGGCTCTTCTTCAATAGGGGCATTCAGGATATTCGAAGAGCTGTCTGCTTCCATCTTTTTTAAACAGGCTTTGCAATAAACAGGTCTCTTGTTGTCAGGCTTAAATGGCACTTTAGTGCTTTTTTTACAACTCTCGCAAGTGGCGTCAAAAAGTTCAATTGGCTTTTTAAAATCCTTTTGCAAAACAAAATCTCCGGTCCATCTGGCTATTTCTTCTTCTATTTTTTCTCGCTGTCCCGCGTATTCTTTTCGTGAAGAATCAATAATTTCATATTTGAATGATTTTTCAGGCATATTCATGGGCGGAAGGGTATTAGCTGAAAAAGGATCGGCGGCAATACCATTGACCATTAACTTTGTGTAAATATTATACTTGCCCAAATTAACAATATCATTAGCTGTTAAGTTGGGAGAAAATTCTTTCTCTAAAAACTCGGCATCCTCGGCCCCCACTCTAAAAACAATCATTGTGCCCACATTGCCAAACACGGCATCTCTAACCGTTTCTTCCATTTGAGTTATATATTGGTGCCCTAAAGTTAAACCTAATCTATACTTTCTAGCTTCGGACAAAATATTGGCAAATGACTCTGTGGCAAAATTTTGAAACTCATCAACATATAAAAAGAAATCTTTTCTTTCTTCTTCTGGGATATCGACTCGAGACATAGCAGCCAGCTGCAATTTGGTGATTAAAAGACCACCCAATAATTTTGAGGAATCTTCCCCTATTCTGCCCTTTGAAAGGTCCATAATTAAAATCTTTTCTCCATCCATTATTTTTCTCATATCAAGAGATGATTTTGTTTGCCCAATAATATTGCGGATGAGCGGAGATGAAATAAACTGGCCGATTTTATTTTGGATAGCCGCTGTTGCCTCAGTTTCATATTTCTGCGAATATCTGGCAAATTCATTAAGCCAAAATGATTTGACAATAGGGTCTTTAATTTTTTCCACAACACGAGCTCTATACTCTTCATCAGCTAAAATCCTATTAACGCCAAGCAAAGTTGAATTTGGATATTCCAATAAAGACAAGATGCAATTGTTTAAAATATACTCCATTCTAGCTGACCAAACATCGGGCCATATTTTTTTGAAAACTCCCATTAAGCCAGAGGCCACAAGATGCCTAAACTCAATGTCAACTTTTTCCATAACGTTAAAGCTAATTGGATAATCTAAATCCGCTGGATTAAAATAAATAACATCTTTTATTCTCTCCTTGGGAATATAGTCTAAAAGTTCGCTGGCTGCTTCGCCGTGCGGGTCAACAAAACCAAGACCATGGCCATTTTGAATATCTTGAATAGCCATATTTTTTAAAAGTTGGGTTTTGCCCATACCAGTTTTTCCAATAACATAAACATGCTTGCGCCTGTCGTCAAGTTTAATGCCGAATTTTCTTCGCTCGTTTCTAAATGATGTCTCACCAAAAAATGTTATTTCTTCTGCCATAAATACTTTAATTTTTAAATTTTTAATTTTGTAATTTTTAAATAATAACTAATTTTTAATTTCTAAACTCTGACATTTTTTACTTATTTTAGCAAATATTAAAGTTAATTCATGGGCCTCTTTCCATAGTTTCCTGCAACTTTCTTTCTCTTCTGATAAAGATACAGCTACCATTCTTAACCAATGTTTCGTTTCGTTCGCTTCTTTTTGACTTATCCTAATTTTATTTTGAAAGTCCTTTTTGGAGGATGCTTGATTAGCTTCCATATAATTCGCTCCTACGCTAGTAGCAAAACGAACCAACTGTTTTATCAAAGGCTGAGTAATTTCATCGCGAGGAATACCTTTTAAAAATATGATCACCGCTTCACCAAATTTTGCACATCTTTCCTCTAGATCGTACTGCATAGTTTAAAAAATTTAGATTTAAGATTTATTTAAAAATTAAAAATTAAAAAATTAAAAATTCTTAGCCGATAGGCAAGTTCGATGGAGGGCCGGCCTTCTTTGATTCAATTGTTTCAAGCCCGGCGGCTGGCATAGCGGCTTTGCCTGGAAAATGCCATAAAGTAGCTATTTCTTCTGGGTTTAAAATTATATGCCCATGATTTTGCCCCTTTACATGTTTGGGGAAATAATAGCCCCATCGGCTTCTATATCGCACAAAAAGCTTTCTTTTTTTAATATATATTCTTTGGTTCCTAAAAAAAGCTGGGGCAACCACCTTAGTTGTCATAAAGGGTTTAAGGCCGTTTAGATTTATCGTGGAAACGCCAGACGATAAATTCAAAACCAACCGCAAATTTGGCTTAAAAAAAACATCTTTTTTACCCAAAAGAACCATTCTTACAGTGGCTTCGAATCCATGCTTAGCCATTTTGTTTTCAATGGCTTGCACCATATCTTTCTCTCCTGGGCTCAAATGAAGTTCGGGGGGTAACAATGGCTCAGCCTTCTCTTCTGTATCCTTAAATGGCTCTTGATCGTGCACTAAAAGGTTAAATGCCTCCCCTAAAATTGTTCTATCGTCTTTTCCCGGTACTGGTCTTTTTAAAAGCTTGGCTAATTCTTCTCTGCCTTCCACCTTCCAATCATTTTCATTATCAAGTAAAATAGGCTTTAATACAATTTGAAACCATAATTGCTCACCTACTTTTAACCGTGACATTCCCTCTAAAAGAACAGCCAACGGATCCACCCTTCGCTCTTCTTCAATTTCTTGGGTTGGTTCGAAAAAATTAAGATAAGTTTTAATAGGATAGCATCTTTTTTTCATCATCTTAAAATTACAAGCCCACATATCCCAATCTCTATTTGGAATGTCTTGGGGAACCATACGGGTATAGTCCATAGCTTGTTCAATTTCCACTTCTGGGTATTGAGAATAAATAGCCGATTCAAACGCTTTGCGCATGGCTCCTGGCAAATAAATAAAAAAATGGATTTTACCGTCAATACTGGCAATCTCCAATGAAAAATTTAGCAAATATTTTCCCTCAAACCATCTCTCCTTAAAATCGGCTGGGTCATACAAAGTCCAAAAATTAGCAATAACCTGCTCCATAGCCTTTAATGGCCTGTCGATTTCTTTGGCTATTTTAACCTCCAAAACCATCCAGTTAGCTTTTGACCAATATGTATCGTTAATATACCATTCATATATAAACTTTAATTGAGGGAAAAGAATAAATGGCAAAGGAAGCCACCACCAAACAGAAAAAATCTGCCAAAAAATATTGAGAACTTGTTTAATAATTGGTAAAAAAACAGAGGGGTCCATTAAAATAAATTAACTAATTAACCTAAATAAATCCCAATAACCAATACCCAATTGGAATTTGGCGCTTATTTAGAACAATTAGGCTAATTAGAATAATCAGAACAATTTTCTAGGCGGTTTTAATTGCGAGAGTGTATTTGCCTTGAGTATCTCTAACAAATTTTTTTTTATCAGACAAATTTAAAAAAACCGTGTTGGGCTTAACAAGCCTTTGTTTTTGCACAGCGGATAAAATTTCTTCTTTATCCATTGAAGCATTGGCTTGTAATACTTTAAATATAACATCTTTTACTGTGCCCGATGAATAACCCCAATCGCTTAATCCATAAATACCCCGGCCCACCAAAATAAACCGCTTGTCTCTTATTAACTCATTATGAATTGTTTGGGGAAGCATTTTTCTTTTTAAAAATAAGTCGCCTTGCAGTTCCCCGACTTTTGTGGCAATAACTCTAAAATGCAACGGCTCCCCTTGTTTCTTTAAAACCAAAAAAGCGGCGTCTCTAACGCCTCTTGGCTTTATTTCGGGCCAAACGGATAAACCATAACTTCCCAATGGCCCAACTTCAATGTCTCTGGCAATTTCCAAACAAGAACTTAAAAATAAGTTGTCAACAATATCTAAATTTTTTGCCAAAGCTTCCAAATCCATTGGCTTTTTTTCTTTTTGAAAAAAATCTTTTATTTTTTTGACCATCAAGTCAACAAGCCCCTCTTTACTTTCTTGAGTTGCCCAAAAAGCATAAGTGTTCTCGTTGTCGCCCAGCCTAAAAAAATTATTGCCCAATTCAAGCAAAAAATGAATAGCGTTTTTATTTTCTTCGTTGGATAGCTCTTTAAATAAGATATCTTCTCGCCTTAACCCGGCATTTTTATTTAAATACTTTTCAAAATGTTCAAACGATTTTTCTAAATTTTGATTTTCAGTAAAATCTTTTAAACGCAAAAAACCGCTTTTTTCAAGCTGCCTCACCCTTTCTCTGGTTATGCCCAAATCATTGCCGATTTCTTGCAAGGTTTCTGATTCGCCTTGGTTTAAACCAAACCTTCTAGTCAAAACTTGATTTTGTCTTGATGGCAATATATTTAAAAGCTCTTCACAAATTGTCTTATAATCTATCTCGTTCATACTTTTCTATTTAATAATAAAATAAGCTACTTGTCAAGATCACGCAATTTATAATATGAATAAACCAGGGGAGATGCCAAAAAAATTGACGAATATGTTCCCAAGCCAATACCAACAATTAAACACAGGGCAAATGGTCTTAATGATGTTCCGCCAAATAAAAATAAAGTCGTCAAAACAATCAACACGGTAGCTGATGTGTTAACCGACCGAGCAAATGTTTGATTCAAGCTTCTATTAACAATCTCCTTAAAGCTAGCAGTTTTTTCTCTGGAAAGATTTTCTCTAATTCGATCAAAAACAACCACCGTGTCATTAATTGAATAGCCAAAAACTGTTAACAGGGCTGTGATAATAGGAATAGTTATTTCATAGCCATAATATTTACCCAAAATCGCCCAAACTCCAATTGGTATCATCACATCATGAAATAAAGCAATAATACCCGTTGCCCCATAAATATATGACTTAACTGGCCGAGAAATTTTCCGAAAAGCAATGGCAATATAAATTAAAATGGAAAGCAAAGACAAAGCCACCACGGTTTTGATTTTTCCTTTTAGTTCATTGCCAATAACTGGCCCTATTGATTCAAAGCTTTCCGAACCCTCAACAACACTGCCCATTTCTTTTAATTTAGCCACGATTTGCTGGTGGTTTTCTTCAGTGATGTTCTGCATTTTCAAAACAATTGTTTTTTCTCCTTGTTGCTGAACAACCGCTTCTTTCAACCCTAAATTTAAAAGTTCGCTGTTGATCTGTTGAAATGTTGGTAATGGGCCATTATAAGAAATGCTTAAAACAGAACCGCCAGTAAAATCAATCCCCCATTTAACTCCAAAAGAAGCGATTAAAATAACAGTCGCAATGGTTAAGCCAATAGATAGCCCATAAAATATTCTTCTGTATTTAATAAAATCAAATTTCATAGAATTATTTCCTAACAAACACTCTCACTAAAGTTCTGGTAATAATAATAGCTGAAAACATGCTCACCAAAACGCCCAGGCTCAAGGCCACAGCAAACCCCTTAACAAAGCTTGAGCCAAAAACAAACATCACCAAGGCAATAAGTAAAGTGGTTAAGTTACTGTCTCTGATGGAAGGCCAGGCTCTTTTAAATCCGTTTTCCATAGCTGTTTTAAAATTTTCTCCTTTTTTTCTTTCTTCTTTTTGACGTTCAAAAATCAAAACATTGGCATCAACCGCCATACCAATTGATAATATTGCAGCCCCCACCCCAGCCAAGGTCAAAGTTATTGGGATTATTTTAAATAAAGACAATAAAATTAAAGCATAAATAGCTAAGGCAATAGATGCTAAGAATCCCCCAAACCGATAAAATGCAATCATAAATAAACAAACTGCCAGAAATCCAAAAATACCAGCTTTTAATGAAGTGTTTAAAGAAGCCATGCCTAGGCTGGGGCCAACTGTGTTTTGGGAAATTAAATTAATGGGCACAGGCAAAGCGCCAGAATTAAAATTACGAACCATTTCTCTTGCCTCCTGCACAGTAAATTGACCTGTTATTTGAGCCTTTCCTCCGCTAATTTCTTCGTTAACATTTGGAGCTGAAATTAAAGAATTGTCAATAAAAATAGCCAATCTTTTGCCAACATTTTGGCTAGTTATTTGCCTGAATAGTTCTGCCCCTTCTGGATTAAATTCTAATAAAATCTCCGGGGCCATTGTTTGCTGATTAAAGCCTAGGTCTGCTTTTTTTAAATATCTCCCATTAAGCGTAGTTGGCTCAAATGTTAGATTTTCTGCGTTAAAATCAACAGTTTGCTGTCTAAAATCAAGATAAGGAGTTTTGCCAATCATTTCAATAGCTTTATTAATATCCGTGACTCCCGATAAGTCAACTACCAGCCGTTGGGCGCCTCCTCCCGCCTCTTGTATGGCCACTTGAGGCTCTGAAACACCGAACAAATTAACTCGTCGCTCAATAACATCGCGTAAACCTTGCATTGCCTCTTTTTGGTCTGCTGAGGCAATACTGCTGCTGGCAAAATCTGCTT
>Ga0210057_1004923_pt1 | contig 17412 bp, 25 predicted proteins | sample CryGeyCG2114_010_2_FD_183968 | JGI IMG/M metagenome (GOLD analysis project Ga0210057, IMG submission 183968) | Groundwater microbial communities from aquifer - Crystal Geyser CG10_big_fil_rev_8/21/14_0.10 (SPAdes) (version 2) | ecosystem: Environmental > Aquatic > Deep subsurface > Groundwater ...
GGTATTCTTGTGCATGTAAAAGGTGCGGTTATGTGATTGGTTTGTCTTGGTCGACACAACCAAATCCTACCGCACCTTTTACGTTTTCAAAGTTCTAAACGTGTCAACAACCCGATGATAGCGTACAGGGAAAATTGACGTTTTAAGTTTTTTCTTGTATTTTTTGTAGCAGAACGTTTCCATTTTGCTTTTTTCGACTTTTCAACGTACTGCTTACAAGGAGGTTGTTATTATGCTACGCGTTGTTTGCCTCGCGGTTTTGCGCAGTAATAATGAATTGTTACTTGTTCGTAGAGACAATACGTGGATGTTGCCCAGTGTAATCGTTCAGGGTGATGAAGATGCATTTCAATGCCTTTCGACGATGCTTCATGTAGCACTTCCCGGACTTTCTCTCGAAGACATTTTTCCTTTTACAGAAGATGTTTGCGGTGTTTTTTCCTGTAGGGGAACAGCTGTTGTTTCGGCATGTGTTTATATAATTTCTTCCTCTCTTTCTTTTGCATCACAATATGCGGGAGAGCTTACTGGTTCTGCGTGGGTTCATGTTTGTGGTTTTGCTGTTTATGGCATTTCTGACCTTACTTACAACATTATTGCCGTTCTTCAGCGTGAAGGTTTTTTGTTGCAGTAGAAGGAGAGAGCGTGATGTTTGATCACAAAAAGTGTTTCAAAGAAGGTGTACCTGTTTGTTTTCTTAATAATTGTTGTTCAATAACCGTCCCGATCCACCAGTTGGTGGATCGCGGACGGTTTTTACTTTTACACAGGATTGTTCTTGGGTTTTGATTTTTTTGTGTATACTTATCTTGTGAAGCGAAACAATAATCTTAGTAAGAGTTACTATCAAACCGTTTCAACCGTTTTTGCGGTTGTTGGTGTTTTACACTTAATCCGTATTATTTTTCAGCTAGATGTTTATATTCAGGGTTACGAGGTACCCATGTCGATTAGCGTTGGTGCAGTTGCTGTTACCTTTTATCTGACGTTTCGTGGATATTCTCTCGCGCGAAAACGATAATGTATTATATTTATGGCTTCGGGGAAACAGCGTACTATTACAAAAACATCTTCATCAAGAACTAAGAAAACTGATCCACACGAACATGGTATTTGGATTGTTTCTTTTGGTATTGTTCTCATTCTGCTTATAGCGGCTGTTGCTTTTTTGTATCAGAAAAATCGAATGTTAAGTCAGGAGTTTGATTATCTCAATCAAACTCTTCGCCTCAAACTTGTTCGTCTTTCGGATCAAAACGATCAATTACAACAGCGGCTTGAAAATGAAATTGCTGAACGAGAGGTTCTTGAAGAAGTTCGCGTTGGTGAACATTCGGAGTCTGTTTTTAGCGAGTAATACATTATTCTTTGTTAAAATTTATATGCGTCTTCAATTTTGAAGTCGCCTATTTTTGTTCTGCGAAGATTTTTAAGTGTTGCGGGAACGCCTAGTCGTTTCCCAATTTCTTCGGCGATTGAGCGAATATAGGTTCCGCTTGCTACTTCAAGTTCAATATTTAAGACATAATAACTTCCTTCACTGTGGTGGCTATGTAGTTTTATCCATAGCACTTCCATTTCTTTTTCGGGCGGTTCAATATCTTCACCATCACGTGCTCGTTTATAGAGCGGTTTCCCCTTTATCTTTACTGCGGAGAAGAGGGGAACTTGGAGAGTTATTGCTCCCACCATTCCCTCTAATACTGTTTCAAGTTCTTGATTATCTATTGATTGGACTTCTTGCTCTTCAATACGCTCGCCCTCGAGGTCACCCGTTGTTGTTCTTTTTCCTAATAATATTTCTGCCTCATACATTTTTGGCAATTTGATATATCTGTGGAGATCTTTTGTTCCATCGCGGAGTCCTATAATCATAAGACCCGTTGCGAGGGGATCAAGCGTTCCTGCGTGACCCATTTTCTTAATATTTAGGGTATGGCGCAGTTTTCTGATTATATCGAATGACGTTATTCCCTTAGGTTTATCGATGAGAATGATGTTTTTTTTCGTATCGATTTTTCTCATGCTCTGACTGTACACGATTTTCGTGATTTGTCACTTCGTCGCAATTTTATTCTGCTTTCTTTGTACTGCCGTGTATTTTTTTGATTGTTTTTATTCCCTCACATGCGTTCAGGACTTTCAGCCCTTCGACAAGCTCAGGACTTTCAGCCCTTTGACAAGCTTCAGCCTCTCAAGATTGCGTGCTGGACGATTTCGTTTAGTGCGGGGTGGATATGAATTGCGCGTGTGATTGCTTTCACGTCTCCTCCCGCACCTTTCAGCGCGACAATAATTTCATGAATGAGAATTGATGCTTCTGGGCCCATGATATGGCAGCCGAGGATTTTTTTACCATCACCAGAAAGAATAAACTTTACAAACCCATCATGTTCTTCAAGTGCTTTCCCCATGCCTGACTCAATGTAAGCAGTTTTTTTGATTACGTGATCGATATTTTTTTCTTTTGCTTGTTCCTCGGTTAAACCAACGCCAGCAATTTGTGGTGAGGTGAAAATTGCATGAGGCATAATGCTGTAATCGACAGCTTGGCTGTTGTTTTTTTCGTTAATGTTGTGTACTACGTGTTCGGCTTCCCAGTTTGCGCCGTGTTTGAAGGGAGCTCGTCCCACAATATCTCCCAGAGCCCATACCCCCTCGATATTAGTTTCCATGTATTCATTTACTTCGATGAAACCGCGCTCATTAGTTTTTATTTCAGTGTTTTCTAATTTTAATAGGTCGCTGTTCGATTTCCTTCCCGTTGTTACGAGAATTTCTTCTGCTTCCAGTATTGTTTCGGAACCATCTTTGTTTTCAATCGTAACCGTTTTTATATTATTTTTTGTTCCGATGTTTTTTGTTTTTGCGTCTAAGATGACGGTGTATTTTTTCTTCCAAATTTCTGTAAAGGTTTTTGCAATTTCACCATCCTCTCGATTAATAAGAAGTGATCCGTTTTGAATAATAGTCACGTTTGTTCCTAGCGCACCCAAAAAGTGTCCCAGTTCTGCCGAAATATATCCGCCGCCGATAATGATGACTGACTTGGGTTGTTTTGTGAGTCGCAATGCTTCGGTGCTTGTGATGTATCCCGTTTCTTCAATTCCGGGAATGGGCGGAATAAATGGTCGTGTCCCGGCGGCAATGAGTATTCTCTTGCCGGTAATAGTTTTACCGTTTACCTTGATTGATTTATTGCTTGTAAACTCTCCCGTGCCTTTATAGAGCGTAATATTTTCTGATTTCTCTATATTTTCTTCAATTTCTACAGCTTCTTTATCAACAAATTCACTTGCTCGCTTTGTTACAAACTCGAAATCTATATTGTTTATCGTTGCATCAATGCCAAACCTTTTTGCATTTTTTATTCCTTCAGCAACGTCAGCTGCGTGGATAATAATTTTTGAAGGAATACACCCTCGATTTAAGCATGTTCCTCCCATAGGCCCTTTTTCTATTATCGCAACGTTCCAATCATACGTTGCGGCAGTGTACGCAGCAACGTTTAATCCAGAACCTGCTCCGATTACGATAAGGTCATATTGATTTTCGTTGTTGTTCATATTAATTCATTTTTAATACTTTTTAGTTTGTTGCTTGATTTTTCTTTAGTATATCATGTATCTGTTTTGGGTGTGTGTATTATTTTTGCTTGCGTAACTTATTGTTATCAGCTACTTTTATCATAAGACAAGTCGTGCAAGGTCGAATTACACAGTTATTACTATTTTATTACTATGGATAATGTTTGCACATCATGTGGCGGTCCAGCTTCGGAAGGACAGGAAAAGTGCCCCAATTGCGCAGGTGGCGGTAGCGCTCCTCAAGAAAGGGGCGGTGCTCCTCAAGAGGGAGGAACACCAGAAGGTGGTGCTCCTCAAGAGGGAGGTCATGAAGGAGGCGCAATGTAGCGTAGAAAACAATTCGTCCGCCAGCTGGCGGACGAATTGTTTTTTTGTTGAAGCAATACCGTATTTCCGGTAACATTCGATTATTATGAAACGTGTTGCTCTTGTTATTCCAACATATAATGAGCGGGATAATTTACCTCGTTTGATTCGTGATATTTTTAATCTCGCAATTCCTCAGTTATCAGTTATTATTGCTGACGACAATTCCTCTGATGGTACTGGTGATTTGGCAGAAGAACTGGCACGAGAGTATCCGGTTCATGTTTTGCATCGTGCGGAAAAATTGGGCATGGGTACGGCGTACGTGCATGCTTTCAAACATGTTCTTGCTATGGAGCCTCGCTTTGATTATGTGATGCAGATGGATGCGGATTTGTCGCATAACCCCTCTTTTATTCCTGATTTTTTAAAAAAAGTTGAGCAATGTGATGTTGTACTTGGTTCTCGGTATATTCCTGGTGGTAGTATCCAAGATTGGGGTTTTCTTCGTAGAATGGTTAGTAGGTGTGGTAATTTTTATGCTCGGTCTATTCTCCACGTTCCGTACCGTGACTTAACCGGAGGGTTTAAGTGTTTTCGGCGTGAAGTTCTCGAATCTCTTTCGCTAGATTCGCTTAGTTCACTTGGGTATAATTTTCAGATTGAGATGACTTTTCAAGCACATCGAAAAGGATTTCATATATGTGAAACTCCTATTCTTTTTACCGATCGAGCGGCGGGGAAGTCGAAATTTCATCTTGGTATTATGATCGAAGCTTTTTGGAAAGTGTTACTGCTTCGTTTCAGAAAATGATTTCTTTGTGAACTGAATGTAACGATCATCAATAACTTCAACTGTGTATTCTTCGTTTGCTGCATAGTCATCAACATATTTTTGAAATGCTTCACTGTTTTCGAATCCAAATGAATCTGCGGCATCAATTAAGACGATATCAGTCTTAAACGGTTCTTTGTTTATCATGTAAATATAATCTCGATGAGAGACGTGCGGGACGACGGTTGTTGGTGCAGTGAGTGAGGCGTTGTCGGGGATGTTGTTAATAATTTCTCGTAATGTTTGCCAGTCTGCATTTTGTTTAAATAATTCTTTTGGAACGGTTACGGGGTTGATGGGAGAGTTGGTAAAGAATGCTCCGAGTGTTCCTATGCTTAATACTATCACTGCAAGTTTTTCTTTTTTTGGCCAGCGGTTTTGTATTGTTTTTAATCCCATGACTGTTGCGATAAACATTCCTGCAATCAACACTGCATCGTATTGATAAAAATTACTAAATTGAAACGAGTATGACGTTAGTAGGTTCTCTGCAAGTCCGGGGACGAGAAGTATGAGTGCGCGTGGCGCTAAGAAAGGCAAGAAGGCAACGGGAATGAAGATTAGTGCGAGATAGCGTATCTTTTGGGGAATAATGATTGTCTCGAAAAGCAGTTTTGGGTTTGTGGCGATATTCTTCACAATTTCGGGAAGTGATCCGCCTAGGTCGGCGTAGCGGTCGAAACGTAGAAGTCCACCGCCTAATGCTGGCATGATGATTTTGATAACGATAAGAAAGTATATGAGTGCTGTTATCGCGACGCCGGTTCCTATTTTACGTTCGCGTGTCCAGCCACTATGTGGTGTTTCTGCTTTTGGTCGGATGAGTAGATAGAGGCCGGTGATCATTACGACGAGAATTGCGTCTTCTTTTACGAGCGTGGCGAGTATTAGGAAGATAATTGCCGTTCCCCATTTTTTTATTTCAATGAAATAGAATCCTCCAAGGAGCAGGGGAATGAGGAAGGGTATTGCATGAAAGTCGTATACATTAACCCAGTGGAGTGAGGGGTAGAGGAGGTAGCTTATTGTTACGACGAGTGCGGTTTTTTTATTTTCCAATATTTTTTTTGAGAGTAGGTAGAGCGGTAGTGCGCCGAGGGCTAAGGCAAGTGCTTGAATGAGGAGTAAGAAATAAGGTGACTGGAATAGGTAATATCCTGCAACAACGAGAAATAGAATTGGCGTAAAGTGAACGCCTAGATGATTTGGTGCATCGGCAATACGTGTGAAAAAAATTCTGCCTTGTGTTGTGTTCCAAATCATCTGAATAAACACACCCATGTCCCACGTTTGGGTTTGGAATTGGTAGTGGCGGAGCATGGAGAACCCCCCCACGATGAACGTATAGAGTCCTATTAATGACCAGATGGTGATTTTCTCGCGTTTTGTCATATTGGTTCTATTGTACAATAAGGCAGTATACTATCACTATGAAGCGTTATTTGTTATTGGGAATTTTGGTGACGGCGGCTATTTTGCGGTTGTGGAATGTACACCAGGGTGATCCGCTCGGAGACGAGGTTTTATATGCGTTTCGTGCTGTTGGACTTGTGGATTTCGATGAAGCTGAATTTCAGACGACACCCTTGGAATGGTTTGATCCTTCGACAAGCTCAGGACAGGTGCTCGAAAGCTATGTCTTGAATGCAGGAGGTGAACCAATTCCAGCATGGACGAACGTTTCATTTCACGATCATCCGCCGCTTGTGTTTTGGATTCAGCACTTTTTCATAAAACTTCTTGGTGAGAATACGTTTGCGTTCCGGTTGCCGTCGGTTATTTTTGGTGTTTTGTCTGTATATGTTCTGTATTTACTCGGAACGCTTCTGTATTCACGATCGATTGGCTTGTTGTCCGCCGGTATCCTTGCGGTTACGTTGAACCATGTTTTTATTTCGCGCGTGGGTTTGCAAGAGTCGTATGTGATTTTTTTCATGCTTCTTGCTAGCTATTATTTTGTTCGTGCGTTGCAGAGAGGGAAGTTTTTTGTGTTTGTAGGTATTACATTGGGATTGGGGCTTCTTACTAAATTTACGATTTTTATTCTTGTTCCAATTTTTCTCACTTATCTTCTTTTTGTGCGGCGTGGTGCGTTTCGTTCACGCTTTTTTTGGATCGGCGTTTTTGTCGCATTTGCATTGTTTAGTCCCGTCATTTACTACAATATTCAGCTCTATCTAGCAGTCGGACATTTTGATTTTCAGTTTTCGTTCCTTTTTGGACAAGATCCAGCGATCTGGCAGATTGCACCTGGGAAAGATATTGGCACTATCAGTGAACGCATCAGTGATTTTCTTCCTAATCTTATCGGTTCGCATTCTTGGGTTTTCTTACTGGTTGTTTTGAGTGGGTTTGTTGCTTTTTTGGTTTCATTAGCTCTTAGAGGTACATCGGTTCTTCAGCGGTATGGATTTATGGTTCTTTCGTTTATTTGGTTGTTCTTGATGATTCTTGTTATTGGGCCGGGTGTTCGTTTTCTCACGATGCTTATGCCCTTCATGGCTCTTGTTGTCTCGATGTTTCTTCTTAGCGTTGAGCGATTCTTTTTCATGAATCGTTGTGGTGTTGTCGTTGGTATTCTTGGCACTCTTTTTCTTTTTGAAATTTTCTATTCAGTTAATAATCAAATCTTGCCATATCCTGTTGGTGTTACACCTTGGACTGTTTCAGAGGTACGTGCAGTGAATGCGAACTGGGGTTACAACGAACTTGATCGTTATTTACGGGATGAGCTTCGTGGAAAGTTACCAGCGTTTACGTTTGATGCGCGGTATCAATTTATCAGTGACTTACAAGACGAATCGGTGGAGCGTGCACGTGCGCGAGGATTAGAGCCATTTGCTGCTTTAATTGTCTATGATGGATCGATCTTCAATACCGCGCAGTTGTGGACATTGGATCGGTTGCAGGTTTATCATGGGTGGCCCGTTCTTTCTCTTGACACCTATGATTCTTTTTTGGCCAATGAAGGTTCTGATTTTTTTGAGCGTTCTGGATTTAAATCTCTTTATTATATTCAACCCACTGATGCAGTTCTGCATCGTGGTGATGTTTCTCAAACTGAAGCGGGGAAGCGCTTTGAACAAATGTTGCTAGATCAAGGATCTACTCCTTTACTGCTTTCCAATCTGCGCGGAGATATTGCTTTTCGTGTGTATGTTCTGTAGCTGTTAATAAGTTTTCTTCTCTTTTTCTTATGTTTTGATACTCTTTATGTATAAAGAGTTTCGAAATCATGAAACTAACAAGTCTTCCCAAGCGAGCATTTAAAAAGAATGCGGAAATATATCGCTTACTTGCGAACCCGTTTCGTCTTGAGATTTTTAACAATATTCGCAACGCAGAGCTTACAGTAAGCGAGCTTGTTTCTATTACTGGTTTGCGTAAGGCAAATGTTTCTCAACATTTGGCATTATTGCGTTCTTCAAGTCTTGTTAGATCTCGAAGTGTGGGGGTTAATGTTTTTTATCACATTACTGATCCACGTATTGTCGAACCGTGTCATATCTTGCACACCCTCCGCAGTTCTAGGAAGTTTTTAGCAGGTATAATTTAATTTATGGGAAAACAGCATACCACAAAAACCAACCTCCATACCTCGATTCGTATTTTTATCTCAATTCTTGCCGTTATTGGATTGGGGATTATGGTGTATCTCACATATTTACATTTTTCTCACACCGAGTCATTTTGCAATCTTTCTGAAACGGTTTCTTGCGACACGGTAACGACAAGTATTTATTCTGAGTTTTTTGGAATACCTCTTTCTATTCTCGGTATCGGATATTTTATTTTTGCACTACTCTTTCTTGCTTTTCATCGTAGAAAAACGACATTTCAGGCTCTTTTCCTCATTACGCTCTTTGCCTTTATCCCCTCGCTCTACCTTTCTTTTCTTGAGCTTTTTGTTATTAAGGCGCTTTGTATCCTTTGTGAATCGTCGAAGATTGTTATGCTTCTTATTCTTGTTACAACATACACTGTGTCGCGTAAGCAGGAGCGCGTTGAGGTTCGTATGATGATTCCTGTTGTTATTGCTGGTGTTGTTGCGGCTCTTGTCACTTATTTTGCTCAAACTACGGGTGGTTTTCAACAAGACACCACTGCACTTATTGCCTGTATGAATGAACAGAATGTTACGTATTACAAGTCATTTCGTTGTACTAACTGTAAGCGCCAAGAGCGTCTTCTTGGCGAACCTTATAAGGACTTGAATCAAGTAGAGTGTCATCCTGATGGTGAGGGAGGGAATCCCCAACTTTGTTTACAGAAGAGCATTACGCATACACCGACGTTTATTATTGAGGAACATGGCGTTGAAGTCCGCCGTGTTGTTGGTTTGCAGAACCTTGAGGAGTTGTCGGAGTTTTCAGGATGTCCTTTATAAATATTAACCGTTACCCATTTTAATTATATGCCCGGACAGGAATTAACATTAGGTATTATTATCGTAGCTGCTGCACTCGATAGTATTAATCCATGCGTTTTTGGTGTTCTTATTTTCTTGATTGCTTTTATGACAAAGCTCTTTAAGAGTTCTCGTAAAATGCTTATTGGAGGATTTCTTTATTCGTTTGTTGTTTATATTACCTATTTATTCATTGGTTTTGGACTTCTTCGTGTTGCGTTAGGAACGGGATTGTCTACCGCGTTTTATTGGATAGCTGCCATCATTGCTATTATTGCGGGACTTCTGGAGATTAAAGATTATTTTTGGTACGGCAAGGGCTTTAGCTTGCAAATGATTCCAGGGGCGGGGGATCGTATTGAACGATATACTCAAGTTATTGCAAAAACAGAAAAGCGTCACCCCGCTGTTCTCTATGCCATGACTGCCGTTTTGGGCGTGTTTGTTGTTTTGGTTGAGTTGCCATGTACAGGAGCTCCTTACTTAGCAATTCTTGGACTTCTTTCGGCGGGTTCGTTTGCGGCAGCTGTTCCATTGCTCCTTCTCTATAACTTTATTTTTATCCTTCCTCTTTTTGTTATTATCGGTATTGCTTATTTTGGAACGTCATCTGATCGTCTTGAGTCGTGGAGGAAGGAGCATCGTGGATTTATGCGTCTTGCCGTTGGGCTCTTTCTTGTTCTTCTTGGGCTCTACATGCTGTATTCTCTTACCTAATTTTTGAATAAATAACACCCGGCTTGCATTTCGCAAGCCGGGTGTTTATTCTCCAATGATTTGAATGGCTACTGTTCGAGTGGCTTCATTTTGTGGATCGCCGTCGATGAAAATAATACGTTGCCATGTTCCGAGTAGAAGTTTTTGCTCGTGGATAATTACCATAATACTGGATGCAATGTTCAAGAGCATCACACGTAAATGACTTACTCCGTTTTCGGGTTCTCTTCTGTTTAGTTTTTTAGTCAGGCGTTCTAGACGATGTGGACGATCGTGTGAACAATTTTTCTGATCATGAACAAGTCTTGTCACTAAGTCAGCGAGATCGTTCACGATTAACCCTGCCTCGCGTTCAATCATAGCAATTGTTGCCGTTGTATGAAGGACGGCAATGGCAATTATTCCTTCAGCGATTTGTGCATTATGTACAATGTTTCGGATTTTTCTCGTGATGTCGAGGAATTTCAGGTTAGGATGCTTTGTGTTTCTCATCTCGCTTGGATGAATTTCAAATATTGCGAAGCGACTCATTACTCCTCCGTTTCTTGTTTTTGGTTTTCTAAGGTCTTTTGGCATGATAGCATACTCGCATGACTCAATCTATACAACATTATGATTCTCTTTTAGAAGCTCATAAAAAACGCGTTAATGTGATTCTTACAAGACTGAAAAAAATGTATCCTAAGGCGGGAATGGTGTTGCGCTATTCAAATAATTGGGAGCTTCTTGTGGCGGTTATGCTTTCCGCGCAGTGTACTGACAAACAGGTGAATATCGTTACTGCGAGGTTGTTTAAAAAATACCGAAAACTTGATGATTACGTACAAGTTCGGCAGAGTGCTTTTGAAAAAGATATTTATTCAACGGGATTTTATCGCATGAAGGCAAAGCATATTCTTGCGGCGGCAAAAATGATAAAAAAAGATTTTCGCGGGCGTGTACCGCGTCGTATGGAAGATTTACTGAAACTATCTGGCGTTGCACGGAAAACGGCAAATATTGTTTTAGGAAACGCTTTCGGTATCGTTCAAGGTATTGCGGTTGATACACACGTTGCCCGCATGGCACGGATTTTTCATCTGACAAGACATGTAAATCCTGATAAGATAGAGAAAGATTTGATGGAGGTAATTTCGAAGAAGGATTGGTTTCGATCAACATATTTATTTATTGAATATGGACGTTCGTATCCACGTCTTCGTGAACATCGGCGCATTGATCATCCGCTGAAATATCTTGAATAGCTATATTTACATGGAACAACACCATACTCACACCAGTACTTCCGCATTATATGTCCGTAATTTTATTTTTGGCGTTGAAGATAGTCTCGTTTCAACGGTTGGACTTCTTTCTGGTATTGCTATTGCTGATGTTCCTCGTACGACTATTTTTCTTGTTGGTATTGTTCTTATTTTTGTAGAGGCATTTTCAATGGGTGTTGGCAGTTTTCTTTCAGAACATTCTGTTAAAGACTATCTTTATGGTGGAGCTACGAAGCAGACTCGGAATTTTATCGGAAGTGTAATTATGTTCTTGTCCTATTTTGCTTCCGGATTCATTCCACTTGCTCCTTATATCATTCTTCCTACCACCATAGCATTCTGGGTTTCTATTGTCGTTTCGTGTGGAGCACTGCTTCTGTTGGGCTATGTGAGTGCTCGTCTTTCGCATACAAGCGTTTGGCGTAGTTCGCTTCGTATGTTTTTGATAGGGGGTGCGGCAATTGTCCTCGGTGTTCTTGTTGGGCGGTTTACTAGTCAATTGTAAATTAAAAACAGCGACTTCATTTCTGGATATAAGTAATTCGTTTTTGCTTTGATCCTTTTTGGGATTTTTTTATTTTGAGCGTATTTTAAGTTTTTTCTTGCTTTTTATACACAGTGAGTCAATGTCTTAAGGATGATATCATAAGAGGAATGCGTTATGTTGTGGGTATAGACGAAGTTGGCAGGGGTTCGCTTGCGGGGCCGGTAATGGTGTGTGCGGCTGCAGTTCCTCCGTCGTTTAGTTTTTCTGATATCAACGGTATTTATCTTCGTGATTCCAAACAGCTTTCTTCTCATCAACGAGAACATCTTGTTACGTATTTTGAACATCATTCTCAAATCTATTTTTTTCTTTCGACGCTTAGTTCTCACACCATTGATCGTATTTCCATTTCTCGAGCGGCAAATAGGGGAGCGCTTAGTGCTCTTCACCGCTTACATAACGAACTTAGCGATTCGATTTCGACCATCAATCTTGATGGGCGGCTTTACCTCGGTGATCAGCGTGATTCGCATTGGAAGTCATTGCCGGTTCATACGATTGTAAAAGGTGATGAAGTCATTCCTGCAATTGCTGTTGCTTCGATTTATGCAAAGGTTATGCGTGACCGGTTTATGCAACGACTTGGAATGCGTTATCCGGGATATGGCCTGGCGGTACATAAGGGATATGGAACGATGTTTCATCGGACGATGATAAAAGCATTTGGATCGACGAAGATTCATCGGACGACGTTTCTTCGCAACATATAAAAAAATAGCACCCTATGAGGAGGGTGCCTTGTTTCGGTGGAGGATTCCTGCGGCTTGGGCGCACATTTTTTTCCAGATTGCGGGAGGTATGTCGTTTTTGTTCATACCGCCGCATTTCGTTACTTTTCCTCTGAATAATACAAACGTTGCCCAAAAGTGATCACAACGAGCAGTCACTCGCCCGTTTTCTATTTCTGGTATTTCAAGATTCACTCGATTCTCCTCCTGAAAATGACTTTCTTCATGCTATCACTACTCGTTGTATTTGTCAAGTCTTTGCAGACTTATTCATTTCATAGAGGTGTTTGAATGCAATCTCTCTTGCTCTTTTTATTGCATTATCGACTTGTTTTTCGTTGGGACCAGAGCGGCGTAGGCTTTTCAATTTTTTTCCATTGTCACTTAGACAAAAGCGTATGGTGACTCCCGGTTCGAGCTGAACAGTTACTTCTTGATCTTCTATGTTTTCTTCGACTATTTTCACTTCTGAATTCATACAGTCTCCTTTCATGCGGATATTTTATTTTCGAAAAACAATACAATCTCTTCATATCAAGATTTCTTTTTCTTCGCAAGTGTTTTTGTATATCCTTTTGTGGTACAGTTTAGACAATTATGAATCTTTCCGAACAAAAATGCGTAGCATGTGAGGGTGGAATGCCGCCGCTTACGGAGAATGAGATTATGGTCTTCAAGCCGCACGTTGATAAGGCGTGGGTGGTTTCGGAGGACAATAAACACATTACGCGAGAATTTACGTTTATAAACTTCAAAGAAGCGATGGTTTTTGTGAACAGGGTTGCTGACATTGCGGAGCTTGAAGGGCATCATCCCGACATTCGTTTGTATAGTTATAAAAATGTTTCGATTGATTTATGGACTCATGCTCTGAATGGCTTGTCTGAAAACGATTTTATTGTTGCAAGCAAGATTGATCGGATATAGTAACTTGATATATCGCTGATATTTTTGATTTTTTTCAAAATGTTCCATTGAGTTTTCATTATTCGATTGATCTTCCCTGGTCATTCCGTGTACAATTAATGTGTCATGCCATATTTTATTGATGCAGTGATTCTCTTTTTTGGGCTTTGGGGTATTTTTGCCGGTATTTTTCCTCGCATTGAAAAGCGCTTTGCGTTGTTTCTCGCTTCATCGTTGCATTACAAGTCGTGGGGGCTTATTGCCCTTACCATTGGATTTTTTATGATTAATTCTCTTACTGGTGTTCCGGCTGAAATGGTTTGGTTTATTATTATTCTTACGCTTGCTATCGAAGTTAAAGGTGTTTTATTATTTGTCTTGCCAGAGCGCGTTGTTACTAAGCACCTCAAGTATTATCGTTCATGGCCCAATGAGCTTGAACGCCTTGCTGGATTTGTTTGGGTTCTGATTACGTTATATTATTTCGTTTCTATTTTTTAACATATGGATCATTATTTACTTCCTCTTGTGAGTCGCGAGAATATCGCAGAGGGGACTATGACGTTTTCCTTCGATCTTGGATCAGGGGAGTATTCGTTTCGTGCCGGACAACACGCTGAACTTACACTTCTTGATCCACCCCATACTGATGCCAAGGGTAATCTTCGGGTTTTTTCTTTTACTCATTCTCCCAAGAATACTCGGTCACTTTTTTTTGCAACACGAATGCGTGACAGTGCTTTCAAGAAGAGTTTAGCGGAGCTTCTTCTCGGAACCAAGGTGAAAGTGAGTCGCGCTATGGGTAATATGACTCTCCATAAAGATGATGCTAAGCCAGCAGTTTTTTTGGCAGGAGGTATTGGCATTACCCCAATGCGAAGCATTATCGAATGGGCATTTGAAGAATCTTCCCGACATCAACTTTTCTTATTTCACGCTAATCGCACTATTCGCTCAATGCCTTTTTTTAATGATTTTGAGCAGTGGGCGCGTTCTCATGAGCGGTTTACCTTTATTCCTACTCTTAGTGATGAGGGTGATCAAGAATGGCATTATGAACGAGGGCGTGTTGATCATGCTATGATTGCAAAATACGTAGAAGACATGTCTTCAGCAATTTATTATCTTGCCGGTCCGCCGCCTATGGTTGCAACAATGTGGCAATTACTTGTTGACGCAGGAATAAGTGAAGATGTTATTAAAAGCGAAGAGTTTGGAGGCTATTAGCTACTTGTTCCAGAGATTTTTTTCATAAGATAATTTTGGGCTTAGTGAATGGTGCCCGGAGAATGGTTAGGCGTGCAAGAGAAGGGAGGATGGTTCGTTGGTGCAACGAACCGATGTTATCTCGTTGCAATTTCCATTCTCCGGACAAGTACTATAAATTTACCATTTTCTTATTTGTTGTTAATTTTCTAGCACTTTTTGTAAAGATGCGATACACTATGAAAATATGAATCCAAAAGAACAGCAAGCACTTCAAGAAAAAGCTCAAGCTATTGAAGACAATCTCACACAAGATGGGTTTCGCAATATTTCTGCTGTGCAAGATGAGCCGAATAAATATTACGACGAACACGATCATCCCTATCCTTCCACGCACGTCATTCTTACTGGTTCGCTTTACTTAACCCTTCAAGGCGTTACAAAGGAATTGCGTTCTGGAGATCGGTGTGAGATTCCCGAAGGTGCAAAGCATTCTGTTAAAATTGGTTTGGAGGGATGTGTGTATGTTACCGCAGAAAGATAACTCGATATTTCTTTTTCACAACCCGCTACGATTTCGCTTATGGTTATTGAAAAAGAAATCCCTCGCTTCGTTGTCTGAATGTATTTCACTTCGTGAAATTTTATTTTTTGTAAAAAAGTGATATAACTAGCATATTAGAAATTTAACGTAATAAAGTGGATACCCTATATCATTGAATATATTCAATGATCGGGTGATTCGATAAATCAAATCATGGGATTTATGGATAATATGAAAATGGCTCAGAATATGATGAAGAATATGAGTCCTGAAGAAATTAAAGAACTAATGGAGCAAGCGAAGCAACAGAAAACGCTTATAGATGAACAGATCGGAAAAATTGTTGAAGAAGAGATAAAAAAGCGAGATCTTGTTTCGCGTGAAGAGGTTCAGAAGATGATAGAGGGCTTATAATCAAAAACTTTTTTGTGAGAGCGGTTTTTTATTTCCTTGGCGAAGCTTTATACTCATAGTATGATTCGTTGGCTTCTTCGTCTTTTTGTTTTTGTCCTCCTTGTTGTTGGTGTATATCATGTTTGGAAACCACTTCCTACTGGTTTGAGCATCGTTGATTCGGTGCATATGATTCCTGATTCGGCTGTACATTTTTTTTCTGATGTTACGTTTGTTGATGCTCGCGGTGAACGACATTCGGAGCAGGGGATTTTTGATGAAGTGTTTCGTATGATTCGTACCGCGGAGAATTATATTATTCTTGATATGTTCTTGGTCAATGATTTTCAGGGAAAAGTTGCGTATGATGTTCGGCCACTTTCTCGCGAGCTTGTTGATGCTCTTATTCAGCGTAAAAAAGAAATTCCTGCTCTTGCCGTTACGTTTATTACCGATCCCGTTAATTCGGTTTATGGAGGTGATCCTTCTGAGCTTTTTTCGCGTCTTCACTCAGGGGGCATCTCCGTTATTGAAACAAATCTCAAACCTCTTCGTGATAGTAATCCTATCTATTCATCGTTGTGGCGTCTGATTATTCAATGGTTTGGCAATGCATCTACTGGCGGACATGTTCCTCATCCGTTTTCTTCCCTTCGGCAGGATGTGACACTACGCTCATATCTTTCTTTATTAAATTTCAAAGCAAATCATCGCAAGCTTATTGTTGCCGATGGTTATGATGATGCTGGTCTTCCTGTTCTTTCGACGCTTATTACATCTGCAAATCCACATGACGGAAGTAGTGCGCATACTAATGTTGCGTTGCGTGTTGATGATTATTCATTTTCCCATGATGTGATTATGTCGGAACAAGCAGTTGCTCATTTTTCTGGAACTGTGTTATCTGATTATGAAAATGATGTTTCGCGTGATGAAGGCGGTGTTGTTTCTGTTCAGCTTCTTACTGAAGGGGCGATTCGTGAACAGTTGCTTGCTCTTTTTGACTCTGCTCAGTCGGGTGACCCGATTGATATACATATGTTTTATCTTTCAGAACGTTCTCTTGTTGAGGCGCTTTTGCGTGCTGCAGATCGAGGTGCTCTTATTCGCTTATTACTTGATCCTAACAAAGACGCTTTTGGTCGTGAAAAGAATGGTATTCCGAACCGTCCTATTGCCGCGGAGTTGCGCGAGAAATCAAAGGGTACCATTTCTATTCGATGGTGTGATACACATGGTGAGCAGTGCCATAGTAAGCTTATTCTTGCGCGGATTGGGGATGTCTATCATATGATGTTAGGTTCTGCAAATATAACGCGAAGAAATATTGGAAACTATAATCTAGAAACTGATGTATATGTTATAGGTGATCGCACTACGACGGCAATTCTTGATGCGCGTGCATATTTCGAGCGTGTTTGGAATAATGAGGAGGAAAAATCATACTCCGCTGATTATTCTGTTTATGCCGAAAATAATTTTCTTAAAAAAGTTTTGTATCGTGTTCAGGAGTTTTCGGGATTGAGCAGTTTTTGATATTTAATGTAATCCTTCGGCAAGCTCAAGGTAATTTTCTTTCAGAAAATTAAAGCCGCCTCACTTCCGATGAAGTTTGCGGCGTTTCTTATCTCGCGAAGTAGTAGTAGAGCATTACTGCTACTATCACTATCATGAGCATTCCTTTCAGAATAACAATTCTTCTTTCCCTTCTATTTTGCCATTCTTCGATTTTTTTATCGACCTTTTCAAGGTCTACATCGTCCACGGTTTTTTCTCCTATAATGGCAGGAATAACAATCCTGCGATGAGACCCATGATGACGAGGATTTCCCTCCAATATTTATGTCCTAGGCACACACATTTGGCGGGTTAGTCTTTTGATATTCGACCAAAAATTCATTGGGAGTTGCGCCTCCTAATCCACAATGTTCTAAGTCATTGTAATAGATATTCCATCGTTTTAGTTTTGT
>Ga0210057_1004925_pt1 | contig 17404 bp, 17 predicted proteins | sample CryGeyCG2114_010_2_FD_183968 | JGI IMG/M metagenome (GOLD analysis project Ga0210057, IMG submission 183968) | Groundwater microbial communities from aquifer - Crystal Geyser CG10_big_fil_rev_8/21/14_0.10 (SPAdes) (version 2) | ecosystem: Environmental > Aquatic > Deep subsurface > Groundwater ...
TTTAAATTCTTTAAAGAGAAGACAACACTTTTAATTTTATTTTTTCTTGCTATAAGCATAGTTTTTTCTTTTTCACCATGGATTGCCTTTTATAAATTCTTAAAAGCTGTAGAAATTCTAGCTTTATTTGCAGTTTTCAGAAATGCGCTGATTAACAAATTATTTTTGTTGTACGGGTTTCTATCAGGAGCTGTTCTACAACTTGGCTTATCTGTCTTTCATCTAATAAATCAGAAATCGATACAAAGTTTATTCTATTATTTAGGGGAAAGATATTTCACATCCTCAATACCTGGAATTGCAAAAGCTTCGCTTCAAGGAGTAGAGATACTCCGCCCGTATGGTACTTTTTCTCATCCAAACTCTATGGCTGGGTTTTACCTTCTTGTTTATTCTTTAATATTAGGAACTGATTTCAAAAAAAACCAGATTTTAAAAAATGTATCCTTAGTCATTTGTATTTTCTTGATACTAATTAGCTTTTCAAAAACCGCTATATTAGGTTTGATAATTGTTAATATAATAGTCTTATTAAGGAATTATAAAAAAGCCTTCTGTAAGTTTTGCGCTGTTGCGCGGGTATTTGTATTATCTCTTATTTCAATAATATTCCTACAATCTACAACAGATCCTCTATCTTTAGTTAAAAGAATTCAGCTCATTAAAAATTCAATTTCAATAATATCAAGTTATCCGATAACAGGCGTCGGGATAGGTAATTATCTTGTCGCCCAAAATAAATTACTTGGAAGCAGTATGGTTTTTCCACTACAGCCCGTACATAATATATTTCTGCTTTTGATCGCTGAGGTAGGGATATTTCTAGGTGGTGCAATAATTTTCTTTCTTTTTAAGTATTTTTACAATTTTCGAAAATATGATGTTTTGATATATTGCGCTATAACAATTATTATCAGCGGATTTTTTGACCATTACTGGCTTACTCTACAACAAAATATGCTTTTATTGGGCGTAGTTTTTGGAGTTATTGCAAATCCTCAATCTCGCTTTGAGAAGTTTCGTTAATCCTTAGTATTTCAGTAATTCTATATTGTTCACCCTCGGGCGCGCTTTTTAACAGCTCCTGAATAATCTCTCTATGTTTATCATTACTTGCCTTTGCTTTGTTAATCAATTCTTGTTGTGGAGAAACACCCTGTTCCTTTGACGTTCTTAACAGCTTTGGAATTTTTATGAAGTATTTTTCACCTTTCGACATTGTGGTTATTGCCTGGTCTATCTTACCCTTGTAAGTCAAGAGTTGAGCCATTTTTGCTCTTTTGTCTGAAAATAATATATAAAGCTCTACTTTTTTTAGCTTGTCTCTTGTTGAAAAATCCATAATCCTATCTCTGACAGCCTTAAAAAAATACAGGGGGTGGTCGGGTAGAATTCCAGGATATGGAAGTTCATATACTACCTTTTGTTCCTCTGTTGTTATAGTTTGTGAATAATTAGCTAGATAAAAAATAGGAATGGTAAAAAAAAGAATTAGGCCAATAAGCATTGGTACAATAAGCTTCCGTGTCATTTTTAATTATAACACACCAAATAAAAAACCCCACCCTAACAAATTGGTGTGGGGTTTTTTAATTGTGTTCCATTATTTCACAGCTCTCTTTAGAGATTTTCCTGCAGTGAAACCTGGAGTTTTGGTTGCAGGAATTTGAATTTCCGCACCTGTTTGAGGATTCCTTCCCTTTCTTGCTGCTCTTTTTCTAACAAGAAAAGTTCCAAATCCAGTAACTACCACTTTTTCTCCTCTTTTTAACGCTTGCGTTACTGATGAGAAAATTGTGTTAACTGCGTCTTTTGCTGCTCTTGCAGTAAGACCTGCTTTTTTTGCTACTTGAGCTACTAATTCTGCTTTTGTCATTTATAAATCACCTCCTTTTATTTTTAGTTTGGGCTTTAATAATAGTAAATCGAACACAGCATAATGCTTTTTTGGCTCTGTGTCAATCCATACTTAAAATATCTTATTATAACAATCTATATCAAATTACGGCCTTGCAATAGGATAAATTGTATGTTTTTATGAAGTTTGTTAAATTTTTGTAGTAGATTCAGCTCTAAATTCTCTAATTACCGTAATCTTAATTTGCCCGGGAAATACGTCAAATTTTTTTTCCAGCTCATCTCTAATCTTGCTTGCAAGTATAGACGCTTCTTCATCTGAAATTTTTGATGGTTTAACAATAACGCGGAGCTCTCTGCCTGCTTGAAGAGCATAAGCGTCCTCTACTCCTTCATTTTCTTTTGCCACGTCTTCTATAGTTTTTATTCTCTTTAGGTATTCTTGAAAATCTTCATGCCTTGCTCCTGGTCTTCCTCCTGAAATCGCATCAGATATATATACTATTACAGCTTCAATTGACGGAAATGGAATATCTTCATGGTGGGCTGCAACACAGCCTATAACAGCTTCTGGAAAGTTGTGTTTTTTTAAAAATTCTACTCCCAAATCTACATGAGAACCTTCTTTATCAGAAATTACCTTTCCTATATCATGGAATAAACATCCTAATCGAACTGTCTCAATATCCACCTTAAGCTCATGTGCTAAAGCTATTCCAATCCTTGTCTCCTCTAGAGTATGCAGGATCATATTTTGACCGTAGGAATACCTGAATTTAAATCTTCCAAGAGCAGATAACATTTCATTTGGAAGATTATGAGCTCCTACTTTAAACGCCAATTCTTCACCTGCTTTAAACATAATTTTTTCCAAATCTTCTCTGGTTTTATTAACAATCTCTTCAATTCTGCCTGGCTGAATTCTTCCATCCCTAATCAATTGCTCTAGAGCTTGCCTTGCCACTTCTCTTTTTACAGAATCAAATGATGAGAGTTTTATTACTCCAGACTCTTCTAAATCTACGTCTACACCACTAGCTAATTCAAATGCTCTAATATTTCTGCCGTCTTTGCCAATTATCCGTCCTTTAAAGTCGTCGCTGGGGATATTTACTGTAGAAAGTGTATATTCGGCTACGTAGTCTGTAGCTCCGAATCTCATTGCATCAATTAAAATCTGTTTAGCTGTTTCTTCTGCTTTTGCTTTTATCTCTTCCTCTGCAAACCTAATTTTTTTTGCAACTTCTTCTTTTAATTTTGTTTCCCAAAGTGAGATAACGTAGTTTTTTGCTTCTTCTGAAGTTATATTTGTCTTGTCTTTTAGCTTATCTGTGATTTCGTTTATCTTTTTATCCAGTAGAGTATCGTCTTTGGATGTTTTGTTGTCATCTGCCATGTTAGTTTATTAAATTTCATATAACACTTGTATTTTAACCTTTTTTGTTTAATTCTTCAACTGCCCTCTTAATGTCATCATATTTGAACCCGCGGCTCAAAAGATATGAGTATTGTTTTTCTTTTTTCTTATCCGAATCTAAATTTAAAAATCTCTTATTGACTCGCGTTAACGCTTTTAAAGCAATCTCATATTCATTAACCTTATTCTCATCAAAATATGCATTTATTAAATCGTCCTTTATTCCAAGTTTCTTCAATTCGCTTTTAATTATAAATACTGCTTTTGGTTTATTTGACAGTCTTTTTGACACGAACCATTCTACAAATTTGGTATCGTCTAAATATGACTTCTGTTTTAAGTTCAATATAATATCTCTTATATCTTTATCATTAATTTTGTATTTTTTAGATTTTTTAAGGAGATAAAAATAGATTTCTTTTTCAGTTCGAGGTCTATGTTTAAGATAGAAATAGCAGCGGTTCAGCGCCTTATCAAGCTGTTTTTGCATCTTTCTTCTTGCCGCCACTAACTTTTTCTGCAATAGAAGAAATTAAAGTTTGTCTTAATTTTGGGTTTTTTAGAAGCTCCTCTTTTACCTGCTCTTTACCCTGTCCTATCATCTTGTCATTCAATCTTAAAAATGAACCGCTTTTCGTCAAAACTCCTTCTTGTATTGCCGACTCAATCAAGGCTTCGTCTCTGTCTATTCCTTTTGCCGTTATAACAAATTCTGCAAGTTTAAACGGAGGCGCAATTTTATTTTTTACCACCTTTGTCCTGACTCTTGCCCCAAATACTTGGTTATCTTTTTTAAGCGTTTCTATTTTCCTCACATCAATTCTTACTGAAGCGTAAAACTTTAGCGCAAGACCTCCTGGAGTGGTTTCTGGATTCCCAAAAAAAACACCTATTTTTTGTCTTAGTTGATTTGTAAAAATTACAGTGGTTTTTGCTTTTGAGACTGCACCTGTAAGTTTTCTTAAGGCTTGAGACATAAGTCTTGCCTGAAGTCCCATTTGCGAGTCTCCCATCTCTCCCTCAATTTCGGATCTTGGAACAAGAGCTGCAACAGAATCAATAATTACAATATCAACACCCCCCGATCTAATTAAAGCTTCTGCAATTTCTAGGGCTTGTTCACCTGTGTCCGGTTGAGATATAAGAAGCTCTTCAAGTTTCACCCCGAGAATTTTTGCCCATGCAGGGTCCATTGCATGTTCCGCATCAATGAAAGCTGCAACGCCTCCTTTTTTTTGTGCCTCGGAAATTATTGATAGACAGAGAGTTGTTTTACCCGAAGACTCGGGCCCATATATCTCAACTATTCTTCCTCTTGGAATACCTCCAACACCAAGCGCTATGTCAAGCGGGAGGATTCCGGTTGATATAACGTCAACTGCGGCAACAGGGCCTGCTCCAAATTTCATGATGGCTCCTTTGCCGAATTGCTTTTGGATCTGTTCTATTGCAATGTTTACAGCTTGAGATTTTACTTTATCATCTTTCATATCAATGCTTTTGTATTATCTAACTTTTAAATAAAAATATCAACGGATTATAAGCGACAAAATCGAGCCCAAAAACAAGTTTTTTAACTCAAGGGTCAAAACTCAAAATGCAAAACTTCAACTAAAAACTAAAAATTTTAACCAAGTAAGATTTAGTTTTAAGTTATAAGTTAATTTTTGACTTTTGAATTTTAAGTTTTGAGTTATTAAAGTATATATATCAGGGTTATTATCATTATTCCCCATAAAAATATTGTTGCTATAAGAGGAAGGTCTTTTGTGATTAACTTCTCTGGTCTTTCTCCTTCATCTTTTGTGTATAGTAGCTGTGCATATCTTGCAATGCCATATACGACAAATGGTATGGTAATCATCAGCCATCTTCGTCCCTCAAAATTTGGGAGCACCCGACTGAAATATTCGTTGAATGGGGTTGAAATAAGCGGTGGCCTTTCAAGATATGCGAATAAGGAATATGAAATTATTGTTGTCGTTGCAAAAGTAATGGTTAAAAAATTTAACATATGCTCTTTATAAAAATTCAGCGAGCTTCTTGTTTCAGATCCGTGAACTACAAACTCTGCATGTCGTTTTACACTTGCTATAAACAAAGATCCAAAAAATATTGTCAAAATAAGCCATATAGGGATATGAAATCCTGTAACAATCTCTCCTGCGAACGCTCTAATCATAAAAGAAAATGAGATAGATAATATATCAATAACCGCATATTTTTTTAGAATTAAGGAATATAACAAGTGAAGTAGTATAAAAACAACAGCCAACATGAAAAACCTCAGTGAAAAGAAAAGCGATATTATAAGCGCCAATATCATTAATACAAATACTAAAAAGGTTGCTTCTTGTAGTGGTATTTTTCCAGAAGCAATCGGTCTGAATTTTTTTACCGGGTGTTTTCTGTCATAATTATAGTCAATGATGTCATTGAGGACATATGATACTGAAGATAAAAGAACAAATGTTAGAAATGCATAGGTAGTTATTACAAAAAGTTGAGGATCAAGCAGTTTCCCTGAAAAAATAATTGCTGTATATACGACAAGGTTTTTAATCCACTGATTTACTCTAAAGCTTTCTAAGATATAAAACAGTTTATTTTGTCTCACAGCTTGAATTATATCAAAACCCAGTTAAAATTATTAAATGCCTACTAGCTTTAATCCAAAAACTTTCTCAACAAAACCATATCAAAAAAGAGTGGAAAAACCCTGGGGTTATGAAATACATTGGGCTCCAGATAATCTACCGTATATGGGGAAACTTATACATATTAATTCTGGAAAAAGATTATCACTTCAAAGACATGATAAAAAACAAGAAAGTTGGTTTATTATTAAAGGACAAGCAAAAGTTGTTTGGGATAACGAAAAAGGAGAGCTTATAGAGGCAGAACTACAAGAAGGTTTTGGCTATACGTGTTCTATTGGACAACGACACAGATTGGTTGGAATTATTGATTGTGATATTATAGAAGTATCAACGCCTGAGATTGGAAATACTGAGAGATTAGAGGACGATTATAATAGGCCTGACGAAACAGAAGAACTAAGAAAAACGCCTAATAGAGGTTGGGAAGGTTAAAAATATGAATATTGATTTTAAATTTGTTTCTAAACATTATGCTTCGCGTTCTCATGAAAAAATGCAGGAGGTTTTAATGGACCCAAATGCAAAAGGTCCATCTATTCATTACTACATGATCCGTGGCGGTGTTGACCAAAAAAATATTACAGTATGGGAACCAGGCACAATAGGAGGAGAATATATAAAAACATACGGACATTATCATGTAGGAGATTTGGACGAAACTTATTGGATATTATTTGGAGAAGGAATTGCTCTATTACAGAAGAGAGCTGTTGATAAAAATGGGAATGAATTAGCTGATGTTATTGATGAATTTAAAGCAATAAAAGTTAAGCCGGGTGATGAAATATATATGCCATCTGGTTATGGTCATTTAGTAGCAAACACAGGAAAAACATATTTAGTAACGGCAGATACAAGCCCTGTTGATTTTGAAGAGAGAGATCCTGTGTCTCTACCTGGACATGCAGATTACAAGCCCGTTCAACAAATGAAAGGCTTTGCATATTATGTTATAGAAAACGATGGAAAACCAGCTCTAAAAAGAAATCCTTTATATAAAGAGATAAAAAAAGAAGATCTCAGCGGTCTCCCAGTCATAAAATAACGCACACTGTTTTAATGTATTAATACATTAAAACACTACCTACAACAGCCAAAACATCTAATTTTGTAGACTATAATCTACAGACATTTAATCGCTGTCAGATTATTATTAAAGAGTGAGTCAAATATCTAAGCGTTATATAAAACCAGAGGTTTTAAATAAGACCCTTAATATATTTCTAACTTCAATTTTAAAAATAAATAATAAAAGAACTTAAAATATTTTTTTTAGTGAATTTCTTACACCTACAGAAAAAATAATGCTCTCAAAAAGATTGGTTTGTTTTTATCTTATATTAAAGAATGTCTCTATTTTAAAAAGTAGTGAGACATTAAAATTATCAACGGCAACTGTTGCTAAATATAAAGTAATTCTAAATCATAGTCCAACTATAGCGACTGTCTTGGAAAAAGTTCTTAAAACGGAGAGTATTAAAAGAATATTTGACAAGTTATACCATGAATATATTAGCCCGCCTTTAAAATATGGAACCAACTGGAGCGCTGGAATTAAAATTTATAAAAATTATAAAAGTAGAAAAAAATCTCCCCTCTAATTATTTCATTGTATTAATACATTAAAATCTAGAAGAATGGAGACAGTTCTTCCGAGTTTGATTGCGTAGTTTGTTCCTCTATTATAGGAATATATCATATCGGGATTTGCCATATATAAGTTTTTTAAATATGTATCTTGCTGTAATACGTGGTAAAGATCCAACTATAATCCCTTGCGTTGATTATTTTAAGAAAAACTGCAAGAAGTTGTATAAAATACTTTAGCATATTATGAGTCGTTCAAGAGCCATTGCTATATTAATAATTGTCGGGTTCGTGCTTTATTTTAATGTCTTTTTTAATTCCTTCCTTTGGGATGATGAAGTTACTATTCTAAATAATCCTTCAATTCAATCTTTTTCAAATATTCCAAATTTTTTTACTATGAACTTCTTAAGTAATGTCACTAATACAAATTTTTTAGCTTCTTATTATCGACCAGTAACATCAACCGTGCAGACAATTTTATATGTTTTGTTTGGCCCACATCCTTTTTTTTTCCATTTCTTTCAAATTTCGATTCATATTTTAAACTCAGTTTTAATATATTTAATGTTTTGCTATTTATATAAAAATAAATCTTTACCATTATTTTTATCTTTAATTTTTTTAGTTCATCCAATGAATGTCGAAGCTGTTTCTTGGATTTCTGCAACACAAGAAGTATTTTTTTTCTTTATTGGAATTTTAGCTTTATTATATGTTGTTAAATATCAAGAATTAAATTTGAAAGATCTTTTTTTTATTAATTTACTTGTTTTTTTATCTATGCTGATAAAAGAATCTGGTGTTATTTTTTTTCTTTTAATTTTTACATATTTACTAAAAATAAATAAAAAAAGCGCGTATTTAAATTTATTCTTTTCAACAATAACTTTATTTATTTATACTTTTATTCGATTCGCTGTAGATAGTTTATATGTTAGCGGTACTGGTCTTTTCCCAATAATGAGGGTTTCTTTTTTAACACGACTTCTAAATATCCCAAAAATGTTTTTTTACTATTTATCAACGTTTTTTTATCCTGTTGAGCTAGCAATATCACATCAGTGGGTAATAATTAAACCAGATATAAATAATTTTTATATTCCATTAATTTTTCTTATTTCTTGTTTTTTTCTATTTTTTTATATTTTATGCAGATTGAAAAACAATATATTTACTTTCTTTTTTATATGGTTTTGTATTGGAATTTTATTGCATCTTCAAATTGTCCCACTAAATATGACTGTTTCAGAGCGTTGGTTTTATTTTCCAATGGTTGGATTATTAGGAATGATAGGTGTTTTACTAAATAAGATTTATGTAGTACATAACAAACTTATTAAGACCATATTAATAGTAATAATCATTTTATTCAGTTTACGATCGTTTATTAGAACCTTTGATTGGAGAAACGGTTTAACACTTTTTTCTAGAGATATAATTAAATCCCAAGAATCTTTTGATATACAAAATAATTTAGGTGTTGAGCTTTTTCGTAAAGGTCGAATAGATGAAGCAAAACCTTATTTTGAAGAATCTGTCAAACTTGCTCCTTATTGGTGGGTAAATTGGAATAATTTGGGAGCTTATTTTCATCATAAAAAAGATTATAAAATAGCAGAACTTTATTATAAAAAATCGATTAAAAATGGTGATTACGAACTAGCATATGAAAACTATGCGCTAATACTTATTCTGCAGAGGAAAATTCAAGAAGCTAAAAAATTTGTTAACGACGTTGCATTAATAAAATTCCCTTTAAATCAGAGACTTATATCTTTTCAAGAATATTTAAATTCACCAGATATACAGAATCGCTCATTTAATGAAAAAGAATTTTAAATATATTTTGTTACGTTTTGTCCTAATTTCACTGCGTAGTTGGTTCCCCTATCATACGGGTAGGTCATGTCAAGATTTGCTATATAAAAGTTTTTCAACGGCGTTTTAAAATCAGGTTTATTATTTAAAAATTCTTTGTCAAATATCGGCTGAGCAAACGGCCCTTTGAAGACGTAATAGTTTCGAATTTGAGATTTAGAAGTTGAAATTCGCTTAGCCTTTGGGATTTGGAATTTAGGATTTATCCTCATAAGATATGGTCTGTACCAATTGAAAATTTCCTCATCGCTCATACGGATTCTTGGGTCATCAAAATCTACATAGTTGCCAACATATAAAATATTATTTCCAGCAAAATGTTTTTTGTCCATAAAATTTGTGTGTTGAAAAATTCCCATTATTGGATTTTTAGGATCAACCATATTAATCCAGTAGGCTCTATCTAAAAAGGAATCCTTTGATTCAATTATTAGCGAGATCGCATGCTGGTATCTTATCCCTTTGAGTTTTTCTAAATAGTTTTTTGGAAATAAATCTTGTGTTAATTTAACTAGAATGGGAGTAGGCAGAGTGGAAATTACAATATCAAATTCATCCTTTTTAAAAGAAGAATCGATAATGAATTTATCCCCTATCTTTTCAATTCTTTCAACATTGTAACCCTTTAATACTTTAACCCCCAACCTATCTAATTCTTTCTCGCCATGATCAAGTAGCGCTTGGAACCCCCCTTGAGGATAACCCAATTTTCTTGTTCTTTTTTTTAGTCGCGCCCAGATAAAAGAGGCCATAATATTTTCCGCATATTTACCGAACTTTTTCCGAAAAAGATCTTTCCATAAGGCATTCCACGCTCGTTTTCCCATTGTTTTCTTTAAGAATTCCTCCGCTGTATTCTTCTCGTAAAAAGAAAAGAGGGGGCCAAGTTTTATGAATGCCAAAACCAAACCCGCCCGAAGTTTGTCAAGCGTTGGAAGATAGGGAAACTTAAGTAGGTCCTGCGGTGAATCTAAGGGAATAATGCGGGAATTATCGTAAAGGGAAGCTGTAAGCGGAGTTTTAAATATAATTTTATTGAAACCTATTTCTTCTGCGAAGCGTCTTATATCCCAGTCATTGGTAAACCAGTGGTGAACTGTTCTTTCTAAATACCAATCCCAGTTGTCTTGTTTAAATCCAGCGGCAAGTCCTCCTAAAACATGCTCTTTTTCAAAAAGAGATACTTTATGTCCTTTCTTTGAGATATAAAATGCGGCTGAAAGACCAACAAAGCCACCGCCTAAAACCGCGATCTTCACTTTGAGTTTATATATTCAACTAGAATTGTTTCAACAAAAAGAGTTATCGGAATTGCTATTAATATACCTAAAAAACCTCCAACCCTACCACCAATAATAAGAGCAGCTAATGTCACTATTGGATTAAGTCCCACTGCTTTTCGCATAATATATGGAACTATTATTTGGTTTTCCGCTTGTTGAATTACAAAAAATAATGCTATTACTGCTATTCCGGAAAATGCTGATTCGGAAAGGGCGATAATAAAAGCGGGGATTGTCGAAATGATAGGACCAAGTATAGGCACTATTTCAAGAAGTCCTGCTATAAGAGCTAAAGGAAGAGCAAATCTAACATTCAATAAAGTTAGCCCGATATACACTAGGACTCCAATAACAAACATTAGAATAAGCTGACCCCAAAACCAGCTTCTAAGCCTTTTTTCTGTACTGTCTAAAACATTTAACATTTTATATGCTCCCTCTTTATCAAAAAACCTCGTATAGAATTTTCTCATTGCGTTTTCTTCAACAAGAAAGTAAAAGCTGAAAAAAAACGTAGATATCATAAAGATTACATTTGATAATACGTTTCTTAGAAACTGAAGGGTATTGTTAGTAATATTTGGCAGATTTGTTGTAAAAAATTCGTTTTCTAAAAATGACGAAGAATTAGGAATATAACTTTCAATAATTTTAGGAAGATTTTTAAATAGGAGCGTCATCTCTTTGGCTATGAGAGGAATTAACCAAAATAAAAGATAACCTATTAACCCAAATATTATTATAAAAGAAATAAGGGTTGAAATAGCTCTTGGAATTTTTTTTCTTTGAAGTAAAGATATCCACGGATTAAGCGCACTCATCACAATATAGGCAATAAAGAAGGAAAAAATAAGCTCTCTGACAATCCAAAGAAGATTTAAAAATACGAGGAACAAAATTGTAAATACAATAGTTTTTGCAGAAATTTCTATTTTGTAGATCTTACCCATTCTTCAACAAAATATACCATTTCAGCTATCCCTTAGCAAGAGCAAAAACAAACACTTTCAGGGCTTCTTTTCTCTTTAAAACACGAACCGCTTCTTTTACCGTAGAGCCTGAAGTTAAGACATCATCAACTATGATAATAATTTTACCCTTTACATCAGCGCCCTTTTTAAGTTTAAAAGCGCCAATTAGGTTTCTGTATCTTAATTTCTTTGTTTTTAATTTCGCCTGCGTCATTGTATTTTTACTTCTGATTAAAAACTCTTCGTTCTTAAGCCCTAAATATCCTGTTATATAACGACATAGTATCTCTGATTGGTTAAACCCTCTTTGGTTTTTTCTAATATTGCTCAATGGTACGGGGCTTAAGGTAGGAGAAATATCAAGTATTGTTATCAAACTACCAAGTTTAGTGCGTAGGGGAGAGTATGCAATGCTCATCAGCTCTTCAAAGCCATCTTTCACCAATCTGTACTTAAGTGCTTTTATTATAGTTTTTAAGTAGTTGTTATATTTATACAAAAAAGTACAGCCATCTATACCATATTTTCTTCTGCATCCCGGGTGTGTTAAGCCTAAATAGCTTGACCTATCGCAGTAAATGCAGATATCATTGTTTAAAATATAAAGATTGTTTTTGCACTCGTCACAAATATATTTACCAAGTCTTTTACAAACAAAGCAGTGCTTGGGAAACAATAGCTCAAGTAGTATCATATTTTTAACTCAAAAGTCATAACTCAAAACGCAAAACTGCAACTAAAAACTATTAACTTTTAAGTTATAAGTTGACTTTTGAATTTTGAATTTTAAGTTTTGAGTTACCAACAGGATATATAATTAAGGCTTTTTTGTCTACGGATTATAATCCACAATCTTTATAATAGTGCGGTTTTAATCTGCTCTTTCCTAAAATATATTTTGTTGCTTTAATAACCCAATTTAACTTTTTTGTTCAATAAAAATCGGGTAAATTACAAAATCTTTTGTTTTTTAATTTTTTTTGAGGCTAATTTAAAAAATGATATATTTTAATAGTATTTTGATACCTTGCAATTCTACCATTAGTGTTCTAAAGTTTAGAAGTACACAAGATATAATAAATTATATTCTTGTAATTAAAGAATTAAAGATTTGTTCTTTTACAATAATGCTTTGTCTTTTTTGTAATAACAACGATACAGAAGTCATTGAAACGCGAGTATCAGATAACGGAAGCGTAATTAGAAGGCGCAGACAGTGTCTCAAGTGCAAAAAGAGATTCACTACATACGAAAGAATTGAAGATCTACCGATACTCGTTGTTAAGCGCGATGGAAGAAGAGAGAGATTTGACCCGGACAAGTTAAGACGGGGAATAACTAAATCAACTGAAAAAACTACAATAAGCGCCGATCAGATAGAAGAGATAATATCAAACATCGAGGTTGAAATAAAACAAAAAGATAAGGCAGAGATCGATAGCAACGAAGTGGGAAATCTGGTTGCCAAGCATCTTAAAAAAATGGATAAAGTCGCATATATTAGATTTGCATCTGTTTTCAGACGGTTTGTTGACCTTGAAGAGTTTGAAAAAGAACTAAAAAAATTAACTTAAATAAATATATGATATTAAAAGGAATTTCTAAAAAAGTATTTCTTGACCGCTATTCCATAAAGGATAAAAAGGGTAATCCTATGGAGAAAAACCCGGAAGCTATGTGGAAGAGAGTTGCTAACGCTGCTGCTTCTGTTGAAAAAGGCGCAAATAAAAAGAAATGGAGCAATCTATTTTACGAATCAATGAAGGACTTCAAATACGTACCAGGAGGAAGAATTCTATCAGGAGCCGGAACTGGCTATAGTGTAACTTTTTACAACTGTTTTGTAATCCCGTCACCTCAAGATTCACGAGGCGGAATACTAGATACATTAAAACAAATGATTGAGATAATGGCGCGGGGTGGCGGAGTAGGAATAAATCTATCTTCTCTACGACCAAGAGGATCAAGAGTTAAAAAAGTAAATGGATTTTCTTCAGGACCTTGCAATTGGGCAGAATTATTTTCTATTGCGACAAAAGATATCATACAACAAGGTGGAACAAGAAGGGGAGCATTAATGTTAATGCTTTGGGATTGGCACCCTGATATTGAGGAATTTATAACTGTAAAACAAGACCTAAACAGAATAAACGGAGCAAACCTTTCTGTAAATGTATCTGATAAATTCATGAAGGCTGTTGAAAAAAATGCAGACTGGCCGTTAGTCTTTCCTGATATAGACGACCCCGAATATGACGAAAAGTGGGATGGAGATCTTGAAGTCTGGAAAAAGCTTGGAAAAAAAGTAATTGTTCGTAAGGTAGTTAAAGCAAGAAAGATATGGGACTTGATTACAACAGGGGCATGGAGATCTGCAGAACCCGGAGTTGTGTTTATGGAAAGATACAACAAACTCCATAATAATTACTACTGGAACAGAATAAACTGTGTCAACCCGTGTGGAGAAGAAGGCCTTCCTGCGTGGGGAGTATGCAACCTTGGGTCTATAAACCTTTCTAGCCTTGTAGGCAGTAAAGATATTGACAAGCCTGGTAAATTTGATTTTGACCAGCTGAAAAAGATCGTACATACCGCAGTCCGTTTCCAAGATAACGTAATTGATATGGATCCGTATATTTTTGAGGGTATAAGAAAAACTCAGCTTAATGGAGAAAGAAGAATAGGTCTTGGAACAATGGGACTTGGAGACGCATTAATAAAACTTCACCTTAAGTACGGATCGCCCAAGGCTTTAGATTTTATAGACCGAGTATATAAAATTATAAGAGATGAATCATATAAAGCTTCTGTTGAAATATCAAAGGAAAAGGGCTTTTTCCCAAAATTTGATAAGGTTAAATACCCAAAAGGCAAATTTATACAGACGCTTTCTAAACAACTACAGAAAGATATTAAAAAATACGGTATTAGAAATTCTGTGCTTTTGATGCAGGCTCCAACCGGCTCAACTTCCCTGATGGTTGATACTACATCTGGTATCGAGCCTGTTTTTGAATTTGAAATGATTAGAAAAGATCGTCTTGGAGAACATGTATTAAGACACACTCTATACGAACAATGGTATAAAAAACACGAAAAAGAGATTAAAAAAGGTTTGGTTACTAGACCTGAGTGGTTTGTCTCTGCTAGTGATCTCACACCTGAAGAACATATTAAGGTGCAGGCAGTTATCCAAAAATATGTTGATGCATCTATTTCCAAGACTGTAAATGGTCCAAAAGAAGATACTGTTGAAAATGTAAAAAAATTATACAATCTTGCTTATAAGCTCGGCTGTAAAGGAGTTACTTATATGAGAGAAGGGTCTCGTCCCGGCGTTCTTGAAAGAAAGAAGGAAGAAAAGAAAGAAGAACAGAAAGTACAAGAGCATGCGGTCCCGACAAATGGCTTTAGAATTAAACCAAGGCCAATGGCAGTACACGGAACAACATACAGAATTCCAACACCTGTTGGAACAGCATATATCACTATTAATACTAACGGTGGAGAAGAGCCTCTTGAGGTTTTCATAAACGGCGTTGGTAGGGCAGGAAGCGATCTGTATGCTATGGCTGACGGACTTGGAAGGATAATCTCTCTTGCTCTTAGGTATTCTTCTCATTTATCTCCACATGAGCGAATTAAAGACATTATAAAACAGCTTCATGGTATCGGAGGGGGCAGGCCAACAGGGTTTGGCAAAGATAGGGTAAAAAGCCTCCCAGACGCAATAGCAAAGGTTTTAGGCATGCATTACGGCTTAAATGGATACGGCGAAAAAGTATCTGTTCAGGAGACATTTCAACAACAAACCGTTGTTGTAAAGTCTGAGGCTACATCTGCAAAAAAGAGCTTTGCTGTATTTGACATATGCCCAAGCTGTGGAGAAGCAACTCTTGCTCATGAAGAAGGTTGTGCCAAATGCTACAGCTGCGGCCACTCTGAATGCTAAAAAGGAAGTTCTAATTTCTAATTTCTAAACTCTAAACAAATACAAATGTTCTAAATTCAAAATTCAAAAAGCTTTTTGAATTTATGATTTTGTATTTTGATATTGTTTAGGTTTTAGAATTTAGGGTTTAGAAATTAATTTTACTGTTTTTTATGTCAATCTATACAAAAACTGGGGACAAGGGGACTACTTCTGTATTTGGAGGAAAAAGGGTTTCAAAAGACGATATTTTAGTTGAAGCTTATGGATCAATCGACGAACTTTCCAGCTACATCGGACTTGTTATTAATTACCTAAAAAATAAAAACGAAATAGCTTTTTTTATTGAGATCCAACGTAGCTTATATGCCATAATGGCCTATTTATCAGGAGCAAAAATAGAGTTAAAGCAATTGTCAGAAGAAACAAAAAGATTTGAACAAACGATTGATGATATCACTTCACGACTTCCTAAGCTAAACCGGTTTGTTTTATACCCCGGGTCAAAAATAGCGAGTTTTTTTCATATTCTCCGAGTAGAGACGCGAAAGTCTGAAAGAAGGGTAGTTGCTTACTTAAAAAAGTCAAAAAGAATAAATAGTTCAACTGAAAAAATGATTTTACAGTATATAAACCGCTTATCTGATTTATTTTTTACATTTGCTCGCAAATATTCAAAAAGCAAAGAAATTATAACTTGATTTTTATTTTTTAATAGTTTATCTTTGATAAGTTAATCTGGTTTAAGCCACTGGTCTGATATTCGTCGGATTGGGAAGGCTTATTAAGATTGGGAATGTGGTGAGATTCCACAGCTATGCCGTAGCGGTATTTCTTTGCCAGTCCTTCGATTTCACTCAGGACTTCACAAAGTTCAGCCCGAAGACCGACCAGATATTGTACCTCGAGCAAGGAATATGTCTGTAGCAGAATTATTAAGGCCAAATACATTAGCGTCTCTTGGAGTTAATCTTACAGAGGCGGATAGAATAAGACTTTTATCTCCAGAGGATCGGTTCTCTGAAGTTTATCAAGGTCTTATGGGTTATAAAAAGGAAGTTTTGGAAGATTCGGCTGTTTCTATCTCTTATTCCTATTGGTTTGGATTAAATGGAAGACTTTATTCTCATCCTGAACATCGTGACAGTCTCAGACTTGTAGAAAATCAGATAGATATTCGAGAGAGGGGAGGATTACCACTTGAGGGTTTTAAACTTTTAACACAATCTCTTTTGTCTAATCCTGACAATGTTGTTTTAATGTACAGTCCACCTGGCCCTGCTTCTTTTGATAAAGACCTTGATAGTCCTTATTCAGAGATTGATTACAAAAATGGCCAATTATATATCCAGTATTTTGATTCGTCAGAAAATAGGGTTCGGTCGTTTGCAGTAACAGTTTCAAATAGTGCAATTCTTCAAGATCTTATGCCTGATATTTACAGAGCTGCGCTGGAAGAGCGTAACTATCAAAAACATATAGGTATTTTTTTAAAAAATCCTGTGGTCACAGATATTAGTATAAGGGAATTTTTAACAGGCGACTGGGCAGAGAATTTAAGTAATATTGTTTACAAGCACCATAACGGAAAAGTAACTACTGTTTTTGACGTTTTAGCAGAAATTGGGGAAGAGTTGTCTGGTAAAGGAAAAAGAGTAGATGATAATGCGGCAAGCCTTGCTAGAGAAATTGCATCTTCAGACCCAACTCAAGCAGAGGTATTTAGAATGTATCTCCAGTTTATACATAAATCTACTCATGGTAGTCAAATCCAGCTTGCTGGGAGTTGTGGCGGGCGGGTTGTTGAAAGAGATTCA
>Ga0210057_1004926_pt1 | contig 17402 bp, 21 predicted proteins | sample CryGeyCG2114_010_2_FD_183968 | JGI IMG/M metagenome (GOLD analysis project Ga0210057, IMG submission 183968) | Groundwater microbial communities from aquifer - Crystal Geyser CG10_big_fil_rev_8/21/14_0.10 (SPAdes) (version 2) | ecosystem: Environmental > Aquatic > Deep subsurface > Groundwater ...
CCTTTTCTTTGCTTTTCAAAAATCCATAAATCGCCCGAGCAATTGACCGATGCCCCCAGGGCATATGATCAGTGATGACTAGAATTTTCTTTCGCACCATACTGTATTCTATAATATCTTATCTGCCTGAGTAGCTCAGTTGGTTAGAGCACCTGTTTTGTAAACAGGTTGTCGCGAGTTCAAATCCCGCCTCAGGCTCAAAGTGTCAAAAAACCTTCTTGAAACTTTGTCCCAAAAAACTCATCAAGCTGCCGAGGAACATCATGATTTCGGTGCCAAAGTTATGGAAAACTTCCCTGGACCAAATTTAATCAGCCTTCATCATCTTGTCTCTTACTACTTACTCATCGGTGTTTCCAACACTCTCAATAGACTGGCTCAACCCAAATCCCCCAAAATAACCAAACCCCATTAACTTACCCAAAATTTTTCGCTTTCAGATCTTACTATTTACAGATATAATACAGAAGTTATGGATACCGGAAATATTTCCGCTTTAGTACTGGCCGGAGGCAAGGGCATCCGTATCGGTCAAAGTTTGCCAAAAGTGTTAAATCCCATTGTCGGTAAACCGATGATTCATTATTCTCTCGATACTATCCGCAAAATTCCTATTCACCACATTCTGGTTGTTGTCGGGTTTCGGGACCTGGACGTTCGGGGTAGTATCAGAAACGAGGATATTGATTATGTTTATCAGGCAGAACAACTCGGTACCGGCCACGCTCTAAAAATCTCTATTCCGGAATTACCCCTGGAATGTAACGAAGTCATCGTCTTAAATGGTGATGATTCGGCTTTTTACGACGTTTTTACTCTAAGAGAATTCATTGAAAACCATCGTCAGAGCAAGGCAAAATTAAGCCTGATGACCATGAAAGTAAAAAAACCGACTGGTTTAGGCCGAATCTCCAGAAATCCTAACGGTAAAATACAAAAAATAATTGAGGAAAGAGATGCTTTGGAAAATGAAAAGAAAATAAATGAAATAAACACCGGCTGTTACATTTTCAACATTGATTGGTTAAAAAAATCGATTGGTCAAATTTCCAAAAGCAACTCGGGAGAATACTATATTCCCGATCTTATCTCCATCGCCGTAAATCAAAAAACACACGTTAATTCCTATTTACTGGAAAATAATAAAGAGTGGGTATCCGTTAACACTCAAGAACAATTAAAAGAAGCCAACATTGAAATATTAAAAAGATTAAAGAAGAAAAAACAACCGACAGTTTTTGTTTTTGGTATCGACAACACTCTAATCAACACCGACGCCATTAAAAAACATGTCGGCCAGAACTTAGTTCCGGACCTTTTTGGCGATAAATTAATAAACACTTTTTGGGAAGAATACGAAAACACCCGTAAAAATTTTGGCTTCGTTTCCATCCCTGATTTTAGTGACGCTTTTGCCACCCGGGTAAATATTCCGGAATACTCCTACAGCATCAGAAAAATGTTTTATTCGCTCCCTTTCGACCGCTTTATTTGCGACGGAGTCAACGAACTCATGGACTATATTCAGGAAAAAGGTGAAATCGCCATCGTTTCCGAGGGTGATTTGGTCTACCAGCCAATAAAAATTAAAAACCTTCCCTTTGTTAAATATATCGACGAAGTCTTTGTTTTTGAAAACAAAATTACCAATATTGATAAAATTGTCGATATTTACCAAGATTGGCGAAAAATTATTATTGACGACAAAGCTTCAGTTTTATCATCTTTCAAAAAACTTGACCCCGAAGCCATTACCATCCATCTCCAGCAGGGAACATACGGCCACATACCTCAGTCCGGATTTACCCCAAACCTTGAAGCCAAAAACATCGATCAGGTCAGAAAATTTATTCAGGAACTGTGAACTATCAGTCTTTGGTGTCTCGAAACCACTTCCTTAGGAATTTCCTTCTTCTCTTTAAATAAGTAATCATAAATTGCCTCAGAAAGTGCATCAACTGACAAGAGCGAACAATGGATTTTTACCGGTGGCAAACCATCCAGTGAATCAATTACGTCTTTATTAGTCATTTTTATGGCCTCATCAATAGTTTTCCCTTTAACCAAATCAGTAATCACCGAGCTGGTGGCTATCGCTGCCGCACAACCATAAGTTTCAAATTTAATCTCGGTAATAATATTATTTTTAACTTTTATATACAATTTCATTACATCACCGCAAACCATATTTCCCACTTCTCCAATACCGCTTGGATCATTGATCTTCCCTAAATTATGGGGGTTTCTGAAATGCTTTAATACTTTTTTTGAATACTGAAACTGAGCTCTTGTCATTTTTTAAATGGTGACATTTTTCTTAATTTAGCCACCACCTCCGGTACTACTCTTAATACATAATTTATTTCTGCTTCAGTCGTCCACCGCCCCAAACTAAATCGAATCGACCCATGAGCCTCCGGCGCCGTCAATCCCATAGCTAACAATACATGGCTTGGTTCCAAACTCCTCGACGAACAGGCAGACCCGGTCGAAACTTCAATTCCCCTCACATCCAGTTCCAGTAATAATCCTTCCCCTTCCACTCTGGCAAAAGAAATGTTGACATTATTTGGTAATCTGTTTTTAGCATCTCCATTTAACCAACAATCCTCCACTTTATCCAAAATTCCTTTAATTAATTTGTCTCTCAATTTTCTGATATTCTGACCTTCTGATATTCTGATATTCTGACAAACTTCAACTGCTTTCCCCATTCCTACAATCGCCGGTACATTTACAGTTGAGGACCTGACCCCCCCCTCATGCCCGCCGCCATGTAATATCGGATTAATTGCCACTCCGTTTCGAATATACAAAATCGCTACCCCTTTGGGACCATAGATTTTATGTGATGACGCTGTTAGTAAATCAATTTCCATTTCTTTAACATCAATTAGCACTTTCCCAAAACTCTGTGAAGCGTCGGTGTGAAATAGAACTCCTTTCGCCCGACACAAACTACCAATCCGCCCAATGTCCTGAATCGTTCCCACTTCATTGTTGCCATGAATCACCGAAACCAGCAAAACCTCCTCGGTCAGCTCTCTCCCCAACCACTCAAAATCTATCAAACCATCTCGGTTTACTGGAATTTCCTTTATCTCATAGCCTTTACCCGCCAACCATTTGGCACTTTCCACCACACAGTCATGTTCAATCGATGAGATTAATATTTTCTTTTTTAGGGGATTGGCTTCGGCCACTCCTTTTAGAGCCAAATTATTACTCTCAGTAGCATTGCCGGTAAACACAATTTCCTCAGTTTCCGCCCCGATACTTCTGGCTATTATTTCTCTGACTTTTTCCACTGCCGCTGATGCCCTCATCCCCTGACTATGAAGCGACATGGTGTTGCCAACAAATTTTCCCCAATACGGTTCCATGGCCGCAATTACCCTCGGATCCACCGGCGTAGTGGCCGCATAATCAAGATAGACCAATCTTTTTTTCATACTAACACCATTTTAGTAGCAGTTGGCTCCAAACACAAGTGGGAAATTTGAGCCTGGAAAGGAATTCGAATCCTTGACCTTCCCCTTACCAAGGGGATGCTCTACCAACTGAGCTATCCAGGCAAATCTTGATATTGTAACAAAAATTTTATCACGTACTCAGTCTAAAAAGCCTATTTTTGTTATAATTCGAGCATTGGAGAGGTGCTCCGAATGGTAAGGAACTTGTTTTGAAAACAAGCGCCCGCAAGGGCATGCAGGTTCGACTCCTGTCCTCTCCGCCAGTTGGGAAATGTTAATGTAAATATCTATCTATTTTTTATAATTCACCATCAATCTCTCGTAAATATTCTCTGGCGTTAGTCTGTACCATTTAAAATTTTTATTTAAATAAATTTTATAATTATTCCTATTTATTACCTCTTCGCCTGGACATTTGTATTTATTTCCGTCACAAATACTTACCCTTGTACCATCATTGCCAATTCCATTTACTTGGTAATATAAATAAAATAACGGCATTGAGGCCATGTCCGATTCCAGATAATGTTCAATTACTATTGGGCCACTAATTTTTAGATCCAACTCGTTTTTTATCTCTTTAATTACCTTTGTCTGGCTCTGATGTTCATTAATATTTTTCCAATCATTCATTGTTGCCAACACTAATACTATCCCAAAAATAATCGCTCCAATATATTTGTTAAATTTAAACCACTGGGTCATTATCCACGAACAAATTAGAATTAATATTCCATAAAACGCTATAAAATATTCCCTTGATCTTACCCCCTTATAATTTCTCATTAATAAAACTTGAATTATAAATACCATTCCTACTATCCACCAAAATCTATTAATTTTTATTTTATTTTTCATCACCAAAAATATCGCCACCATTCCCAAAACAACCCATATATACCCAAAATTATTCCATCCTATTATTACTGAACCAAATAATTGTGGCCAAAAATCTCGTAGCTCTGTTAACCATCTCACTGGCACATAAAATTTATTAACTCCAACAGTGTAGTATTCAATCACGCTTTTAATCCATATTCCCTTTCTTTGAATATCAAAGATTATTATTGGTAAAAATGTCATTATCCACCCCGTAAGCATTGACAACCCCCATTTAATCCGTTTTTTTAAATGGTATTTGTTTATTAGCACGATTGCTAGTGGTATGGCCATTAATCCCCATGATTGAAAATGAAAATTTATCGACAGTCCTACTCCAATTCCCACTAATATTCCCCACTTCCACTTATCGGTATCAACCGTTCTCTTCGTTGCCCACCAAGCTATGGCACTACTAAAGCCTACAATTACAGTATTAAGCATATCCGGCGAATTTTCCACCAATCCTATTGCTACTGCTGCTATTAATCCCGCTATCCATCCACCGGTTAAATAATAAAAAATAACTGCAATTATCGACATTATTCCAAAACCAATCCATGGTCCCCCAACAGTCGGGATTACTTTTTCCCAAAACATTATTATCCAGTGATACCATGGTCCAAAATTAAATGGCCCAGCCGAAGAAGGAGATCCAATTTCCGGTATTTTTCCATTTCTTAATGCATATAAAGCAATAATCGCATCTCTACCTTGATCTTGGTTTAACACCCACCGATTGTCAAAATTCCAAAACCTCAAAGACACTGCGATTCCGATTATAAATAACAACACCCCATATCGCTTCCACCTTTTTTTCACACCCTATTTTACCTTAAATTTCCAACTCTCTTGTCTCTCGTTTTTTAAAATCTAGTTTCTCTTTTAAAGTTACCCAATAGTCGATTTTACAACAGTATATTTGGGCACAAAAGAAAAAAGGAAAAAATTATTTAAAATCATGTTTCATATTGGTGAAGTTACTTGTGTTATAAAATAAGAAATATAGTTAAAAGAATAAAATATTCAAGACCCACACCGCCTTACCTCGCCAAAGCTTCAGCGTCGGCGGATCATGTGCTATTCTTAATTTGTGAGAATCAGTAAATACTCCGGCGCCGTTATATTACTTGGCGCTCTTTTTGCCTTTGTATTCCCCACCCCCGGCCTTCTATTACGGCCTTTTCTTGATTTCCTTTTAATGTTTTTAATTTTTCTCTCTTGTCTTGATATTGACCTTAAAGAAATTATTAACGGTCTCCGCCAATACCCCAAACTCGTCGGTATATTAATTATTGTCCACTTTTTTTCCCCGTTAATTATTTTCCTATTTTTAAAAAACTTTTTTTCACCCGAAATTTATCTGGGGCTTATTTTAGTCGCTTCCGTTCCCGTCGGCCGCAGCGCTGTCTTTCTCAGTAACCTCTTTGAGGGCCAACCGGAAAAAGCTCTGGTAATTAGCACTATTTCCAATATTCTAAGTCCTCTTTTAGTTCCCTTAATCGTCTATCTTCTGGCTGGTTCCACCATTAGTTTTGATGTTACCTCCATGGCCAAATCCATGGCCATAATAGTCATTGTCCCTTTTCTTTTGGCTCTCCTTCTTCAAAATCACCGCCTGATTTCCCCCATCAAAAAAATTCAAACTGATATTTCCACTGTTTTAGTTGCTTTTATTGTTTGGGGAATCATTGCTCCCATCCGTCTCCGGGTTCTGGATCACCTCGAACTTTCCCTTGGCCTAACCTTCATTTCTCTCTTTCTTATGGGTCTCAATTTTATTTTAGGTTATCTAATCGGCAAAGATCATCCCGAAAAAATCACCTATGGTATTTCTGCCGCCTACAAAAATTACTCCCTGGCCACCATAGTCGCCGCCACTTCTTTTCCTTCCCAGGTTCTCGTTGCTCTTCCCTCCCTTGTCTATTCAGTCAGCAATAATATTCTCCTTCTCCCCCTTCAATTCCTGTTAAAATCAAAATATGAATCTCAAGATCGTAGGCGACCGCATCCACCTCACTCCCGCCATTAAATTTCTCATTGACGAAAAAATCAATCAAAGGATTGGCAAATTTCTAACTCACCTTTCGTCTGACATTCAGGTTGCCGCAATTTGGATTCAGAAAGAGAAACTCGGTCTTTTTAAAGTTAATTTCGACATGGAACTACCCGGACAAAAACATGTTTATGCTGAAACTGAACATATTTTACTGGAATCGGCCCTGGTTGACCTCTCTCACCAGGTTGAAAAACAAATTAAAAAATACTGCCATCGCTCATGATTTTTGTCCCTCTCTACTATCAGCTTTTGTCAGCCTATCACCCCATACCCTATTTACCCTCGTCTCCAAGCCTAGTACTTTCCGTCCCTACTCCTACTCCTACTATAATTCAGTCTAACCAAGTTCTCGGGGTCAGTCAAAATCTTCCGGCTATCGGCGGCGAAGAACAGTTTGTTAGTCTGGCCCTACTGGGTGATTCCATGATTGATACTCTTTCTTCTGACATAATCCAAAACTCCCTCAGAAAACTTTTTCCTTCCGTAAAATTTAATATCTACAATTATGGCTATGGAGCTACTAATATCGAATCAGGGATTCTCCGGCTCACCCAAAAATCAACCTATCTCTCGGCAGATTATCCACCCATCCTCGACCTAAAACCCGATCTTATTGTGGTTGAATCCTTTGCCTACAATAATTTCGGCAACAGTACTGCCGGTTTGGAGCGGCAGCGTTTGGCCCTCGAACAAATAGTCAACACCATTAAAACAAAATCTCCTAACACCCAAATAGTTTTAGCTGCCACTATTGCTCCTGACTCTTTAAACTTTACCAACGGCGTTAAAAATCTCCGTCTTACCTCCCTGGAAAAAACCGAAAAATCCAACACCATCAAGCTTTACCTCCAAAATTTAATTAATTTTGCCCGCGATTTTAACTTGCCTCTGGTTGACACCTATCACCCCAGTCTAAAAAACGGTGAAGGCCTATCTGAACTTATCAATAGTGTCGACCATCTTCACCCTTCTGCTCTTGGCGCTGAATTCTTTTCCGACCTTTTGGCCAAAACAATTCTGGATAAACAATTAATAAAGTAGTAGAATACCCTCTGTGGCTAAATCGAAAAAAACTCCCCGTATCTTAATCGCCCTCCTCTGCTCTGTCTGTGGCGCTCAAAACTATCTTTCGGAGAAAAACAAGACCAATACTCCCGACAAGCTAAAATTTTCTAAATACTGCCGTTGGTGTAAAAAGAAAACCGAGCACAAAGAAAGTACTAAACTTAAATAATGGTCAGTTTGGAAAACCTCTACATTTCTTCACTTGAAACCTGCAATCTCCATTGCCGCTATTGCTACACTAAAAAAACTAAAAACGTCTTAACTAACCAACAAATCCTTTCTTTTGTTAATCGCTATCGCCGCTACTCAAATTTAAAATCCATTATTTTTTGCGGCGGCGAGGTATTTACTCTAAATTCTTTTCCTGACCTTATCAATAAATTAAATAAATTGGGTATTTTTATCACTGTCATCACCAACGGCACCATCGACCAATTAACCGAAATAAAAAATCCAAATAATTGTCAGCTGCTTGTCTCCTTCGACGGCCCTAAAAATATTCACGACCATAATCGCGGAGTTGGTAATTATGACTTGTCAAAATCTTTTGTCCGCCATGCTCTTGACCTCGATTTCCCGGTTGAAATATTTTTTTTAATTACCAAAGAATCCTATCCATACCTTAATTCTTTTAATATTTTTGGTCTTGAAAAAACTTATCTTATTGATCGTCTTGGCTCCCTTTCCTCTGTCCAAACTCAAAATGTTTTAAAAAACTATCCTACCTATCCACCCAAAACCTTTGGCTGTCATCAAATCTCCCTCCAATCAGATAGTCTCATTTATCCCTGCTGTGAAACTAATAAACCGATTGGTAAAATCTCCACTCCGATTAAAAAGATAATTAAAAATTATTTAGATTTAGTCCACCAAAATCCTCTCTGTGTCGATCCAGATTTTTATTGTAAACTAAAAAAATGACACAATCTGATTTCCTTAGATCTATTCGTGAGTATTTTTGGAAACAAAAATTTATCGAAGTTGAAATCCCCTACCTCAACTCCTCTCTTCCTCTGGAACCCAACATTTACGCTTTTGAAACCGAATGGCGGCACCTTAATCAAAAATATTATCTTCCCACCTCTCCCGAATTCGCTCTCAAAAAATTCCTCTCTTTACATCATCAAAACTGTTTTGCTATTTCTCATTGTTTCCGAGATCTTGAAGCTAGTGGACCTCTTCATACCCCTGAATTTTTAATGTTGGAGTGGTATGAAATATATAAAAATCTTAATGATCTAAAAATATCAACCAAAAAAAATGTCACTCACTTTTTACCCCAAATAATATTTACCGATTTAGTTTTACCTGTTTCCCTGCCTCAAAACGAACCCGATTTTAATCAATTTTTTCTTAACCAAATTAAACCAAAACTACCCCAAGACAGGGCGGTTTTTATCACCGGCTATCCCGACTTCCTCACTCCTTTGGCTAAAAGTGGTGATCGTTTTGAACTCTATATCAATGGTATTGAAATTGGTAATGGTTGTGTCGAAAATCGGAACAGCGCCTCTATAAAAAAAGCCTTTATCAACGAACAACAGTATCGTCAAAAAAAGTCTCTTCTCTCCCATCCTTATTCGGATGATTTTATTGAAAGTATAAAAACTCTTCCGCCCTGTTCCGGCATCGGTCTTGGCATTGACCGATTATTAGGTATAATAAACTCATGACCGACTCTAAAATCAAAAACACCCTAAAAACCACTCAGAGCACCATACCTCAAATCAACCGGATTCCACCTAAAAATCCTTTTTTTCAACAGAAACCCTTCCCCACCAATGTCCCTCGATTTACTCAAGCTTTTCGCACTCAATCCCGCGGTGGTAAATGACCATATCCAATCCACACCCAATCACCCTACCTAAACAAGCAGTTATTTTAGCTGCCGGCGAATCTTCCCGTTTCCAACCTTTTAATTTGCGCCACTGCCACAAAAGCACCTTCACCCTTCTTGGTAAATCTATTATTTCCTGGACCATTGAATCCCTTATTCGCGCCGGAATTTCCAAGATCGAAATTATTAAATCTCCAAACGATATTTCCTTTAATAATCTTATCTCCCTGTATCAAAAACGAGCTAAAATTACTCTCCACACCCAACAAAAACCACTGGGAATGGGAAATGCTATCATTTCGGCCCTCAACTCTCTTAACAATAATTTCATTCTCCTAAATGTCCAACAACTCAACATCGACAAACATCTTAAACACTTTTTAGACAATGACCCAACAATTGTCCCGAACTCCATTACCCTTTTCTGTCAAAAAACAGACGAACCGCAAAAATACGGCATGCTCGGACTTGATGGTAACCGGGTAACCAAAATAGTCGAAAAACCAACAAATGTAAAAGGGCTCTCCGATAAAAGAATTTTAGGTATCTACTTTCTGACAAAACCCTTTGTCAAGTTCATGAAAACCACCCCAACAACAGAATATCAATTTGAGTTATCCCTTGATCAATACCTCCAAAAAGAAAAAATCTTTGCAGTCGATACTCCCGAATTAGGTCTTTCCCTAAAATACGTCTGGGATTTATTTCCTATTGCTTCCTATCTCCTAAACCAGAATGCCCAAAACAAACAGATAATTAGCCCCAAGGCCAAAATCCACCCTACTGCCATTATCACTGGACCGGTTATTATTGAAGAAGAAGCTGAAATTTATGAATATAGCCTAATTCAGGGGCCTTGTTATCTTGGAAAAAAAACCGTCATCGGTAGTTTTTGTAAAGTCAGAAAAAACTCCATCCTAGAAGAAAGCGCTCAAATTGAAAGCCACGGTGAAATAAAACAATCACTCATTGGTTGTAACAGTCATATTCATTCCGGCTTCATTGGTGATAGCATCATCGGAGAAAACTGCCGGATTGGAGCCAATTTTATCACTGCCAACCGTCGCCACGATCGAACCAACATTAAGTTTATGATCAAAGATAAGCTGGTGGACACCAATAGTAATTTTATGGGGGCTTTAATTGGCGACAATGTCAAAATCGGTATCCACTGTGGAACCAACCCCGGAGTTATCATCCCCAGTGACTCTCAAATTCCTCCTGGAACCATTCTTTCTCATTAATAAAACCAAAAAGTTTTCCCATGTCCTGAATATCCTTTCCAAAAACTACTGCCTTCCCTCCAGTCTCCACCCCTAAGCGACAATCCTTTTCATAGTCATCCCCCACATACAAGCATTTCCGTTGGTCTAATCCAAACTTTTCCCAAGCCGGTCTGAAATATCCCAAATCCGGTTTCATCACCCCCACATCACCCGAGGTGGTAATCAAATCAAACTTATTTCTCATTCCAAACTTAGCTAATTTAATATCTATTTGATTATCAAAATCCTCGGTTGCCAAAATGTATTTTATGTTCTTAATTTTATTTTTAAAAAATTTCTCAACTCCAGGTTTTAACTTGATTACTTTCCCTAACTCATCTCTTTCCTTTTTGATAATTTCCAAAACCCGCTCTTTATCATCAATAACTTGTTGCAATGAATACTCAAAAGTCCGATCTTTAGGATTTTTTGACCACCTCACCTTCTCTACTACTTTTAGCCATTTCTGCCACTCTTCCCCATTTTCAATTGCCATTCTGTATACCTCCGGTGCTACCTCTCTCGTGTTCACCAACGTGTTGTCCTGATCAAAAAAAATCGCCTGAATCATATTTGTTAATATATGAAATGATACCAAAACCCAAAATCGGATTGGTCACCGGCTGTTTTGATCTACTCCACCCCGGCCACATTAAATTTCTTCGTTTTGCTGCATCTAAGGTCAATAAACTAATTGTCGGTGTTGAAAGTGACTCCTATATAAAAAAACACAAAGGCAACAGCCGCCCCATTTTTACTGCCTCCAACCGAAAGCTGATTATTTCCGAACTAAAGTCAGTTACTTCCGTCTTTATCATTCCTTCCCACCCTGATTATCAAAAACTTCTAAAAAAGCTCAAAATAGACTACCTCATAATATCCCAAAAGGATAACTTATATAAAGTTAAGCATCAGATCTGCCAGAAACTAGATATCAAGCTTATTGTCTATCCCCGACTTCCCCGCTATTCCACTACCGCTCTTATCTCTATTGCCCAAAAAAGCCCTCTGTACTAGTAAATTTTATATCCGTCGGTACTTCAAACAAACCTGCTCCCTCACTTGCCACCTTACATTTATCTTTCTTTTCTTCCAACACTCCGATTACATCATCAATTGACTTAATTTCCTTTTCTCCCATTTTGGCCCCACCTTCAGTTAATTTAGCTATCTCCAGTATCATTCCCTGTTTATTTTCATTACTCCACAAATAAAATTTATTATCCCGCATTAGCCCTTCAATTTTAGTGGTGCCGCTTCCTGCTCCCACCATTCGTACCATTTGACCCTTGATATAAGTCGATGTCGTCTGCCCATCCTCATCAGTATATTCACACTTCAGGGTTAACTGTCTGGTTACCGCATCCCGAATTGAGGTAAAGACATCCTTTTTTTGGCAACCGCTAAGCACCAACGTCAATACCGCTATCAAAACTATTTTTTTCATCATATGATTAAGATATCAAATTAAAATTCATAACTCTCCTATCAATTTCTGTCTTTCTTTTTGGTTGCCTCGTTAGCCGACCTCTTTGGCCACTCTGGTTTTCCTATCAAGATCCCATTAATGTCCCCTCGGTGTTGGGTGATTCCACCATTACTCCTGACAATCCCTATCCCAATCGCCGGATTGAAGTCAATCTGACCACCCAACAACTCAATGTTTTTGATAACAACCAACCAATCGCTTCCTACACTATTTCCTCCGGCAAATGGAACCGTACCCCTACCGGTACTTTTACCGTTTGGGCTAAAGTTCGTTCCCAAAAAATGTCCGGTGGAAACAAAGAACTGGGTACCTATTACTATCTTCCTAATGTTCCCTATATTTTATTTTTCTATAACGATAAAGTCGCTAAAAAACAAGGTTATAGTCTCCATGGTACCTATTGGCACGATAACTTTGGCAGCCCCATGAGTCATGGCTGTATTAATATGAAAACTACTGATGTGGCCGAAATCTTCTCCTGGGCTAATATCGGCACCCAAATCTCCATCTACGGCAAATACGATCCCAAGTTAGCTTCAAGATAGTAATCTTACTCTCCTTGGATAAAATAGCCCATGCCTTTTCAGGTGTCTAATTTCCACCTCAGTCGCCTCACCCACCCTAGCATGATTAACCATTCTACTAAACTGAAACTTTTTCCAAAATCCCACCTCTTTAGGTGTCGCCGGGTATTCCGTATCAAGAGGCAAACCATCTTCGATTCTCCCAACTACATAACCATAAAATTGCTGATATTCCGTCAAACTTTTCATATTTATTGCAGGTTTACCTTGCCGAATCCGTCAACTGGCGAAGTAGGCAGAGGCTTTACGAACAAATTCGAACGTACTTTAAATCATTATAACTCCCGATGCTTCGATCGGGACAAGTTGCCCCGCTCGTCCTCCGGCCTCGCTTATTTTTTGCGCGCGCGATTTTTTTATAAATTTCGACAATTAAGTTACAATATCATTGTGACCACTAAATATTATTTTTTCATGGATGAAACTGAAGATCATGGCTTGTCGTTTGTAGATCCTAATTTTCCCCTATTTCTATTGTGCGGAGTTCTTTCGAGGAAAGCGAATTAATAAAATTAAAAGAAAAAATCAGCCAATTCAAGAACGATTTTTTTAAGACTGATAACATAATTCTTCATTCAAAAGAAATTCGAAAATGTGACGGTTCTTTTCAAATTTTGTTTGACTTAAATTTAAAAAAAAAGTTTTATAACGATTTAAACAAAATATTATCGGAGTCGAATTTTACAATTATCGGATCTGGTGTTGATAAGGATAAACACATAAAGAAATATGGTAAAGGTGCTAAAGATCCATATAATTTATCTTTGTCGTTCGTAATTGAAAGACTGGTATTTTGTCTTGATACAAATGGCACAAATCGTTCAGTTGATATTACAATTGAAAAAAGAGGAAAAAAAGAAGATCAACAATTACTTGATCAATACAACACTATTCTTGATAGAGGAACTTATTATGTTAAACCCGAAAGAGTAAAAACAAAAATAAATAAGTTTTCGTTGTCCAAAACTTAACTGTTTGAATTTACTGGTATTTTCCATAGCTCCAATTGTATTGCATCTAGTTGCAATTAGAATTGGAACTCACTTTGACAAATATCTACACCCGTATTTCTATTTAAACTATCTCTTTCCGGATTTCAAAAAGACCTCCCACTTCTCTCCCGTATTTATCATAAATATACACAAACATATCTTCAATATATCCACTAATTCTTGTCTCCGACAGACTGCCCCACATTACATGAGTTTGCCACCAGCAAGGAAATTCAATTATTGCATATTCAGGCCTTATTTTTTCCAAATCAGTAAAACCTAAATATAAACATCGATCAAAAAATAAATTACACACATCTCGCCTGGTTTCATAAATTCTTTTTGAATATTTATTTTCCAAATAAGTAAAGTAATTCGGCTTGAATTTTTCCTTAAGCCATTTTTTAAATGGCTTCTGATTTTCTTCCATCCTTTTTAACATTAACTCATAATTACTCCAGAACATTTCTGCATTACCAACTCGCACTTTTGTGTCTTCTATTTTAGACTTACATTTCTCTTGTTTTTTCATTTCTTTTGTTACTAAATCTGATGGTGATTTGTTACCCAACGATTTATGAGGCCAATAATTCCAAAAATCCATAAATATCCCTACTATCTTGTTTAATTCATCTATTGATTTCTCACTTTGAAAATTCTTCATCGTCTTCATAACATAGTTGTTAACCGACATTTTTGGATCACCATCCTCATTCTCAACCATCTTTTTAACCATCGCCACCGTCAAACCTTTAGGTTTCTTTTTATTAATCAATTCAGTTAGATTTTTTAATACTTCTTGTGGTGATTTTTTAACCATTTTTTTTATGACATATTTTATCTCGTTGTTTACAATAGTCAAAAGTATTAATACCTATTCGTGGCCTGCGCCACATCAAAATCTCATGATTTGCAAAAACTGCAGGCCCGTGAGGATTCGAACCTCAAATAAAGGTTTTGGAGACCTTGGTGATAGCCATTTCACTACGGGCCTAAATGTTAAATTCCTGCCTGTAATTTTACCCAATTTTCACCTTTTTCTCTACAGCTAAGCCTTCTAATGTATTTTTTAAACACTGTTTCAACCGATCTCTTCCGAAACCACTTTTAAGAAATACCTCTCTACTTCTAGCATCCCCTCTACAAACAAAATATTCATAATGAATTAGTTTAAGTGGTCGCCTATTCATTGTTGATTTAACTTTCCCACTAAAGTGTTCTTTCCATCTTCTAGTTAAGTCGGTGGTCATACCAACATAAAATCTTTTGTCTTTATTGCTTAACAATACGTAAACCCAATACCTTCCCACAACCATAGTTTTATTTTATCTCAACAACATCAAATTAGACTTGCCAAGTCAAACTTGGCACCTCATCAAATTCAGTAAACCTTAAGTGGTTTACCGAGTTTGACTCGGTGGACCCAAGGGGGCTCGAACCCCTGACCTCTCGCATGCCATGCGAACGCTCTAGCCAACTGAGCTATGGGCCCTAAACCCCAGTATTTTAGCAAAATTGTCATTGCTGTTATACTTGATACTTACTACTTAATACGTAATACTTGCCTATGATCACCAAAGCTCTCATCACCGCTGCTGGCCGCGGTACCCGATTTTTACCGGCTGTCAAAGGTTACGCCAAGGAACTGGTTCCCATCCTCAACAAGCCCCAAATTCAATATCTTATTGAAGAAGCTATTGCTGCCGGCATTACCGAAATCTGTATTGTCCACCGCCCAAGCGATACTTCGTTAAAAAACTATTTTGCCCCTGACCGGGAACTGACCGATTTTTTAACCAAAACCAATAAACTCAACGCCATTGAGAGTCTCCAAAAAATCTGGGACTCGACCAAGCTTGTCTTTATCCCCCAAGACCCTACCCTTCCTTATGGTAACGCCTCCCCTATCTTGGCTGCTAAATCATTTATTGGCATTGACCCCTTTGTTTATATGTTCGGCGACGACTTGATAGTTGAAAAGGAAATCGGTCGCTACCTAAATAAAATGATTACTACCTACGAGCAATATTCTCCGGCAGTCGTAATTTCAGTTAAAGATGTCGGCCCCGAGGAAATCAACCGTTACGGTTCGGCAAAATATATTGATGATTCAAAATATCCTCATCGTATTTCAGGAATGTTTGAAAAACTCGAAGCCGACAAGGCTCCATCTTTTTTTGGTCAAGGTGGCCGATTCGTCATCAATAGTGAAAAAATTATCCCCATTCTTAATAAAAAACAAACCGGTTTAAACAATGAACTTTGGCTGGCTGACGCCAACAACATTCTCGCCCAAAAAGACATAGTCCTCACCGTAGCTACCGATTCCGAATCTGACTGGATGACTACCGGCGACCCTCTCCGTTGGTTAAAAGCCAATATTGCCATGGCCAGACTAGATCCAAAATTTGATTTTTAGATTCTTATGGGATATAATCCTCCCATATGAAAAAAATAATTGTTGCCCTGGTTACTTTTATTTTTTTATCTCTTTTAAATCCCGCTCTGGCTGATGATGAATACCGACTTCTCAACGTTGATCTCAAGGCTAAAGGTTTTACCCAATCTTCTTACGTTGATGAACTAAAATCTTCTGATATTATCTTTGGCCCATCCGATAAATTCCAGCTTCAATTAAAAATCACCAATGGTGGTAACCGCAATCAAACCAACATTAAAGTCCGCCAAATCCTACCGGCTTATGTCTTTATCGATTCCGACAAAGAATTCACTATTCCTCAAATCGCCGCCGGTCAGGACTATGTCAAAAACATTATCGTTACCGTCAAAGATAAAAGTAATGTTTATCAAAAAATTACCTGGAGCCAAATCACCGTCAGCGCCACTTCCGAAATCGGCACTGTTGGTCAGGACTCCCTCGCCTTTTACACCGCCAATGGTACATACGATAACAAAGTAGCCACTTCCGGCGCTACCATCTTACCCAACACTGGAGCATCAACCATCGTCTTTGGCTCCCTCTTCGCTGTTTCGCTACTCGGCGTTTCTCTGGCTCTTCGCCGGGCTGCCCGCGGCTACTGATAAGTTACCAGTACTTATCCTATAACTTGACAAATCCTATAATATTGCTATAATATAGGACATAACAGATCTTTAATAGTTTGGGGTTAAAAGAGAATAAGGGGTAGGTGGCTCCTCTAAGTCTTACCCACTCCTTATCTCTTTTGGCCCTAAGCCAAATGGTTTCTTAAATAAACCAACAACGCGTTGGTCAACCTTAAAAAACCAGCTCTTTAACAATCTCTTCTAAATCTTTCCTAAATAGTAGGCAAAGGGTAAATCCTTTGGTAGGGTTCATCTAGTCTTCTACTCAAAGTAGGTGGCTAAATGAACTCTATCAAAAGGAGAGGGTTCAAAAACGAAAAGGTCTTCTCTTCACGAAGAGAATGTCCTGTTGCATAGGCAACTTAAAGTCTATTCGAATCGATTTGTATCATTCTGGGAGGTCTTCCCCAAAGGAGAACTATTATGGACCCCAGAAAAAACGCCAGGCGTGGTTATGCGCAGCGAGAATCTCGCCGTCGTCAAGCCATGTTATGGCAACCTGAAATTTTTACCCCAAAGGAGGGTAAAAAAATGACCAATATCACTCGTAATATCGTTTTTGCGCTTTGCGCTGTCGTGTTAGTCCTAATAGTTGGCTGTGCCCTTGTTGGCCCAGCAGTTTTCGGCAACCGAACCATTATGGCTCAGCCCGAAATCGGCAGCCAGCCTTTGGTCAACAACGCTGAACCTCAG
>Ga0210057_1004927_pt1 | contig 17389 bp, 14 predicted proteins | sample CryGeyCG2114_010_2_FD_183968 | JGI IMG/M metagenome (GOLD analysis project Ga0210057, IMG submission 183968) | Groundwater microbial communities from aquifer - Crystal Geyser CG10_big_fil_rev_8/21/14_0.10 (SPAdes) (version 2) | ecosystem: Environmental > Aquatic > Deep subsurface > Groundwater ...
CAAATACGCTTCGGTCAATTATTTTTTTACTCAACTATACCAATAAAAAAACCGCCCTGTTAATAAGGCGGCCTTGTTTTTATTTAACAAAATTTAATTTCACCTGTGTATTACTTAAATTTCAGCGCATTACTGCACAAGTTGTGCACAGTTTGTTCACGAATTGATTAAGTGTTAATTTTTAATTGTAATATTTGGCTCCCGATCATAAACCGGCTCTACTATTTTACCTGCCTTCTCTTTCTTTAATTTTTTCCATCCCATGGCAATCATAGCTTCAACCGTATTGAATTCATCTGCCCGCAAACCGGCAATTTTGATATTTAGCGCGTACGACAAAGCATTAGCAACTGTTACGCCAATGCGCGTCGCGGTGAACGGTCCTGGTCCTCTCACAACCGCTATTCCGGCTAAATCTTGCAACTTTACTTTGGCTTTCTTTAATAATAAATCTATCGCGGGTAAAAGTCGCTCGGATTGGCGGTATTTGGCCTTAAATTCTTTTTTGGCGATTAGCTTCCCCGTTTTCCCTAGCGCCAACGCCACCTTTTCCTCGCTGGTCGTGTTGATGTATAAAATAATATTATTCATAGTACTAAATACTAGCTGCTTTCTTCACAAACCCCGCCGGATCTTTTAATGCTTCTTTTGCCTGCTTTAGTTCAAACTTGGCTACTTCCTCGCCATCCAATGCAATTCTTCCTTTCTCGTCCGCCGAGGCAAATAAAGTAACATCGTAATTTTGCTGTTCACGGCCGACGCGGCGGTAATGGACGGTTATGTTTTCAAATCGCCCGCTTACATTTTTGGGTGCGGTTGCAGACGCATATTCATAATCTTCATAAGGAAACGAATCTTTATTCCCGCTGATTAATTCGTTCAATGCCGCTTGGTTATTTTGATTTTCAGCTAATCTAATAATATCGGCGATTTGCTGCTTATTTAAGCCTTGTTTTTCTTGGTCAAGCCAAAAATAATGCTTCGCGACATTTTCCAAAGGAAGATTATTTTTACCGGCAAATTCTACCAGCGCCGGCGCTTTTTCCAAAGGTATATGATTTTCCGCTAATTCTACATTCAACGCTTCGGCTTTTTGAATCGCTTGGTCAACAGTCGTGCCTTGAGGAAATTCCATGATGGCGAACGGCTTTTTATCGTTCCCTGCTCCAACCAGCACATATTTGTCGTTCGCTTCTAACAACCGCTCGTTAGGGAGCAACGGATGTTCAACCGGCACTGGCACTTCGGTTAAAGTCGTCTCCTTGGAAAAACCTATATCCTCCGCCTTTATTTCAAATTTGGCGGCAGCCGCCAACTGTTCTGCGGCCGGCGCGGATACCGGCGTTTTGCTTGCATTATGGACTTGCGGCTCATTATAATTAACAATATTTTCTATTTCTTCCGGTTTTAACTCTTTATGAAAAATTTTATCGCTTGCAACCGCCTTTTGCACTTCGTTCCATTTAATTTTATTAAATTGTTCGGCGCTGATTTTATCCGGATTAGCTACTCCTTCCAAACCGAACTTTTTACCGCCATTGTTTTTAATATCCGCGACTAATAAATCTTTAACCCTGTCCGCGTGGTGCGCCAAAGCCGCCTGATATTCGTCAGAGCCGGGCGTAAATTTACTTAACTCGCTAACATAAGCTTTTTGTACAAACTGTTCCGCTCCGCCATAAATTCCGCGCTTGCCGCTGATGCCGGATAAATTAACTTGTTCGTTAACGCCTCGTCCGGCCGAAGCGGAAGCGGCTGATTGATCTGGCTGCGCCATATCTCCTAAAAAAGGAGGCTCTTCTCTTTTATCGCCGTAAACTGACCAATCCGATTGTCCTTTAGGCATGTTAGCTGGCGGCAATTTATTTTCTAATTTCGTTAAAATATCTTGCTTCCCTTCCAGTAAAGGCGAGTAAATATCGTTCTGATGTTCATTAATAATAGCTTGGGCATTTTTTATAATAGCTTCCGCTTCTCCGAAATGATTATTTTTAATTTCCATATCTGCCGCACGCTGTAAATATTCCACTTTAACTACATGATCGCGCTGGCTTTCCGCTAAAGCCAAATAACCGCGCGCGCTTGTAGTTTCCTGTAAATTAACATTCGCCGGTTCTGATAATACATTTTTAACTGGCGTCAGAGACGGCTGTATATGTTCCGTGGCACTAGGCGCCGGAGTAAAAGTTTCTGTTGGTTGGGGCGTAGGCGTTGGAGAAAATTCTGTTGGTGACGGCTTAATCGGCGTTTCAGTATATGTAGGCGTTGGTGATGGCGATGGCGAAGGGCTTAATGTTGGTGTTGGAGATGCTTCTTTGGTCGGCGAAGGAACAGTTTGCTTGGTTGGCGAGGGAGTAATATGCCCTGCCGTGCCGCTCCCTTCGGATGTTAAACTTACGCTAGCGCCTCCGCCCAAAAAATTACTTAATTTTTCCGTGCCGGCCTCCCAAATTTTACTTAACAACTCTGGGTGTTCGTAAATGGCATGCAACCGTTTTGTTAAATTTACATAGGACTCGGCGATAAAAACGGCGCTGGCGGCTTTACCGGCCATTTCCATCCCCTTAAAACCCATTGCCAATGCGTCTACCGCGCCGGCGCGACCTATGGCTTTATCCATATCTTCCAATAATTTTTGGCTAAATGAGCGTACTAAACCTATTTTTATATTTTTTACAGTTTCCGATATTTTGCCTGCTTTTTTCTCTGCTTCCCATGATTTTACCTTTTCGTCCCAATAACGCAGTTGCCATACTATCGTCCTGCCGGCAATAGTTGTCGTTAAAGTATTAGTTATATTGGCTAATGTCGGCAACACCTCTCTGTTATCCGCTTTTTTGTTAAAATGTTCTAAACGCTTCATTAATCTTTCTGGCAATCCTTGACGATAAGCTTCGCGCAATTTCTTTACATCATTTTCCCATTCCGATTGTTTATCTTGGGAAACCTGCGTTGATTCTTGTTTGCCCTCAAGTAAAGCTTGACTCTCTAATTTTTTACCGATGTCAGCCTGTTCATACAATTTCCACGCTTCTTCTTCCGCCAAATCTTCATCAAGCCAAGTTATTTCCTGATTATGCAGCCGCGTTTCTTTGGCCGCGCCAGCCGCTTCCGTGCCGAATAAAGTCGCGTACATTGCCAAACGATAGGAAGAAAAAAACGGCGCTAAAACAATTTTGCTCGCATTCGCCCAAACTTTCATTACGCCAAATCCTTTTTGCCAATAATCTTTAGTTTGATTTTTTTGAAAACTCCGCTCCCTTTCCTCTTTTTTCTGATAATTATCAGACCATTGGTTTAAAAATTCGCTGACCTTTGGGGACCAATCAGCCTTTTGGCTTAACCAAGACAAACGCCTTTTAAACCAGCCCGCCTTTTTTTCTTCAATTTTTGAACCAAAATTAGCTATTTTTTCAAAAAAACCTTTGGCCTTTTCGCTAGGTTCAGAGATAGCGGCGGCTTCACTTTTTCCTTTAATTTTGTTTAAAAATTCTTCCTCTGGCTTTTCTTTATCCTGTGGTGAAGAGCTCTCTTGTTTTAAAGCCCCATCAACATCTTTCCAAAACTCGTCAGCGGATGTTTCTTCTTGCTCTGCGTCTAACGCTTTTTTCAACTCTTCTTCAACTTCGGCAATTTGCGCTAAATCCACCTCGTCCAACACCCTTTCTCCCGCTTCCTCCTCTGGCACTTTGTCCTTTTCTTCTTCCGATTCTTTTTCCGATTTCGGCGTGGATTCGGATATTTGTTCTTTCAGGCATTCTTTAGCTTTTTTTTCGGCATTTTCGTTGTTAAAAAAATAATCTTCTTCATCAGTAAAAGACAAAACTTTGTCGCTGATTTTAAATGTCTTTTCTTCGCCGGTGGCGTCTTTGGTTGTTATACTTTCTAACCCTTTTTTTTCTTCAGGGTTTTGTTCTAGCAGCGTTGGCTCTTGTAGCGGCTCTTCTGGCGGAGTTTTAGTTGGCAATATTGGTTCGGGTTGCGGTTCTACTTCGGGATTTTCTGGTTCGGATTTTTGTTTTAAGACTTCTTCAGCTAAATTTATTATTTTTCTATAAATCCATAAAGAAGGACCGAGACGAGATTCTTTATATTCTTTATTAAACATTTCCCCTTCTTTAATTAAATAAACTAAAGTAGGAGCGGATGTCTCTCGAAAACTTTCATTAATATAAGCTCTAAGAAGGCCCTTGTTGTCTAATAAATTTTTAACATCATTTTTATTAACATTCTTAAAATCAGGATTAGGCTGGTTGTCAAGTAAAACATACTCTAATTGGAAATAAGCATTTTGTATGGATTTTTTTAACTTTTTTTCTTTTTTTTCTGCCGAAATTTCTTCCTCAATAATAGGTTGTTGCGGCGCGACTGGCTGTTCTGTTTTTTTCTTTTCATTCTCTGTTTCTAATGTAACTGACTGCTGTAGATCTCTTAGCCTCTCCGCCGTTAATTCTAACTTTTGCTTCTCGTCCCCCTTTCTTTTAACTAAAAAGTAATAAGCGACTTGTTCTTCTTTCTTCATTGTCCAACCTATAATTTTCCATCCTGGCTCTGGGTTGCTATGCTTATCTATGCCAATCACCTCTTGACCAATAACAAATCCGTCCGGAGAAATTTTTTGTTCCGGCGTAGACGCTAAATTTTTCTTTTCTTTTAATACCTCTTTTCTTTCATTCACTGTTTTTTTTTCACTGGTTTGATTTTCTCTTTCAGCTTCTGTACCTATTTCCGGCATCCACTTTGTTTTTTCTGTGGACGCGGTCTGACCCGTCAAGGGCTCTATTTCTCCCTCGAGCTTTTGTTTTAATTTATTTTCTGGCCGCGCTTCATCTGCCGTTTCTTTTTCAGTTTCCTGCGCGGAAACTGACGGCGAGGAAGTATCTTTTTTTTCTACAGCAACTTTTTTCGCTTCAATCGCGGCGTCAACGGAAACTTCGTTATACTGCACTATTTCGTCAAAAGTTTCTTTCGGTAATAGCTTCTTATATTTTAGCTGAATCTCCGCTACTCCTTTGGGATCCGACCAATGGCCTCTCAATTCATTCTCCATTTTTTTAGCCAAAGTGAATGGATATTGCTGTATTTTTTCTTCCTCCGGCAAATTATCAAAAAAACCATCCAATGTAGCGATATAAGAAACATACTTAATTATTGGAGACAAACTTTTAAAAGGCTCTTTATTTTGCATGCTGTCATAAAGCTCTTTTATTATCTTCCTGCTCTGATTTATGTCCGCATCGGTTTTTATATCAGACCACTCTTCTATCCCTTTAAAACGTTCTGGCCTTTCTTCATTGGGTAATTTTTTTATCGCCGTTATCTTGTCGCGACCCATAAATAAAGAGTAATCGTAGTCCCACTTATTAACTATTTCGCTTATATCAAAAAAATTTTTAAATAACTTTTTTACCTCCGGAGTAAGTTCAATTTCTGGCTGGTGTTCTGGCGTTGCAATTTCTTGCCTCTCCGCGTCTATTTGAACTTTCGGCAAAATCGGCGTGTCCGGCATATTAAAAGCATCCAGCTTTTTGGCGGACCGTTTTTTCCTCTTTTTCTTTTCTAAAGGAGTCTCTTCTTCTTCCCAATCATCAAACCTATTTTTTTCTCTCATAAAAACTTAAATTAATTTTTATGAATTTTTTTTAAACGCTCCCTGATTTTTTGCGCTTCCAGAGATTCCGGCAGTGGATGATTTTTATCTTCCGCCCTGGCCTCCGCTGGCATTGACGCAACGAGCCGCCTCAGCCCTTCGGCCTGGTCGCGCGGATAAAATTTTTCCGGCGAATTTTCCGCCATATTATTAAAATTAACTTTATAAATTCATTTACACGAACTTATTTAATATTTCAATTTTAGGTCCGCTCAAAAGCGTGAACAAAAACATGTCGCCGATTTTTTGGCGGTAATCGTATTCCGCCAAATCCATCGCTACCCAATTGATTTCCCAGCCGATGGCGCGCTGGAAATCGGCAATTAATTTTTCCAACCGCTTATGTTCCGCTTTCCCGACAATCAGCAAATCCACCTTAGCGGCGGTATCGCCGACGAATTTACCGGCTAAAACCGCGTAATTAAGCCGGCCGCTGTTTTGCAATTTGGCTTTCAGTTCCTCCAGCCGCACCACCTGCAATTTTAAAAATAAATTTTTAATTTCTAAAAAAAGAAAAAAGTCCGGATTCGCGCGGTAGTGTTTTATTTTAACCGTTTTTTTGTTAACCGTCAGCGGTTTTATTTCTTCAATCACCGCGTCCGCTTCCGTCAGTTTCCCTATTTCTTTATTCACGCTGCGGACGACCGACTTGGTTTTAGCGGCAATGTCCGCCGCGCTGAAATCAGCCGGCGCGTGCATAATCAAAAATTGCAAAATTTTGACGCGGACCGGGGACGAAAAAAGTTTTGTCAACATAAAATAAAAGAAATTATTCCAAAATCCAAATTATACCAAATTATTCCAAATCAAATCTAAAACTCAAATATCAAAATTTAGATTTAGAATTTTGGCATTGGTTTGGAATAATTTGGAGTAATTTGAAATAATTTAGTTTTGTTAAGGTATCATGGTACTTTCTGTTCCTCGCATCTTTAAATTAACTTATGCACAGAGAACAACTGATGCTTTGTGCTCTTTCTCTTTTTATATTATAATATAATTATTAAACAATTGCCAATCCCCATGTATTACAAAATTTCCCGCTTCATTCTCGCTCCGACTTCCGGCAAACCGTCCACGACGGCGGATATTTTTATTGCCAATCCGCAAATTGACCAGGAAGCGATATTGGGCAAACTATTTTTTTTGAGCGAAATAGAATCAACCAAACCGGACGCGCTAAAAATAATAAATTTTTTCATCTCCGCCTTGCCCGCCTACTATTACCAAAGCGAAAAAATCAGCTTGCGCGAAAAGATGGGCATGATAAAAATAAGCGACCTGTTTGAAACGGCTTTAGGCAAGATTAACGCGGAATTTGAAAATTTCATTAAAAAAGAAAAAATAAAAATTGAACCCAAAGCGATCAATTTGATCACCGGCGTAGTTTATAAAAATGAATTGACCTTCAGCGCTACCGGAAAAATCAAGGCCTGGCTGATTTATCCGGAAAAAGAAGCGGGAGCAAGCGGCGCGGACAAAAAAACATACCAAATATCAAACGTGGAGGAACAAGCGCCCGAGGAAAATAAAACGCATTTAAATAAAATTTTTTTTAACATTACCGAAGGGAAAATTCCGCCGGAAGGATATTTTGTCTTTAGCAATGAAATTTTTCCGGAATACGTCAACAACCGCCATTTAGCCAAAGTCATCACCACGCTTCCGCCGGTAAGCGCGGTTGAATACCTTAAAAACCAGTTGCATAAAATTAACAGCTATGTCACCTTTTTAGCTCTGATTATTAAAAGTTCGGCCACTCCGCCGGTTAAGTGCTCCATTCCCCAAATGCAACTTAACATAACCGCCAATAACTCGCTGGAGCGCATGAATGAAACGGAAAACGCCACGGAAAAATATTTATCCCCCGTCGGCCTTATCCCCGTCAACCGCTATTGGGGAATAATAAAAAACATTTGGAGCAAAATAATCGGCGGCCGCGAGCGAAAGCTTACGACCATTATTCGAGATAAAGTATTTTTCGTAAAAAAACACCGCCTTAATTTTTATACCAAAATCGGCGGTCATGTTAAAATTTTTTTTCTCTACCTTTTTAACATTATCGCTTATTTATTGCGCCTGCTTTCGCGCCCGCGAGAACTAACAAACAAATTAAGCCAAGTTTCGCGAAGCGGCTGTCGGCTGGCAAAATCTTCCTTTTTTAACGCCAGTCGCTGGTTTTTTAATTTATCAATTATAAGCAAAGTATTGCTGTTTATTTTTATTGCCTGTTCTTTGCTCTTTTGCTACAGCCTTTATAATTTAAGGCTTGGCCAAAACGAACAAGTTGAACAGCAAAGTTATCAGGATTTAAGCCAGCAATTGACGCAAAAACAAAATCAAATTGAAGCCAGCTTGCTTTATCACAATGAAGAAAAAGCGAAAGAATTTATTGACGAGACTGCGGCGTTGATTGAAAAATTACGCCAATTTAAAAATATTGACCAAAAATTAATTGATAAATTTGCCGCGGTTAACGCCGAACAAACGGCTAAAATCAGCCATGTAATTGCCGTTGACAGCCCCGTTGAATTAATTAATTTTAACAAATTAAACCTAAACGCCGCTATCGTTGCCATGGTTGCGGCAAACGGACGCGTCTATGCGTCTGACTTAAACAACCAAACCGTTTATGAATTTAATCCGTCTGAAAAAACCGCAAACAGCTTAAAAAGCGGCGTAAACGACATTGATTACGGCGCGCTATGGCAAAACAATCAAGTAATTTTTCTGTCCGCCGGCGGCGGAATAACCATTGACGATAAAAATAACATCACCGACTTTACAAAATCTCTTGCCAATTCCAAAGCTGATGTTACGGCAGCCGCGAGCTACAACAGCCGCCTTTATTTGCTGTCCGCGGCGCAAAATAATATTTTCCGCTATACCCGCGATTTTTCCTCCCGCGAACCGTGGATTAAAGAAAATATTGACGTAAAAAACGCAATTAGTTTTGATGTTGACGGCTATGTTTATCTGCTTAAAAATAACGGGGAAGTAATCAAATTGCTTTCCGGCTATGTTAACGAATTTAAACTGTCCGGGGTTAATCCGGCGCTCGCGAACCCGCAAAAAATCCGCCTGACCGGCGACAGCGAAAAAGGATTGATTTACGTTTTAGAACCGGCGCAAAGGCGCCTGGTGGTTTTTGAAAAAAGCGGTCAATTTTTACTGCAGTACAAACTGCCGACGCTTACTAACCTAAAAGACTTCGCGGTGTTGGAAAAAGAAAAAAAAATACTGCTCTTAAACGACGCGGCAGTTTATGAAATAAAGACGGAAGAACTAAAATAGCTCATCGTAAGAACTAAATTTAATTATTCCAAAATCTAAACTGTTCCAAATTGTTCCAAACCAAATTCAAAGCTCAAATTTCAAACATAAAAAATATTTTAGGTTTTAAGTTTTGACATTGGTTTGAAATAATTTGGTATAATTTGAAACAATTTGGATTTAAATGTAAAAAAGTCCGGAAAAACTCCGAACTTTTTTATTATTTCCTATTTCTTAATTCTAACTTCTTAATTCTTACTTCAAGGTTGCCGTTCCCCCCGCTTCTTCGATTTTTTTCTTCATCGTTTCCGCGTCGGCTTTGGCCACGTTTTCTTTTATTACTTTGGGCGCGCCGTCAACCAAATCTTTGGCTTCTTTCAGGCCCAGCCCGGTGATTTCTTTTACCGCCTTGATAACCGCGATTTTATTGGCGCCGCTGGCGGTTAATTCCACATTAAACTCGGTTTTTTCTTCCGCCGCTTCCGCCGCCGCACCCGGCGCCGCCATCATCATCGCTGGCGCCGCCGCGGATACGCCGAATTTTTTCTCTAAAATTTTAACGAGCTCGGCCAAATCCAAGACGGACATTTTTTCAATCTCTTCCACGAGAGCTTTGAATTTCGCCGGTACTTCAACCGCGGTTGTTTCCTCGGCGGCTGTTTTTTGTTCTTCTGGCATAAAATTTTTATTATTTTATTAATTTATAAAATGGAACGCGGATTTGACGGATTAAACTGATTTTTACGGATTAAATCCGCGTCTATCCGTTTTATCAGTATTATCCGCGTTCTATTATTTTTTGTTCTCAATCGCTTTTAATACGTAAACTAAATTGCGCAAATTTCCCGCGAGCGCGTTGACGATGCCGGAAATAGGCGCTTGCAGGGAACCGACAACTTTTGCGTATAATTCAACTTTAGACGGCAATTTAGCGAGCACTCTCGCCTGCTCCGCGCTTAAAAATTTGTTTTCCAAAATTCCGCCCAAAACCTGCATGCCGGCGTGCGTTTTGGCAAATTCGTCTAAAATTTTCGCCGGCGCGACCTCGTCTTCATAGCTGAAAACTGCCGCTATTTCCCCTTTCAGTTCGCGGGTTTTCACTTCAGCGGTTTTACTTTCGGCTAACGCCCGGTCAATTAAAGTTTTTTTAGCGACCGCGTATTCGCCGCCAACGGTTTTAAATCTGCGGCGCAAATCGTTAATGTCGTTCGCTTTGACGCCGAAATATTTGGTAAAAAATACGGATTTCGCCCGCGTGAATTTATCCGCGAATTCTTTCACTATCTCTTGTTTTTTTTGCTTGTTAATTGCCATAGTTAAAATAGTTTACTTATTATCTACATCGCCTGTAAACCCTTGGAAAATTTCGTGTTAAAGGTTTACTAATATTTAAGTCCGAAAGAACTTATTAAACAAAAAAACTGTGGTTTTTCCACAGACAAAAATGCTAAAATTAGCTTTTTTCCTCGGTAGGATTTTTAATCCCCTGCTAACTTTTAAAATAAAATTTTAACCCAGGAAACCCCACTGTCTGTGGAAATATTTAATTATTTATATACTAACACGCCTAAAAAAAATGTCAACCCCTAACTAAAAATGGTTCTAATATGGCTACCTTATTTGTTTCTAAAATTTCCTTCAAATCTTTTTTGGTTATTGGTTCATTATCCATAATGTTTAATGTTATTGCTGCCTTAATTATAAAGTAATAAATTTATGGTGTCAAAAAAAGTGAAGCCGGCGGTGATTTTTTTATTGGATCGTCGTACCCAGAAATTTTTCTCCCGCCAAACACTTCTCCAAATTCCCTATTTTTTTGCCGTTCATAATAATTACTTTCAAACCCAGTTCTGCCGCGAATTTTGACGCTATCGGGTCAAAAGGTTTGCTTAAGCCCGGAACCCATTTATCGCCGACGATGCGCCTAAAATCCGGCCAAGTTATTTCAATAATTTTTTTCGCGCCGCTGAATTTTTTTGGATCTTTGTCGCAGACATAATCAATGTTAGATAAATTTATGACCATACTCGCCCCATAAGTTTTAGCGAGCATTACCGCGTCGTAATCCGTTGACCAGCCCGGTTTCCAGCCGGCGCCGATAATAACTTTAGCGTTAGTTTTAATTTTACGCGTCGGATCTTTAACGACCACCGGATGCGCGATGTTAAAAAAAATCGTGCGCAACAAATGCGCGTTCAACCGGCTCGCGTGAATTCCCAGCCAATCAATATCAACCGGCTGAAGTTTGGCCACTTTATTCGCCGCTTGCTGATAATGCCGGCAAGTGGTGCCGCCTCCCGCGATAATAATAAATTTTTGTCCGGTCTGAATTTGTTTGATTATCAGCGACCGAAATTTTTTTAAAAATATCCAATCAATGCCGCTTTTAGGTACAATCAACGAGCCGCCTAAAGATAAAACATGGTAACTGCCGTTAGCCATAAATTTATTTATAATATTTATATTTTTCCGCCAAATGCTCGGCGTAAGTGCGGGAATAAATAACTTGCCCCGCAGGCGTGGTTAAAAAATAAAAATAATCGCTTTTTACCGGATAAATCGCCGCTTTAATCGCCTCTATCCCCGGATTAGAAATCGGGCCGGGCGGCAAATCCCGATATTTGTAAGTATTGTACGGGCTCGCGACTTGTAAATCTTCTGCGCTCGGGCGGGTTGCGCCTTTACCGGTAACAAAATTAACGGTAGCGTCCGATTGCAAAGCCATGCTGATTTTTAAGCGCTGATAAAAAATACCAGCGATTTTTTTCATGTCTTCGGAGCGCGGCACTTCTTTTTCAATAATGGACGCGAGCGTTATAATTTCCGGCAAAGTTTTTCCCTGCTTTTTTATGTCCGCGCGCAAGGAGGGCGTTAATTTAGCGTCAAAATTTTTCAGCATTTTAGCGATAATGTCTTCCGCCGCCGCATTTTTAAAAATGCGGTAGGTATCGGGAAAAAGATAACCTTCCAGCGTCGCGCCGACGGGAATTTCCGACAAAACGGAAACCTGGCAGGATTCCAAAGAAAAGCAAGCTCCGGGCGCGGGCTTGGTTAAAGCGATAAAGTCGTCCGCTCGCGCAATATTATTTTTCTCCAAATATTCTCCAATTTCTTTTATATTCCAGCCTTCCAAAATTTTAATCGTGCGCTCCCGCTCCGCTATGTCGCCGCCCGCGAGTTTCTTGGCAATCTCGCGCAGGTTAATATTTTTATTTAGCAAATATTCTCCCGCTTTTAAGCTTTTATCGGTTTTTTTAAAAGCGGTATAGAAATAAAAATAAAATGGCCGCCGAATTAATCCTTCTTTGGCCAATTGGTTGCCGATCTGTCGCACGCCTTGGCCTTGTTCAATTATAAAATTTACTTCCGCGCTTTCCATTTGCATCGGCTCATTGATGCCGCGCCAGACGGTAAGGTAGAGAGTCGCGATTATCAATACCGCTAACGACAACGATATTCCTAAATATGTTGTTAACTTCTGTAACATAATTTTTAAAATCCAAAGTTAAAATTATCTCAAATTATTCCAAACCAATGCCAAATGTCCAAAAGTTTAAATTTGAGGTTTAAATTTTAGATTTGTTTTGAAATAATTTGAATTTTGATATTTGAAATTTTTTACAAATATTCTTCCCTTCCCGCCTCTTTTAATTTTTCCACCACTTTTTTTACGTCCTGCGCGCAATCCTCCCGGCAAATCAAAGTGGACTCCTCGGTCGCGACTACGATCATGTTATTCAAACCGACGCAGGCGATTGGGCGCTTGGTAAAATTATAAATTAAATTATCCGCGCTGTCTAATGCCACCGCTTCTCCTTTGGTAACATTGCCCTCCTTATCTGAAGTCAGGATGTCTTTTACTGTCCGCCAGTTACCGATGTCGGTAAAGACGAAATTTGCCGGCAATACCAATAAATTATCGGCTTTTTCCAAAATTCCGTAATCAAACGCGATGGGCTTGATTTTATTAAATTCTCGCTCTATCGTCTCCTGCTCGCGGGGAGTGGCTAAAGCGCGGTTAATGCGCGCCAATGACCGGTAATGTTCCGGCAAACTTATTTTATATTGCTTTAATAAAGTATCAACGCGCCAGATGAAATATCCGGGATTCCAAAGGTATTGCCACTGACTGATGTATTCTTGCGCTTTGGCTAATTCCGGTTTTTCTATAAACCGCTCTACTGAAAAAACTTTTTGTTCCGCTAGAGTAAAAAATTGGCCGTTCATTTTAATATAGCCAAAGCCCGTTTCCGGCTTCGTCGGCTTAACGCCGATTAACGCGCCGCGTTCGGGATTTTTTTTGACGACGTCTTCGGCTCTTTTTAAAACCTGCAAATATTTTTTTTCGTCGTCAATAAAATGGTCGGCGTGCACGGTCGCGATAATTTCTTTCGGATTGCGAAAATAAAACCGAACGGCCGTAAGCCCGATGGCGGCGGCGGTGTCGCGCCGGCACGGTTCGCCGATGATATTTTGAGGAGGCAATTCCGGCAGCTGCTCCCGCACCAAGGCGGCGTAATCGCGCATGGTAGTCACATAAACGTCGGCGGCGGCAAAAGCGCGGCGCAGGCGCGCGTAAGTTTTTTGCAGCATGGTGTCGTCATCTAAAAACGGCTGCACTTGTTTTGGACTGTTTTGCCGCGACAGAGGCCACAGCCGCGTGCCCGAACCGCCGGCTAAAATTACTACTTTCATATTGATTCAATAAAATATAAAAGCATTAAAACATTAAAACAAAAAAACAACTACTTTTTAATATTTTTTTGCTTTTTTAGTTTAGCACTCCGCCTTGATTGTGGCAAGAACCGCTTGGTCTTAGTGATGCCAAGCTAAAAATAATTTTATTTTGGACTGAATTTTAAGTAGGAACAATCAGTTCTTAAATAAAAAAGGTGCTCTTGTACGGCACCTTTTTTCAAAGAACATTCTTAAAAAATATTATTAGCTAACAAATAACTCTGTAATTAATTTGTTAGCCCCAAATTATTAGACGATTGCGTTTGTTCAGATTGCTCTTCCTCATGATGAGAAGCGTCATAAAGCATACGAACCGTCTTATTGTAAAAATCAGCGTCGCCAGCTCTCTTGGCAAGATAAAGACACTTTTCTTCTTCTGGCGTCAAAAAAAATCCGCACATTTTTTCTTCTCCTTCCGGTAATTTTAGATGGATATTGATTTGAAACAAAGTCCGACGCTTTATAAATTTATATTACATTAACATACGATTCTAAAAAGTCAAGTTTTCCCCTTGCTTTCCGCCGATTTCTATGATATAATTAATATTGTAAAAGATAAAAAAATAATCTTTTGCCAAAAATAAAAACAAACAAATGAATGTAATAGGAGGTAAAAAATCTATATTTTTTTATTTTAGAAATTCTCTATTGCTGTGGATAATGGGGATTTTTTTATTACCTAACATTGCCTTTGCCTCTTCAATTACTCCAGCCAATTTAATTGAACTTACCAATCAGGAGCGGGCAAAATATAACTTGCCGAAATTAACAATTAATGAATTGCTAACTAAGGCGGCCGAGCAGAAGGCAGAGGCGATTTTTGCTGTACAAAAATTCTCTCATAATTTTGCGGATAAAAAATTCTCCGGCTGGATAAAAGAACAGGGCTACCAATATTCAATAGTGGGAGAAAACTTGGCGATTAATTTTACGGCTAGCGAGCCGCTGTTTAACGCCTGGCTCGCTTCGCCCATGCACAAAAAAAATATTCTACATGATGATTTCCGTGAAATCGGACTGGCAATCAAAACCAGCTATTGGCTAGGTGAAGAGACAACGCTCGTAGTTGAACTGTTCGGCGCGCCGCCGGCGCTCGCGGAACAATCAGTTCCCGATACTTTTTCTCACCGCTCCCCTTTCCTCTCTTACCAAAATCCGGCTCAACTGATTACTTCTAATTTAGCAGAAAATTATTTAAACAATATCGCCGCCGATAATACTCCGGCAGTCGCGGCCAGCAAACAAATAATAACGAAAAATTTTATAATAAAAAACAAAACTGCCGCGATTAATTATCTTTTAACGGCAGTGAAAATAACGCTTATTTATACGGCGGTAATGTTGCTTTTAGTACTTTGCTATTTCTACGCCGTCTACTTTGCAAAATTATATAAAAAATTGCAACTAATGGCAAAATAATAATTTATTAAATTAACCTCATGCTAACATGAAATAAAAACAAAACAACGACAAAATATCTTTTAAACGAAAATCGTCCCGCAATTTCACGGGACGATTTATTTATTTAACTTTTTAATTTAAACCTGATATAGTCCAAAAAGTTCATTGTTAGCTTTAACATAATTTTGAATTTCATATTAAACTTCTTCCGGTCATTTCTTTCGGTTTTGGCAAACTCATAATTTTTAAAATAGTCGGCGCCACATCCGCTAAAATTCCTTGCGTTTTTAACAGGCTTAAGTCAGCGCCGATGACATCTTCTTTGCCCAAATTTTTGCCTTCGTAATCTTGGCCGATGACTATAAGCGGCACGGGATTTGTGGAATGCTCTTTATCAATTGAGCCGGTTTGCATGTTAAACAATTCTTCCGCGTTGCCGTGATCCGCCGTAATGATCATGACGCCCGCATGCGTTAAAATAATTTTAGCGATTTCTCCTAAAAATTTGTCTAAATATTCCAGCGCCGACACCGTAGCGTCCATATTTCCCGTATGCGCTACCATATCGGCATTGGCGTAATTGACTAAAATAAAATCATAAACGTCTTTGTTTATCTCTTTTATCAAATTAGCCGTGATTTCCGGGGACGACATCTTCGGCTCATCCGCGTAAGACTCGACGCGCGACGAAGGAACGACTATCCGTTTTTCGCCCTTATACAAATCTTCCTTGCCGCCGTTAAAAAAATAAGTGACATGGGCGTATTTTTCCGTTTCCGCCAAGCGCAACTGTTTTAACCCGGCGTCAGCGATAACTTGGCCTAAAGCATTAACCACGTCTTCCGGCAGAAAAGCCACTTGCATCGGCAAGCTTTTTTCGTATTCCGTCAAGGCAACAAAACATAAATTCAAAATATTTTTCTCCCGGAAAAATTTATTAAAGCCGGGCAACACGAAAGATTTGGTTAATTGGCGCGCGCGATCGCCGCGGAAGTTAAAAAATATCACCGCGTCGCCGTCTTTGACGGTCGCTATGGGCTTGCCGTTATCAACGATTACAGACGGCGGCAACTCCTCGTCGTAAATTTTCTTGCCGTAATAAAAATCAATCGCTTCAATCGCGCTCTTAAAAGTCCGCTCGCTTTTGCCTTGAGCGATTGCCTGATATGCTTTCGCCGTCCGCTCCCAATTATTGTCGCGATCCATCGCGTAAAAACGGCCGACGACAGTCGCTATTTTTCCGATCTTACATTCGGCTATGCTTTTATTAACATCCAATATCATTTGCCGGCCGCTATTATAGGGCATATCGCGTCCGTCTAAAAAAAGATGCAGATAAACTTCGGCCAATTCATTCCGGCCGGCAAGCGTGAGTAAAGCGATTAAATGTTCAACTGCCGCGTGCACTCCCCCGTTAGAAATCAATCCCATCAAATGCAATTTTGATTTATTTTTTTTAACGTGACCAACGGCGCCGAGCAAAGCGGCGTTAGAAAAAAAACTATCATCGCTGATTGATTTATTAATGCGCGGCAAATCTTGATAAACGATGCGCCCGGCGCCTAAATTAAGGTGGCCGACTTCGCTGTTGCCCATCTGCCCCCAAGGCAATCCTACCGCTTCGCCCGCCGCGCTTAAAGCCATTGCCGGGTAATGCGACGCTAATTCGGTAAAGTTCGGCAGTTTTGCCTGAGTAATGGCGTTGCCCGCGTACGGCGGCGCGATGCCCCAACCGTCTAATATTATTAAAACTACGGGTTTTGGTATTATTTGTTTATCGTTTTTGGTCATGTTGAAAATAAAAATTGTTATATTGTTAACCCCTCCGTCTAGAGCAACTAGGGACACTTCCCCTTATAAAGGGGAGGAATAATGTGGTATTTACTCTCCCCTTTTATAAGGGGGAGTTAGAGGGGGTTAAGTAATTTAACAATAACTAAAAAGAATTAAAAAAATAACGGCATCGTTAAAATTTTTTTACTTCTTGCTTCTTACTTCATTTATTAAGGTTTTTCCCGTCATCTCTTTTGGCTTATCTTTGTCAAATAGATCCAAAACCGTCGGGGCAATGTCGCCCAAAATTCCACCCTTACGCAATATACTCCTTTTACCCCTATATCTTTTATCAACCAAGATGAACGGAACCTGATTAGTTGAGTGTTCGGTATCTATTTCTCCGGTTTTTAGATTAATCATTGATTCAACATTGCCGTGGTCAGCGGTTATGATTGCCCGCAACTCTCTTTTGTCAAATTCATGCGTTAACCGGCCTAAATATTTGTCAACGGCGGTTACCGCCTTAATGCCGGCAGCCAGATTGCCCGTATG
>Ga0210057_1004928_pt1 | contig 17386 bp, 33 predicted proteins | sample CryGeyCG2114_010_2_FD_183968 | JGI IMG/M metagenome (GOLD analysis project Ga0210057, IMG submission 183968) | Groundwater microbial communities from aquifer - Crystal Geyser CG10_big_fil_rev_8/21/14_0.10 (SPAdes) (version 2) | ecosystem: Environmental > Aquatic > Deep subsurface > Groundwater ...
ACATGAGAGTTGAGGTGGTTTGTACCAGATAACCACTAGAAATGGAGCTGAAGGTGAAGACTTGGACGCCTTGGCGTCTTTTTTTTGTTTGCATATATTTTGATGTTAGATACTTTTTTCGGAATAAAAAGCGGCATGCAACAGACCTTTGTAAATGGAGCAAGGGTAGCCGTTTCCGTGGTAAAAACTTCTCCAATGATAGTTACCCAAATTAAGGAAGAGGCAAAGGACGGCTACAGCGCCGTCCAAGTTGGTTTTGGAAAGCGTGCTCTCAGAAAAATAAATAAACCCGCCAAGGGGCACCTCAGCTCCGTCACCACCGGAAAACACGCACCCCGCTGGCTGAGGGAAATAGCGGCGGAGGCGGGCGTAGCAAAAGTCGGAGACGAGATTATCGCCTCCGACGTTTTTTCCCAGGGAGACGTGGTAAACGTGACGGGCGTCTCAAAAGGAAAGGGTTTTGCGGGAGTTGTTAAGCGGTGGGGCTTTGCCGGTGCCCCCGCCAGCCACGGGACAAAACACGTTCACCGTGCGCCGGGATCCATAGGTCAGGGCACTACTCCGGGAAGAGTGCGAAAGGGCAAAAAAATGGCGGGAAGGATGGGACAGGACAGAGTGACGGTTAAGCATTTGAAGATAATATCCGTTGATGATAAAGCCGGAGAAATATTGGTGGCAGGGCCGGTTCCCGGGCCAAAAGGCTCCATCATCAGGCTGATAAAACAAGGCAAAAATGAAAATTAAGCTGTATTCAACAAAACTTGTTAAATCAAAAAGCATGAGCTTACCCGCCAGCTGGGAGGAGGCTGACAATGACAGTCTTTTCGTTCAGGCAATTCATGTATATCGGGACAGGGCCCATGGGTCCCCGGCCAAAGTGAAAACCCGCTCGGCCGTGGCGGGGTCGACAAAAAAAATCCACAGACAAAAGGGAACGGGTTTTGCGAGGCACGGAGATCGCAAGGCAAATATATTTGTCGGAGGCGGCGCGGCCCATGGCCCCAAAGGCGTGAAAAGGAAGCTCTCCCTGCCCAAGAAAATGCGAGTACGGGCCAGAAGAATTGCCTATTTCAGGAAAGCCGCGGTGGGCGAGCTCCTGGCACTTGAAGGCATAGGCTCAATTAAAAAAACGAAAGAAGCGGTAAAGTTCTTGGATAAAATCCTTAGCTCCGAGGGCCTCAAAAAAAACTCAAAAATAACCTTGGTTTTGAGTGAGCAAAATGAGGCATTGAGGAGCTTTTTTAGAAATATTGCGGGCCTGGGCGTACTGAGTGCCGCGCAGGCAAATGCGTACAAAATTTTTCTTGGGGGAAAGATACTGGTGGACAGGAAAGTATTTGAAGAAAACAAAAAATGAGGATAGTACCAATACTGACAGAGAAATCACTCAAGCTTGCCGAGGAGCAAAAATATTCTTTTTGGGTGCCGACCGGCTTTACCAAATATAAAATCAAGCGTGCAGTCTCCGAGGAGTTTGGAGTGGAAGTTGCTTGGGTAAAGACCGCCGGTTACAAAAAAAGGGTAAAAAGAAATTTCAAGCGGGAAAAGACAGTTAAAAAGGCTCGCAAGAGGGCAATCGTAAAAGTAGTCGGAGATAAAAAAATTGAAGCATTTAGCGCGAAAACATGAGGAAACTGAAAACCATACTAAAAAGAAAGTCGGGAAGGGCCAGCGGAAAGCTCACAGTCCGCCACAAGGGAGGAGGACACAAAAGGTTTTTGAGAAAGCTGGATTTCAAGCGTGATAAGGAAAACGTAACAGCCGAGATTGGTGCTGTCGAATATGACCCAAACAGAAACGCCAATATTGCGCTCCTCCTCTACTCTGACGGAGAGAGGCGATACATACTCTCACCCGAGGGGCTGAGTGTGGGAGATAAAGTGGTATCATCGAGTACCGCAAGCCTTAGTCCGGGCAACAGCCTGCCTCTTTCTGCCGTTCCCGTTGGGACGTCAATTCACAATATCGAGATTACGCCGGGCAAAGGCGGGCAGCTTGTGAAAGGAGCCGGCGCCGAGGCGGTTGTTCATGGGAGGGAGACTTATTATGTTTTGGTAAAGCTCCCATCCGGGGAGATAAGACGTTTTGACCCAAAGGCCAGGGCCACGATTGGGCAGGTGGGCAACGTGGACTACAGACTAGAAAAAGTGGGCAAAGCAGGTAGGACGAGAAGGCGGGGCATACGCCCGACGGTTCGGGGAGTTGCACAGCATCCGGGGGCGCATCCGCACGGCGGCGGCGAGGGAAGAAGCGGAGTGGGGCTGAAACACCCAAAGACATATAGAGGAAAATCAGCTGTTGGCAGGACAAGGAAAAGGGCAAAGTATTCAAGTGAACTGATAATCTCAAGGAGAAAAGCAGGGAAACACCAACGCTTAATTTAAAAATTAAAAATTGAAAATTAAAAATTACTAAGATGAGCAGAAGCGGAAAAAAGGGGCCATTCATAGACGAGCGCCTTGTCAAAAAGGTAAGTGCGGGTATGGGAGAAAAGGGCAAGCCGATAAAGACCTGGTCACGGGCAAGCTCGGTGCCGCCCGAGTTTGTGGGCAAGTATTTTCTTGTGCACAACGGCAAAGGTTTTGTGGAAGTTTTTATAACGGAAGACATGGTGGGGCACAAGCTGGGAGAGTTTGCGCCGACGAGGCAATTCAGGGGACATGGACAGGTGGTTAAGAGAATTATTGAGAAAACGTAGGAGTTGGTAAACGGTAAAAGGTAAAAGGTAAAAAATGAAAGGTAAAAAGGAAATAACGGCAACACAAAAATATGCCAGAGTTAGCCCGAGGAAGCTCAGGGCGGTGGCGGATGAAGTGCGGGGTATGGGAGCCCAAGAGGCAAGTCAGGTTTTAGGAGTAATCAGAAAAACCGCCGGGAAAACCCTTTCCAAGGTTATTGACTCGGCCTTGGCTTTCGCTCGGGAGTCGGGTGCTGACCCGCATAGCCTTTCCATTACCGAGCTCCAAATTCTCGAAGGGCCGCGCCTCAAGCGCCATAGGGCCGGGGCAAGAGGGAGGGCCAAGCCATACCAGAGGCGCTGGAGCCATATACGGGTCGTCCTTGCAATACGCAAATCCGAAACGCTAAGCACGAAATCACAAACAAATTCCAATAATAAAAAAACAAAAAATGAGAAAAAATAATTTCGTAAATTGGAACTTTGATATTATTTGGAATTTAGAATTTAAATATTTGAATTTTCAGGCTGAAAGGATGCTTTATGGGACAAAAAGTTAACCCAACTGGTTTTAGGATGGGGCATTTTAGGCCTTGGAAGTCTGTGTGGTTTTCAGACGGGCCCGAATATAGGGATCTTTTGCTTGAGGATATAAAGATACGGGAGCGGCTGATGAATAGGCTTGATGCCGCAGGAATAGACAATGTAGAGATAGTAAGACTTACAAAGGCCATGGTCATCAGGCTTTATGTATCTCGGCCCGGTGTCGTGATTGGCCGGGGGGGCTCGGGCATAGAAGATGTTAAAAAAGATGTGCTTTCCGTGATAAAGAGCGTGAGAGGGGGGGAAGTTCCCAACTTGAAAATTGACATACAGGTAAAAGAAGTCAAAAATCCCGAGCTTTCGGCGCAACTGGTGGCCTCGAAAATAGCTTTTGACTTGGGGCGAAGGATGCCTCACAGAAGAGTAGTTACGCGTGCCATGGAGAGGGTTATGCAGTCTGGCGCAAAGGGAGTGAAAGTGGTACTATCCGGTCGAATCGGGGGGGCGGAAATTGCAAGACAGGAGGAAAAACATGATGGGTCGGTTCCCAGCCAGACGTTGAGGGCAAATGTCGATTTTGCGTCAGTTCCCGTGCTTTTGAAGCGGGGATACGTGGGCATTAAAGTCTGGATTCACAAAAAGGAGGAGGAGTAATATGTTGCAGCCAAAAAGACAAAAATACAGAAAAAGCTTTAGAGGAAGAAGAAAGGGAATGTCCGTTCGCGGAAGCGAGCTCAACTTTGGCGAATTTGGGCTCAAGGCTGTTGGCCGCAATTGGCTGGCCGCCGCCCAAATAGAAGCGGGCAGGCGTGCCATCACAAACTCTCTTAAGAGAAAAGGGAGAGTGTGGATAAGGGTGTTCCCGGATAAGCCGGTTTCCGCGCGCGCCGCCGGCCAAAGAATGGGCTCCGGAAAGGGAGATGTCGCACGTTATGTCGCGTCAGTCACTCCGGGCAGGATAATTTATGAAATAACGGGCGTGCCCTCTGAGGTTGCAAAGAACGCTTTAGGGCGGGCGGCGGATAAAATGCCGTTTAAAACCCGTATAGTAGAAAAAGACGAAGAATAACATGAAAGTATTTACAGGAACGGTAGTTAGCATATCACCGAAAACCGTAAAAGTTACGGTTGACAGGATATTGGCTCACCCTCTTTATAAGAAGAGGATGAGGAGGAGTAAAAAATATTTAGTTCATGACGAATTGGGCGCAAAGGTGGGAGAGATGGTCAAGTTTACGGCCTGCCGGCCCGTTAGTAAAAAGAAAAAATGGAAAGTCACGGAGATAGTTGGAGGCAAAAATGGTTAGATTAAGAACAAGATTAAAGTCGGCCGATAATTCCGGAGCCAAGTCGCTTTTGATTATCGGCATCAGCCATAAGGTGGGCAGGACAGCGACCGTTGGGGACGTGGTGCGGGCAAGCGTCAAAGGGGCGGATCCGGCCGGAGTCGTGAAAAATAAAGAATTGGTAAACGCGGTGGTCGTGCGAACCAGAAAAGAAGTGGGAAGAGTTGATGGCAGTCATGTGCGTTTTGATGATAATGCGGCGGTAATCATAGACAAACAGGGACTGCCGAGAGCGACAAGGATTTTGGGGCCGGTTGCCCGTGAAGTGCGGGAGGCGGGGTACACAAAGATAGCGTCGCTGGCAAAGGAGGTAGTGTAAAAAATGGCAAAAAAAAGGCTTAAAGTCGGGGATAGGGTGAGAGTGATAGTCGGTAAAGACAGGGGAAAGAAGGGGACGATTGAGTTCTTTAAGGGGGGCAAAGCCGTGATTCCGGGAGTGAACGAATACAAAAAACATGTAAAAAAGGGCCTGACAAAGGACGGCAAGGGAGGTATTTTTGATGTTCCCTCTCCGATAGATTTATCAAATCTAGCCAAGATTAAGACCAAAAAGAAATGACAAAAAATAATCTGAGGGAAAAGTACGAGAAAGAGGTGTTACCCGCTTTGGCCAAAGAGTTTAGCATTGACAACGTCCACGCGGGCCCCAAGATAGAAAAAATTGTGGTAAACATGGGGACACGGCTTGAGCTCAGAGACAGCAAAAGGAAAGAGCAGATAATGGCCGATTTGGCCTTAATTACGGGGCAGAAACCCAGAGTTCAGCGCGCGCGCGTTTCCGTGGCGGGATTTGGCTTAAGATCCGGTATGCCGGTCGGGCTAAGCGTCACTTTGCGGAGGGAGCGCATGTGGTCTTTTTTGGAAAAAATTATTAGAATAGTGCTCCCGAGGCTTCGTGACTTTCGCGGGGTCTCAAAAAAGAGCTTTGACGGGCGCGGCAATTATAGTCTTGGTTTTTCCGAGTATTCGGTCTTTCCCGAGGTGGATATGTCGAAGCTGGGAAAACCTCAGGGGCTAGAGATGACAATTGTCATATCCGGAGGCGTGGACGAGCAATCCTTTAGAATGCTTGAGCTCTTGGGGTTCCCTTTTGAAAAAACCTAAAAATGGCCAGAAAAGCAAAAGAAGTGCGAGAACAAAAAAAACTAAAGCACAAAGTGCAATATAGAAATCGTTGCAGGCTTTGCGGAAGGTCGCGTGGATATATGCGCCAATTTGGTCTTTGCAGACTCTGTTTTCGAGAGCACGCGCATAAAGGCGAAATACCCGGTGTAAAAAAAGCAAGCTGGTAAAATGACAAATTATACTATTGGAGACTTTTTGATTAGATTTAAAAACGCGGCTTTTGCGGGCAAAGGCGAGTTTGAATATGACTCGTCGAAGTTTGTCAAGGCGGCGGCCAAGGTACTGAAAAAGATGGGATATTTGGAATCGGTTGCAGAGAAAGGCGGGGCGCTTGAGATGAAAATCGCAAGGCATAAAAAGGCATCCGTCCTTAAGGAGTTAAAGATTATGTCAAGACCGGGGCTGAGGGTATATATGTCCACTACCGACCTTACAAAGCACAAGGGGATATCAAGATATATTCTCACTACACCCAAGGGTGTCATGTCCTCTGGCGAGGCCGTAAAAAAGAATCTTGGCGGAGAGGTAATAGTCGAAATTTGGTAAATGGGAAGACTAGGAAGCTCACCAGTTATATTGTCTGACGGCGCCAGTGTCCTACTGGAAGAGGGGGCTTTTGAAATAAAAGGCCCCAAGGGTAGCCTTAGACGGAAAGTGCCGCGGGAGGTTAGTGTGGAAAAAACCGATGATGGGCTGGTTTTCAAAAAAAGGCAGGACACAAAGGCGGCGCGTGCAATGCAGGGGACGATGAGGGCTCATGCAAAAAACATGGTCCACGGAGTGACCCAAGGATGGAGCAAGTCTCTTGAGATAATTGGGACAGGCTATAGGGCCGAGGTAAAAGGCGACGATCTCGCACTGTCCGCCGGTTTTTCCCACCCGGTCATTATCAAGGCCCCCGAGGGAGTTGGCTTTAAAGTTGAAAAGTCGGTTATTGTCGTCGAAGGGGCGGATAAAGAGCTGGTCGGGCAGGCCGCCGCCGACATAAGAGAGGTAAGAAGACCCAATGTATATACAGGCTCGGGGATAAAATACACCGGCGAAGTTATCAGGAGAAAGGCGGGCAAGCAGGCGGCCAAAGCAGAGCAAAAATGAAAAAAAGACCCAGACTAACAGTTCACAAGAGCAATAAATACATCACGGCCCAACTGGTGGACGACGAAGGCGGCATCAGCCTAGCTCAAGTTCGCGGCCGGCGCGGGGAAGCGGGAAGTATTGGAGAAAAAATTGCGGCAATGGCAAAAAAGAAGGGAGTGGCAAAAATAGTTTTTGACAGATCCGGCTTTCGTTATCACGGCAAAGTGCGTGAGCTTGCCCAAGCCGCAAGGAAAGGGGGGCTTGAATTCTAACGGCGTATACCATGGAAGAAAGGGAGTATCACGAAACCGTTGTTCAGATAAACAGGGTTTCCAAGAAAACAAAAGGGGGAAACCAAATGCGCTTTACGGCGCTTGTGGTGGTGGGAGACAAGAAAGGAAAGGTGGGGGCCGCTCTTGCCAAAGCCATGGACGTGCGCACGGCCATTCAAAAGGCATTTGCCCATGCGAAGAGAGACATGATAACCGTGCCCCTTTCCGGGACGACAATCCCCTTTGAGGTCAGAGAGAAATTTAGCGCGGCCCGAATAATTTTGAAGCCCGCTCCCAAGGGCAGCGGGATTATAGCGGGGGGGCCGATGAGGGCAGTGCTTGAAGCGGCGGGGGTAAGAGACGCCGTCGGGAAGATACTGGGTACCAACAATAAAATATCAAACGTATACGCAACCATCTCCGCGCTAAAGAAGATTTCGGAGTGGCAGGCAACGAAAAAAACAAAAGAATGAATATCATGAAAATAAGAGAACGCAGGGCAAAACGCGTCGGAAGAGGTTTTGGCAGTGGAAAAGGAGGGCACACCGTGGGGCGCGGGGTAAAGGGCCAGAAATCCCGCTCGGGAGGGAGGCCGCACATTTTATTTGAGGGAACCAAGTTTAAAAAATCCCTTTTGAGAAGACTTCCAAAGCTAAGGGGAAAAGGTAAGTTTAAGGCCGCCTCCAAGCCGGTTACAGTGACCTTGGCGGATCTCAATGTTCTTCCGGAGGGGTCCGAAATTACCGTCTCGGCGCTTGAAAAGGCGGGCATAATAGGGAAAAAAGAGGCCGTGGGGCGCGGAGTAAAAATTCTTGACAGGGGGAAGCTTGAAAGAAAGTTGGTGTTGAAAGTTCCTGCGTCAAGTGGCGCCACAGAAAAAATAAAAAATGCTTAGCTCTATTTTTAAATTTTTATCCCGCGCCGCAAGCTCGCGGGAGATAAGAAGAAAAGCCGCAATCACGGCGCTTGTGCTATTTGTATTTCGGTTTGCGGCTCATGTGCCGGCTTCGGGAATTGACCGGAGTTCCCTTCAGGCTCTCTTTGCCGGCAGTCCCTTGCTTTCTCTTTTGGATGTATTCTCAGGCGGGACTCTGGCTAATTTTTCTATTATGGCCCTTGGGCTCACCCCGTATATTAACGCGTCAATTATCATGCAGCTTGGGAGTCAGGTTGTCCCAAAACTGGAGGAGTTGACAAAGGAGGGGGAATTCGGGCAGGAAAAAATCAATCAATATACGCGCATACTTACAATTCCGCTCGCGATTTTGCAGTCTTTTGGGGTGTTTTTGCTTCTTCGCAGTCAGGGGATTATTCCGGAAATAAACTCTCTTGAGCTTCTGGCGCTTATCGTAACAATGACCACAGGGAGCATGTTTGCTATTTGGCTGGGAGAGCTCATTACCGAGTTTGGTCTCGGGAACGGCATTTCTTTTCTTATTTTTGCGGGAATAGTGGCAAGGCTTCCGGTTACGCTGACGCAGTCGGCTAACACCGTGAGCGTGGGAGACGCAAGAAGCGTTGCTCTCACCGCGGGGCTCCTCGCCATGGCCTTTATACTTGTTGCTTTGATAGTTTTTATAAATGAGGCCATTAGGCAAATCCCCATTCAATATGCGCGCCAGACCAGGCGGGGAGGGCATGCTCCCTCAACCTTCCTGCCTTTGAGGGTGAATCAGGTAGGGGTTATCCCCATTATTTTTGCCGTTTCTTTGGTCCTTGCTCCCTCTTTAGTTGGGCAATTTCTATCCGGTGTCAACAATGAAACAGTCCAAAACGCGGCCATCTTTCTCGTCCAAAACTTTAATCCTCAGACCGTCTTGTATAACGCATTTTATTTCTTTTTGGTCGTCGGCTTTACCTATTTTTATACCTCTATTGTTTTTAATACCGAAAAAATCTCGGAAAATCTTCAAAAAAACGGCGGCTTTATTCCGGGTATTCGCCCCGGCAGTCAGACTGTCGGCTTTTTAAATTACGTTCTAAACAGAATAACTCTGGCTGGTGCTTTATTTTTGGGGTCTATTGCGGTGCTCCCCTCTCTTTTGACGATTTTTATCGGCTTGAGTCATTTGGTGATAGGCGGGACGGGAATTTTAATCGTAGTTTCGGTTGTTCTTGAGCTCACGCGCGATATTGAGTCCCAACTTGCAATGAGGAGGTATGACACAACCTTGCGTCAACGATGAACGTACTTTTGCTCGGCAAGCCCGGTTCCGGCAAGGGAACTCAGGCAAAGCTTCTTTCTGAAAAATTGGGGCTTAGAGTGGTGGGCGTGGGAGATGTCCTGCGCGCGCTGGCCAAGCGCGACAGGGAACTTGCAGAGTACCTCGAAAGCGGAAAACTGGTGCCCGACGACAGGTTGTTTGAGATAGTTACAGACTATCTTGAGGATAACTCATTGAGGGAAAATCTCCTGTTTGATGGATTTCCCCGTTCAAGAGTGCAATATCATGCCATGAGAGACTGGCTGGAAAAATTCGGAAGCACTTTTGATTTTGCAGTCCTTTTGGATATTGGCGAGGGTGAGCTTGCAAGGCGCCTTGCCGCGCGCGGCCGGACGGACGACAGAAAGGAAAGTGTCGAGAGAAGGCTATCCGAATTTAGGCAAATTACAGCCCCGATGATTGAAGAGATGAGGGAGGAGGGAATTCTCGTTTCGGTAAACGGGGAGCGGGATCCGCGCTCTGTTCACGAGGAAATATTAAAACATGTACGAAAAAAAACTTAAAGCGATGCGGGAGGGGGGCGGGCGACTTTCCGAGATAAAGGCCCTGCTTGGGGAAAAAATAGCCGCGGGGACGGGTGCCGTGGAAATAGATGATTTAGCCCAGCGCCTTATCAATAGGGCTGGGGGAACGCCGTCCTTTAAGGGAGTGACAAATTATTCATGGGCTACTTGCATTAACGTGAATGAGGGAGTGGTGCACGGAATTCCCAAGAAGGAATTGGTTTTTGAAGACGGGGATGTTGTGAGCGTGGATGTCGGCATGAAATATAAAGGCTATCATACAGACACGTCATTTAGCGTGGCAATAGGGGACAGCCCCAAAAAACAGGAATTTTTGAACCACGGTCGCGAGGCTCTTGCCAAGGCCATAGGCAAGGCCGTCGTCGGGGCAAAAATTGGCGATATAAGCTGGGCCATCGAAAAAACCCTGAAAAAGCACTCACTCAACCCAATCACAAGCTTAACCGGGCACGGTATAGGCAAAGCCCTTCACGAGCCCCCGCTTATTCCCTGCTTTGTGTCAGGGAGCTTTGATGAGGCAGTAGAGATAAGGCCCGGAATGACGCTTGCCATAGAGGTAATGTACACAAGCGGCGACGGGAGACTCAAATTGAGCTCGGATGGCTGGACTTTGAGCACAAAGGATGCTAAACTTGCGGGACTCTTTGAGGAGACCGTCGCAATAGCCGACGGCGGCCCTATTGTCCTGACTCAACCGGGTTGGATTGTTGGCGCCCATTATGACAAAGAAAACAGAAAACAGAGTAGTTAGTGGAGAAGTTGTTAAGCTTTTGCCAAACACTATGTTCCAGGTGGACATAGGAAACGGAACGAGCGTCATTGGCATTCCATCCGGAAAAATGAGAAGAGGACACATGAGACTCATGCCCGGGACTCGGGTCAAGGTGGAGTTTACTCCTTACGACAGTGCTCGCGGGAGGATAATTGAGGGGGCAAAACCGAGGAGATCAAGATGAAAGTAAGAAGCTCGGTCGGGAAAATTTGCAAAGATTGCAAGATCGTTAAAAGGCGGGGCAAGCTTTATGTGATTTGCAAAAATCCAAAACACAAGCAAAGGCAAGGGTAAGATGGCAAGAATCGCGGGAGTAGACTTACAGGACAGTTGGAGGCTTGGGTACGCCCTAACAAAGATAAAAGGGGTGGGCTGGTCGCGTTCCAAGGCTCTTATGAATGAGCTGGGCTTTGGTGAGGAAGTAAGGGTCAAGGCCCTTAGCCCTCAGGAAGTGTCAAAAATAGCCTCCGCTCTTGAGCAATTTGACATCGAGGGGGATCTCGCAAGGAAGGTCAGGGAGAATATAAAAAGAGCGCAGGCAATTGGAAGCTATAGAGGGGCAAGGCACGCCAAAGGGCTCCCCGTACGCGGTCAAAAAACCCGCTCAAATGCAAGAACAAAAAGGGGAGCGCGAAAGACGATTGGAGCTTTCAAGAAGGAGGATCTTGCAAAACAAGCAAAGTAAGTCATGAAAAGCAAGAAGGTAAAAAAAGTAGAATCGGGGAAGATTTATATCTCAGCGAGTTTCAATAACACACTGATAACCGTGACGGACAAAAGCGGCAATTCAGTGGCTTGGGGCTCGTCCGGCTTGAGCGGCTTCAAAGGAACAAGAAAAGCGACTCCCTTTGCGGCAACGACATCGGTCGAACAGGTTATCAAGAAGGCAAAGGAGGAGATGGGCCTTGTCGAGGCGGAGGTTTACATCAAAGGCCCCGGGCCCGGGCGAGATGCCGCCCTTCGGGCGATTAGGGCGGCTGGCGTTAAAATAGTCCAGATAGCCGACATCACGCCCATGCCCCATGACGGCCCGCGGCCGCGCAAAAAACGCAGAGTATGACAATCACCGTTCACTGTTCACTAGACAATGGCAAGATACAAAGGTCCAAAAGATAAATTATCCAGAAGAGAGGGCTTTGACCTTTTTGGAAAAGGAGGCAAGCTAACTAGACTTAACATCCCCCCGGGGGTGCATGGTCAGAGGCGTGCGAGGCCGTCCTCGCAATATGGAAAACAGCTCAGAGAAAAGCAGAAAGTCAAAAGGCTCTATGGGGTGCTTGAGAGGCAGTTTGCCAACTACATGAAAGAAGCCCTCGGAGACAAGGGGAATACGGCAGACTCCCTCTTCAGAAGGCTTGAGACGAGACTCGACAACGTAGTCTACAGGCTGGGCTTTGCGGCAACAAGGCCTCAGGCACGCCAAATGGTCTCACACAAGCACATCTTGGTTGACGGCAAAAAACTCAACATCCCCTCATATCAGTTGAGTGAGGGGCAGACGGTTGTTTTATCGGCCGGAACTGCAAACATACCTAAAGTAAAGGAGCTTTTGGAGAAAAAAGATGTTACAATTCCAACTTGGCTCGAAAGGCGGGCCACGGCGGGCAAAGTAGTGCGACTACCCAGCCGCGAGGACGTCACAGAACCAATTGAGGAACAGGATATAATTGAGTTTTACTCACGCTAACAAAGCGGGAGCCAAGCTCTGCTTACTCACGATAAGGAGGTGATTTTATGATAGAACCAAGTTTTACGTTAAGCGAAGAAAAAAAAGATGACAAGTATGCTCGGCTGGTGATAACGCCGCTTGTTGCCGGCTATGGGCACACCATGGGTACGGCTCTCAGGCGAGTGCTTCTCACAAGTCTTCCGGGGGCCGCTGTAACCAGTGTGAAAATCGCCGGAGTCAAGCACCAATTCTCGACCCTTAAAGGAATGCGGGAGGACGTTTTGGATTTTTTGCTCAACTTAAAAAAGGCAAGATTCATCTATGAAGGAGAGAAGCCCGCCAAGGCGAGCCTTTTGGTTTCTAAGGCAGGGGAGGTAAAGGCCAGAGATATTTCCGTGCCGGCCGGAGTGGAGGTCGCAAACCCGGAATTGGTCCTGGCCAATCTTTCAAAAGGGGCCAAGCTTGATGTCTCTCTTGAGATTGAGTCAGGAGTCGGGTACACAGACGCGACCGAACAGGAACAAGAAGAGATTGGTTTAATCCCGCTTGATGCCAGCTTTTCCCCTGTACAGAGGGTGAATTACAGGGTTGAGGAAACTCGTGTAGGACGAGTAACCAACTATGACAAACTTATCCTTGAAGTTTGGACCGATGGCACGCTCTCGCCCAAAGACGCCGTTACCAAGGCGGCGGAGGTCCTTGTTTCCTATTTTGATCAAGTGGTAAACCCAAGGAAAGTTAAAAAAAAGGGCAAGGAGGAGTCCGTCAGGGACTCCTTGGGTCCGGTGGGCGCGCTTTCCGTCGAGGAAATAAGCCTTCCCACGCGGGTCGCCAATGCCCTTGCAAGAGCGGGCTATGAGACTGTGGCCAAGCTTGCGGCGGCGAGCAGGGAGGATTTGTCTCAGGTCAGAAATTTGGGAGAAAAATCCATTGATACGGTTAGAGAGGCCCTGCGCGAGAAAGGAGTTGAGGTGAAAGATGCTTAAGCGCGATGGAGCAAAAGCGCTAAGGAGGGCTCTCTCGCGCTCGCTTGTCGTGGAAGGGGCTGTTACGACCACTCTTCCGAGGGCGAAGCGGCTAAAGAGGGACGTTGGGAAGCTGATAACGCTTGCCGGCAAAGGGAACTTAAATTCCCGCAGGAGGGCGCTTTCCGTACTTGGTAATGATAAAGAGGCCGTCAAAGTCCTCTTTTCCAAGACAAGCAGGCAAGTCAGGGTTATCCCACTGTCCCCCCGCCGAGGGGATGGCGCCGCGATGGCAAGGGTGGAATTGGCTGTAAATAAAGTGGAGAATGAAAAAAACTTATCAAAAAAAAGGAAGTGAGATAGAAAGAGCGTGGCATGAAGTTGACGCGGGCTCCGCACCCCTCGGGAGGATGGCTTCGGGGGTGGCGAGGCTTTTGTCCGGAAAGCATAAAAGCGACTACACCCCGCACCTTGATATGGGGGATTATGTGGTGGTGACAAATGCCAAGGAGGTGCGCGTTACCGGCGGTAAAGAGAAACAGAAGAAGTATTACAAACATTCAGGGTACCCAGGCGGATTCAAGGAGGTGGCTTTTTCCAAGTATAAAAGCGAGCAACCCGGAAAAATCATTGAGCTTGCGGTATCCGGAATGCTTCCTAAAAATAAGCTCAGAAAGCCGAGGTTAAGAAGGTTAAAAGTGTTTGAGGGCGGATCCCATCCTTATAAGCTACACAATGGCGAAAGAACAGCTTAAAAACTACACGCAAACAGTAGGCAGGAGGCGCTCCGCCGTAGCCCGTGTGAGGCTGTTTAAGGGCGGAAAGGAAAGCTTGGTCAACGAGAAGCCGGTAAGAGAATATTTTCCGGCCAGTGCCTTGGCGTGGCAAAAGCCATTTGTTCTCACCAACACACTGGGCAAATACTTTTTCACGGTGAAAGTTTCCGGAGGGGGGAAAATGGGCCAGCTTGACGCTGTGGTGCTCGGCGTGGCGCGAGCTTTTTCGAAGCTTGATGGGGAGCGTTTCAGGGCGCCTCTTAAGAAAGCGGGCCTTTTGAGCCGGGATGCCAGAGTGCGCGAGCGCAGAAAAGTGGGAACAGGCGGCCGCGCCCGCCGCAAAAAGCAGTCACCAAAGCGCTAAGTTCGCACGGCGTTGCCGACTATCACGCCTATTAATATCGCCGCTCCGCCAACGACAACCATCCTGACTCCCTGTTTAGTCCTGTCAATTTTGAACATGCCCGCGCTTACAACTCCCAAAACAAAGAGTGTGACGAAGGATGCTGCTATTGAAGAAGGAAGCGCAAACGCGGGCTTTGTAAAGAGATACGGAGCAAGGGGGATAAACCCGGAAACAAAGTATGAAAAAAACATAATTACCGCCCCCGGTACTGAGCGAAAATGCTTTTCTTTTTCAAACTCCTCGACTGACTGCTCGGATAAATAACTTCCCACGCCCATTGAGAAGGCCTCAACAAAAATAAGCACTATTCCGGCCAAAAGTATCTCTGATCTGCCTATTCCGGCTACCGTTATCCCTGACAAAAGCCCGACGGTTGAGACAAGGCTATCCTCCACTCCGAAGATGAAGCTTTTTACGTAGAGGGTCTTTGTGCTTTTCCTGTTTGGGGACACGGTTAATCATAGCTTTTTGCACAAAGCTTGACAAACTTGAGCCCATGAGGGTATTTTTAGCGTAGCCTCAAGCTTAGGCTTGTGGGAGGCAAGGGGGTGATACCTTATGAACGATGTAGAATTTTACGATGTCAAAAAGAGAGCCAAAGTTTCGGTTCCCGTGTCTCAAATCAAAAAAAAGATGTACAAGAGAACGACAAAAAATGGTTCCGAGCAAATTCGCTATGCCGTGACCGCGGAAGTGGACAGCTCAAGGCTCACAAAATTTGTAAGCCGTGACACATGGGACAGTTTGGATGTTCCTGTGGTAGAATAATTCCGGTACAACCGGGAAAAAAAGAGAAGCCCTCCCGAGCCTCGGGAGGAGTTCTCTTGAGAGTGTCTTTTGATCCGGGATATTATGAAAAAATTAACAATATTTGTATCTGCTTTATTACTCTTTCTTTTTGCTTCGCCGGCCCGGGCGCAAGAAGTCGAAGACGGGGGGAGCCGGTTTTTCAGAGCAGAGGTGCTTGAAGTCCTAAGCGAATCGGATCAAGGCTTCTCCGGAGTGCCCCAGCCCGTCCAGACGCTGAGGCTTGTGATTTTGGACGGCGACTCCAAAGGGCAAGAAGTTGAGGTCGAGCACGGCAGTCTTTTTCCTATTTCGAAATCTCAGCTTGTTGGGGTGGGAGATAAAGTGGTGGTTACCACGACACGGGACGCAACAGGTGAGATTTTTGTCATCACCGACACGCTAAGGCTTGAGATAATGGGGGCGGCCCTTGCGACGGTCCTAGTTGCAATGTACTTTTTGGTCGGAAGAAAAAGCCTTATCGCTCTTTTCGTCTTTGCCCTCGGAAGCATTCTTTTTTCTCGTTTTGGCATGGGCCAAATTCAGGCCGGTGCAGACCCGGTGCTCGTGGGGCTTGTCAGCACGGTTGGCTTTTCAGGAGCATATATTGTCGTGATAAAGGGCAAAAGCAGGAAATCCCTGGAAAGTTTCATGACGGTGAGCTCGGTTATCGCACTGGTGGCGGCTCTTAACGTTTTTCTTGCCAGAGCAATGGCAATCTCCGGGTTTGGGACTCAGGAGGCGCTCCTCTTGCAGACCGGAATTGTATCAAGCGAGCTCATTTTAGGAGTTTTTATCGGAGGGGTGATGTTTGCGGTAACGGGACTGCTCATTGAATATAGCGGCAATCCGGATAAAGAAGATTTTACGAAGCTAATGACCATTTCACTGTTTCTCATTGTAGGAGGGTCTGTTTCTCTTGTTATGTTTATCGCCCTCAACAAGGATATCCCTCTCTGGGTTAGCTTAAATAGCGAGCTCGTGGCAAGAGAATTTGTGAGAGTGGTGAGTGTTTTGGCGGCTCTTCTTTTGACGCCACACTTCTCCCGTTTTTATGCCAAGAAGGCATGGAAATCCGGGGACTAGTTTAACGGCAGAATGCGCGGCTGGGGGCCGCGCGGTTCCGGTTCGATTCCGGGGTCCCCGACCATTCAAGACTTTCTGAAAATTTGGAAGCGATTGTTTGCTCGCTCCGCCCCGCAGGGGCGGGGCTACGCTCGCATTTTTCCTTATATTTCAGGATTAAATCAAAGGGCGGGCGAAGCCCGAACTGAACTTTTCTACCCAGCATTTGGCGGTTCGTTCCAATTTTTTCCGCTTTAAATGTCGGCAAGTTTACGCATAAAAAAATAGCCGTACAACAGTTTAGTGACAAGGAGAAAAAGCAAATTGTTTTTCGTGACATAACATCCGGAGAAATAACCCACACAACAGAGCTTGATGGCAACTTTGTACCAAACTATCAAAGTGTTATTGGCTACTTTACACAGATAATCAGAAAAGAATTACGGCTTGTGGGTGGACACGATATTTTGTACGAGAAAGTAAAAGATTTTGTGACCAATCATCTTTTTGCGCATAAGGTTGTTTTGGAAGATCTCAACACGCTGCGTAATTTATCGGAACTTGAAGCGACAAAAATCATAATTGAAACTTTCAAAAAAGAGATCAATGAGTTAACCGTTGTTGATAAAGGTGAAGCAGAGATTCGCGATTACATCAAAATAAGCCAGGCGCGCCCGTTTGTAATCAAAGAACAGGGCTTTATTGTTCCCAAAAAGAGCGTGTTCAACAAAATCGTTGGTGACAGCCATTTTGAATTGCAGTTTGCTAATTTTTTAGAAAGTTGTCAGGACATTATTTCGTACGCCAAAAATTACTTTGCGGTGCATTTCAAAATTGACTACAAAGACGCAGATGGAAATATCAGAGACTACTACCCTGACTTTTTTGTGAAAGTATCAGACAAGGAAATGTATATCGTGGAAACTAAGGGGCGTGAGGACCTGGACGATGTGGAGAAAATAAAGCGACTGTATCAGTGGTGCGATGATGTCAATGCCGTTCAGAACAAAATAAAGTTTACGGCTTTGTATGTGAAGCAAGAGGATTTTGAGAAGTACATACCGAAAGACTTTGGTGAGTTAGTGGCTAATTTTAGAAAATAGATCTGTCGAAAAAGAAGAAGAAATCTCTGTCCACCTCCGGCGGGATCACCACCAA
>Ga0210057_1004929_pt1 | contig 17386 bp, 17 predicted proteins | sample CryGeyCG2114_010_2_FD_183968 | JGI IMG/M metagenome (GOLD analysis project Ga0210057, IMG submission 183968) | Groundwater microbial communities from aquifer - Crystal Geyser CG10_big_fil_rev_8/21/14_0.10 (SPAdes) (version 2) | ecosystem: Environmental > Aquatic > Deep subsurface > Groundwater ...
GGCGACATCACGATCATCATGCCCGATTCGGGTGTGATTACGATCTGTGTCGACTACACCACTGCTGCTCCAACTCACGAATCCCTCGTGTGGTGGGGACCTTACGACAGGTCGGAGAACATCAACACCATCGACGCTCGCTAACCGCGTGCGAAGATGGTCGAACCTGCGGGGCAGTAAATCCCCGCCAGCAATCTGGAGGTTAGACAACATGCAGAAATGCATGTTAGGGTCAGGAAAGCTGACCTACCTCCATTCCCTTCGGGGAAAAGAATCTAAATCTTAAAGGCTTTATTTGCATAAAGACCCCCGAGATTCAGGTTCTACTCCTATATACCTATTCGTCTTCCGATTTAATCGGAACTGATGAGTCCTTGCAAAATGCTTAGGACGAAACGAATGAAAAAGATAATAAGAAATATACTTTTTTTTGTAATACTGATTGTGATACTTATTATCACCCTCTTTGGACTTTCTATTGCTAAAAACACTCTAGTCTCCCCAGTGGGTCTCATGCAAATAGCTTCATTTGACAATGGTATTTCGCTATTCCAAAACGACAGAGGGACATTTTATGCTTTCTCCCCCTTTAATGACTATTATGTCGAAAACGGAGATAGAACTAGCCTTATTTCGTTCGACGAAATTGAGGGTAAAAAATATAAAAATAATCTAGAAAAATCCAAATTTGAGCAACTATCAGAAATGTTTAAGTCTTATTTCAGGCTAGACACTCCCTCTTTAAGTTATTTTGCATCAACAAATAGCTTTTATGACACTCAAATTATTGGAAACAAGCTTACAATCACAAAAAAAGTTAGCGGTATAGAGTCAAATGTTGAAAATATTCAAGCTTTTACCCTACCTTTCAACTCGAATGATTTTGTTTTTGACAGCAACTCTAACCTATACACCTATATTCCGGACAGGCAACTGCATCTCTTTGAACTTATTTATGAAAAAACACTTACTCCTCAGCTTGATGAATTGGAAATTATAGTTCCTTCAAAAACTCTTTACATCTACAACACTCAAATGGCGGGACTTATAACTATAAATGCATCAAATAGCCAAACAATAAAGATTAACAGAAATGCAAAACTAATAGAAATTGAAGAAAATATTAGTCCAAATAAAGGCATTTACACACAACAGCTTCAAATAGCGATTCTAGATAACCCTAAAAAGATTTAATTATGATTTACACAGCACTTTTTTCAGCACTACTTTTTTATATTTTTCCTACTCTTGTAGGAAGAACTATCTACCGTGTTGGAGAAAAGTTAATTCAAAGAAAACAAACAGGACCCAATGAATCAAAAAATCTTTCGTTACCTTTTATTTCCTACTTTATTTTAGGCTCATTTACTATTTATGCAGCACTTTTAGTATCATATTTCGCATTTCCAAATGCTGATTTCAAACAAGTAATGCAATTTACCCTAGGAATTATAGCTTTTATAGCACTTCCTGCAAATCTTATCTTCCAGATATACGACTTGAGTCTAAAAAAGTATATTTTACCTATTACAATATCCATAGTTTCTGGAATAATTGCATATTTAGTATGGCAGATAAATAGTCCATACTCTTTTAACTGGGATTTATATGAGCATCAAACGCTTGTAAATAATATATTTCAAGGAAGATTTGGCCCTATAACCTCTCAAATTACTGATACTTTTGGATTTAACGGCTATACGACTTTTTTCCATAGCCTAATCGCGGGCTCACAATCATTATTTAACCTTAATCCGCTTGAATACTGGAGCGTAATTTCATTAATTCACTTCATAATTGTTATCTTCAGCTCGTTTTTGCTTGCAAAAGTAGTTACAAATAGTAAGCCGGTTGCCACATTTGCAGCAGTTACAACTGCTCTAATTTTTGACTCAAACATGAGCTTTTCTACTCTATTTCTTATACCTCAAACGTTTACAGCTGTTGTTTTCATACTATTATTTTCACAGCTACTAACAAGTATCAAAAAGAGCTCAATAACTCCTTTCTGGTTAGTTATGGTTGGAATTGTCTTTCTTCTCTTGAATCATTTTATAGTAGGATTAGTTGCTGTTGGAATCTATCTATTTACTTATCTATATTTTAGGTTCCCCAAAATTCTAAAAGATAAAGATAAAAAGCCCTACATGTTCGGCTCAATTCTAGCGCTTGAACTGGTTGCAATTTTTGCCTCAAGTTTTATCTCTCTAGATTCACTTAATAAGGGTGAGGCAGAATCATTTAATCTAAATCTTGTCGACAAATTTAACACGATGAAACAAGTCTATGGATATTTGCTTGCGCTACTTCCCCTTGGAATCTACGCAACTCTTAAAAAACGCGACGAAATGCAAAACATATTCTTATTCATAGCAGCCGGACTACTTATAATAGTTCTACTTAATTTACCTTATGTCTTAAAGTTTTTTGTGATAGAGAGATATTTTATCCAGATAATACTAAGTATAGGATTTTTTGAAATTTTCAGAAGGATTACATTTGCTCCTCTAAGATATTTAGGCTATTTTGCTACAATTTTAGTATTCTTTCTAATTTTTGTTATTAATTCATCCATCTGGAAAGGTGGTCTTTTATACCACAATACCCTGTCTCATATGTCTTCCTATGAAGAAAACGCGGGAAGATTCTTAAAAGAAAGATACTCAGAAAATACTCTTATAATTTCTGATCCGGCAACCCAACATGCCTTGGAGCCGATTTCTTTACTTAATACTCAAGGAAGCGCTTATATGAGTGAAGACACGAGAAAAAAACTTATTGCAGTAAACAATGCAGATAGCACAGAAGAAGTAACTGAGATTTTACGGACTATCGAGGATAATTTAGCTCAAAAGCCTCAAAAAAGGCTTTTTGTACTCTCGGGAAGGTACTTTGAATGGCAAAAAAGCCCAGAAAAAAACAAATTGTCCCTAGCTTATAACATATGGGCACCCAGTGATTTAAGTTACGAAAATATTCATAGAGTCTATGATTTTATAGGAGACAAAGATAATTTCAAGGTCATTTTTGCAAATCCTTCAATGTATATATTTGAGGTTAATAATTAAGCATAGAAGCTTGATGTAAACCTATAGTTTATGATATTATACGCACTATGTTAAAAAATAAAACAATATCTGTCATAATACCTTGTAAAAACGAGGAAGCAGCGCTTTACTCTATGCTCCGAAAAATCCCTTCATATGTAGACGAGGTTATCGTTGTTGATAATAATTCAACTGATAATACTGCTCTTGTAGCAAAAACGTTCGGTGCAAATGTAATAATTGAGAAAAGACATATCGATGGCGTGGGTTATGGATTTGCGCATCAATCAGGTATTAAAAAAGCAAAGGGAGATATACTTATCGCGCTTGACGGCGATGACACGTATCCTCTGGAAAAAATAAAAGAGATTGTAAGCTATATGGAAAAAAGTGGGGCTGATTTTGTTTCATGCTCACGATTTCCTCTTTCAAATTCAAAAGCTATTTCTCCCGCAAGACGCATGGGAATAAGAATTCTTAATCTACAAATATCGCTTCTTTACAACTATAAAGTAAGAGACATTCTAAGCGGAATGTGGGCGGTTAAAAAGGAGACTGTAAAGAAAATGAGCTTGAAAAATGGAGAATGGAATTTTTCTCCAGAGATAAAGCTTGCTGCGATAACAAATCCCGAAATAAAATTTTCCGAGTTTCACATAACTCACGACATAAGGCTTAACGGTCTAAGCAAACAGAACATATGGAAAACAGGTACAAGTCATTTGCTTTATATCTTAAACAGAAGGCTTACCGTCGATAACTCTATTAGACTTGAACCTATTAAAAAGACTGCTCAAAATACTCTTGAAGTTACAACTCAAGGGTTTTCAAAAATTGCCTCAAAAGTAAACATTTAATATGAGAATTTTAATCATCTCACCATTCTTCTACCCTCATAAAGGTGGGAGTCAAAAGTATGCAGAAGAACTTCACTACCACTTGATGAAAAGTGACCCTTCGGTAAAAGTAGACATATTAACCTACAATACTGATAATTCAAAGCAGATGGAAAAATATAGAAACTTTACAATATATAGAATTCCATGTATTCAAATTCTAAAGGGGCAATTTGCTATTCCTAATTACCTAGAGCTCATAAAAACTTTAGGTAAACTCAAAAAGAATAACTACAACTTTGTAAATAGCCATACAAGGTTCTTTGAAAGTGCTTTTTGGACACCATTTGCTGCAAAGTACCTTAATACAAAATCTGTTCTTACAGACCACTGTGCAGACCACCCCACCCATAAATTAAGCATGGTTACCTTTATTTCAAGACTAATAGACAAAAATATAGTTCCATTTTTTATGAAAAAATACGATTTTGTAATCGTTACGAATACCTCCACTAAAAAATTCCTTAAAAAACTGGGGATTAATAACTCTCAGCTAATCTACGGAGGTGTCGATATAGATTATTTCAAACCTGCAAAAGCAGGTCTAAGAAAGATATCCTCAAAAAACTTTTCACGAAATGACATAGTTATTTCTTTTGTGGGTAGAATGATCCAGTCTAAAGGACCCCACCTACTTATTGAGGCTGCAAAAAAGATAACGAAAGAAAATTCTAATACTTACTTTATATTTGCAGGAGACGGACCTGAGCTTAAAAATCTACAAAAAGAAAGGTCGAACCAAATTATATTTTTAGGTTCTCTGAATAAAGACAAGGTCGCCGATTTAATGCAAAAATCAGATATTCTAGTCCATCCTTCACTTCACAATGAAGGTTTTCCGAATGTTTTACTTGAAGCTGCAAGTTCTTCTTGTGCAATTATAGCGACACCTATGGGAGGGACTTTGGAAATAATTACAGAAAAAACCGGAATAATAATAAGGCCCGACTCAAATAACATTTATCTTGAACTTAAAAAACTAGTAAATAATCCTAAAAAAAGAATTGAGCTTCAAAAAGCAGCTAGAAATTGGATTAAGAAAAATTACAGTTGGAAAAATATCGCTAAAGAATACAAATGCTTTATAAAAACAATCTAATACTCCCACCCGTTGGGGTGCTTTTTGTACCACTCAACTAAAGTCTTAACACTATCTGTAAGCGAATGCTCAGGAGCCCATCCCAATACTCTTTTTGCCTTTTCTATTGAGGCTACCATTTTTGCATATTCGCCTTGTCTTGCCTCGCCTTTTGTAATAGGTAACTGGACTCCTGTTATCTCCTCCACTTTTTTAACTATTTCAAGAACTGAGTTACCATCGCCAGTACCCAAATTTATAATTTCGCTTATCCCTCCGTTTTTCAGATAGTCATAGGCTTTTATATGAGCATTTGCCAAATCTACCACATTTACATAATCTCTTATTGTGGTCCCGTCGGGTGTATCGACCTCAGGACAGGTTAGGTAAAATGGCTCGATATTGAGTGCGCCACGAACAGCATTTTGCATCAAATGAACTGAGGGCTTTTTGCTATCTCCTATTTCTCCATTGTCAGTTGCGCCACAAACATTAAAATAGCGTAAAATAACATAATTAAGACCTTTGAGCTCTCCATACCACTCGATAAGCTTTTCAGTCATTCTCTTTGACTCACCGTATGGGTTTGTAGGACTTGTAGGATGATTTTCATCAATTGGCATGCTTTTTGCCTCGCCGTATACTGCGCAAGTTGACGAGAAAACAATTTTCTTAACGTTGTTCTCAAGCATTTTAACTAGGAGGTGATTTGAGGTAAAAGTGTTATTTGTAAAGTACTTTTGGGGATTCTCCATAGATTCATTCACAGAACAATTCGCCGCAAAATGCACTACAGCTTCTATGTCTTGTTCTGAAAAAACACGGTCAATATCCTTTACATCAACCTCATAAATTGATACTCTATCCTCCCCAAATTTATCCTTCAGTACCTCAAGAGGCTTTTTGTATCCAGTTGAAAAATTATCAACTACTACTAGGTTGTGACCGTTTTCCAAAAACTCATGGGCAGCAACTGACCCTATATATCCTCCTGCTCCTGTGATTAGTATCTTTCCCATCTTTTTATTTTACCACGTTTGCTCTTAATCCCTAATCACTAATCACTAATCACTAATCACTAATCACTAATAAACAAGTTATCCACATATAATTTACAAATCTATTTTTTGTTGTTAATTCAGTCTATTTTCATATATGAAAAACTCTAGGTCTAGCCCAAAAAGGCTATAAGTTGTAAGTATTGACACCTTGTGCTATACTACTTTTAAGCATGAAACTGCCTAGGATAAAGCTAAAAGTAGGTATAGCTAAGAAAAAACAGATGAACAGGTTTGAGTATGCTGATTATTATCAGAAAAACCTGAATAGCTTTGGGAGAGAACAAATGGAAACTCTTATCAAAAAAGGTTTAAGCCTTTCATGGTAGGAAGTTTAGTTCTTTAAATTAATAAGAATTTATAGTCGGTAAACTCAAAAGAATTTACCAAGAAAAAAAGCATCGCTTTCGCTACTGTCAATTATAAAGTCTAAGTACGAAAAGCAATGCTTTTTTAAAACGCGTTAGTCTTTAGGCAGGGTAAGACTATGCTCTAAAAACAGTAGCAGAAGTAGAAAATCTTGTCAAGATTGACTGCTGAGGCTATTTTTTTGCGTTTTTCCCGCCTTTGCGGGATTTTTTTAGAGATACGCGGCTTGAGGCTTTTGAGGGGGAGGCAGGATCCGTTAATTATTTTTTTAGGTGGGGATAAGTGTGTTGCGGTGTCCTCCGAAGCCTTGGCGAAGGGGGAGGCAGGCCCCGCACAGATCTTTTGTTTTGCAGGTTTAATTGAGGTAGTAGTGTTGGGCAGGCATTACTACCTCTTCCAAAACCTACAAAATGATTTGTGCGGGGTAAACATACTTACTCCTTTCAAGGAAACAATTGCGGATCTGCGGGATTAACGGATTAAACATTCTTACTCCCTTCAAAACTTCAAAAGCCTCAAGCTTTGTTGACTTTATAAGTTCAAACAAATTTACTCAGATAACACTCTCCCGAAAAATATTTTTCCCTGCTCAGTCTGAATCACGCGCGTAATTAACACTCTTACGGTTTTATCCAATAAATTCTCCCCTTCCTCGACCACTATCATCGTCCCGTCGGGCAAATATCCTACTCCCTGATTGTGGCCTTTACCCTTTTGTATCACCTTTATAAAGAATGTTTCACCCGGAAGAGCTATGGTTTTTACGACATTTGCCATCTCGTAGATATTTAACGCCGTAACGCCGTTTAATTGGGCCTTCTTTGATAGATTAAAGTCGCAAGTAAGTAATTTACCGTGATGCTTTTTTGCAAAGTGGATAAGCCGTTCATCAACGGGCTTATTAAGGCTGCTATCTTCTACTACCTCTAGCTTAATGTTTTTATCCTGCTTTATTTTCTCAAGCATTGCCATCCCTTGCCTTCCGCGGTCTCTTTTATTCTCATCCTTTGAATCCGCAATATTTTTAAGCTCTTCTAAAACACCGTTAATAACTGCTACCGGTCCGGTAAATACGCCTATCTCAATAAGCCCAAATGCGCGCCCGTCAATTATCGCTGATGTATCTAAAAATACCGAGTGCTCAAGATTAGCTTCATCTCGTCTCTCGCGCCTTGCGGTAATCTGTTGGGCGACTTCTGTCGCGATTTGCGAGATAACACGCTGGGGAAAGCTAATTCCTTGAAAAAACTGGTCGCGGCCGGTTGCGATAGAAAATGCTTTTTTCTTGGGAGATATTTTTTTCTTTACTTGCTTAGCTTTCTTTTTTGTTACTTTTTTTTCTGCCATAAATTAAACACTTTTTATCATGCTGTAAATATTATCCACATTATTTTTACTAAAAACAATCTTAAAGCCAAATTTATTTGCTTCCTTAATCCTCTTTTCTAACTGTAGCACACTTTTTACCTCTCCCAAAAGACCAACTTCACCTATCGCCGCCGCCTTTCTTAACGGCTTATTTTTTATGCTTGAAGCGATACTTAAGATTACCGCCAAGTCGGAGGCGGTCTCTTTAATCTTAAGCCCGCCAACAACGTTAACGAATATATCATAATCATAAGTATTTAGCCTCCCGTGTTTTTGAAGTACGGCAAGAAGCATCTCAAGCCTTTTTTCCGAAATCCCAGTAGCGACACGCCTGGGGAAAGAAAGGTTGCTCTTTATAGCTAGTGCTTGGATTTCAACCAAAATAGGCCTGCTTCCTTCCTGGACGACGGTAATTGCGCTCCCAATTGAGGGTTTTGTGGTATCTATAAATAAATTCTCAACTGCCGTAATTTCCATAAGCCCTTTCTCATCCATTACAAATATTCCAACTTCTTGAGTGTCACCATACCGGTTTTTAAACGAACGTATAAGCCTGGTACCTGTTCCGCCGGCGGGCGGGGTCTCTCCTTCAAGATACAAAACGACGTCCACCATGTGAGACAAAAGCTGAGGGCCCGCGACAATCCCCTCTTTTGTGACGTGCCCTACCATAAATATCGGGACGTTATGCTTTTTCGCAAAGTTTGAAACTCGCATCGCAACGTATCTTATTTGGGGAAGAGAGCCGGGAAAAGAATTTATTTCTGCTGAACCTATCGTCTGAACGGAATCTATAATTATCAAGTCTGCTTTTATCCTGAAAGCTGCTTCTAATGACGCGTCAATATCAGTACTTGAAACAATATCAATCGTACTTTCACTAAGCAGTTTTTTACTCATAATTCTTTGCGCGCGGTGGGCGATTTGGGCTTCAGATTCCTCACCTGAAACATACAAGACGCTAATCGATTTTCGCTTGTTGTTTGTCGTCTTTTCTTTATTTCGACGTGCGATTTGCGACGTGCGCTCTGCAAGATTTATCGCAAGCTGAAGCATAAGAGTACTTTTCCCTATTCCCGGATCTCCTGAAATTAAAATCACAGACCCCGGGACAATTCCCATACTATTCTGCTCTGCAGAACCACCCAGTACTCTGTCAAACTCTGATATATTAGTCGATATTCTTTTTAGGGGAGAATCTGAAATTTTCCCCAGTTTTTGCGGTTTTGCCTCTTCTTTTCTTGAACCACCCGGCTTTGAATCAGACACTACCGTAAACTCCTGGAAAGTACTCCATCCTCCGCACTCGGGACACTTCCCTAGCCATCTCAATGATTCGTTTCCGCAGTTGTTACAGACAAAAGTTTTATTTGTTTTTGGCATAAAACAATGTGAATCAAGAAGCACCTGCCCGCAATCGCTACGCTCAAGGCGCTTGCAGGCGGGAGAATCATGAATCAAGACAAATTTATACTTAATACTTAATTCTTAATACTTGATACTAAAATCTGCTCTGCAGATTTTTATCTGTATCCTATAAACTTCTTCTTAAGAATTGGCGAGAGGAGAATTTTTTTGCCGCGGTCGTCGTATCCGATAACCTCCGCTTCAATCTCTTCCCCTTCCTCAAATGTCGTACCTGTAGGAATTTTTGTAGATTGAATAAAGCCCTTTGCGTCAGAAAGAATCACGCCGATACCTCTGTTTGTAGCCTTTTCAACCTTACCTTTAATATTTTTCTCCAGAGGATAATTTTTCTTCACGTCTTCAAATTCTCCTGCCGCGATTACTTTGAGGCTTAAATTAACCCTGTTGTTTGTTGCGTCTACCTCTAAAACGCTCGCTTCAAGGGAATCCCCTGTATGAAATTTATCGACTAAGCCTTCGACTCTTTCGCTTGAAACTTCGGAGATATGGATAAACCCTTCAATTAATACGTCTTTTCCTGCTTTAAATTCTACGTAAATACCGTATGGAGTAACCGAACTGACCTTTACTTTTACTCTATCTTTAGGTTTAACCAGCTTTCTGAGTGTTTCTGAATTTGTTTCGTACTTTGTGGCCTTTTCCGAAAATATAACGCGCTTCTGTTTCCTGTCAAATTCTATCATCTGCACTTCAGCGGTTGACCCTTTAGAAAGGTTTTCAGAAATAGTCTGAGAATTCGGGAGGAAACCTTTTATCCCGTCGTCGGTTGTTACAAAATAACCCCCTCGCGTTGTATCTATAACGGTCACATTAAAGTTCTTCTGTCCTTCGTAAAGCTTTTCTAAATTACCGTAAACCCTTTCATCAAGCATGCGCCTTAAGGACAGTACCGGAAAACCTTCTTCCGACTCAGGAGATATTACACTCGCTGTTACTTCGTCCCCTACTTTTAGAAGAGACAGAAGTGAATCGAGTTTTTGCTTATCGTACTCTATAACCAGAGCGTAAGACTTGTATCCGATGTCAAGCAGAATTTCCTGGGGCGTAAGCTTTACCACCTTGCCTTTTACATTTTCCCCTTTTTGAAGAGGTTTTATCAAATCGCCGTGCTTTTTCATAAGCTCGGCCATCGTAGTTGCCTTACCACTCGAAGATTTTTTTGATGCTGTTTTTGTAGTCATGCATAAATTCCCCCTTTACAAGCTCTTTCTTTCTTTTTCAAAAAAAAGAACTAGAGATTGTTAAGTCCGCCGACCAAGCGCGCTTCAGAGCGTGTATGGATAATACTGAACCCCGATCTCATCGGAGTGAAAAGCTCTGAAGAAAGCTAAGGCGGGCAATCTTAAGTAAGATATTTTACCACAGAAATTATCGTATAGCAAAACGGGTGGGCGCGAAGTGTACAAATCTTTCGCCGTTGAACCGCAGAGTTATTTCATTATTGTTATCCCTGAAGCGCCTGCCCGCCTCTGGCGGGAAACCATGAGAGTATAAAATGATCAAGCCTTCCAATTCATCAATGACCAAACACTAACCCAATTCTTTAATTCATTAATTAATTCGTTCATTTAGTAATTGTTTGTTTCATTGGTTATTGGTAATTGGTTAATTTTGTAGGTAAAAATTTCGAAGGCTAAATAAAAATTGTGAAGAGCAAAATATATACTACTCCCACAACAATTATCTGCGTCAAAATCCCCCATGGGAGTCCTAACCTTCTATTTAACTTACTTTGAAGCCTATTGTTCCAGTCCCACAACGGATTTTTTATTTTAAACATGAATCTGGTAATCACGGTCAAAATGTCCGGGAGAACTGAGAATCCGACTACCAAATACAGATAGAAAAAGTCAGTTCTCTGAAAGAGATAATAAAAAACGAAGCCTGAAACTATAAAGGCTATTCCGCCGTCGATAAAAGCTTCATATATAAATCTTCTATTGCTTTTTTGTCTTAAATGAGTTCCGCTATCCCAGTGCGGGACTAAGTCAAATAAATAATGTGAACCTAATGCCAAAGGCAGGGAAATTACAGGATCTACAAATCTTGCAGCAATCATCGTCCCTACTATAGCGTGCGCTGTCGCGGTCATAAAAATATTAAATATTAAATCTAAAACATAAAATAAACATCTAAAAAATTAAATATTTATACATTTACCCTTTGTCTTAAACTCCCTGCTTTTCTCATTTTTCATATTTGATTTGTATATTTGATATTCTATTTTTTATATTTTATATTACTTTGCGCTGTCGCGGTCATTTATAAAGTTTGAACCATTCATGATTTTTTTGCAAGCTACGCATTAGGAGTTCAACCCCTATTCTTAATGGTCGAGCTTTTGCCAATTTCAACATAATTGATATAATGTATCGTTTTTAAAATTATGTCACCGGAAAGCAAACCGCCTAACAAATCTTTACCCGACGGGCTTGAAGTGCTTAAAAGACTGGATTCGTTTGTCCCGAAAAAAAAGCCTTCTCAGCTCTTTACGGTAAATCCCACATCTGCTGAGAAGTTGCGTAAAGAAAAACAAAAAAGAAAAGCACAAGAGTCTCAGCCCACAAATCGATTCACTCCGATTGTAGCAACAATTAATGAAAACGGCAAAACAGAGTTTGTAGAAAGAGAGAATCTTGACGATCCGCGAGTAACGGATGTTATTATAGAAAGTCTCATGCCGTCTGAAAGATTTGCTCTCGCACTTCTATATGGATCGGACAGTGACAATAGAATATCCGCAAAAAATATCCGCAATTTTATGCGCTTAAATAAAGTGACCATAGACTACGAACAGCTCGGCGGGTTAGTTGAGTCAATGAAAGAAACGGTTGTGCCTCACGGTCTTATGATTGAATCTTTTAATGAAGGGTCTGAAACCTTTAATTCCTTTTACCTTAGGCCGTTGACAAGTAATCTTCAAAACGGAGAATTTACTACTCAAGAACAATAACAGAAAGAATATTTTTCTCTAATCTTTTATATTTAATGTTTTATATTGCTGTCTCTTGATTTTTATATTTTATTTTTTATCTTTTATATTTAATATTTTATTTTTTATATTGTTATCATACCAGCCTTCCCTGAAGGGCCTTGTAGGAAAGTGTTAGATAATCATGCGCGTTCTTATAATATTTCTTTTTTGCGGAAAAGTTTTTCTCGTTCTCTGCCATAAGCTCCTGGTCGCGCGCGAGGAGTCTGTAGTGTGCTATATCATTTGATTGGAAAACCGGAATCCTAAATAGCTCCGCGTAGAGACTACTTATAATATTCTGGAGCTCGATTCTTGAAGCTTTCTCGTCCCAGAATTTTTTAAGATACTGGATTTCTAAATCAGCAACAAGGACCGGATTGAAGGCAAAATCTACACAGCGTTTCAAAAATTCATAGAACTTTATAAATAATTTCTTAGCTTTTTCCCACTGCCCCATCTCCACTCCAAATGATACTGCTTTTACAAACATCTCTGCCGCCTGCTGTGCAAGGTTTTTTGAAATCCCGAACTGCTCAGTTACAAATTCCGAGAACACTGCGGCGTACTCCTTTTTATCTATTTTTCCTTTTGCCCTTATCCAGTCGCACTCGAGGCTTGCTATGACATCGGGTTTGAAGTTAAAGTTTGTTACAGAACTTTCCGTTCCGCCAAACCTCCTATGGCGTCTGCTGTAATCAAGCAGAACATCCACAAACTTACTTTCGGAAAAATCCGGAAGAAATGAGCGCTCCCACCAAATTTCAGCATAATTCATCTGCCAAGGAAGGAAACCTGAAATTCTCTCCTCGCCTGAAGTTCTTATCAATAAATCTACGTTTGGATAAGGCTGATCGCCCGTATCGAGGTATTTTTCAAAAATTTCTTCAGTAATTTCACTGCTTTTCAAACCGCTGTTAATTATCTTTCTGGTTGCTCGTATTATTTCATCGTGGCCGCCGTAGTCAAGAGCGATGTTAAAGACAAAAGCCTTGTTCCCTAAAGTATCGCTTTCTACCTTTATAAGCTTATTAGAAAGCCCGCTTGGGATCCTATCTTTTCTTCCCAGATGTATAATCCTTCCTTTCCTTTTCTTTATCTCTTTGATGTTTTCGTCTAAAGCTCTTTCTATTAAGCGTAAAATCGCACCCGCTTCCTTTTTTCCTCTTGACCAATTTTCCGTTGAAAACACCCATACAGTGAATGTTTTAATGCCTATGTCAAGGCACGTATTGGTTATTTCTTTTATAGCCTCAGCTCCCTTTTTGTGGCCTTCGATTGTGGTAAGACCGTTACTTTTTGCCCAGCGCCTGTTTCCGTCGCAAATTAAAGCGACGTGGTTTGGCAAAGTTTTTCCTTTAAAAATTTCCCTGATGTCCTCTTTTTTATGCATAAAACATCTTTAAATTACTCCTGTTTGCAGGTCTTTATCGAATCCAAACATTATATCAATTTTATATCAGTTTTGTCATTAATCAATTAATTCTACTCCTCCTATGTTGTCCCTGAAGTAAACCCATGAGAAATTTATCCCTTCCACACCCGTCCTTTCCACACCCGGTGTGGAACCGCTACTCCTCCTATGTTGTCCCTGAAGTAAACCCATGAGAAATTTATGGAATGAACGCCCGCCTGCCCGCCTCTGGTGGGAAAAGAGGAAAGGCGAAACTATGAAATAGATGAGTCCGGCTCTTTTAGTGAATGGAGTAAATTTCGAATGGAATGAGCTTCACCGGACAACGATTTTGCGTCACTTTTTAAAAAGTGACGAAGATAAAAACAGGTTTTGATTCTTTTTGATACCAAAAAGAGGATAAGAAATCAGGTTATTGAATAGGAATTCTCTCTCTTTTTCTGCTAAAATATATTGTCGCATGGAATTTATTGGTCTTATCGTTCTAATTTTTTCTGCAATACTTCACGAGATAATGCATGGAGTTGTTGCTGAAAAGCTTGGGGATCCGACAGCGCGCCTTGCCGGACGCATTACGTTAAATCCCCTTCCTCACATAGATCCAATTATGACCATTCTTCTTCCAGGAATTCTTCTTTTAAGCGGTTCTCCCATAATCTTTGGCGCGGCAAAACCTGTTCCCGTAAACCCCCTTTTTCTTAAAGAGGGAAGAAAGGATATGGCACTCGTCGCGCTCGCCGGCCCCGCGACAAATATTTTTCTTGCTATAACAGGCGCGCTATTTCTTAAAACTTTCGGAGGCGTAAATCCGCTGCTCAATTTGGTTTTACAATTTATAATAATTTATAATATCGTTCTAGGTCTTCTTAACCTAATTCCTATCCCTCCCCTTGACGGATCAAAACTTTTTTCAATAATTCTTCCTGAAGAAATTGCTCTAAAATACCTTTCGTGGGCGCCTTTCGGATTTATTATTTTAATTACTCTTCTTTTATTCACCCCTTTTGGAGATTTATTCAGCAGCGTGATTTTCCAATCGCTAAGAATTCTGGGAGTAAACCTGTTCTAATTTTTAATTTACCTGCCCGCAGATGTACCCGCCCAAACTACTCAATTGTTGGCTGGTTTCAAGCGGGCAATTTTTAATTTTTATTCAAATTATAAATATTAAATTATTAAATACTATTTGAGGCGATTTTTGAAAATATTAATGTTAATTCATGTGCTTCTTTCCAAAGCTTCTTACAATCTTCGGCTAATTTATCAACCGCTTTGGCGAGCAATCTCAACCAGTACTGAGCCTCCTTACCTTCCTTCTTGCATATAAATATTTTATTTCTAAAATCCTTTCTACTACTTGCGCCGTTTGCCTCACAATAATTAGCTCCCATACTGGTACCTGAACGTATTAATTGATCAATAATGGGAATCGTAACTATGTCTTTAGGGGCTTTTTTGCACAAAACTATAACATCTTCAGAGAATTTTGCAGTCCTCTCTTCTAAATCATATTTTGGATTTGTATTCATTAAGAATTGATTTCAAATTTCAAATTTTAAATTTCAAATTAAAAATAATCTACTAGTCCCTAGTCCCTACTTATTATAACGGCTCACAAACTCCTCGTATCCGTATTTTACTATCAACTCAATTTTTTCTGCCGCGTCATCTATGATATTTTTCAAACCCTTTATCTCCTCGGGATTAAATTCCTCAAGAACGTAGTTTTCGTAAGGGGCTTTTTCTTCCTTACTGCTTCCTATTCCAACTCGAACTCTTACAAACTCTTCGCTTCCTATTCTGTCAATTATCGACTGCACCCCGTTGTGCCCGGCCGCACTACCGCCCTTTTTTACCTGAATACGCACAAAAGGCAAATCGAGCTCGTCATGCACGACTATCAAATCAGAAATATCAAGCTTATACCAGCGCAGTAAATCTTTTACAGCGTCTCCAGACAAGTTCATGTAAGTCTGCGGAAGAGCGAGTATCACTTCTTGTTCGTTAAACTTCAAATGAGAAATTAAAGCACCTATTCTACTTTCACTTCCCCATTCTCCGCCATATTTTTCCAGTAATTTTTCAAGCACTTTAAAACCAATATTATGGCGCGTCTTTTCATATTTATTTCCCGGATTGCCAAGCCCCACTAAAAGTTTCATAAATTGCGCATCCTCCTAAAATCGCTCCGTGAGCCGCGTATGAATAATACTGAATCCCGATTTAATCGGGATGAAAAGGCGAACGGCAAGATTAGGATGGAAAGCCCCACTATTAATTTCATAGTAATATTAAAAATTAAATCTTAAATATAAAAAATTCATATAAAAAATCAGGTATTATTGCGTTTGCCCTTTAGTGTCAATACGCTTGAACCAAAGATTTTTGAGATCTCTTCAAGTTCTTTAAGGATTAAATCTGCCTCAACCTTATTAACATTTCCAGTATCTCGTAGAAGAGCCACCCACACTTTACTCTCGTTTGTAGATTTTAAAGAGTGGTTAAAATAATTTATATAATCTCTTTTTGAGCTTGCGGCATATCCTTCGATATAATTCCCTAAAATACTCGTTATGCTTCTTATTAATTGGTCACCAATTATTTTTGATGTTTGAGATTTTCTTGCCTTCTCTACTAATTTTATTGTTCTTAATATTAAAGAGTATAATCTTTTTTTAAACTCCCTGCTTTTCTCATTTTTCATATTTGATTTGTATATTTGATATTCTATTTTTTATATTTTATATTTAGTTTCATACATTCTGCCCGCCTTTGCTCTTAATAATTTTCTTCCCAATAATCAAACCCTTGCTATCAAATTCATAAAGATAAATTTCGCCCGTTGCTATATTAAGTTTTGTAACGTCCTCATTTGATAGTTTGTCTAAATATTTAACCAAAGCTCTCAAACTATTGCCGTGTGCGGAAACCAGGACGTTTTTCCCAATCTTTAGCTCTGGTAAAATTTCTTGTTCAAAATATGGAACTGTTCTATTATATACGTCTTTAAGTGTTTCACCTTTTGGTACATCAACGTCCCACCCGCGGCGAATCTCTTGATATTTTTTGTCACCAATTTGTTTCTTTATTTCCCATTTATTTTTTCCCGTATAAATTCCGTAATCCCGCTCTTCTATTGCTCTACTTGAGATAATTTGAGGTCTGTATCCAAATACATTTAACATTTCATCTAGGGTTTGCTTCGCACGGATTAATTCTGAAACAAAAGCGACGTCAAAATGAATATCTCTTAGAGCCTCTCCAGCCTTTTTTGCTTGTTCAAAACCCTCAGGTGCCAAACTTATATCAGTAAGCCCTGTCCAAAGACCGGTCTTATTCCATTCTGACAATCCGTGCCTAACTAATGCTAAATATGCCATACCAATAGTATAAAGTATTAAGTAGTAAGTATAAAGTATAAGAAGTAATTTTTAATTTAAAATTTGTAATTCTCAATCAAATCTAAATCCCGATCGAATCGGGATAAATGTTTAATAATTAAAAATTAAAGCGTTGAAAATTGATTTCAAATTGAAAATTAAAAATTTCAAATTATATAAAATCCTGAGGATCCTATGGCCTTACTTCTTTCCACTTCGTGTAGGAGACTTTGTAGAAGTCGGTCAAAGCTGTGAGAAAATCTAAGAAGAAATATTTTGATTAGAATTGATAGTATCCTGGCCAGTTTGGTGTTAAATTTCTTACAGCGTCTCTATCTATTGCACACAATCCAAAAAATTCTTCGTTAGGGGTTTTT
>Ga0210057_1004930_pt1 | contig 17383 bp, 19 predicted proteins | sample CryGeyCG2114_010_2_FD_183968 | JGI IMG/M metagenome (GOLD analysis project Ga0210057, IMG submission 183968) | Groundwater microbial communities from aquifer - Crystal Geyser CG10_big_fil_rev_8/21/14_0.10 (SPAdes) (version 2) | ecosystem: Environmental > Aquatic > Deep subsurface > Groundwater ...
CAAGGTCAAACCCTGTTGGAATTTGCATATTTAAGGTCGGAAAACCCAGTTCTTTACCACGGCTTGCACCTTTTATTACCTTTGCCCTAAATTTTACATGCGCATTCACTATGTAAATTTACCACACCTGATCAAATTCAACCACCCCCATTTTTTATTTAAGGACGGTCCTTAAATGAGTTGTATAGACGCCTATTTGAATTTTATTTATGGGGAAAAGCATACTCACTACCAACCAATCTAAACTTTTGGAATCGGCCTCAACCTCTGAATTAATTACGTCTCGCTTTTACTTAACAGGAGGAACAGCATTATCTGAGTTCTATTTTAAACACAGAATATCCGAAGATCTAGAGATTTTTTCTCGACGAAGCAAAAAAGCTCGAACATAAATTATTGGTGTAACTACTTGCGTTGCAATTATACTATAAAAGCCCCATTACCTGACAAAAAAGAGTCATATATAAAGTCAGGTTGTGTTTCTACCTCATTCATGCTAACATCGCTCAATGTAACCATTCACGAGTTTACAAAGGATTCAAAGCCGAGCTTTACATAAAATGGATAGCTTGGCTTTAGAATCGGATATAATCGCTTACTTAAGGCAAGACCTTCCATTTCATGAAGGGTCTCGCCTTGTTTCGCTCAGTTTGTTAAATCGTGAATGGTTACATGTTAGTAGATTTATATATTTCACTAGCTCAAGGATCTGCGATTAGTGATCCATTAAGGCAGGAAGTAGGAGCTGCAATTTTTGGTCATTTTGAGGAAATTGATGTAGATAAAACCAGTGAAATTCTAAATAAATTAGAAGACAGAAAACCTAAGAACATATAAGGACTGTCCTTATATGTTAAACAGGGTTTGACCCTGCAAGTTCAATTTTTTATGGTTGAAAACTTTGGTTTATAAATGTTAAAATAGATATCATGAGTAAAACTACAAAGAAACAACCTAACGGTAGAGTTGTCACAAAAAAAGATATAGATCAGCTTGAGGCTAGAATGGCAACCAAGGAGGATATAAAAGCAGTTAGATCTGAAATAGCAACCGATCTTAAACAAATAAGATCTGAAATGGCAACCAAAAAAGATCTGGATCAAGTTAGATCTGAAATGGCGACCAAGCGGGAACTTGAAGCTCTTGATGGTAAACTTGAAAGCAGAATGCGAATGATGGAAGGGAATATAAGAGAAGATTTTGACATTAAGCTGGAGGAAAAATTTATTAAATATACTGATAAAGTTACCAGAGGACTAGATCAAGTGATGGGAGAGCTTGCCAACATTCATGAGGATAATATAGCCCGAAACGAAGGTGACAGACGAGTAAATCGTCGCCTGAATAGACTAGAAAAGCACACAGGTCTCTCTCCATTTGCTGATTAGCCTATAATTATGTCTGATCAACATTCTGAATATCAATACCTAGAACTTCTCCAAGACATTCTGGATAATGGCGCCTGGAAAAAAAGCCATTCCACTGGAGTGGGACTAAAAAGCGTATTTGGCAGGCAGATCCGCTTTGATTTATCCCAAGGCTTTCCCCTTTTGACAACCAAAAAAGTATTCTTGCGAGGGATAATACATGAGCTAATATGGTTTCTCTCAGGCTCATCAAGCATAAAATACCTCGTAGATAACAACGTACATATCTGGGATGACTGGGCATACAAAAACTATCAAACAGCCATGAAAGAAGGTACTGCTCCAGCGCTGGAGTTAGAAGAATTTGCCGAAAAACTCAAAGAAGACAATAAATTTGCCAAAAAGTGGTCAGATATTGGACCTGTTTACGGCGTACAATGGCGCCGTTGGCCCGCCGAAGGCGGTAGAAAGGTTGATCAGTTGGGATGGGCACTTGAAAAGATAAAAACCAAGCCGATGAAAAAGCACTATGTTATCTCTGCCTGGAACGCTGGATCCATCTATGAAATGGCTCCTAACCGCAAAGCCTCTATGGCTATTGCCCCTTGCCACACCATGTTTCATATAAACATTACAGGTGATAAGCTCTCGCTCCAGCTCTACCAGCGGTCTGCTGACATGTTTCTCGGTGTTCCATTTAACATTGCAAGCTACGCCCTCTTGACCATCATGCTAGCTCAGGTTACAGGCTACAAACCAGGAGACTTTGTTCATACTTTTGGAGATGCGCATATTTATGAAAATCATTTTGACCAGGTCAAAGAGCAGCTATCCAGAAAACCCAGAAAATTTCCCACAATCTCTCTCGATCCGTCTATTAAAAACATTGACGACTTTAAGTTTGAACACTTCAAGGTGGAGAACTATAACCCCCATCCACCTATCAAAGGAGAAATCACTGTCGTAGGAGGCTTCTAATCAAACCAAAAAATAGGTCATAATTCAAGACCTAAATAGAACCGGGTTCTCAATACTCGATAGGCTATTTTAGAATCTGCTTTAGAAGGCGATAGACATCTTTTCTGTGATGGATCAGAATTATATATATTTCTTGCTTAGTCTGCCTATATACAACCCTAATTTTTCCAACCCTTATTCGGTAAATACTAGTATATCCACTTAACTTTGATCCACTCTGTGACTCCTTTAAAGATCTAATCTTACGCGCCACAACAACTTGCTCAACCTTACTAAGCTTCTTGAGTTGTTTTTTTGCACGAGGGGAGATGTGTAGTTTCATATGCCCAATTCAGAGGCCACAGCTTCAAAGTCTTCACCCTTACTAAAATCTGTCTCTGCAATAGCCTTCTGATCTATCACATCCTCTAGCTTACTCACCAAAGCCTCATACAGATCTTTCCCTATTAAATATGCCTGTGCCTTCCCATGGTTTTCAACAACGACAGGAAAGTCCACCGCCGCAGAAATTGCTGCACTGGGATTAACCTTCAGCTGAGATATTGATACTGCATTCATGATCACTAAATGATACCAAAAAACAGGTCATAATTCAAGACCTAAATAGAACCGGGTTCTCGGGGTGGTGTGGGTTCTTGCTTATTACCTGTACATTTTGTATATTAAGCAGATATGAAGATATATTTTACAGCAGCAACTACGATCAATGGTGAACTAACTCCACAATATAAAAAAATTATCTCCATTCTAAAAAAAGACCACAAACTTGTTTCAGGTGAACAGATAGTTCAAAAAAGCCAGCTCGCCAAAGATAAAAAACTTGGTTGGTCCATGGTTTTTGAAAGAGAAAAAAAACGTATCGACTCAGCAGACTGTGTAGTAGTTGAGGTAAGCAAACCATCCACAGGCGTAGGGGGAGAAATTGTCTATGCTCTTTTGCACAATAAACCCGTGCTTGCCTTGGTTCACGGAGAACTAGAGGACAAGCTAACTCCAATGGTAGCAGGTAACCCATCCCAGAATCTTTATCTTGAACACTATGACAAAGATAACTTAGCTCTCAAAATAAAGGATTTTCTAACCCACGTTAAGCGTCAAAAAAACCGCCACGGTAAGCTAATTGTGATCGATGGGGGAGATGGATCGGGTAAAACTACCCAAGGTAAGCTTTTGGTAAAGCGACTAACAGAACAAGGTATTCTAGCTAAATTTGTTAGCTTTCCTCGGTACTATTCTTCTTTTCATGGAGCTATGGTTGCTCAATATCTACGCGGTGAATTTGGTAGTCTAAACCAAGTTTCCCCTTACTTAGTAGCTCTTACATATGCCATTGATAGAGCCCAGGCCCGCGAGGAAATCGAACAGTTCTTAGCTAGAGGAGGAATTGTCATATGCGATCGCTATACCACTTCCAGCATGGCGCATCTTTCTGCTAATTTATCACCAGCTAAACGCAATAAATTTATCAACTGGATAGATGAGCTAGAGTACCGCCAGCACAAAATGCCACGTCCTGATAAAGTAATATATCTCTATGTACCCAGAATGCTTAGTGATAAGCTAACCAAAAAAGGAGCTAAAACTCGCAGATATAGCAACAAGGCAGATATTCATGAGAATAATCAAAAACACCGTATTGAAGCTGAAAAAATGTATCTAAAGTTCTGTAAACAGAATAAGAACTGGGAGAAAATTAACTGTGTTAAAGACAATAAGCTTAAGCCAATCTCAACCATATCTAGAGATATAGACAAAATAATCAAGTTAGTTGTATAATAGATAATGTCGGTAGGGATCTTTAAGACTACTTAAGGTACTTTCTGCTAGATACTACTGGAGGTGAATATACTTGAATAATTCAAAACTTTACGTTGGTAATATTGCTTATACCGTTACAACTGACATGCTTCGAAAACTTTTCGAAGAAGTTGGTAAGGTAAACGACGCAATCGTACTAACAGACAGAGAATCTGGTCGCTCACGAGGTTTCGGCTTCGTCGAAATGAGCACATCAGAGGAAGCTAAAGCAGCAATTGAGAAGTTCCACGAATATGAATTCGAAGGAAGAAAACTCATTGTTAACGTAGCTAAACCTAGGGAAGACAGATAATTAATACTGGAGAGCCTAAGCTGCCTCTTTGGTTTGTAAAGTCTCTCCAGATTATATCGTGTTAAAATTAGCTGGTGAAGAATATTCTCCGGATTGTAAAAATAGCAAAGCCCTTTCATAAGATTATTTATGTATTAAGCTTGCTAATCTTAGTATCCTCAATTATCGATGTTTCTGCATCAGTTATAATCAAATTTGTTGTCGATGAGCTAGAAACTCAACTTACTTCAGGAACTGGTAGTTTAAGCAAAGCTTTTGGTCTCTTAGCTTTGATGTTCTGTCTAAACATTATTGCTATTATTATCCAGGCAGCATCCTTGAGGCTAGGGGATTATATAAACGGACGTATCGGTAAATACCTTACGGAGAAGTTCTACCGCAAGATTTTCACGCTTTCTCAAAGCTATTTTGACTCAGAAATATCGGGTAAAATAGTTAATCAGTTATCACGAGGAATCCTGTCTTTAAAGGACTTTTTAGGCGCGATGAGCAACTTTATTATCCCGGCCCTTGTCCAGACGGTTTTTTCCATTGGGGTTTTGGCTTACTTCAATCCTACAATTGCTATATTAGCGACATTAGCTTTTCCTATATACATATATATAAGCCATATCTCCACCAAAAAATGGGGGGAATATCAGGTAAAGCGCAACAAAATCGAAGACGTCACGCGCGGCCGTATCCAAGAAGTCATCAGCAACATCCGTCTAGTTCGAAGCTACGGCGCCCAGCAATTAGAATACAGCTTTATCTCTAGCCGCATGGGGGAGAGCAATAAGATCTATGACAAACAATCCTTAACTTACCACATCTTAAATTTCTTGCGAAACTTCGGACTTGAAGCTGCTTTGGTAAGTATCGTGTTCATCGTTTTTCGTCAAACCTTTCAGGGACTGATGACGTTTGGTGAACTAGTCCTAATTTTCCAGCTCTTAAACCGACTGCGTCGACCGCTGTTTGCGATGAGCTTTATCCTCGAGCGAATAAAGACAGCAGAAACTGGATCCAAAGAGTATTTTGAAATTCTTGACCTAGAATCTACTGAAAAATTTAAACAAGATCAAGAAGATTCAGCAACTGGCACTAAAATAGTTCTCAAACCCACTTTAGAGTTTAAAGGGGTATCCTTTGACTACACTAAAGGACACGATGTTCTCAAAAATGTTACATTTTCTGTAAGTGGACCAGAAACTATCGCTCTAGTAGGGCACTCCGGCGCTGGTAAGACCACCATCACCAATCTCATCTTAAAGTTCTATGAGCCTACCAGGGGTAAGCTTCGCCTTAATGGCACAGATTATTCCAAGCTAACTCATTCCGCAATCCGCAAGCAGGTCTCGCTTGTGTTCCAAGATAGTGAGCTGTTTTCTACCACAATCCGGGAAAATGTGGCCTACGGCTCAAAATCTAGTTCAGACGAAGATATTAAAGAAGCACTCATACAAGCCAATGCCTGGGAATTTGTTAAAAAGCTCCCCAAGAAACTAAACGCAGAAATTGGAGAGAGGGGAGTAAAGCTCTCAGGAGGACAGAAACAACGTATCCAGATTGCTAGAGCTATTCTTGCCAATCGCCCAATCCTTATCCTAGACGAAGCAACAAGTTCTCTTGACGCAAGATCGGAAAAACTGGTTCAAGCTGCTCTAGACAAACTAATGCAAGATAAGCTAGTACTTATTATTGCTCATCGCTTTTCTACTCTCCAAAATGCTGACCGTATCATAGTGTTAGATCAAGGAAAAGTAGTAAACGAAGGTAAGCCAGGAGAGCTGGCTCGTGGCAAAGGAATATATGCAGAACTCCTACGTTACCAGGTCGAAGGAAACCAAAAATTACTCGAGAAATACGATATTAGTAGCTAGTGTTTAAAAATTTTAAAACCGGGTTTTAAAACACAAATGCAGCATATCTAAGCCCAGTGGTTATATAATAAACTCTATGGCTAAGATAGTCATCCTGATTTTAGCGGCCCTTTTAATTTTCATTATCTCTGGAACAAAAAGCTACATATCCTACTTTGACGACATTGCTCCTTTAAATAAACAGTATCCAACCACCACTCCATCACCAACACCAACCAATACTCCAACTCCGACCTCAACACCAACCACCACTCCATCACCAACACCTACAATAACTCCCACCCCAACAAATACCCCCACCCCAACTCCACTTCCGGTAGTTAATTACGAAGAACTATTTGAAACATATGCTAGTCACTATAGTGTAGATAAAGACAAGCTTAAAAGAATAGCAATCTGTGAATCTAAACTAAATCCACAAGCCACAAACGGTGATTATCAAGGTCTCTTTCAGTTTGCTACAGTAACTTGGAGTGTAACCCGCCTGAGGATGGGGTTGGATATTGACCCAGATCTTCGCACTAATCCAGAAGAAGCTATCCATACAGCAGCTTTTAAGATATCTAGAGGAGGGGAAAGCGCCTGGAAGAATTGCCTATAAATCTCTTATATAACCTCCGGCGTTATATAAGAATGGGTGATATAATTATTTCTTTCGTAAAAAGTTCTTCTTATGAATAAGCGAATAATTGCTATTGGTTTATTGTTTTATGTAAACGTTCTAGGTTTTGCTGTACTAATACCAGTCCTTCCTTTTGTGCTTGAAAACTTTGGAATGGGAGCCATAGAGTACGGAGTACTTTTATCTTTATACCCATTATTTCAGTTTATCGGAGCGCCATTTCTTGGAACATTATCCGACCATTTTGGTAGAAGGCCACTACTATTAATTAGTCAATTTGGCACAATGTTGTCTTGGGTAATAGTTGCAGGATCTTACTTTATACCAAGTATAGATTTTTTTGGACTCCCGCTTCCTCTCTTTGTTTTTGGATTAGCAAGAATAGTTGATGGAATCACCGGTGGTAATTTCTCTGTGGCAAGTGCCTATATTGCAGATATAACCCCAAGGGAAAATAGAACTAAAATATTCGGCTTGCTTGGAGCAATAGTTGGAGTGGGTCTTATTACTGGACCGGTTTTAGGAGGATTTCTTAATTCAACACCATATGGCTACTTTGCAGTAGCGCTATTTTCCTGTGTCTTATCACTGGTTACTTTAATACTAATGTATTTATTTTTATCGGAGTCCTTAAGCGCTGAAAATAGGAAACAAGGATTTGAATTCCATTTAGTTAGAGAATTAAATATCATCGGTAAAATCAGAAAGTATAACGAAAGCAACTATATTCCGCTAATGTTTCTGATTCGGGCCTTTTTTGCTTTAGCTTTTTCTTCATACACCTCCACCATAGTACTCTTAATGAAGGATAAGTTTGAACTAAATTCAGCAATGATAGGATTGCTGTTTTTGCTTTTTGGGCTTTATGTAATTGTTAATCAATCAATTATCGCCCCAAGAATGGCAAAGAGATTTGGAGAGTTTAAGATTTTTTATTATGGTCAAGTAATATTTATTCTTGGGTTATTGCTTCTAGCTTTTGTACAGAATATGAGCGTACTACTTATTGCGGTTTATTTTACAAACCTAGGCTTTTCAACAGTCTTTCCAACCTTTAAGACGCTAATCACAGGCGCCGTATCCCAACAAGAACAAGGGACAATCTCTGGCATAGATGAATCAGTCATGGCTGGAGGTTCTGCAATAGCACCTCTACTTGGAAGCTTCATATATAAATTTACCGGGCAGCTATCTTATGCGATTTTTATCCTTTTTGTTTTACTTCCTCATATTATCATTTATCTTCGCACAAAAAAGTTTATTGTTAAGCTGGTATAATTCTTAGATGCAGTATAAGGCGATAGTATCAGACTTTGATGGAACTCTTGTAGGTAAAACCAAGAAGATTCATCCTGAGGTTATCACAGCTATCAAAAAGCTTCAGAAAAATGGAAACCTCTTTGCCATTGCTACAGGCAGAGGATACAACGGTATTATTGAGGAAACTGTAAACACTTTAGGTCTAAATACTATCCAGATAACCAACAACGGAGCAGAACTAACTAATTCCCTAACAAATAAGGTGGTCTGGAGTAGGTACATGGACAACTCAGTTGTGACAGAACTAATTCAGCTATTTTCAGAGAATAAGCTACCATACTATGTTGGCCAAGGAAGCTATCTATATCTTGAAAATCTTAACCAGATAGCTTCACATGGATTCAAAGAACAATTTAAACATATAGATGACTTGCAGATCAGCAATATAGCTAAAGTAGGACTCTTTGGACATTTCGAGCAAGAAAAAGAAGCCAATAAACTACGGGACAAGTTAACATCTCGATATCATTCTCTTAATGTTTATGTCACTACCTCAACTTCAGGAAAATATGCAATGGATATTGTAGACACTGGAGCCACCAAGCAAATAGGAGTACTAGAATGGGCTAAGCTTCACAAACTAAAACCCGAACAGATTATAGCAGTGGGAGATGGACTCAACGACTATCCACTTCTTACAGCTGCTGGAGTAGGGGTAGCCATGGGAAACGCCCACCCCGAGCTTAAAAAGATTGCCGATTTTGTAGCTCCCGCCGTTAGTGAAAACGGAATTATTGATGTAATCGATAGATACTTTTATTAAGCTAGGTTAGGAAGTTATAAGAGCGAACATCGCCAAGATAGCCACGCCACCCAATATGATCAGAAGCGTATCCTTCGATCGCGCCCGCTCTTTTTTGCTTACCCTCTTGCGGGTCTTAGATCCCGTGCTGATTGTAGACCTCTTGGCCTTTTTCTTTTTAGGCATACTTCATTATATACATATCTACTAAAACAGTGCAAGCCCCTTGAACAAACATATAAGGACTGTCCTTATATGTTGTTTTTTCCTTTTTGCCAGGGAGCGTTTTTCATAAGAGGCCAGAATAGATCAGCGTTCTTGGTAATCTTGATAGCCTCAAGCTCCTTCTTCGTGGGGTTTCTATCTTGGAATTTTACAAACGGGATATCTGTAATTTGAGCTAATGGAGTTTGTTCAGCTGCCCCTCCCATAACTACATCGGCCGCTGCAGCTAATCCTTCTGTATTACTCTGGTGAGTAACATGCAGGTTATGTCCAAAGACATCCGGCTTGCCAATATAGTTTCTAGTTGCTTCAAAACCTGAGTGAGAAAGAGCTATCCCAATGACTCCCCAGACAAATGGCACCGCATGACTGTCTGTTATGAGGACCCCTAGGTTCTTCTTCTTAAACCTGTCAACCAGATACTCTCTTATTTTATTGGCAGAGCCCTGTGGGTTCTGGGGCCAGAGAACATAGTAACCGTTGCCATTAGACTCATCTATTCCTGCTGAAGCTATGAGTTTATTATGTGTAATGGTTACCGCAAAGCCATACTCATTATGTTCTCTTGGAACATAGTGCTGGGCATTGTCTCTGACTAAATTATCCTTCTGATTTGGATCATCTGAGTTTATCTTAACTACCCTTCCTTCACAGACAGCAACTACCTTTGAAGTAACGACAAGAACAGATTTTTCCTCCATTGAAATAACATATCTATCCAACAACGTCTCTAGTGAATCATCCTTAGCCGTTATTTTATGTGTTTTTATTGTCTTAATCTGCATCAAGCGCCATTATACAGCACATAATATATAACGCCGGAGGTTATATATAGGTTATATATTATCATCTGATCCATCTAGTATAAACCGCCGTAGTTTAGAAGGGTTTGAGAGTGACTTAGAAATTCGATCCATAGTGATTATTTTGCACTTATCTGGATTTAGATATTCTTGTACTGCGGACCAGCGATAATCTAATAAGGTTTTTTGATTAACAAGTTTAGCAGCAAGGGGGTTGCGTAAAATATACTTTTGTATTTGAATAAAATGTGCTTCATCTCTAATTAAAGCTGCATGGAATCTCCCCTCAAATACTGCGCCAGTTAGTTTATATTTGATGTTTAGGTACTTCGAATAGGCGGTAAGTAATTTTTGCATGTACAGTGAAATTCCATTATCAGTATTTTGCTCAACAAGAAGATGAAAGTGATTTGACATGCTTACATAACTAAGAATATGAACAAGGGGTGATTCCAACTTATAATCTCGATCAATTCGAGCATCTAAGACGCCAATGTCATTTCCGCTAAGCGATAATTGACTCCTTCTTGTTAGATATAAGCTAAGCGAATAATCATAGCGAGCGGACCAGGAGAGAAGCTGTTGCCACCTTAAATAGTCACTTTCTTGAATGAATATATCGCTTTTACGAACACCGCGACTATATACATGATAAACAGAGCCTGTAGCGAACTGAATTTTACGCCGCATATGATCACTATATCATATCTTATATAACGCCGGAGGTTATATATAACCTCCGGCGTTATATATTTTGAGGGTGACTGATTGGTCATTTACATCCAGTCTATTACCTGTTACATTGGTAAAGCATGGAGAATAAATATCTTAGACTACTACTTGTAAGCTCGACATATGAAGTACTTCTTAATGTAGATGGTCAGCTTCCCCAGACTATATATAAGACCAAAGTGGATCTAAGACTGCAAATTGCAGATACCCTAAAGGAGCAGTTTGATTTTACTATTACCTCTAGGCAAATCCATCAACTGGAATACAGCCACCAGGCTGAAGATATAGTGGTGATTCATGTCTCAGCCGAATTAGAAGATAAAATACTTCAAGCTGAGGATGCGCGAGGTTGGTTTTGGTTCGATAGAGACCTAATGCCAGCTAAAACCTCAGATAAATTAGAAGCAGTCATTCGGTCGCTTTAGCATTGACCATATAGTCATCTTGCTAGATAATGTGGCCATGGTCACTAATAGAGAATCAGAAGCATTTGGAAAGCTATTTCGTGAATATCGTAAAAAAGCAGGGTATTCAACTTTAGGACACTTTGCAGATGCTTTAGCGCAAGCTGGCTATACATATGAAGACAGCATATTTTCACACTGGCAAGCGGGTCGTAAAATTCCACAAGATCGCAAGCTGTTAGTTGCGGTGCTTAAACTATTTGTTCAAAGAGGAGCTATAAAAAAGCTTGATGACTTAAATAGATTAATGGAGTATAGTGGTAATGGTTTTCTAACAACAACAGAAATACTAGAAATTGGAACAGGAGTTATGACAAAAGAGATATTTCAGGTACCACGGCGCATAAAACACTTCACTGGGCGAGAGCAGCAGCTAAAAAAAATTACTCAATCAGTTCTCAAAAACAAGATCGTGCTCCTCTCTGGACTAGCAGGGGCAGGTAAAACCTCTCTAGCCATAGAAGCGTCTTATGTGCTTAGAAATAAATTTAAAGACGGCGTTATCTGGCTTCGAGTAGACACCTCAGATGCTGCATCAATACTAGGAGCAATCGCCCGTGAATTTGGTGACAGCCTCGATGGAGTATCAGATATCAAACAGCGCGCCTCAATTGTCCGTTCATTACTTGCAGATAAACAAGTACTCATTATTTATGACAACGCAGAAGTAGATACAGAGTTTAATTTATTACTACCAAACTCGTCTAAAGCTGGAATTATTGTTACATCTCGTAGTATGGAGTTACCTAAGCTTGATCCACAAGTTACCATCAAGCTAGATCATTTTAGCAAAAGCGAAGCACTAGCTCTGTGGGAAATTATTGTTGGTCGAAAAGAGCTCCAAAAGCACAAAAAAAACATAGAAAAAATATTAGCTAGAGTGGGACATTTGCCTCTAGTGGTAAATATGTTAGCCAAACAGGTCCATGCAGAGCGATACTCAGTAGACCGACTGCTCAAAGAACTATCGGACGATAAATTACGCTTTACGGAATTGGTCTATGATGATAAAGATCTATTTAGTTCATTTGATCTAAGCTATAACCGACTCGGTAAACATCAACAGAGCGTGTTTGTCCACATAGGAGTTTTTGCTGGTGAGGACTTCCATGCAGAGTCAGTAGCATATTTAAGCAAGCTTCCAGTATTCCAAGTTAAAGAAATTCTTAGAGAACTCATAGACTATTCACTGGTCGAGATCAGCACCATTAAGGGTAAGTATCGAACTCACCCGGTTGTGCGACTGTTTACAATATCCAAACTATCTTCACAACAGCCTTTTGTCAACGGAAGTGAGTATTATTGTCAAGAAATAGAGAAGATTGGGCCAGCAGATATGGAAATCTTTGACTTTGTACGTGACGAACTAGACAACATAGTTTATCTATTTAAAAAAATGTATCAGTTGCGAGAATACAAACTAGTTATTCGCCTCTGGGATAACCTTTCTACATATCTTTATGATACGGGTGAGCTAGAATTACTCCGCAGCCTAGGTCTTCTAGCAACAAACGCTGCAGCAAAAAGCAAAGATAAAGAAAGCCAAGCTATTATAGGGCTGCGTGAAATTAACTGGAGTTATTATTGGCAACTAGACACAGATACAGTTGAAAAATATATTGCACAAGCCCAGGCTATTTTTGATCAAACAGGCAATGATTTAGTCAAGGCATATATCTATCAGCGTCAAGGGGCATTAGCTCGGCTTCGCCATAAATTACCCCAAGCCGAAAAACTACTTAAAGAAGCAGAGCTTGGACTAAAAAAATATAAACGCGAAAAGGATCGCTGCAATACACTTGTTTATCTAATGCATGTTTTAATTGAGCTTGGTAAACTTCAAGAAGCAGAAGAATGTGCTATTTCTCTTTTAGAAATTGCCAAAACATATCCCGAATCCCACGACGTAGTACCCATGGCATATGAATCTGCCGGTACGCTATATATCTATCTAGAGGATTTTAAGAAATCAGAGGAGTATCTCCAAAAAGCCCTAAGTCTTGCCTCAAGTCACAAACTTAATGAGTTTGTGATGTGGAGCATTTATACTTTAGCATTGCTTGAAGTAGCCCGTGGAAACACCAAACAAGCCAAGATTTATAAAAAAGAAGCGGATATAATTGCCAAAAAATTCGGTTTTGGAGCAGGTGAAATAATTGAAGTAGTAAAGTATCTGCCTCTTAAAAACCTTTAATAACAGCTGAAAATAGAATAATGTATAATTGAACCATGCGTTGGCTTAATACATTTCTATACGCCATAAATGGCACATTTACCAGCCCTTCTTATTACAAATCTATAATTGCAGCACCATTTACCTTCTCTTTAAAGTTCTTCTACCTATTCTTCTTCATCTTCGCAATAGTAGGGGCCATATACTTTAACTTTACACTTACCCCTAAGATAGAGCGCGTTGCGGCAAATATCCCTCGTGCCATAGTTGAAGCATATCCAGAAGACCTTGTAATAACCATCACTAACGGAGAAGCAAGCGCTAATGTTACAGAACCGTACTATATACCAGTCAGCCAAGTTGAACAAAAGTTTGACGACGTACTTGGCGCAACCACAAAATCAGCTACCAATCTCTTAGTTATCGACACTAATGCTTTAATCGAAAACTTTGAATCTTATGATACATATGCACTATTAACCAAAAACAATCTTGTCTATCTAGATAATTCCAGACTCGAAGTAGTCTCACTCAAAGAGATAGAAAATTTTGTTATAAACAAAGAGCTTGTAGCTAAAAGTAGAGATTCCATCATGCCGTACCTTCGCTACGTTGCTCCGCTTGTGGCAGTAGGTATATTCCTTGGACTTTTCCTGTTTGTACCTTCTGCTAATTTCTTCTATCTTTTCTTCTTTTCTGTGATTGCGCTTGTTATAAGCAAGCTTATGAAGTACCCAGTTTCTTACAAGAAATGCTATCAGCTAGGAATGCATCTTATTGTGGTCTATACAGCAATCTGGGTATTAGCCCATTTAGTCAACCACTATATAGAATTTCCTCTAAATATTCCTTTCCTCCGCACAGTAATACTCTTGGCCCTATTTTCTACAATCCTATCTCAACTAAAACCAACATCTACAAGTTAGTATCAAAAAACTCAATCGTCCGCTCCATAGCTTTCCCAAGCGCTGACCCACTTAAGTTATGATCAACTATAGCATGAAGTTAGACTACTGCTTAGATTTTCTTCTAAAAGAAACTTCCCAAACAAGATCGTTTTATCTACAAACCCTGGTCCATAAAAAAGTGGTTCAAATGTGGGGTTCGAATCAGCTATCTGAGAGAGCACAAACAGATTCGCACCTATAGCAGCTCCTTTAGCTACACTTTCTGTTAGCTTCCTATATTTAGCCGCTAATTCTTGTGCCTGAGCTAATTCACGTTTAGCGCTTGGTTGAGCTAAGCTAACTACTCGTGCTTGGGCTGGATCCACATATGAATAACCGTTAGCATAATCAAAAACCTCGATCTGCCCATCCTCAGAAACATACCGTAATGTACAGTATTTGCCAACAGGCAAGAAAGTATTTTGTCTTCTTGAGCTAGCCACGATGATACACTCAATTGCTCCAGGAGACTGAGGGATCTCTGTTTCAATTGTGAAAAGCAGTCGACCCTGGTATAGATTGGAAAGCACAACTACATCAGAAAACTCAGCGGCTAATGATTTTTCTCTTATTGCCTAGGCGCTCTGAGGTTGTAGCTGGTCTAGCTCAGATATTAGCTGGTAATAATTTGGGCTTTGAAGAAGGTCTTTTTCGTAATTCATAGCAGAGGGACCATTGTATCTCTAGTTAGACCAAAAGTGAATCACTTAACCCCATGCTCTTAACACCTGCTCATTAGTTAAGCATATTTCTAAAGTATAATATGTATGTGACTCATACATGAATTTGTTACCTGACCAAACAATATATAAGGCCTTGCCTTATATATTGTCGAGGGTTAAACCAGAAAGTGTATCAAGCTCAGTTTGAGTTAATTTAGTATTAATAAACAAAAGTAATTTTTCTTTCAACTTAAAATCATCAGGTAGATGCGTGTCAACTATAATCGTTGTATTCTTGAGTCCAAGATACTCTGGAAGTGAAGACCACTTATAAAGGGGATTCCTTTTTGTGACAAGACCTGCATTAATGGGGTTAAGCAACACGTATCGCAATAACTGAATTAGCTGCTCATCTGAGCCAACCAATACCGCTTGAAATTTTCCTTGAAATAAAGAACCTGAAAAATCATACTTAGCGTTAATATACATAGTAAAGGCAGTAGATAGTTTTTGCATAAACCGACTAATACCACCGTCGGAGACTTGCTCTAACACTAAGTGATAATGGTTGGGCATTTCTACATAAGCGAGTATTTCAACAAGTGGATGGGAGTATTTATATTGTTGATCAAAGAACTGTATAAAATTATCCATACTATTTCTAGCCTGATCAAATTGTTGCAATCTATTTAAATAAGTACTATATGGATAATTATAGTTAGCACACCAATAAAGCAACATTTCCCAGTAGCGATAATCACTATCATGTTGAAAAATAGTACTCCTATGTACTCCACGATTAAATATGTGGTAAATATGATTATTCGTAAACAATATTTTTCTACGACTCACAATATGAGAATAACTCATAATAATATATAAGGCAAGGCCTTATATTACTAGTACAGGTGGAAACTACATGGGTTTGTTACCCAATCATCCGGTTGGTATAATACAGCTATGTTAAAGACATCTAGGCTTTTTAGTCTTATTCTCGGTTTCATCTTTTTCTGTTTCTTAATAAGTTTTGCATCTACACCAGCTAGCGCACAGCTACTAGAAAGCCCATCTCCTACCTTAACTGCCCAGGAAGCAACGCTATCTGCCGAAGCTCTTGCAGAAAGAAGACTAGAGCTTGCCTTAAATGAAGCCACTCAAGCAGCTAAAGAAGCTAGTTTGTCAGCCGAAGAGGCCAAAAAGCTAAAGGTAATAAAAGGCGGAGACGTTACTCAACCCGAGCAGCCAGATGAAAAAGTAGAAGTCTTTGCACTATTTGTTCAGCGGCCAGCTAAAAATCTTACCCCAACTAATTTTATGGCTTACGCTGTTCAGTATTCTGTACGAAAAGGAGTACCCGCCAATACAATTGTTCTTATTCTCTTACTTCCATTTTTAGCTACGATAATATCTTTTCTGCGACACGTTGTTGGTTTACCAGGATTTGAGCTTCTGGTTCCAATTGCCCTTGCTATCACATTTGTTGCTACGGGTTTATCTGCCGGATTACTTATTCTTTCTGCAATACTTCTTGCAACGTTTGTTTCTCGGTGGGTCCTAGGACCAGTGAGAATTATGCATTTACCTAAAGTAGCACTTTCACAGCTTGTAGTCGCCGCGTTTGTATTTGGTATTTTAACAATTAGTGCTGCAAACGGAATTTTAGTTGTACGCCAGCTCTCAATTTTTCCAATACTACTTCTCATTCTCCTCTCTGAGCAGATTGTTCGCTTGCAGCTTGAACGGAGCCTACGCGATACGCTATACACAACCGGCGTAACACTGATCTTAAGCACAATTGGTTTCTGGATTTTAAGCTCCCAGATGCTCAGAAACTTTGTGCTATTATACCCAGAAGTAGCTCTGCTTCTAATCCCTATAAACATAGCTATTGGTCGCTATTTTGGGCTCCGCTTAACGGAATACTTTCGTTTTGGCGCACTACAGGAGAAACGACGTAGTACTTAATCACGCATTAAAGATATAACCTATGGCAGTAAGTCAAAATGTTCTCGGGATGAATGCCCGCAACTATCTGTATATTGGCAGATACAATACCCCCGCGGGTATAAAAATTGCAGACAACAAGCTTTTAACCAAGCGTCTTCTTACTGAAAATAATCTACCAACCGCCAAGCTATTACATATCTTTAATACCAGAAATTCTATACTTAATTTTGACTGGAGCACGTTACCCGAGAGTGGATTCGTCTTAAAACCTGCTCGTGGATATGCGGGTGCAGGCATCATCTCAATTAAACGTCACCATGGAGATTCGTTTATCACAGTATCTAATAAGCGTCTTAAAAGAGAAGATCTCGAGTCACTTATTTTAGATATACTCGACGGTGCTCATTCACTACAAAATTCCTCTGATTC
>Ga0210057_1004931_pt1 | contig 17382 bp, 16 predicted proteins | sample CryGeyCG2114_010_2_FD_183968 | JGI IMG/M metagenome (GOLD analysis project Ga0210057, IMG submission 183968) | Groundwater microbial communities from aquifer - Crystal Geyser CG10_big_fil_rev_8/21/14_0.10 (SPAdes) (version 2) | ecosystem: Environmental > Aquatic > Deep subsurface > Groundwater ...
CATTTGAAAAAGGGCTCCTGGAACCTTATTTGGAATCTGACAAAGTTATACCTAATTTAAGAAAAGCTGTATTAGAAGGCGCGTTATGGGGTGTTAAATTAAATGGCTGCTCTGTAAAAGAGCAGGAGATTAAGCATATTCTTAGAACAGTTAGGTAAAATATACTCAACCGCAACAAGAATCTATAACTTTACTTGCAGTTGAGTATTCAGCAAACCGTAATAAGTTCTAAATTTTAATTACTGTTTGGTATATCTTATAATAAAACAATAATGTTTTACACAAACTTATCGCATCAACATGATAAGTTTTATTTTTTAGGTTTAGTTGCAGATTTTTTCTTTTTAGAAATTTTCTTCTTTTTAACAACGTCTCTTTTAACTTTCTTCTTAACTCTCTTCTTGGAAAACTTTTTCTTAGCAACTTTCTTTTTAGAAACAGGTTTAATTTTACCTTTCTTCATAATCAATGACTTCATAGCCATCCCTTCTTTTGTAAACTGCTCATGCTCTTGTTCTAAATGAGGAATAGTAGGTAATTTTACTTTTTCCTCTTTTTTCGCTTCTTCTAATGCCTTTTTCTTTTGAAGCTTCCATGTAATAGTTTGTGCATCCTCAGGAAGCTTGCTCTTTTGTTCTCCTAAATTCTTGCGCTTGGCAAACCAGTTTTTGATTCTTTCAAACATGTCATAATATTAGAACAAAGATATATTTAAGCATTTCGGCTGTGATTAATCAACCCAAACTGTTCAATTCTTCATCAATTAATCCTTTCACAGCATCATACCCAACAGCGCCTACAATCTTCTTATTATTAATCACAAGTGTAGGAGTATGATCAATGCCTAATTCTTCTGCTGCACTAATCTCTCTGTTGTTGAGCATGGATTTAACACCGCTTTCAACACAAAGCCTGAACATGGATGTATCAAGCCCTAATTCTTCTGCATAATTAACTAAATCATCTGTATTTACTAAAGATTCCTGAACAAAAGCATATTCAAGGTATGCAGATCCTTTTTCCTGATCATCTGCACATCCCATACCAATACTTATAAGATTATTTTTCTCACCAGATCCTATAATATGATATGTAATCCATATTCCTTCACCATACTCTAATTCCAAATCTTGTAAAATCACATTCATATCATGACTATATGAAGAATCATAATCAAGGTATGCATCAACAGCTACAACACCTGCAACTGCACCAAATGATGTGAATTTAATGTAAAGGAGAATAAGTAAAAATATTGTTAATACTGCTAGTCCTAAACGCCAGTTTGTTTCCTGTTCTTCTACAATATCATCTATATCTTTATATTGTATGGAATCTGATGGAATTGGAACAGTTTTTTCAGGTTCATGTTCAACTATTGGTTCTTTATTAATAACATCTTCAACATCTTTAAAGATAGGTTTTTTTGAAACAGGAGTTTCTGCAATTGATTTTTCAACAGGTGCTTCTATTTTCTTAACTTGTTTTTTTGTTGCTTTTTTAACAGATACATTTACCTTTGTTGATTTTTTATAAGGAGATTTCTTTTTAACTGCTTTATTTTTTAGAGGTATTTTTTCCTTTTCAACTTCTTTTGATTTTTTAATCTTAATAAAATACTTTTTAGAACCTTTGCTTACTTCTTCAAGAGGCAGTCCAATAATATTTTTCACAGCATTATCCTTAGCAACCTTTTGTTTTGCCTTTTTCTCAGTATCAGCCTGCTTCTTTTCAATCGAATGTTTAGCATCTTTATACTCTTTTTCAGAAATAAGACCACTTTTTCGTGTCTTTTCAAGGTGTTCCAACTCTTTAAGGATACGATCTTTCTCTGTTTTATTAGAACTCTCTACCATAAGTCATCCCAGTAAATACCTGTCAAATATACCTAAAAATAGCAATGAAAACAAACTTTATATAATTTTCCATTCTGGAGTAGGTACTTTGTAAAGATTTATATAGTTAGCACAATTGTCCATTTTCATGAAAAAGGGGCTTGTAATTCGTGGTGATGTCAGCAAAATAGTAGTGCGAGAGAAATCAAATGCTGATATAGAACTTGGCGAGCTGTTAATTGTTGATTCTGGCAGAAAAAAGATGTTAATGCAGGCTTATGATCTGGTTTATGCCAGCCAGTTATCCGAACAGAATATTGAATTGATATCAGGGTTGCAGTTAGAGCAGGAATCCATGTTAGAGGAAGATTCAATCACAATTATGGAGCCTGCCCTAAGGAATTATAAGCTTGCACTTTTGAAAGGTATGCTTACAATAGAAAATAACTCTGCAAGATCATGCAAATCACTTCCAAAATTCCTAAGTGATGTAAGAGATGTAACAAAAGAGGACCTATCTTTTATAACAACACCAAAATGCCCAATTTATTTAGGTAAATTAAGAAGTGGAAGCAAGATTCTTGATGTTGACATCCATCTTCCAGGAAAGCAGGTATTCTCCCATCATATTTTATTAGCTGCCACAACAGGTAAAGGCAAGTCAAACTTAATGTCAGTTATTTTATGGGATGCAACAAAACATGATTACTGTGGAATGCTTGTCCTTGATCCACATGATGAATACTACGGTCGTAATCCTAACAAGATAACACTTAAAGATCATCCATTAAGACCTGTTTATTACACACCTAAAGACCCACCAGTTGGTGCAAAAACAATAAAAATCCATCTTTCTTTGATAAAACCAAAACATTTTACAGGCGTAGTCCTGTGGAGTGATGCACAGTATCAGGCACTTCATGCATATTACAAAGAATTTGGAGATAAGTGGATAGAAAATATTGTTATGAATATTCCCTTGCAGAATGTCCAGTTTCATGAAGGAACAGTTGCAGTAATTAAAAGAAGACTTATTAGCCTTCTTGATGTTAATTCAAGCAACAATGAGATAGTATGCAATGGAATCTTTGACACAAATTCAGGACTCACAACAATAAATGACATAGTAAATGAGTTAGAACAGGCAAAGACAGTAATAATAGACACATCTCACTTCAAAGGTGCAACTGAATTACTAATCGGCTCATTAATCAGCACAGAAGTTTTAGCTAGATACCAAATGTACAAAAGACAGAACACATTGCATCAAAAACCAGTTATTTCTATAGTTATTGAGGAAGCACCAAGAGTAATTGGAAAAGAAGTTCTGGAAAAAGGCCAAAACATATTTGGAACAATTGCACGAGAAGGCAGAAAATTTAATGTAGGTTTATGTGCAATTACACAACTTCCTAGTTTAATCCCACGTGAAATTCTTGCAAATATGAACACAAAGATAATCTTAGGAATAGAAATGGCAGCTGAAAGATTAGCTGTTATAGAAAGCTCAGCTCAGGATTTAAGTCAGGATAACAGAAACATTGCCAGCTTAGACAAAGGAGAAGCATTGATCACATCTAATTTTGCCAGATTTGCAACACCAATAAAAGCAGATCTTTTTGAAGAATACGCTGAAAAAGACATTGATAAAGGAAAGCAGGAGAAGTTAAACTTTAGCGGCATTAATATGTAAAGAGAATTTTGCATTCGAAATTATCTAAAATTATATATACTCCTTTTAATATTATAATCTCTATGAAGAAGCTAATTAATACTTTAATTTTCATTCTTATAATAACAGCAGTTTCTGCATCTACTCTGAACATCGAACTTATTGATGTATATACTGGAGATTCAAAAGATCAATCAGGATGTATATTTGAAGTAAATGGAGAAAAAGGTGTAGTTGGATATCATGACACTGAAATAATAAATGGAGTAAGCATCTTTGTAAAAGAAGTTTATGCAGTAAATAAAGAAGCAAAAGATGAAGACAGGTGTGAATACATATATAATGTCATTACTGCTCCTGAAACAGAGGGAACAAAGACATTAACAGAAACAGTTGGAGATGAGAAAGTTGATTTCATGTTAACTGCAAGAGAAACTTCTGCAGATGACGAAGAGTATTTTATAGCAACAAAAAAACAAATTCCTGAAAAAACAACTGTAAGCATCAACGGCATGGAAGTCGCTTCTGTAGATGATAAAGATACTGCTTCAGAAAAGGCAGTATATACAGCAGAAGAAAAAGGATTATTTTCTAAGTTATGGAATTGGCTGTTTGGTTAAGTTGAATTATAACAAACAATATAAAATAGACAAAATACCACTTCAATATGAAATTCTCCCACCTTGCTGACTGTCATATAGGTTCATGGAGAGATGAAAAGCTGAACAACCTCTCAACTGAAGCATTCACAAAAGCATTAGATCTGTCAGTAGAACAAAAAGTAGATTTCATCCTGATTTCTGGAGACATTTTCAACACTTCTCTGCCAGCTATCGAAAAGCTAAAAACAGCAACAAAGAAATTAAGAAAAGTAAAAGATTCAAATATTCCTGTATACATTATCCCAGGGTCACATGATTTCTCTCCAAGCGGAAAAACAATGTTAGATGTTTTAGAGTACGCAGGATTATTAATAAATGTTGTAAAAGGAGAAGTAGTTGACAACAAACTCAAACTTAAGTTTACAACAGATCCTAAAACAGGAGCAAAAATAACAGGTTTGCTTGGCAAAAAAGGCAGTTTAGAAAAAAAGTACTATGAAAATCTTGATTACACTAATCTAGAAGCAGAAAAGGGCTTCAAAATATTCATGTTTCACACTGCATTATCAGAGCTAAAGCCAAAAGAACTGGAAAAGATGGAATCAAATCCTGTTTCTTTTCTCCCAAAAAACTTTGATTACTATGCAGGTGGCCATGTTCATATTGTAAAGCATGCAAATATTGATTCCTACAAAAATATAGTCTACCCAGGCCCGCTGTTTCCAAACAGTTTCTCTGAACTGGAAAAATTAAAGCAAGGAGGATTTTATTTGTATAATGATGGTGATATTAAGTTCATTTCTATAATTCTACATCCAACAATCTCAATTAATATAGAAGCAAAATACGAGTCTGCTGCACAAGTATATAACAAAATCCTAGCTAAAATAAAGACAATTAATACAAAAGATGCTATTGTAACAATAAGAATAACAGGAGAACTTAGTGAAGGAAAACCTGGCGACATTGATTTCAAATCAATATATAATATGTTAGAAAGTGCATATTTTGTGATGAAAACAACTTCTATGTTAAAAACAAAAGAATTTGAAGAAATCAAGATACAAGCAGACAGTACAGATGCAATTGAATTAAAGATAATAGAAGAGCACCTGGGCCAGTTCAAAGCACTGCCAAAAGAGCTTCAAAAAGAGTTAACAACAGCATTGTTGCACATCCTTGATACAGAAAAACAGGAAGGAGAGCGGATCATGGACTTTGAAGAAAGAATAAGAAAAGAAGTTGGTGAAGTTTTGAAGATTAAGTTGTAGCTATTTCTCAACAAACTCATCTATCTGTGCCTTCTGTAATTTTCCACTATAATCAATATATACAGTTTTAACTTCACTGAATTCATGTATCCCTTCAATTCCTGCTTCTCTTGTGCCGTTTCCTGTTGCTTTTACTCCGCCAAAAGGAAGGTGTACTTCTGCACCAATTGTGCTGCTGTTGATGTATGTAATTCCAGTTTCAAGAACATCTATAGCTAAAAATGCATTTCTAATGTTGTTAGTGTAAATTGCACTGCTCAAACCGTATTCTATATTATTTGCAATTGCAAATGCTTCTTCAATTCTGTTAAATGAAATAATACTCAAGACCGGTCCGAATATTTCTTCCTGTGCAATCTTCATTCCTGATTTAACATTAGTAAAAACAGTTGGTGAGTAAAAATATCCCCCGTTATTATTGATTGTTTTGCCGCCGCAAAGCATCTTTGCGCCTTCTTTCTTTCCAATTTCAACATATTTTGCTGTTTTATTCAGACCATTTTTATTTACAAGCGGACCTACATCGCAGTTCATTCCATCACCAACTTTAAGCTTGCTCACTTCCTTCAACAATAATTTTTCAAACTGATTTTGTAATTTTTTGTGAACAATAACACGGGATGAAGCTGTGCATCTTTGTCCTGTTGTACCAAAAGCACCCCAAACAACTCCTTCAGCAGCCAGTTTTAAATCTGCATCATCCATAATAATTATAGCATTTTTTCCGCCAAGTTCCAATCCGACTTTCTTCAAACCAGCATGCTGTGTAACAAATTCACCAACATCTTTGCTTCCTGTAAATGAAATTCCATGGACACGCGGATGTTCTACTAGTGCTTTCCCAGCAACTTCACCGCTTCCAGTTATGATGTTAATAACTCCTTTTGGAAGGCCTGCTTGTTCTAAAATTCTAACAAGTTCATATACACAAACAGGACTGTCGCTTGAAGGCTTGATAATACAAGCATTTCCGCAAATCAAAGCAGGCATTAATTTCCATGCAGGTATTGCAATTGGAAAATTCCAGGGAGTAATTAATCCGACAACACCCAAAGGCCGCCTTATTGTCATGCAAAATTTGTCGCGTAATTCGCTTGGAGTAGTGTAGCCAAACATTCTTCTTCCTTCTGCTGCCATGTATTCTGCAACATCAATTGCTTCCTGAACATCTGCAAGTCCTTCAAGAATTTGCTTGCCCATTTCTCTTGTTACTAATTTTCCAAGTTTTTTCTTTTCTTTGCGTAATAATTCTGCAGCGCGTAATAAAATTTCTCCGCGCTTTGGTGCAGGGATCACTGACCATTTCACAAAAGCTTTTTCAGCAGATCTTACTGCTTTTTCAACATCAGATGCATTTGCTTTATGAAATTTTGCAAGAATATCTTTTGGATTTGCCGGATTAACACTGACAAATGTTTCTTTTGTTGAAGATGAAATATATTTTCCATCTATGTAAAGTTTGTAAGTTTTCATGAAATCACCTCAAAAATAATGTAATTTAGATAAAATTATTATTCAAGCATAAATAGTTTGTGTAAAAAATCAAAGCAAAGAAAAAATTATATTAAAATAATTTTTATAATCTTTTGCAAAAAATATTAATTTTTCCGAAACGTTTATATATAAGAAAAATCATAATTGACTAAAACAATTAAAAAAATTGATTTAGAAAAACAAAATGGTTGCAAAAAAATCCAAAGCAGCAAAAAAGAAACAAAAAAAGTTCTCTAAAAAATTAGAAAGAATTTATCATGCGCATAATAGAGATGAGAATCTCTAAATAAAAAAAGAGGTGTCAAAATGGCAGCAAGAAAAAGAAAAGCAACAAAGAAAAGAACAACTAAAAGAAAAGCAACTAAGAGAAAGACTACAAAGAAAAAAGCAGCTAAAAGAAAAAAAAGAAGATAAATTTACTTAAGGAGTTAATCTCTTAACTCCTTCTTTTTTTTATAAAAATACTAATTCTAATTAAAACATAGAAAAATTAGATAATTTTATATATGAATTTCACTAAAAAAATAGAGTTATGAGAAAAGATCATAAAAATACAACAATTATTGCATGTGTAGCAGTAGTTGCCTTGTTTCTGTTAGGATCATTATCTGGGTTAAAAATAGCAGATACAGATCTGACAGGAGCTGTAACTGGAAACAGCTATTTGTATAAGTTATGTTTAACAAAGTATGGAAAAGATGCTGATGGAAACCTAGACTGGGATAAAATCCAGGATTGTAGGAAAGACATCCTTGAAAAAGAATCTACAACGCCTAAATCAACTTCACGAGTATATCATCTAAAAAGCTTATTTTCAGAGGAATAATATGAAAGATATAAATCACACAACAGGCATTGCTGTTGCTGCATTGATTGCAATGGCATTTCTGTTTGTAATGACTGCTACCCAAGGAGAATACTGGGGTGCAAATGACATTTCTGATTATATTGTTACTGTAACTGAAGGAGAAGATGAATCCTATTTGGACAGTAGCACACCAACAGCAATGGTCAGCGTAAATCAAGAAGCATTCATTGACAGAGAAGGAAGCATCCAGACAGTAGAAGTTTGTGAAGATGCTGGCTATGTAATCGCAGATGGCCAGAAGATCCAGAAAGTAGCATCATGCAAAACAATGTACATTGTTCTGGACAATAATGAAGAACCTTCAACAAAGCATGATGTAGGGTATTCTAATTAGAGTTTTTCTTAGTAAATAATTGTATAGTGAACGAAATAAGTTTAGTACATTTTGAGTTTAGTTCACTATTCAGCAAATGAGATCAAATGTACGAAAATTAATCTCATTTGCTATATATTAATAACCATAATAGTACAGCACCGATCATAAAAGGATCAGTGGTGTAAAGCTTTTACTGATTCGAATAGCAACGCTTAAGAAATATAGCTGTAATTTTAATGTCACAGCGTATGATTATAATAATTATTAAATAAAATAATTCTCATCTACATAAAATTAAACAAAAATTAAAATTCTCAAGGCTTCCATCTTATCATTGTTCTTGGGAATGGTATTGCATCTTTGATGTTATCTAAACCACATACCCATGCAATAACCCTCTCAACACCCATACCAAAGCCGCCATGTGGAACTGAACCGTATCTTCTTGTATCTAAATAGAATTCATACTCTTTTGGATCTTCACCTTGTTCCTCAAGCCTGCTTTTGATCTCATCAATGTTAGGTTCACGTTCTGATCCGCCAATTATTTCGCCATAACCTTCTGGCGCAATAAAATCAACTCCAAAAACAACTTTTGGGTTTTTTGGATCTTCTTTCATATAAAATGCCTTGACTGCTTTAGGATACCTAGTAACTGCTATAGGCGTATCATACATTTTACTTAATATGTCCTCTTCAATTGTTCGCAAATCCTTGCCCCATGGAATATCAATACCTTCTTTCTTTAATTTCTTAAGCGCATCATCATAAGTAATCCTTGGAAAATCTTTTTCAATAGTTGGTTTTAATTTAGATAAATCTCTGTTTAATATTTCAAGTTCAACCTTATTTTTATCCAATACTGTTTTTACAATATGTTTTAAACATCCTTCACCATGATTAATAATGTCATCAAAAGATACCCATGCCTGTTCCATCTCAGCATGCCAGTATTCTGTTAAGTGTCTTGATGTTTTGGATTTCTCTGCTCTAAAAGAAGGTGCAATTGTATATATTTTTTCAAGTGCAAATATTGCTGGCTCAGCATACAACTGCCATGTTTGCGCTAAGAATACGCCTTTCTGCTTGAAGTAATCAACTTCAAACAAACTTGAACCGCCTTCACATTGAATTGACTGAAACATCGGACTCTGATATTCATAGAAATTATTTTTTCTGAAATAATCATGAATAGCTCCAAAGATTGTGCTTCTTATTTTTAAAATAGCAGTCATCTTTCTGCTTCTGAGCCACAAATGCCTATGATCTAATAAAAATTCAGGGCTTTGATCTTTTTGAATAGGAAATGTATCTGATTCTCCAACAACTTTGAAGTCTTTTACAGCTATTTCATATCCGCTTGGCGCTCTTTCGTCTTTTTTTATAGTACCATATATTTCCAATGATGATTCCATCTGCAGTTTGTCAGCAGTTTCGAATTTTTGTTCTCCTATAATTTTTTTCTCTATAACACATTGGATTATATTTGTAGAATCTCTTAGGATAATGAATTTTAGTTTGTTTGATCCTCTTTCTCTGTAAACCCATCCTCTTACTGAGACTTCTCCCTTGCCTTTCTTCATAGCTTCTTGTATTGATATGAATGTCATGTTTGGTTGAAAGAATGGATTGTTTATAAATATTATGACCTGTTAAAAATTATTCCTCAAGCCAGACCCTATTAGTATGAGCTTTTTCTAAGTCAATAACACCTTCTTCGGGAGTGTCTATCACACCAAATTCATTTATTTGGGTGTCTACAAATCACCAAATAAACACATTTAGGTGTCTACAAAAACAAGAAATTATATAAATGTAGTCACCTGACCTTAAGAAATGTTCATAGAAACCCGTCATGAAGGAACAAGAAAGAAGTATTATCTTGTGCATACATATAGAGAAGGCTCTAATGTGAAGAGACTATCTAAATATCTAGGAACAGATCTTAATAACAACCAACTAGCAGAAGCAGAAGTAAAAGCAAAGATTGAGATGCATGCAAGAATTCAAACAATATCTCCAACAAAATTTCACTATACTAATGATGAGGATCCCTGGATGCTTGGTGAATATATTCCTGATATGGATCCTTTTTTTTCATTTATCTGGCTCCAATGTTTTGTAAGGGATTTTGAAAAGCATACAGGAAGAGCCTATAAGAAAATTCTTGTAATTTACAAAGGATTAAATCTTTGGTTTTATTATGGAACAAAAGATTCAGATGAAATAGGTGAAGTAATATTACAGAAACTTCTCAATAATCCAGATTTTGCAGAAGAAATTAACAAGAATATCATAATAGAAGCTGACAAGCTTCGCATATTTTCTGAAAAAATTCCTGTTGACAAATTACATAATCTATCAAATGAAGAAATCTGGAAAATATATTCTGAACATTACAGGATTCACCAAGAGTATTATACATGGTGCTGGATTCCTGTTGCAGTAGATATGTTTCATGGAAATTTAACAAACAAGCTTATGGCTTATCTTGAAGAGAAGAATATAGGAAGCAAGTGTAGTGAGTATTTCTCAATACTTACGCAGCCAACAAGAATGTCATTGATACAAGAACAGGAAAGAGAATTGTTACTAATTGCAAGGAAGATAAAAAACAATAAACAGCAAACTAAATTATTCAAAGATCTTTTTGTAAATTTTGAAGAACAATATGCATCAAAACATAAGCTTGCACCGCATACTCCTGAATATGAAGATGAACTTAAAAGAAGAATTATTGAAATAGAAAATAAAATTAATAAAAAAATAATGGATGAGATTTATGATTATTATATGAAATATTTTTATGTAAAGTTTATGTTTATAGGTAAGGAAGGATTATACAGCCTTCAATATTTTATCAAGAAGATAGTAAAGCTTATAGGAAGAAATGCTGATATTGAAGAACAAATAAATGAAATAGATAATCAGCTTAAGGAAAACAGGATTAAATTAAAGAAGCTAAAAAAACAGCTTAATATAAACTCTAAATGGGAAAAGATATTTGACAGTTTTGGAGAGTTTATGGTCACAAAAATTTACAGAAGATATGCACAGATATATGCATTGTACAGAATGCATTTTGTTCTTGAAGAAATAGCAAAGAGAATTAATCTTTCTAAAGAACATGTACAGTTTATGGACACATCTGAAATTATGGATGCTTTATTAAATAAAAAATTAGACAAGAGAGAAGTTGATAAAAGACTTAAGTTCTGTGCTTATTATGCAGAAAAGAATAATGGTGTATTTTTAACAGGAAAAGAAGCAAAGAAACTGTCAAAGCAAGTTGAAAGAATTAAAGTAGAAGGCATAACAGAATTAAAAGGACAAACAGGTTGCATAGGGCATGGAAAAGGTAAAGTAAAGATTATTATTAGAGCAAGTGACATTTCAAAGATGAAAAAAGGAGATGTGCTTGTAAGCATTGCAACAGATCCTGACATAGTTCCTGCAATGAAAAAAGCATCTGCAATTGTTACAGAACAAGGAGGAGTTACAAGCCATGCTGCAATTGTAGCAAGAGAATTGAATATTCCTTGTGTTATTGGAACAAAAATCGCAACACAAGTATTGCAGGATGGTGATATTATTGATGTTGATGCAACAAATGGAACAATAAAGATATTATCAAAATCTGCAAATCCGAAGAAAATAGAGAAACAAGAAAAGGAAATAACAAAAACAATAAAAAAGGCAAAGAAATCCAAGAATAAAATGACATCATACAATAATCTTTCTGAATGTAAAGAACACATACTCTGGTTTAAAGAAGTAAACAAAACACACACACCTCACGTAGGTGGCAAAGGTTCTTCTTTAGGAGAAATGCATTCAATAATGCCAGTTCCTGATGGGTTCTGCATAACAACAAAAGTGTACAAAGAAGTCCTAAAACAACATCATGATGAATTCCTGCGATTATTAGATAACAGAAACATAGAAAACCAGGAAGAACTTAACTCAGTAGCAAATATAATAAAATCCAAAATATTGGATATAACAATTCCAGAAGAAATAGAACAATCAATCAAAGCAGCATACAAACAATTAGGAGGCAAAGTAGCAGTCAGATCAAGCGCAACTACAGAAGATCTTGATGAAGCATCTTTTGCAGGACAGCAAGATACCTTCCTCAATATTGAAGGGGAAGAAAATATTCTTGGAGCAGTAAAAAAATGCTGGGCTTCATTGTTCAATGCAAGAGCAATATATTATAGAGAAAAGAACAATTTCAGCCACGACGAAGCATTCCTGTCTGTTGTCATTCAAAAAATGGTTGACGCAGATAAAGCAGGCGTTATGTTCACAATGAATCCTATAAACAAATCAAGAGACGAATTTATTATAGAAGCATGTTTTGGCTTGGGTGAAAAGTTAGTTTCAGGAGAAATAACTCCTGACACATTTATAATAAATACAGACGGCTCAATAAAAGAACAGCATCTTAACTTTGAAACACAGACATTAAACAATGATGAGTTAAAAGAATTAACAGAAATAGGTAAAAAGATACAAAATCATTACAAAAAGCCGATGGATATTGAATGGGCAATAGAAAACAACAAGATACATATTTTGCAGGCAAGGCCAATTACAACAAAGTAAAATATTATAAACCAATAATAATTCTTAATACCTATGCCAAACATAAAACATAAAATAATAGCAGAAGACGGAAACGCCCGCATCACAAGTTTCAAAACAGCGCACGGAACTGTAGAAACACCTTTTTTCATGCCTGTTGCAACAAAGATGGCTGTGAAACATCTAACCAGCAGTGACCTAAAAAAAATAAAAATTCAGGCAATTATAGCAAATGCATTATTATTAGAATTCTCAAAAGGGTCTAATCAAATAAAAGAGCGCGGTGGCATTCACAAACTAATGAATTTCAATAAATCAATTTTCACAGATTCAGGTGGTTTTCAGATGATTCTCAGCACATTTCATCAGGAAACTACAAAAAAAGGCGTCATTTTCCAAAACCCATACATAAAGCAAAATGTACTCGTAACACCTGAACGAATAACAAAAATACAAGAAGATATTGGAAGCGATGCTGCAATGATTTTAGATGATCATAACGCCCACACACATGGAAAACAAAAACACGCATCAGCAGTAAAACAGACTTATGAATGGGGAAAACGCTGCTTAGAGGCAAAAACAAAGAGCAAGCAGTTAATGTTTGGCATAATCCAAGGGGGAACATATTCAGATTTAAGAAAAAAATCAGCGCAATTAATGGGATCATTAAATTTTGATGGAATGGCTTTAGGAGGTTTAGCAACAGGAGAGCCAATGACAATTATGAAAAAAATAGTAACAACGACAATAAAACATATTGATAAAAACAAACCAAGATATTTGATGGGTTTAGGTTCTCCAGTAGAAATGATAAATACAATAGGCATGGGAATTGATTGTTTTGATTCTGCGTATCCAACAAAGAATGCAAGGCACAAAACTCTGTTTACAATGAATGGCAAGATAGACATTGACAAAGGACGCTACAAAGATGATGACAATCCAATCGAAGAAGACTGCGACTGTTATGCATGTAAAAATTACAGCAAAGCATACATCCATCACCTTGTAAGAACGCACGAACCAATTGCATTAAGATTAAAGACATATCACAATGTTTTCTTTATGCAGAGATTAATGAATGATGTGAAGATTGCAATTAAAGAAAACAGATTCAAGAAGTTTGAGAAAGATTTTGCTAAGAAGTGGAAGAAAAAGAGTGCCTAAAAATATTTAAAGGAAAATACAATTCTTAAAAATATGATAGAAATACAACACATTTTTACCCGTGATTTTAATCATTGGTCAAACCAGTTAATTAAAGAAGCTTACGCAAAAGATATTGCTAAACTGTGGGGAAAAGGCTTGAAAGACCAGATGGTACATTTTACAGGAAAATCATATGTCTGGTACAGATACAAAAAAGATAATTCAGAACTAAAAGAGTTCATGATAAATAAAGAACTCAACAACATTATTTTCAGTGAAAAAACTCAGCAGGAATTTAGGAATAATGTTGATAAATTCAGAAAGGCGTACAGTGTTGATCCTTCGTCAGTTAAGAACCTCAAATCTTACATTAAAAAGTTAAAAACACTGTTTAAGAAAATGTATGTATTTTACCCGCTTTCAATCTTCATGTGCGGCCCTTGGCGTGAAGATTTTTTGCGAATACATGGAAAAAATGCTGAAGGAGTTATTTCTCTCCTTATGAAAAGTAGAGTACATAGTGAAGGCATAATAAAGGAAAATGATAATTTTATGCGTAAATTGCTTGGACTGTGTTTAGAGAAAAAAGGGATTCCAAAAGAATATGTAAAGATTCTAAGTGTTGAAGAAATTGATAATCTTTCTGAAGGTATTATTCCAGACAAAACAATGCTGGATAAGCGCTTCAAAGGCTTCTTTTATATGAATAATAAGATTACTCCAATACACAACATAAATGATTTCCTTAAAAGCAAAGGTATGTACCTTCCTGAAGAAAAATATAATGAGGAAATAAAAGGCATAGTTGCATGCAATGGTGTTGCAAAAGGAAAAGTAGGAATAATTTTTAATTCAGAGCAGGTAAAGGCTTTTGATGCAGATATTATGATCACTCCTATGACTGCACCTGATTTTCTTCCTGCCATTGAAAGAGCAAAAGCGATTGTGACTGATGAAGGAGGATTAACGAGTCATATTGCAATTGTCGCACGAGAGTTTCAGAAACCATGCATAATGAGTACAAAGATTGCTACTAAAGTATTCAAAGATGGAGATATTGTTGAAGTTGATGCAAATAAAGGAACAGTAAAAATAATCAATTCTTAAACTTCAAACCCAACTCATCCATCTGTTTCTGCTCAATCTCAGCAGGGCTTCCATCCATAGGACATTGAGCACTTTTATTTTTAGGAAATGCAATGACTTCTCTAATATCAAGCATTCCAAGCATTAAAGAAACAATTCTGTCAAATCCAATTCCAATTCCGCCATGAGGTGGAGCACCATACTTAAAAGATTCTAATAAAAATCCAAACCGTTCAGTAGCTTTTTCTTTAGGATAACCAACAACACGCATTATTCTTTCCTGCAATGCTGGATCATGAACACGAATGCTTCCACTTCCCATTTCCCAACCATTCAATACTAAATCATATTGAGTGCAATAAACTTTTTCAGGATCTGTTTCAATTAAATTAATATGTTCTTGTTTAGGCATACAAAACATGTGATGAGCTGGCTCCCATTTTTTTTCATCATCATTCCAGTCAAACAATGGAAACTCAGTAATCCAGCAAAAATTAAACTCTTTTTCATCAATCAATCCCAGTTCAGCGCCTAACCTGCGCCTAATCTTATCCATAACTTCATTTGTTTTTTTAGGAGTATCTGCACAGAATAATAATAAATCTCCTGAGTTAGCATTTAATTTTTCAATGATCAATTGCTGAATTTGTTTTGATAAGAACTTTGCAATGCCACCATCAAAACCATTGTCAGTAACCTTAACCCATGCAAGTCCTTTTGCTCCAGAATCTTGTGCAAACTTAACATACTTGTCTACTTGTTTTCTTGACCATTCACCGCAGTTTGAAGCATTGATTCCTTTTACAATGCCTTCTTCAGTAACAACTTGTTTGAAAACATTAAAGTCACTGTGCTTTACAATATCACTAATGTCTGCTAATTCTAAGCCAAATCTCAAATCAGGTTTATCACTCCCATATTTGCTCATTGCTTCTTTGTGAGTCAATGTAGGAAAAGGTGTATGAATATCTACACCTAAAACCTTTTTGAAAGTATGTTTAAACATGCCTTCCACAACAATATGAACATCGCGTACATTATCAACAAAACTCATTTCCATATCAATCTGAGTATGCTCTGGTTGTCGATCTGCCCTCAAATCTTCATCACGTAAACAGCGAGGCAATTGAAAATAACGATCTACTCCAGAAACCATTAAAATTTGTTTGTATAACTGCGGACTTTGAGGCAGCGCATAAAACATTTTAGGATTAACTCTTGAAGGGACAACATAATCTCTTGCACCTTCAGGTGTTGCTTTCATTAACATAGGAGTTTCAATATCTAAAAATCCTTCTTTGCTTAGATATTCTCTCACAGCTTGTGCAACCTTATGCCTGACTAAAAGATTATTTTGCATTGTTGGACGTCTTAAATCCAAATAACGATATTTTAATCGCATTTCTTCTGAAGCAGGATTTTTATCATCTATTTCAATAGGAAGGACATCAGATTTTGCTAATATTTCCAGAGTGTCAACAAGAACTTCAATTTCACCTGTTGCCATGTCTTTATTTACAAGACCATCTCCCCTGTATCTTACATTTCCAGTTGCTCTTAAGACAGACTCCCTTTTAAGGGACTGAATTTCTTTATACAATTCTTTGTTGTGTTTTTCATCAAAAACTACTTGAGTAATTCCGTATCTATCCCTTAACCATACAAAAGTAATTCCTCCATGAGTTCTGATATGATCTAACCAGCCAGATAAAGAAACAACCTTACCTTTCTCTTTTAAACGAAGTTCTCCGCATGTGTGTGTTCTGAGCATAGAAAAGAATGAAAAACAAGGGATTTATTAATGTTGCGCCCTTCAATAAGCTGTATAAGCCATCAAGAAATTTCCATCTGGCAATTTAACTACAGCAGGATCTCCTCCACCTTCTATTCTTGCTTCTTTATCCATCTCCCAAGTATAACCATCTGTACTAAATGCAGATAATACTTTACCATCAGAACTTCCATAAAACCTAATACCATCATTAGCCAAGATTGGATTTCCCAGCATCTGTGTGTTTAGTAATATGTCATCTTCTCTTGTGAACTCAAGTCCGTCCTCTGAAACAGAATGATAGTTAAAGTATCCATCTTTAGCTCTGCCATTTTGTTGAGCAAAATGATGCCATGTTCCATCAAAATAAATAACTGCCGGATCTAATAAGTGAATGCCATCAACACTTAAACGCACACCATCTTCATAAACAAAATCATCATCAATACTCTCAGCGACTGAAGAGCTCATTCTAGCGAATTCATCTTCACTTGAATGATAAGTATAATACAATCTTAATCTTCCGTCTTCTAACTCGACAATTGTAGGATCAACTGGCTTAACACCTTCCCCAGTTGGATCAGGCAATTCAACAAAATTACTTATGATGGACATCTTTTCTCCAATCCCTCGAAGAATTTCTGCAATAGCGAATTTTGATTTATAAAGAGCAAACACTGCTCAATATTTTCTCGTATTTTTCTTACTGTTTTACTGATACTATTCTT
>Ga0210057_1004932_pt1 | contig 17382 bp, 6 predicted proteins | sample CryGeyCG2114_010_2_FD_183968 | JGI IMG/M metagenome (GOLD analysis project Ga0210057, IMG submission 183968) | Groundwater microbial communities from aquifer - Crystal Geyser CG10_big_fil_rev_8/21/14_0.10 (SPAdes) (version 2) | ecosystem: Environmental > Aquatic > Deep subsurface > Groundwater ...
TTAAAAATGAGCAACCAAAGAAATCACTAATATCACTTACACCACTTTTAATTGTTTCCGTGATAATTTTTCCATCAGCTTCAGCTCGACAAAATCCGTTGATAGCTTTTCTGGCCACATTCACTTCATCGCTATTCACACCCCTCCAAATATTTTTTAAAATCTCAAAATTATCGCAATCTTGTTTTAAATCTTCTTGATAGGCAAGGTTGTTGCAAGTATCAGTCAAGTCAGTTATTTTGTCTGGCCCGCCAATCTTGCCCAGCATAGCTGCAAAATCATTTAAATTTTCAATTTCTCCTTGAGTGCTAATACATAAATCTTGAGCACCCTGCCAGCTCTGCTTGATATTCGGCGGCCACTGGCGTTCGCCTATTGTTAAATTTATATCCCAAATAATATTGTTAAAGAGTCCAGGCGTGCCTGTTTCGCAAGCAGGGTCTTCGCTGGCTGGCGCCCATTTTGATGGGTTATCAGGGTTAACACAAAAATGTTTTGGACACTTTACAATATCCCCCGAAGAAGGAGCAATATTTGTTCTTTGCTTTTCTATAGCAACTATTTTTTTATCTATGTATTGAGAATCTTGAGCTAAATTTTCTAACACATCTAAATCAATTTCAGTTAAGGCTTGGCACTGAGCTTTTAAAGTATCGTAATTAGGGTTTGGTGGCAATAAATCATTCTTTTTTGTGTCGTTTATTCTATTTTGACATTGATTTTGAATATCCGAGGGATCATTGGTTAAAATTTGCTCAGCAGCACTGCAGGCCGGCAAAAGTTCCTGCGAAACCCCTGCATTACCCCAAATTAAATCCCACCACATATATCGCGCTTGTTTTAAAACCGCTTCTGATAATTTTGTGTATTCTTTGCGTTTGTTGCTATCTCTGCCATAAACATTATTATTTTTTATAAGCCCGTCTAAATTTTTTGTGGAATCGCCAAACGCCGCCACTATTCCTACATTTTCGTCCATCAATAAATCAACAGAAGCCGAGACAGCTTTAAATCTATCCTCTAGGGTGCTTAATGGATTGGCAAGTAAATTTGTTTTGAAAAATTCATAATTTGAAGTGCCAGTTTGTTGGCCAACATAGAGAGATGTCTTTTCTTTGCATTTTGCCGTTGTCCACGAACATTGAACAACTGGGTTTTTCTGGGTATCGCCATTTTTATTAATAACAGAGTAACTTATGTATTCGCATTTGTTTTCGTTCGCATTGTCGGTTGTTTTACAATCACTCTTACAGCACTGGGCTCTTTCGTCCAACTCATTCACTAAGTTTGGCTTAATAGTTACTGGTTTCATATCCATTGACGGCTCAATGGCTTTTATATTTTCCCCGGCTTGCGTTAAGCCATAAGCCGCATTTTCCACATTGCGCAAAATTTCCGTGTAAGTTGTTAGTTGTTTAAAGGTTCGCTGGTTATCTTCTTCAAAACATTTTAAACTGCATAAAAATGTGGTCCTAGAAGAAGAACATTTGCCAATACCACATCGATAATTAGTTCCAAGATCTTTTGGCCCTATTTTTGCGTAAGCGAAATCTATAACACCATCTGGAAAACCGTCTCCATCTTCATCGGCGCTATTTTGAAGAGCATCTATTGCATCATTAAACCCTTGAACTATATTTTTTAATACATCAACATTTACCGACCCTGGCGCAGCGCTAATAATACTCTGTATAAAATCACGGTTTGTCTTGATAATATTAAGTGTGGGGATTACACGATTTGGAATAATATCATTTATAATCTTCTCGGAGTTTTCTTGAAGTTGCAAAATTTTATGTATGGTGGAGCTAACCATAGCTGATTCTTGATTTTCTGAAGAAAATGGCTCCGGAGTAGCGTTCCAATCTCTTTGCAGTTTCTCAAAAGCCACGCTTAAGGCCAAAGTTGCGTCTTGCAAGTTTTGAGCGGTCAGAGTTATGGCCTCAGCAAGAGTTCCTCTATTGTCATTAAAAAACTTAACAGTTGTTGTGCCAGAATCATATTTGCTATACCCATCGCTAAATAATTTTTCATGAGTGTCGTAACACTGGTATGTTTGCTCATAATAATCTCTTAAAGTACAAGGGTCATTGTAGCCATTGCAATAGTCATCTAAGCAATAAAATTTGCAGTCTGCTTGCGTGTCTTCACAAACATTGCTATTACAGTTTGAATCTGGATAGCAATATTTGTCTTCATTAGCAAGCGGATCGGCTACTTCTTTTTCACAACCATTGGGATAACCGGGATGGCTACCGTTAAGGCAATTCTTATTGGTGCAATCATCGCATGTATATAATACTTCGCCATCAACAACGCACTCATATTTCCTAGTACCTAGTTTATTGCATTCGCCAAAAACTGTTCTAGCAAAAACCTCTGGAATTTTTATTAAATTTTTCACAAAAATTCCTACTTTTTGTTTTATGCTGTCAAAAATATTCACCTTAACAAACTTCTGGTTATTGCTTAAAAATCCTAAAGGATACGGACACGCCCCACTACTTGTATAACATTCTCTTTCGTCTATTGGCACATTACTAACGCGTATACCACAGGTTCGAAGGTCTTCACCTTCCCTGCATACGCAATAATGTTCAATAGCTCCAGAACCTAACCAATCTATAAGATCTAAACACTTATAAATAACAGGGTTTGGCACACCGCATCTATTGTTCGCCTCACAGCTCGCTTGTGTTGTATAGTCCGTGGCTCCAAAGTTAGATATTTTACAGTGTCCTATATTTTCGCTATCGCATGTATAATATGTTGTGCCACAACCCCCTCCACAATTTGGATCATTATTATTACGGTTTCCACCTGGCACGCATAATCCATTTAAACATTGATAAAAATTGCCACAATTAACAGTGCCAATGCGAGTGCAACTATTCAGGCAACTCAAAGTGCCACCTGTAAATCCATATGTTTGGCAAGTTTTTCCATTAAAGTTTGAGAGGTCGCATTGCTCGCCTATTTCAATAATCCCATTATTGCATACAGGGCCACTTTCAGAGGAACAGTCATCTTTATTAAAAGTGCAGTCATTATTACAGGTTAAATCACCCTTAACATATCCAAAGTCCATGCAATCCTTACCGTTTAGATCTGAACCGTCACATTTCTCGTTTCCTTCAGCGATTCCGTTGGAACATACAGCGACTGGTGGCGTAGCAATACAATTGCTATTACTATAAATACAATTCGGATAGCAACTAGGGAGCGCAATCTTTACGCCATTATTTGTGTAAAATTGGTCTGGGGTTTTTTGGCAGGCGCACCATTGAGAGGCATTGTTAGGGTTACTAGCGCATACAGAGCCAGGGGGCAATATTGGCACTTCACATACAATTCCTCCGCAAGTGTCATCTGTATACGGTGTAGTATAGTTAACTTCAGCGCATGTTCCTGCAACACAATCATAATATTGAATAGTTGGGCTAGTGCAATCAAAATCATGAGGCGGAGCAATAACAACGCTACAATTGCTGTTATCATAAGTACAGTTAGTTGGCGTGTTATAGCAAATAGGAAGAGCTATTTTTACGCCATTATTTATGTAAAATTGGTCTGGGGTTTTTTGGCAGGCGCACCATTGGGAGGCATTGTTAGGGTTACTAGCGCATGCGGTGCCAGAAGGCAAGGGTGATGTATTGCATGTGTCATAACAGAAAGGGTCCAAATAACCAATACCGGCTATGGCTCTACATGCTCCAAGAAAACAACTATAACATTGTGACGGGGGGGCAACTTCGTTTTTACAATCAGCCGAGCAACCGTCTCCGTTATTTGTGTTGTGGTCATCGCATTGCTCTGTGCCTTCAATAACCCCATTGCCACATTCAGCAACGGGGGGAGGATTAACTCCGCCACCTCCGCAAGAAAGGCAAGCGCATGTTCCGTTTATACAGGTGTTGCATAGTGGAACATATTTATCGTAAAAAACTTTGTCTGATATTTCTCCTTCGTTACATTTATTGCCAAGAGCGCAGCAACTTTGGCTAGGTATGGAATTGCCTTGCGCGTCAACTTTGTCTTCGTCGACGCAACAATTTGAATAATTTCTGAAATCTTTTTCATTTGGATATATTTGCGTTTGATAAATTCCATTTTCACAGCACGCCCTAAACCGACCTAAATTTAAATTTTGCGTTGCCTCGTTGCAACCAAACCCTAAACAAGCTGGATCCGATTTTGGAATTCCATAAATAATAGAATCAATAATTTGGCCTGCCATTACATTCCAATCTGGATTATCTACATTGCCAGCCAATGACTTAATGTTATCAAGAACTTTATTAGCTTTAGCAATTTTATAAACCACAATTGGCTCCTCCGGCGACACGCCCAAGCTTAAGGCCTCTTTTACATTTTTAAAGTTTGATTGGTTAGCTCCAATAATTTTTACTTTTTCATCCCAATCCTCGTAAGCCGCTTCCCCCTCGTATGGCTTATCTGAAATTATTCTTCTTTCCACATAGCTGTTATTTGGATAAATCGTTAACTCTGAATCTGAAAACCAATAGTCGTTCCAAAACTTACTTCCCAAAGCTGGCTCGTCAAGACCATCGGTGCGAGCTACTAAATCTTCTGAAAATTGATTTGTAATATTTAAGCGAAAAGCAGGATAAGAATTCATATATGTAGTGTTCATCTGTCCTGCTTTTAAAGCAAACAAAGCGTCGTTTATTCCGCCACGGGTGTCTTTCCATCCTTGACCATTTACTTTTTCGTCTAACCGAGCTATCCCATTATAAGTTTTTACTACTCCCACAACAGGATCAGTATTTTTAAACTGATAAAGTAATGGATACATTACACCAAGCATATACTGTAACTTTTCTTGCTTTTCTCTCATATCATCAGCTTCTGCTTGATAAAGTTCAAATAAATTCTTATACTTCGCATCTTTTTCCGAAAAATTAAGTGCTTCGTCTACCGTGTAAAAATGTCCGGATAAATTCGGTCCCACTAACTCAACTATTATATTTTTTAACTCGGCCGCACATTCCAGATTATGGCGATTGATATCTGGTCTTACATATTCTTTACAATTATTATAAATCGCCTTGACGTTATTAAAAGAGCCAATGGTTCTGCCAAGTTTATCCCAATATTCTCTCCAAGTTTTATTATTATAATTAACCGAGCAACCATCGGGATCAGTTGTTCCATAACAACTTATACAATCTGTAGCAACCGGCCCATCTGGACATCCTCCTGGATTAAAACAAGATAAATCATCACAACCAATTATTGCTTTTTTAACAACTTCTGGATCGGTTAAAGCAAAGTAATCTTTTAAATAAAAAGTGTTATCAACATATTTTTGAAAAGAATCCACCCAGCCAGAACTTACTGGCGTTACCATATTCGGCACATAACATTGATAAATTCCTCCTGGTATAACGGGGAGGAATCCGCCTAACGGAAGCTCGACACCTTCATCTTCATCACAAACATATTTTAACCCAAGCAATTGATTGGGCGGATCAAACCTATCTTGCCATTCAGCTAAGCCACCTCCTGGGACTAAATCGCTTATCGGGCGGCCGTCTTTTAGGGAGGCGGCTTGCTTGACATCGCTTAAAAACGCATCTACGGAGCGGAAGAATAGTTGGAAGTCGCTTAATATATTATCTAATTTTTGTTTATTTATACTTGTCTCGGCTGTGTCTTGCGCGCCTCCGGTTTTGAAGAAAAACGAAAATTCTGGCTCGGCTTTAAACCTGCTTCTTATATCGTCTACATTTGCTTTTAGTTTATCGTTGGCCTTCAAGGCCGCAGTTTTGGCGGCGGCAAATTTTAAATTGTTTTGGGCAAAATTACCCAGCATATCTTGCATACCATTAACCGCTTTGCCAACCTTGTCAATATTTAAAGCTGTCACCGCTGCCACTCCGCCCAAAAGCCCATTCCCGGCAGTAGCCAGGCCACCCGCCTTGTCTTCAAGCAAGCCAATATTTCCTCCTCTATCTAACCCTATTTCCTTAAGCTTGTTTCCACCATATTGAGAGGCAAAAGATCCAGCTCCATAAATTAACATATCGCTCCAATTTAAACCCAAATTAGTGAAGCTGGCATACATTGCCGACAAATTGCCCATTACTTTAAATAAATCATTTAAAAATGTAACGCCCGAACTTAACGCCTCTTTTATGGCAGTGAAAATTTTAAAAGCCTGATTTATCATTTTAGCGATATTTAAAATTTTCTGGATAACATTTAAAAATCCGCCCGGCACAAACAAAGCAGCCACATCAAGCAAAGAAACAGTAAAAGCTATCTCGCCAATTCTCAACGAGCAATTTGTGCGGCAGTTTCGCACAAACAAACAATCTGTGAATGGGTCGGTGGCGTTAAAAATTTTATAAGCCGAATAAACTTCCTGTGCTGCTGACTCCTGCAATCTGTTTAAAGCAATACACGCTTTATTTTTTGCCAATATCTTGCTTTCGCATTTATCCCCAACCCCCGAGCAGCCGTTATCGCCCGGCAAAGGTATAGACAAGTCGCAAATTTCCGGCAAAGACGGTTCAGGCATTGTCAACTCGCCCTTCTCAGGGTTGGGGTCTCCATTGGGCAAGGCAACTGGCTCAACCAAGGCGATTTGGCTTTTTACTTCTTTGCCGTTCATACTTAACTTGAATTGTGAGAATGGATTGACTGGGTCTTTGCATATCTTATGACCATCTATTACTTCTGTGTCGCTACCAATACAATTAACCAAATTAAAAGTGCCAACCATTAAATCGCCTTTTTCATCTAATGTAATATCGGGTAGAGCAATTTTAGTGGTTAATTTTGCCAGCCAATCTCCAGCTCTTTCAAAAATAGATTTGTCTGCTGCTTGAGCTGGCTCACGAGAGGGCACAAATTGAAAAAACAGTGATAATATCACCAAGCAACAAACGAACTTATTAAGTTTTATTAAATGATGCTTACGCATAAATAAATTCCAAAAAACAAGACGATACTAAATTCCAAGAAACAAGATACAAGAAACAAACAAGCACAAAATTTCAAATCACAAACACAAGAGAGCAAGTTTTGAATTTTTAATTTTTAATTTGAGATTTGTTTGTATCTTGTTTCTTGTATCTTGTTTTTTCTTCTACATAACTTTTTTAATAATCGCAGAAAGAATATTGCGAATTTCACCTGCTTCTTTTTCAAGCTTCTTTATTATATCAATAAATTCAGGATTAACCTCCTCAAGCAAATTTAACCAATAAATTGTTTCTTTCGCTTCCTTTCTGGCAATTTTAATGCAATGAGCAAAATCCTTTTTTCCCAAAGCGTCGTTTGCTTCTCTATAATTTGCGCCAACGGAAGTAGCCGACCTAATAAGCTGGCTAAAAATAGGATGGTTTATTGCGTTGCGAGGTATACTTTTAATTAAATGAATTACTTCTTTTGAAAACTTTAATGTCCTTTCTTCTAAATCATATATTTTATCCCCGTTTTCCATAGTTTTGAGTTTGTTTGTATCTTGTTTCTTGTTTCTTTCTCCTTTTGTTTGTATCTTGTATCTTGTTTCTTGTATCTTAATCCCTTACTTTTTGAGCGATTGCAATGGTATATTTCCATCCGCCATCATTTCGGCAATGTTTTCCAAATGTGAAGAAAACCTATTAGCAATACACTGCGAAACAGTGGAACAACAAAATCCTTGGTCCTCAATGGTTGGAGTTGCAAAATTGGGAGCAGGGGGAAGGGTTTGTTTATAATCCTCAACAAATTTACAAACACCGTTTGCCTCGTCTTTTTCTTCATAGGTATCTCCATTTTCGTTTTGTGTCCGACACTTACCGCCAGCAGAAAAATCAACTGCCCGAGCTTTTTTGCAAAGTTTTATTGTCGGAAGACAACATTCTTTTCCACTAGTGAGAACAGGATTTGGTATTTCACCTGAGGCACAACCTGCTTCTGATGATTTAGGGAAACAATTCATCTCTTCGGTGTCATGAAATCCCACGCCTATATCGTCAACCCCAGCAACTCCAACAAAACAGCAAATATAATGAACCGAGCCATCAATCATTCTTTGTTCCACTTTTGCCCTCTCGCCCGATAAAACATCGCATTGTTTCACTTTTGCATCCACTTCTCGGCATCTTGGCTGACACGACTCGCCTTTGGCTAAAATACAGCACTGAGCTTTAGGGGTTCCTGCGTCTTTTAGAATTTCCTCCTTTGGTTTATTGCATGCGCTAACATCTGTAGCACCGGGTTTATCATAGCAAGACCCAGCAATATCATCAGCTGCATTTTCACCCACATTAAATCCATAAAATTCTGCCAGCCATTCTGGCGCTAAACTCTTTGGCCATTCAACCAAAGCATTATTTAACCCATCTTGAATTGATTTAACCCCTGCTTTAGCGCCATTATCCGCCCACTGAGCAGCTTTGCTAGTAAAGCCGACAATCGGGTCGCCAATTTTTGTTTTTATAATTTTATCCAGTCCAGTCAATGCCCCAAAAGTGTCAATCATTGGCTGACCCAAGGCCGTGTTAGCTGAAACCATATCCATTAAACTTTTTGCTGGCTTAATAGACAATGATTTGTCTAAATATTTTTCTATTAAATCAAGCGCTGTTGAGTTTAAAATACTTTTTATTTTGTCTTGTTTATCTTTTAATTTCCAGCTCTCGCTTATTGCCTCGTCGCACCAATTAGCATTATTAAATTTTATCTGCTCGCAAATATAGTCAGTTATTGTTTTCTCGCCAAATACCTTGTTTATTACATCGCCAATTGGTATTTGCATAAAGTCCAAAGCATTGCCAAAAGCAACTTTAGTTGGATTTGGCTCTTTATAGACCAAAATTATATTCTCTCCCAATGGCCTAACAAAATAATATCTCACTGCCACAGCGTTTTTTGTGTTTATAACCATTCCTTGAATACTCTCTTTAGTAATATAGATTTCACTCTCAAAAAATATGTCTATGCCTTGGTTGGCATCAGCCACAACAATTTGGTTATTACCCGACAAACCATTTGCCTCTAAATCAGCTACTGCCGCGGGAGAGCAACCGGACTTAATTGTTGCCCCAACAATTCCGGACTTTAAACAATTTGGATACTTTTCTAAATCAGAAACCGCTGTAACATAAGGAAATACCTCGCTTGAACCCTGCGCGTTTGTAGGCATTGTTTGTTGCAAGTTGCTTAAAGCAGTTATTGGGTCTGTTGCTGACATAAAATCCAAAAGTTGTTTTAAGGCGGCTGGCTTTTCTCCCACTTTATAGCAAAGATTAAGATTATCGTTAGCGCAACAAATTCCCTGGCCAGTTTTTTCAAAAAAAGCTTGGTCAAAAATTTCGTCTTGCCCACAGCCAACTTCATTGCCATCTTTTAAGTCGTTTTGTAGCATATCAAATAAAATAATAAACTCTTTTGGCCGAATAAAGTCCCTCAACGGCTTATCAAGCCCCATAATTTCCTGCGGAGTTTTACCTAATGAATCGCACAAAGCCCGTTCGTCGCTGCCTTCAGCAGTATTTGGGCAAACATAAGTTGTAATAGCTTGATATGGAGTTAGCCGTAAAATTTCACTTAGGTTTAATGTTTCCCTCATAGTAGTTTGAATACTTTGGCCATTTGCTAATTTTTCTAATAAGTTAGCTAAAGATGGTTTTGCTTCTATTAATATGTCTACTATTTTTTTTACTATTAAATTACAAAACTGTGTGCCCTTCCCAACATCTCCTGCACAATAAGTATTAACTAATTTTTTAATAACCACGCCTATTTTTGTTTCTTGGGCTGGTATGGCAGTTTGGCAACCAGTATAAATAAAAGCGCACCATGGGTTTAAGTCAGAGCTTTTTGCAAAAGTAGGTATAAGTCCAAACTTATTGGAAATTATATTGGCGCATTCAGCTACTGGCGTTTTACCTCCTTCTAATATCGGCAATTCTCCACAAAGTAATTGTTTTGGCGTAGCGTTTATAAGGGTATTAATAGTGCCCAAAGGAAGATTAGGAGAAAATATGCTTATCAGTGGCTTTTTAAACCAAGTATCAATATCACACTCTGGGTCTGGCCCGCCCGTAATTTTTTCACAAACATTACTTAAAGCAGTTTCAAGTTTGCTATTTAAGGTCTTTACAGCTTTGCAGAGCTTTGTTTCAATAACTACTTTATCTTCGGGGTTAGCAGTTGCTTCGTTTCTATTGCACATATCTGTTATTGCCCCCCAAGGAGTTACGCTTAAGCTACTTTCAACTTTACAAATTGCGTCGCCCGTTTCTTGTGGCACTGAAATAACTGGTATTTCTACCCGATTACCATCTTTCCAAGTAACTCCGTCTGGCAAATTAAAACTTAAATCCATTTCAACATTATCTCCTTTATGGCCTTCTGGTAATGCTTTCTTTTTTGCTATGTATCCCTCCTTACCATCACAAAAATTATTCAACTGGTCAACTATATTGCTTTGTAAAAATCCGGAAATTTGGGCTGGTAAAATTCCCTTAACAGAAGTAGTTAAAAAGTTTTGCATACCTTGCTGAAATCCAGAGATTTGATTCCAATAACCCAACAACGGAGTTATAAAATTATCTTCCACAAAAACTCTTGCATACGCCAAAGCAAACTGCAAAGCCGTCTCGGTGAAAGCCGTGGCCATTTTTTCCGCGTAGGTCACCAGCCCCCCGGCCACATAAGTTTTGGTTTTATCTAAACTAGAAATAGTGTCCACTGCCGCTTGCGTATCTTTGGCCAAATCATCTTTCCTCCAACAACCAACGCCTCCATCGCCGCCTTCCCAAGCATACCCCGCCCCCTCACAAATTGATTGAGCCGCAGAAAATGCCCCGCCAAAGTAAATTACTGGCTTACTTCCAATTGTATTTATTTTAGGATTTATTTGATCTACGTTTGAAGCTAAATAATTAAAATTCTGAGGAACATCTAAATCTTCTTTATACACTTGATTTATTTCTGCTGGTGTCATTAAAAAACATTTACCGGGCTCTCGAGGCGATAATTCCCCGTTCATAATCTCTGTGTTATAACGCTCAGCGCCAGGCAAAAAATCACTCTGCCCAGTTTTTCCATCGTCAGCTTTATAGATATATCCCTTCTCTAAACCCTTAAAGCACTCCCCGATAGTTAAGTGTTCAATGCCGATGCCGAGTTTGTCAAATTGGTTTTGCGCCCATTCGTGCATTGGGTCAGAAACATATTCTTTCACCAAGCCCTCGGCCATTTTATTGGAAGCGCTTTTAACTAATGACTTAGTGGAGCTCACGGTGTTTTCAAACCAAGTGTTTATTTTTGTAATCTCGCTAACAATAAAGTCTGGCAAAACATCTTTCATTTGCTTATCAAGCAAAGTGTTAAGCCCAGGAATTTTATCTTGAAATTTTTGCGTTAAAGCGCCTTTAAAAATCGCGTTATAAATATCTTTGCTTGGCGTGTTTAAGAAATCGCCAATTGGATGATTTGGATCATTTTGTGGAAATAAAATAGCTATAACATTTGTGTTTAAAATACCGTTAATATAGGGTAGCTTAGTTGCCAAGCTGGTGGTAAAAACCGCGGAAAATGTTTTGGAAAGATAGTTTGGAGGTACCCCATTAGACATTAAATTTTTAACGCAATAACAGCAAGTGTCTGTTAATATAGGGCAGTTTTTATCGAAAAGTTTTTTAACAAAAAGCTGTGCCGCTTCAGTATCGGGTGCTGGGCAAGAAACATTTGCAGATTTACATTGAATTAAAAACGGCTTAATAAAGGCTACGGTGGCGTCATCGGCAATGGCTTGGCCTGTGTCAATAACTATTTTGTCGGCTATTGTTTGGTCGTCAATCATTTTTTGAATAACTGCTTTTAAATGGTCCCCGGCTCCCGTGGCCATCACGGCTTCAATAACGTCCTGAATTTGGCCTTGGTCTAAGCTATAATCCGCTACGCCAAAGGCGGCGGTTAGGCAATCTCTAAAAATTGTTTCAATGCCCTCCAAGGGCAAATCGGTTAGTAAAGAAAATAAATTGTATCTTCTAGCGTCTCGGGCAATGGCTTTATTTTTGGCGGTAATATCTAGGGCCTGCACTGATTCTGGCGCCGTGGTGATATAATAAAAAGTACCAGCGTTATCGCCAACATATTGGCTTTGGGCCATAGCAAGGCCAGTGACAAATGGAGAAACAAGAGATTTTAAGCGAGCCAAAAATCCATTGCCTTTTGGCACGTTAAAACCAGCACCAGATGAACCTCCCGATGAACCGCCCCCAGCCGTTGGGGCGGTTGTTTCGCCCGTATCTTTTGAGTCCTGAATAACTAAATTTTTTATATTTTTTGCTTTTTCGCTAAAATCAAAACCCCAATAACCAGTGGCTTGGCTAGTAGAAAATTCCATACTATTGGCGTCCAAAGCCCGAGCAATTAAAGTGGCGCTATCTAAAAACCGCGCGTCTATTCTAGATCTGGCTTGCATTTTAGCCTGCTCCTCTTGGATTTTTAAAACTTTTAGTCTTATTAAGCTATTAACTCTTGGATCATAGCTAATTATTGCCTTAAAAACTCCACAAGTATCATTAGGGGGGTCAATGATTTCTTTTGAAAGTTTTCTTCCATCTGTCGCAACCCAACAAGCATCTGTGGCTTTGCAGGGAAGTGGCAAGTAGCCATCATCTCTCATACACACCTCAATCTTACCTGTCTCAACATTTCTTCTTACATCTCTTAAATCACAATTAAGATAAGTTGCGCCTCCAGCTATCATTTTTTTCATGCCACAATCATCGGCCTGATTTAAACAAAAATAACCATTATTTTGATATGTCTTATACAGGGTGTCTTTTGGGTTTCGTCCGGGTTTACAACCAGGATTACCCAAGGAATAATCTGACCAACCAAGCGACATTCCGCATTTGCATTGTTCTAAAACAATTTTTAATTCTTTAACTAACGGCGATATTATTTTTAAAGCCTCAGCTGTTTCTCGCAAAGGTATTTCCGCCCGATAAACAAATTTATCTCCGTTTGTAATAATCCCTGCTGTTTCGCACCCATTTATTTTAATTGGATCTGTATCTAATAAATCTCTTAAATAGGTTTTTCCGTCTCCCTTCATAGCCCCGCCATAGCCATCTGAATAACAAAACCTACTGTCGCCTTTTAATTTTTCAGCATATTGCCCAGTTGGCTCATTTTTATTATTTAAAACTAAGTAAACTTTTTCTTGTAAGTTGTCTACGGCGCTGTTTAAGCTTTCTGTCACTGAAACCCTGGTGGCCACGGTTGTGTCTGCGGAAAACGGATTGGCCGTGGTGGAAACAATTTGGTCAAGCTTTGGTTTGGTTAACGTTAAAGAAAGCAACTGAGGATTTATAACATAAAGTAACAAATAAGCGCAAAGTAAAATAAAAAGACCAAGCATAGCATTGCTTGCCATTTGCCTAGACAACATAATCCATTTTGGCTTTGAAGAAGAAACAAGATACATAACCCCAGCCACCAACAAAGCAACTAAGCCAGCACCAATTGATATAAAAAACACCAGCTTAAAAATATAGCTTATAATAAAACCAATTTGCAATGACGGGTCTAAGTTTTGGTAATCGCTAAACCTGCCTAGCCCCGGAATATTTGGGTAAGACAGCTCCATAGAAGAAAAAATTTGCTTGGATTTTTCGTCTGCCCCCAAAGCAAAACTTGCAGAAAATATAACATTTACTGCCAATAAAACCCCAAAAAATATTTTTAACTCCCTTATCATTTTACTGATTATTTTCCAGTTGTTTTTTTGCTTCTTTTATTTTCACTAATTCTTCGGGCGAGCTGGTGATAATTTGGTCTTCAGTGTAAGAAGCTAGTCCCTTTAAGGCCACTCTTTTTTGGCCAGCAATAAAAATGCCCTCTCCAATATCGCACTGCAAAAGCATATTTTTTTCCTCGTCGGTTAAACTAAATGTTTCTTTAACAACATCAATGGCGGCTGGGCTTTGCTTTAATAAAAATTGCAAAGAAGAATTAGAAACAATTGGCTTGCCATAATCCGATCTCATAAAATCAGAAACATCTTGAGTTATAGTTGTTACTCCAAGCCAGTACTTTCTAGCTCTTTTGCAAATGCCATACAAAAACGAAGCCCCGTCCTCAGATTGCATAATCCACCACGCCTCATCAATTAGTAAAATTCTCTTTTTCAACCCCCCCCTAATAGTATTCCAAATAAAACGCAAAACAATAAACATAGCCATTGGTCTTAGCTCGTCTTCCATATCCCGCAAGCCAAAAACCGTAAAGCCCTTATCCATTGAAATATTGGTTGGCGAGTTAAAAAAATTAGCATAACTGCCTTGAGTATATTTTTTTAACCGCTCCACCAAAGATTCTGTTCCGTCCATTGATGACAAAACCGATTCAAAATCAGAAAGCAAGGGGATTCTTTCTTTCCATAGGGCTGAGTCGGAGTTTGGCGCAATGTCTCTGGCCGCATAAGTTTCGGTGATGGCCCTGTCAATGGTAGCGTCTTCCTGAGCGCTCAACCCTCCAAGCATTAACCTAAAAAGCCCCACCATATTAATAATATTACTACGTAAAACATCATCTGGATCTTCGTCTTCTCTGGGAGTTGGCAAATCAAAAAGATTTAAATGGTTTTCTGAGTTTAAGGAAACTTTAAAAAATGAACCTCCAACGGATTCAGTTAAATAAACGTACTCATTTTCTGGGTCAAGCACCATAATATCTACTCCCTGAATTAGATAACGCAAAATTTCCAATTTGCAGAAGAAACTTTTTCCCGAACCCGATTTTGCAAAAATAACAAAATTGCTATTCTCTAAAGAAAACCTATCAAATAACACTAAAGAATTGTTATGCAAATTAATACCGTAAAGTATGCCTTCGTTAGCTGATAGGTCAGGGGAAACAAAGGGAAATATGCTTGATAGTGGCGCTGTGTTTAATGGGGTATTGACCATTAATTCATCAATGCCATAGGGCATACAAGAAATAAACCCTTGTTTTTCTCGCATTAAAGCTGGTTTTACATAAATTAGGCGAGATTCAAAAATTGAGCGTAAAAATGTTTCAGTTTCTCTTAATTCTTGTTCTGAATCCCCGTAGATATTTATATAAATCCCCAGCCGAAAAACCCTTTCTCTGGCGGTTTGCAACTCATCTCTTAAAGTTTCAATATCTTCATAAGCGGTTTGCAAAGAAGGATCTCTAATAAGGCCTCTTTCTTCTCTTTCCTCAATTTCTGCTTGGACTTCTGTTACTTTCTTTCTTAATTTTTTTAGAATCAAGCCCGACTCAACCGGGTGAATGTGCATTGAAATATCCATAGGAAAATTAACATTAATAATCGGCGCCAACCAGCCAGTTGTTAAATACCTTGGATAAGAAAAAATAAAAAATGACTTGCAAAATCGCTCTCCCAATATTAAATAGTTCTGTTTTATTTCAACAAGGGATGGGGCAATAATATCAGCCACATCAATATCTTCGGCTTTTACCTCAAGTTGTTCTTCTGATTTTTTTTTAAAAAATGAAAACTGCATTTTATTTTATTAATTCGGGAATAATTTCTGGGTAGTAGCCAAACTCTGCTTCTCTTGGGTGATGCAAGCCCCAAAAAAGCTCTATAATTTCTGGGCTGGTTAGGGGCACAATATTCAACCCGCATCTTCGCAAACCAATAGCCACAAATTCCATTCTTTGTATTAATTGTTCCTTGCACCGCTTGATAGTTTCTTCGGTAAGAGATGGCAATTTGTGGGTTATTTTTAAAGACCCCCTATTGTCTATCCCTTCGCCCAAAGAATACGGCACAACAACAAAAAACTGTTTGGTCATAATCGTCCCGCCAGACACCATTCCTTCAATAAATTTTCTATACTCAGCTGTTTGGATTTTCAAAAGCTCATTTTCTTGTTTTTCTTCAAGCTCTTTTAGTTTGTCAAAGTAACCAGTGATATTCAGCCGTCTTGATTGAACAACAATTTGGCAAGAAAAGTCCAGAGAATTTAAAAAACTCTGGAATTGATAAATAATAGCATTTTGCTCGTCTTCTGATTTTAAATCAAAATTAACCGAAGAAATCATTAAAATGCCTCTAAACGATTTGTTTTTAAGCATCATTACCCCTTCTTTTATTTGGCTAAATTGCAAAAAATTTTGAGTAGACGAAAAGGGCATAAGTTAGTTAATGGTAAGTAGTTTATAGTTAATAGTTTTCTGGTTCTTTTGAAGAGAAGTCCAATCTTGACCCCAGGGAAGCCAACCGACTTTGAGGAGCCATTTTCAAAGGCGCTTCTTTTTTTTCAATTTTTTTAACTTTTTTTTGAACCAATGAAACTGGCGAGCTTGATCTTGTTTTATTCCAAACATAAATCCGCCCGCCAATCAAAAATCCAAAAGCATGATAAATAATTTGAGGCAAAGTTTGACCACCTATTTTAATAAAAGAAGTGGCTAAGAAACTTCCTGCAATTAGAATAGCCAACAAAATAAAAATAATTTTTGGCAAAACATAATACAAAACAAACAAAATAAACCCCAATCCAGCCATAATGGCTAGATTTTTAAAGGTTAGTCCAAAAGCCACCACTGACTCTCTTTCTAAAAATTTTGGCACTGTAAACTGCATGATTATTCTATTGTAGCAAATAAAAATTAAAAGATTAAGCGGGGATAACTTTTACTTTTCGGTCATCGCCCTCGCCGATGCTTTCGGTTTTTACATCATTTCTTTTAGCAAGCTCGGTGTGAATAATTCTACGTTCAAAGGCGTTCATAGGGAAAAGCGCTTTTTCACGGCCAGTAGAAACAACTTCGTCGGCTGTGTCTTGAGCCAGGTCGCAAAATCTTTGTTCTTTATCGTTTTTGTAGCCGTTTATGTCAATATCTAAAATAATTTCTTGATCAATCTTTTTCCGCAAAATTCTCGCCAAAAGAGATTGTATGTCGGCTAAATTACTGCCCTGATAACCAATTAATGTTTGAGCGTCCGAAGATAACAAAGCTACTTTTAACAACTGGCCTTCGGTTTTACAGCTTTCAATTTCTATGGGCAATGTCATTTTTTCGAAAAACTCAATTGTTATTTCTTTTGTTTTATCTAAATTTTCGTTAGGCATATATTTAAATTTGATTAAATCGAAAGAGGGCAGACCTCCCCAGAACTGAGCTCAGATTTTTTGGAGGTCTGCCCTCCTTCGATTTATAAGCATCTGTTCTCCAATTGAAAAAATTGATGTAAAAACCCAATAAAGCCCCACAACCGCCCCAAATTGCCATACCACAATAGCCCCTAAAACCGGGAAAAAATATAACATTTGCTTTTGCATTAAATTAGAAAAATCTTTCTTACCACCAGCCTGAGGCTGAGCGGTAGACGAAATTTTTGTTTGCCAA
>Ga0210057_1004933_pt1 | contig 17382 bp, 15 predicted proteins | sample CryGeyCG2114_010_2_FD_183968 | JGI IMG/M metagenome (GOLD analysis project Ga0210057, IMG submission 183968) | Groundwater microbial communities from aquifer - Crystal Geyser CG10_big_fil_rev_8/21/14_0.10 (SPAdes) (version 2) | ecosystem: Environmental > Aquatic > Deep subsurface > Groundwater ...
ATTTGGTTTTTGAAAAAATTCATCCTTTCGTCGATGGTAATGGGCGGGTTGGACGACTCTTAATTTTTTCTATATTAAAAGCAAAAGGATATGCTGACGGTTATTTGATTTCATTTGAAAAATATCTTGACGAAAATAAAAGTGATTACTATTATTTTTTGGATCAGGGTTTTAAAAACACGGAAGAATACTTAATTTTTATGTTGAATTCATTTTTAAAAGAATCAGAGGAGTTAAAAAAGAAAATCGAATCGGTTAAAAACGGAAAAGAAAAATTATTACCACCACGGCAAGCCGAAATATATTTAATAATCAAAGAACATACGGTTATTTCTTTTGACAACATCAGGCGAAGATTTCTAAAAGTGCCGGAGAGGACTTTAAGATATGACCTGAAAAAATTAGTTGACAAAGGTTTAACAATAAAAATCGGACAAACTAGAGGAAGTTATTATAAAATAAAATAATATGGACATTAATCTAACATTACGATTGTTAACTTTAGCATTCATAATAATCATGCGCATATATTGGTTTGCCTTGACAAAGGTAGCTGAGATAAAAAAACCAAAAACAGATAATACCCCACGAAAGACTGAAAAAATTTCTAATATATTAGCGTCAATTTATTTACTTATTAATTTATTGCTAATAGTGATATTCCCATTTAAAAATATTACGGTTCAAATACTTGGATTTATATTGGTAATTTTAGGTTTTGTGGAATGTGTCAGCGCCAGAAAAACCTTAGATTCAAATTGGACTGACTCTTTTGAATATCAGATAAAGAAAAAACACGAATTAATAACTCAGGGAATTTATAAATATGTCCGCCATCCAATCTACGGCGGTATTTTAATCTTAACCAACGGCGCTTTGATTGTGGCAGGAAGTTATACAGTAATAATATTTCTTATTGGAATGCTTTTGGTTTTAGAATCATACGCTAAGCGAGAAGAAAAACTTTTGACAAAACATTTTGGGAAAAAATATATTGAATATAAAAAAACTACCAAAAAATTCATTCCTTTCGTTTATTAAAATTAATCTTCACTTCATTATAATATTATAATGAAGTGTTTAGCTTCAGAGAGTTATTTAACCTCTTCGGAGTGTTTATGTTGAGTGATACTGCAATAATGGATTCTGATTGGTTTCCAATTGTTTAAGGAATCTTTTTTAAAAATCCAAGTTTCTCTATATTTTTCTTTAACGATTTTGTTATTAGGAAGTTTAAAGTTAATATAATTTTTGAAGCAAACGATTGAAAATGGATTTCCAATTAATATTTTAAATTCTGAGAGTTTTCTTTCCCGAGGATACCAGTTTTTGGTGTTTTTTATAATTTGATTCATTTCCTCAAGATTAGTAACAACTCCGTTATGGTGGACAATTTCTGTTTTTGGAAGACATATTTGAGAGATTTTATCAGTATTTTTTTCGTCAAAGGCATTAAAAAAATCAGTAACTATTTTTTCAAGCGTTTTATTTATCTCCATATAATTTACTTTAATTAATTAAAGTAATCCCATCTTTTGTTTTACTTCCTTGACGGTTTCACGGGCGATTTTTTGGGCGCGTTCGGCGCCGCCTCTTATTACTTCATCTACATATTTTGTATCAGCGGCAATTTTTATTCGTCTTTCCTGGAAAGGTTTTAGGTCTGCGTAAATTGTTTCGGCAATCCTATCTTTTAATGTGACAAATTGAAGGGATTTATCTTCATAGGATTTTTTAAATCCCTCGACTTCGCTCGGAATAAACAACTGGGCAAAAGTAAATAGGGATTTTAAACCGGGTGACATTTCACCGCCGGCAACCGACGCAGTTGGAATAGAACGGATTTTTTTTCTTATTTCTTCAAGAGAGTCCGTTAAATTAATAAAACTGTTAGCAACAGTTTTACTCATCTTTCCTTCACCGGTCAAAGAGGGAATATATTCGCCCTTGGTGGCAAAACGAACCGGTTCGGGAAAGTCTGTACCATAAATTTGATTCATTTTTCTGGCAATTTCTCTCGTCACTTCCAAATGCGGTTCCTGATCGATCCCAACGGGAACCAAACCGGCTTTGTAAATCAAAATATCAGCTGCCATCAGAATAGGATAGTTCAAGAGAGCCATTGTATTGGAATTTGGATGTTGTTTTATTTTGTCCTTGTAAGTTGGTAAATGCAACATTCTGGCAATTGTTACCACCGATGAAAAATAAAAGGCTAGTTCTATATGTTCAGGAACGTCAGATTGGTAAATTATGATACTTTTTTTTGGGTCAAGCCCGGCCGCCAAATAATCAATAATAATTTCCCGTTTATTTTTTGCGAGCATTGCTTTGTCATAGGGAGTTGTAATCGAGTGGACATCAACGACGCAATAAACCGTTTCATATTTGCCAGTTTTTTCAAGTTCTAAAAAACCTTTAACGGCACCGAGATAGTTACCAAGGTGTAATCTTCCAGTAGCTCGGATTCCGGAAAAAACTCTTTTTACTCCGGTATATTCTGTTTCAGAAGATTGGATTTTGATTTCGGAAACATTAATTTTTTCACTGTTAGGAAGTTTTAAAAGATCTTTTGTTAAATAATTTATACTGACAGTAAAACTACCGGAACCGGCTTGGACATATTCTTTTTCAAAAATTTTTCCATCAATGTAAGTTTTTTTAACTTGAGGAATATAAATTCTGGCAGCTCCCGGTTCAAGTCCAGTTAATTTTGTAAACTCGTCGTCTGTTGCCATTTCTAAAGTTTTTGTCCCGATTATTTTTCTTAACTTTTTAAGATCGATCTTACAATCATCTCTTCGGATTATGGCAATATAACCATCATCAACTTTGTAAACGAGGGTTGAAGCACCGTCAGCAAAAGTTAAGTTGCAATATTTAAGCACATCTTCAACCTTCTTTAAATAAGGGTGTTCGGTAATTTTATAATCGATTCCTAATTTTTTTAACTCTTCAATATATTGAAAAACTTTTTTATCTATCATATTTATTTATTATAACTAATAATGTTTTTAATTGGAACGATTCTCTTCTGAAACAATAAAAATACTAATTAAAATAAAAACCGCTCCAATAATTTGATACAAATTCAAGGTTTCTTTTAAGATAATAAATGACAAAAAAATACCAGTAATCGGAATTAAACTTGTCAGTATGCCAGCTGTTGACATAGAAATAACGGTTAAGCCATCAAACCAAAGAAGAAATGAAATCACGGAAACAAAAACACCATAATATGATATCAACATTAAACTATTAAAATTTAATGAGGAAAAATTAAAATAAATCCCATCATAAACAAATAATGGAAATAATAATAAGGTACTAAAAAAAGTACTCACTGAAGAAATTATCATTGGGGTAATTTTTTTAGAAAGAAATTTTGACAATACGCTAAACAAGGTCCCCATAATAACACTTAAAAAAATTAAAAAATTACCAAAAATCTTTGTAAATAATTCTGTAAGAGCTATGCCTGTGTTAGAATTAATTAAGAAAATACCAATTACCGAAAGAATAATTGCTTTAGTTTGACTATTTCGAACTTTTTCTTTTAACAGAATAAATGATGTGATTCCAAATACGGCTGGCAACGTACTAGAAATGATTCCTGCTTCAGAAGCGCTGGTAAATTTTAATCCATAAAAAAATAAAATTCGGTAAAGAAAAGTACCAAAAAAAGCTATTAAAAACAAAATAAAGTAATCATTTTTAGTTATAACGGACAAGTTGATTTTATTGATTTTTAATAGGACCAGATAAATAAAACTAGCTATAATCAGACTTAATCCATTAGATAAAAATATTGGTAAAGAATTTGTCAACAATTTACCTACGACAGTGGCGCCTCCTACAATTATTAATGACGAGACTAATTGTGAATAGGCTAATAAAATACGTTTATTTTTCATACAATTAATTATTGTGAAAGAGAATATTTTTAATAAAATTTCTAACATTTTGTTCAATGTTTTCTGTACTAGATTTATTAATCTCATTAATAATTGCGCTACCGATGACAGCGATATCTGCATAAGGAGCGATTGCTTCCAGATGTTTTCTTTTGGAAATGCCGAAACCAACGGCAATTGGAACGGAAAAATTTTTTCTGACTCTTCGTAGATTTGAAATTAAATTAGGGCTAAGTTTATCTTTTACCCCTGTAATACCTTGATGAGCAGTAAAGTAGACGAAGCCACTTTCTACTTTGGCGTTTTTTCTTAAACGTTCGTCGGTTGAAGCAGGAGAGACAACCTGAATATTATTTAAATTATATTTTTTACAAGATACATAAAAATGTTCTTGGTTCTCCTCATCGATATTCATATCTGGGATGATCAAACCATATGCTCCAGCAACTTTTGCATCACGGCAGAATTTTTTAGTTCCGTATTTAAAAACGGTATTATAATAAGCCATAAAAATAAGAGGGATTTTTATCTCTAAAGATAATTTTTTCATTAATAAAAAAGCGTCTTTAATTTTTGTGCCACGCTGCAAAGATTTCTCACAGGCATTCATAATCGTCGGACCGTCGGCCAGGGGATCAGAGAAAGGGATCTGTAATTCAATCATATCAACACCGCTTTTTACCATCGTTCTAACGATTTTTTCCGTTTCTTCGAGCGATGGATAGCCAATGACAACATGGGTCATGATTTTCATATTTTTACAAAATCTTCAAGGAACTTGTAAAAGCTTTTGTCCTTAAAAGCTTTCGCCAAAATAAATATGTCTTTATCTCCGCGGCCGGAAAGATTAACAACAATTATTTTTTCTTTTGAAAGTTTCGAGGCAAGTTTAATTGCGTGAGCAACGGCGTGAGCTGATTCAAGAGCAGGAATAATGCCCTCTAAATGAGCCAGTGTTTTAACGGCCTGTAAAGTTTCTTGATCGGAAACGCTGACAAATTCGACTCTTTTTTTATCATGTAGAAAAGCAAGTTCCGGTCCAATTCCGGGATAATCAAGGCCAGCAGAGATACTATGGGTTTTTTGTAGTTGACCATCGCTGTCTTGTAAAAAATAGGATTTATACCCCTCAACAACACCAACTGATCCTCCAGAAAAACGAACAGCGTGATCCCCAATTTTTTTTCCTCTCCCTCCTGCCTCAACACCAATAAGTTTTACGGATTTTTCTTTAATAAAATTATAAAAGGCACCCATAGCATTGCTTCCTCCACCAACACAAGCGATGACATAATCTGGTAGTTTATTTTCAAATTCTTTTGTTTGTTTTTTTATTTCCTGACCGACGATCTTTTGGAAATCTCTGTTCATGGTTGGATACGGGTGTGGACCAAGAACGGAACCGATTACATAATGCGTATCGTTAACATTTTCAATTAAATCTTTCAGGGTAGCATTCACGGCATCCTTTAAAGTTTGGCTTCCTGTTAAAACTGGGACAACCTTTGCCCCAAGCTGTTCCATTAAAAATACATTTGGTCTTTGACGGGCAATGTCAACCGCGCCCATGTAGATCGTGCAGGAAAATCCAAACTTTGCCGCAACTGTAGCGGTGGCCACTCCGTGTTGTCCAGCGCCGGTTTCGGCAATCAACCTCGTTTTACCCATCCTTTTAGCAATTAGGGCCTGTCCTATACAATGGGTGATTTTATGGGCTCCAGTGTGATTTAATCCTTCATTTTTAAGATAAATTTTTGCCCCGCCCAATTTTTCGGTCAAATTTTGGGCAAACACCAACGGAGTAGGTCTTCCGGCAAAATTTTTTAAAAGATTATTAAATTCTTTTTGAAATTTCTGATCTTTTTTAGCCAGATAATATGTTTTTTCCAGCTGCTCCAGAGTCGGGATTAACATTTCCGGGACATATCGTCCGCCGTATTTTCCAAAATGTCCTTTACTCATATTTTTATAAAGCATTAACAAAACTTCTAATAGTCTTTACTGGATTTTTTGCCTTCATAAAAACGGATCCAGCTAAAATAGCATCAGCTCCAGATTGGATCGATTTTCTTACATCATCTACTGATTGATGAGCACTAGAACTTATCAGAATAGAATCTTTAATAATTTTTCTACAATTTTGAACCAGTAATTTATTGATAATTAATTTGTTTTTCCCTTTTTCAAGATGATCTATTTTTTTATTATTGATATTAAATAATTTGGGAACAGGCCTTATTTTTTTAAAAACTGATAAGTTTTCTTTTTCCATAATTTCGATCTGAACTAACGCGCCTTTTTTATTAATAAGTTTTATTAATTTTTGTAATTTAGTTTTTTGCAGATGATGGACGATAAGAAGCAGAGATATTCGCTGGAGATAGTTTTTATTTATTTTGGATACCAAATTAAGATAATAGTTTACGGTTTGTTCGTCTCTTATAAAATCTTTTATTAAGAGAGGTAGGTTTACACTCTCTAAAATTTTGGGGATATCAATTTCTGGCTGGCCGCCAAAGTATTTTTTTTCCGTTATTAAAGAAATCCCGGCAGCTCCGGCTTTTTGATAAAGTTTTGCCAACAATCCGGCATCTCTCGTATCTTTTTTAATTTTTTTTTCTAATCTAGGAGTTAATCTTTTAATTTCTGCAATTACAGGAACCACGCCAAGATTTTTTTTGTTTTTTATAGATTCGATTAAATTAAGGTACTTCATATTTTTTAAAAAAACTTTTAGTTCATGGAGGGAGAGATTAACTTCTCCCTCCATTTTTTTGTTATTTATACCGAGTTTGAATACTTAATTAACTCGTCTAGTTTTTGAACAGCCTTTCCACTATCAATTACTTCACGAGCCATTTTTATTCCTTCTCTTAACGTTTTGGTTTTACCAGCTACATAAAAAGATGCTCCAGCGTTTAATACAACAGCATTTCTTTTTATTCCCATTTCTCGACCTGTCAGAACATCTCTTATAACTTTTGCGTTGTATACAGGACTATCACCGGAGATTTCCTCAGGTTTGCCTCGCTTCATACCAAATTGTTCGGGAGTTATTGTATAGGTTTTAACTTTTCCATCTTTTACCTCGGCTATCATTGTCTTTCCAACAGGTGAAATTTCATCTAATCCGCCGTCTCCATAAACAATCAAAGCATGTTTAAAGCCGATTTTATTAGCAACATCAGCCATTTTTTTAACGAGTTCAGGTCGATATACTCCTAGGACATGACGTTTTGTCCCGGCAGGATTAATCAATGGTCCAATCAATGTAAAGAAAACTGATTTAATTCCCAATTCCTGTTCTAATCCATAGACTCTTCCCATCACAGGATGAAGATTATTGGCATAAAGAAAACTTATGCCAACTTCTTCAATAAGCTTTTCTATTTGTTCCGGTTTTAAATCGATCTTTACTCCTAGAGCCTCAAAAACATCAGCGCCCCCACTCTTACTTGATATCGATCTGCTACCGTGCTTAGCTACATAGACTCCGCCTGCAGCGGCTACAAGACTATTAGCAGTGCTAATGTTGAATGTGGTGACATCACCTCCACCGGTACCGCATACATCAATCAACGGTTCAATAATATTTGGCTCAATAGGAACGGCTGCTTCTTGCATGGATGTGGCAATATAACCAATTTCAGTATTTGTTAAACCATTAGCAACTGAGCCCATTAGAAAAGCCCCGATTTGATTATCAGTTATTGACCCATCCTTTATACCACTGATTATTCCCTTAATTTCTAATTGATTAAGTGGTTTATGAGCGGCCATTTTTTCATAAATTTCTTTTATTTGAAAATGAGATAAGCGTTCTGTTTCAACAATTACTTTTTTAATTTTTTTCATAGTTTTTTTTAAATAAATTAATAATGACAATAGAATTTATAATTGATTATGTAAAAATTTGTCATAACCGTTTAGGTCTAGTAATCCGTGACCGGAAAGATTGAACAAAATTACTTTTTTCTCTCCTTCTTTTTTAGCAATGATCGCTTCGTCCATGGCTGCTTTTATAGCATGGGATGATTCGGGGGCGGGGATAATTCCTTCAGCCCGGGCAAAATCAACACCGGCTTGGAAAACAGGATTTTGTTCATAAGCAACCGCCTCCATCAATTTTTCGTTATATAAAAACGAAATTTGAGGAGCCATACCGTGATAACGCAAACCTCCGGCGTGAATCGGAGAGGGAACAAAGCCGCCACCCAAAGTATGCATTTTGAGGAGTGGTGTCATTTGGGCCGTATCACCAAAATCATACTCGTATTTGCCTTTGGTCAATGATGCACAAGACGTAGGTTCGACTCCAACAAATCTGGTTTTTTGCTTGCCCTTTAATTTATCAGCCATAAAAGGAAAAGCAATTCCAGCAAAGTTACTGCCACCGCCAACACAACCAATCACAACATCCGGATACTCTCCAGCTTTTTCCATCTGCTTTTTTGCCTCCAATCCAATGACGGTTTGATGAAGCAAAACATGGTTTAAAACGCTACCAAGTGAATATTTAGAATCTTGAGTTTTAACAACTGTTTCAAGAGCCTCACTGATAGCAATTCCAAGGCTTCCGGGATGATTCGGATTACTGGCTAAGATTTTTTTACCGAATTCAGTTTTACTGGAAGGACTGGCTGTAACGTCAGCTCCATATATTTGCATAACGGTTTTCCGGTAAGGTTTTTGATCGTAAGAAACCCGAACCATAAAGATCTGGCATTTAAGTCCAAAGAAATTGCAGGCAAGACTTAAAGCTGATCCGAACTGTCCAGCTCCCGTTTCAGCAATAAGAGTCTTGACTCCTTCCTTCTTATTGTAATATGCTTGGGCGATCGTTGTATTTAATTTATGAGAACCGGGGGGCGAGACTCCTTCATATTTATAGTAAATATGAGCTGGAGTGTCTAAAAACTTTTCTAAACGGTAAGCTCTAATAAGCGGAGTTGGTCGATATAGTTTATATAATTCCCTAACCTCCTCTGGAATAGCAATTTTCTCTTCAAGAGAAACTTCTTGCTTAATTATTTCCATTGGAAATATTGCTGATAAATCCGCAGGTCCGGCTGGTTGTTTTGTTGCCGGATTTAAAGGCGGGTCAGGCAATTTTCCTAAATATTTTTTTAAATAATAAGAAATATTTAAATAATATTCCGGTATTTCTGATTCGGAAAGTGTAAATTGTGTGTTTTTCATAATTTTTAAATTTAAATTAATAATTGTTTGCAAAAAAAATCCTCCGCTTGAAGCAGAGGTTTGACCATCAAAAAATCTTCTGCTTCACCAGAGGTTATTTGTCCACCAATTGTTTGAATTTATTTTGTTTTTCATAAGGACTCTCTTTATAAAGACAGTCTTAAATAAGACTGTCTTTGTTAAACTTTCTTAAATCTACCCATTCTGATTTCTCTTGAACCTCTTGTCACCGTTGCGATGCCAACTTCAAGACGGCGGGCGATTTCCTGGTGGGGGAGGCCTTTTTTGATAAGTTTGACAATTTGTAATCTCATTGTCAGTTCATCAAGTTCTTTTGGTGTTAAGATTCCTTTTAAGAAATCTGACATTTCAGAACTGGTTTTATTTTTCAAAAATTCTTCAACCAACTCCCCTACCTTATTCATATTGAAGATAGTATACTAGTACGATGATATGATGTCAAATGAATTTTAATTATACTATTGTTGGACAATATCAAAGATTAAATATCAAATATCAAAAATTATTTAATAATTAAAAATCAGCAACAAACTTTGAAATTTAAACTTGGCTTTGAGGTTTGATCTCTAAGCTTTGATCTATCTTTACAATCTTATATTCTGATATGGCTCATTTTCATGTGAACAGTCAACGCAGTAGATCCCAAACATATCTTTAATAATGGTCTTTTCCTTCATCTCAACATCCGGCCAGTTTGCCGGGGCTAATTTATCATCTTTGGTTATAGCAATGGTTTGTTTGGAAATATGAGGTTCTTTTGGTTCAGTACCTTTAATAAAATATTCAAATCGCGGAGAACAACTTTCTGTTCCATCTTCCTTTTTAACCATTATATCCCCGGAGTCCCAACAAACTTGTCTGCCAACGACTGTTTCAGGTCTAATTGGCCAAAGATCAGGTTGATTTTTTAAAAGGTATTTCATGGTTCGATTCCAAATTGGTGTGGCGCCAGTAATACCTGAAGCAAGGTAAGGATTCATTGGTGTATTATCATTGTTCCCTACCCAAACCGTCGTCATAAAATTCGGAGTATAACCAATCGTCCAGTTATCTCGTTTGTCATCTGTTGTTCCTGTTTTTACGGACACGGCGTGGCCAGAAATTACCAATAACGAACTAGCTCCAAAAGCTTGAGAGCGGGCATTATCATCAAGTAAGATGTGAGAAATAATAAAAGCAGTTTCTTCTGAGAGAGGTTTTTTGCCACTAATTGAAAAAAAACTAGGATAGCTAAGAGGTTTTTTAATATTGGCAACAAAATTTGGATTTTCAAATTTATATAGAGTTTTGCCAAATTTGTCTTCAATTTTTAAAATCGCGTTTAGTTCTTTAACAACTCCCCGATTGGCAAATGAAGAAAAAGCGGTTGCCATCTCAGTCATTTTAACTTCCCCACCACCAAGAGTAAGAGAAAGTCCATAATTTTTTGGATCCTTAAAACTATTGATTCCAAAAGCAGAAGAGGAGGCAACAAAATCAACAACGCCATTCAAAGCTAACATTTTTACCGCAGGAATATTGTAAGAGTTACCGAGGGAAAATCTTAATGCCTGCGGTCCATGAAATTTGCCGTCGTAATTAACCGGACAATATCCTTTCGGTTGTCCACCGCCTACAAAACAAGTTGGCGAATCTATAAAAACTGTTCCTGCAGTGACAAGTTTTCTTTCGATACCGATTGCATAATTAATTGGTTTGATCGAAGAACCCGGTTGTCGATCTGAAGTTGTGACATTGAAAGTGCCACTAGCGGTCGCAAAATAATCAACGCTCCCAAGCATGGCTAATATTTCTCCGGTTGGTGGTCGGGTGACAAGAACAGCTCCATTGGAAACATCAAGTTCCTTAACATCTTCTAATTCTTCTTTCAAAATTTTTTCTGTTTCTTCTTGAATATCTAAATCTAAAGTTGTGGTAATTTTTAGACCACCTTCCTCAATTTCTTTAGCGGAATATTTTTGTTCCAATAGATTTTTAATATAAAAAACAAAGTGGGGAGCCTTAATTTTTTCCTCAAATGGTTTAACAATAATTTTTGTTTTTATTGTTTTTTCATAAGCATTTTTATCAATATATTTTTGCTCAAACATTGCTTTAAGAACCTCATTACGTCTTTTTACTGCTAGATCAGGGTTGTTATAAGGGGAATATTGGGAGGGAGCTTGGGGCAGTCCAGCCATAAAGGCCGCCTCTTCTAAAGCTAATTTTTTAGCGGGTTTTCCAAAGAATCTTTGAGCGGCCTCTTCAACACCATAAACTGCGCCACCATAAGGAATTTGATTTAAGTAAAGTTCGAGAATTTGGTTTTTAGAAAATATTTTTTCTGTCCAAAGAGCGAGAACGATTTCCTTGATTTTTCTTTGGATAGTTCTCTCTGGGGTAAGAAGAGCCGATTTCACTAATTGTTGGGTTATTGTTGATCCGCCTTGAAGTTGTTGTCTAAAAAGGGTGTCTTTGATGGCTCGGAGCATTCCTCCAAATATTGAGATACCATTATGCTGGTAAAAATTTTTATCTTCAATGGAAATTGAGGCTTGGGCAACATATTTTGGTAAACCATCAATTTTTACAGGGCTTCTTTTTTGTTTTGAATAAAGTTGGTAAAGAAGTTTTCCATTTCGGTCAAGAATGTGAGTTGATAGAGGAGTTGCTTTAAAATCTTTTAAGCTACCTGGTGAAGGAAGTTTATAGAAAACAAAAAAATAAATAAAAATAAGAGTCATTCCACCAACAACCGCAGCAACTATTTTTTTATGAGATTTTATTTTGTTTAAGATTAAATTAAATTTTTCTTTCATAAGGTACAGTTTAGCAAAAACAGATACCAGTGACTAGTGATTATAGATTAGATTGTTTATTTATTTAATCGAGGAAATAGGGGGGTGATTTTTGTAATTTTTCCTTTAGTTGCTTTTAGAATTTTTTCGGCGGTAAAAGGCAAAAATGGTTGCAATTCATAGCCTATTTTGTGAATTTCGTTTAAGGAATTCGTTAAGAATTCGTTTCGTTCTTGGGCGGTTTTTTTCCATGGAGCAAAGTCGTTGGTGGATTTATTCAGTACTTTAATCTTTTTCCAGATATCTTCGAGGATAGTGTTGAATTGAAAGTTGTCAAACAAGTGACTAGTGGCTAGTGGATAGTGACTAGAAGATTTAATATTCAACCCGTCTTTTTCAGCGAGAGTGGTAATTCTCATAACTAGATTTCCGAGTTCGTTGGCGAGATCGGAAGAATAAACTTCATCAAGTCTTCGATAAGAGAAATCACCGTCATCAAACGGGGGGATTTCTCGAAGAAGATAATATCGCAAAGCGTCAATTCCGTATTTATTTATTATTTCTAATGGGTCAACAATATTTCCGATTGTTTTTGACATTTTCTGGCCATCAACCGTCAAATATCCGTGGGCCATAACAGCTTTTGGTAATTGCAGTCCAGCAGAAAGCAAAAAAGCCGGCCAATAGACAGTGTGGAATTTAATGATTCCTTTGCCAATAATGTGTAGATCTGCTGGCCAAGTTTCATCAGGTACTCCAGATCTATAAATATTTAAAGCGTCAAACCAAACATAAATTCGTTGAGTTGAATCATTAGGAACAGGGACTCCCCAGTTTTTTGCCCGCTCATTTGATCGGGAAATACTAATATCCCATAATGGCTCTTTCAAAAAAGACAGGACTTCATTTTTTCTGAATTCAGGATAGATTTTTAATTTGTCACTTGAAATTAATTCAATTAATTGTTTTTGGTAAGATGAGAGTTTGAAAAAATAATTAGCCTCAGAAACTTTATCCAGTTTTTTACCCGGATGTTCAGAACATTCACCTTTTTCATTAAGTTCATCCGGAGAATAAAAAGTCTCACAGCCAATGCAGTAAAGTCCTTCGTAATTTTTCTTATAAATATCGCCTTTTTCAAAACATCTGTTCCAAAGTTCCTGACTGGATTTAAAATGGGAAGGATTGGTGCCTTTTTGAAAAACATCAAATGGAGTGTTAAGTTTTTTTGTTAACTCCAGAAATAATTGGGCATTTTTGTCAACAAATTCCTGAGTTGGTACTCCAGCTTTTTCAGCTGCTTGAACGTTTTTTAAAGCATTTTCATCGCCACCTGTTAAAGCGGTTACTTTATCACCAAGAAGTTTGTGAAATCGGGCGACTGCATCTACTTGAATAAATTCAAGAGCGTGTCCAATATGAGGAGGGGCATTAACATAAGGAATTGCAGCAGTGATATAAAATTTTTTTGGCATAAGAAAATTATAACTTATTGTACTTTTAATTCATTAGCGATTTTTTCCCAGGTTAAGTATAAATCATCATCGGGAATGTCTCCTGCCTTTAAATTTGTTTGATGGATTTTTGAAAAAAGACCATATTCGTCTTTGCTAAAAATATCTGGAAAACTTAAGACTCGAATTTGTTCAGTTGAATCTTCTTTTTTTGTGCCATTAAGCTCATCATCGGGTATGATGATAACATCGGGTTGCAATGACTCGTTAGGAGAATAAATTCTATTCCAATAGATTTTTTTCTTTATTTTGTCCGAAGGAGGATGCAGATAAATGACATTGTCAACAATTTTTGGTGCTAAATAACAGCTGGCCCTGAATTGAGAATTCATAAATGGTTGTTGGTTTTTTTCTGTTGAACTTTTATCGTGATCTACTCCAAACAATATTTCCGATTCCGGATATAATTTTCTTGCCAATTGAAATGCTCTAATACCAAAAGGTGTTGGAATACCATTGCTTCGACCATGGAAAAATACCCGATGCTTGTCTTTTTTCGGAAAGGGGCCCTGATCGCTAAACACATTACTACCGCTAGCTTGATTAAATTGATTCAGTCTTTCGGAATAAGCGTTAAGGTAGAGCAATGCATTTGTGATAAATGAATGTGAGGAATATAAAGTTCTATTATCTATACATTGTTGGATAACGGCTTTTATAAATCCAGAGCCGTAACAAAAAGGAAATGTATAGCCTGATTGCTCAATTCTTATAGGTTCAGCTTTGGTCAGGTTATTTATTACCTGAATAGATAGTTGTGGTTTTTTTATAATTTCGCTCATAAAAAAAACCTCCCCTTCGGGAGGCGTGTAAATGATTTTTAACTGCTACACATTACCTCCCAGAAAGAGAGGCATCATCATAACCGGGCTAAATTTGGAATAATATTTTTTAGTCATTTGGAGATAATCCTAGTTTATTATTGTATTTTTGTCAAGAGAAAATTATTTTTATTTTATCAAAAGTCCAACGGCAATTGATAGACTAATAACTAAAATAACGTTTAATAAATCAAAAAGCTTGAGAGAAAGCAATGTTATTATCAAAAATATTGGTAAAGTAATTATGAGAGCCAGTTGTTTTACCAAAAATATTTTGAATAAAAAATAGAAAAAAATCCCTACTAATATATTCATTATTAATATAAAACCCAAGTTTGTTGGCGGGACTATAAAAGCAAAAATAGCAATGACAGCCAAAATAAAAATCAAAAATACAGACTTTTTCCAAAATTTCCCAGTTGCATGTATCATCGTCTTCAATTATAATAGGTATCTATGGCAAAAGAAAAAGCAAAGAAAATAGTTAAATCAGTCAAGTCGGTTAAACCAGCAAAAACAATTAAGCCAATTAAATCAGTAAAGACAAAAACCCCAAAAGCTAAAGAAGTCATTGAAACTCCAAAGTCAAATCTTGAAAATGATAAGCAGAAGATAATTGATAAGTTTGGGCAAAAAAAAGGCGATACTGGTTCTCCAGAAGTTCAGGTAGCTCTTCTTAGTCTTAAGATTGATAAATTAGCTGAACATTTAGAGATTAATAAAAAAGATAATCATTCCCGACGTGGACTACTTAAAGTGATAGCCAAAAGAAGAAGGATCTTAAACTATTTGCAAAAATTAGACGAAAAAAGGTATAAAAAATTAATTAAAGAAATAGAGCTTAAGAAATAATTAAAATACCACAAAAATTCTTCTTATGAAAATTATAGAAAAGTCGATAGAACTAGATGGTCAGAAATTAACTCTTCAGTTTGGAAAGTTAGCTCAAGCAGTTGATACTTCAGTTTACGCAACCCTTGGTGATACGGCTGTTCTGGTTACGGTCGCAATTGGACCGGAAAATCCCAATCTTGATTACTTTCCTTTGTCTGTTGAGTATGCGGAAAAACTATATGCCGGAGGATTGATTAAAGGCTCTCGATGGGTAAAACGCGAAGGTCGACCATCTGACGAAGCTGTATTAAATGGACGTATTATTGACCGATCAATTAGACCACTGTTTCCAAAAACCTACAAAAAACAAGTTCAAGTTGTAATCACTCTCTTATCCGTCGACGGTGTCAACGATCCCGAAGTTCTTTCAGCTATTGCTGTATCAACAGCTTTATCAGTTTCCTCAATTCCTTGGGCTGGTCCAATTTCAACAGTTCGAGTCGGTTATGTCAGTTCGGCAGAAAAAAAAGAAAGCGCCTTTATTTTATATCCAACTGAAAATGAACAAGAATTTTCTGATCTTGATTTGGTTGTTTCTTCTTCAAAGACAAAAGTTTTAATGATAGAGACAAAAGCAAACATGATTCCCGACGAAATTATTCAAGAAGGTATTGAGATGGCCAAGATTGAAAATAAAAAAATAATTGAGTTTATTGAAGGTATCACAAAGGAAATTGGCAAGAAAAAAGATGTCGCCCCTGAAGAGGCTGATTATTCAGAAATTACTGGATTAGTTAAATCCAAATATGCAAAACAAGTAACTGAAGCAGTAAAACAGTCGGCTTCAACCGCAGGTAGTGACAGCAAAATGATTAAGGAAATAGTCGACACAATTTTTGAAGAATTAGAAAATAAATTTGATACCAAACAAATCCTTACCGCAATTACGAAATATAACTATGCCAACATCAAATCAGATATGTTGGATAAAAAAACTAGACCTGATGGAAGAAAATTTAATCAAGTTAGAGATTTGAATGTTGAAGTGTCACTTCTTCCACGTACTCATGGTTCAGCTTTGTTTCAAAGAGGGCAAACTCAAGTCCTTTCAATCGCCACTCTTGGTTCAACAACACTTGAACAATTAATTGAAGGACCAGAAGGAATGGAATCGAAAAGATATATCCATCATTATTCAGATGGGCCTTATTCCTATGGTCAGACAGGTAGAATGATTGGGCCGTCACGTCGAGCAATTGGCCATGGAGCTTTGGCCGAAAAAGCAATTGAGCCAGTCTTACCTTCAAATGAAGATTTTCCATATGCAATTCGAGTTGTTTCTGAAGTTCTTTCTGAAAACGGATCTTCTTCAATGGGAAGTGTCTGCGGATCATCCTTGTCCCTCATGGATGCAGGTGTTCCGTTAAAGCAAGCCGTTGCCGGAGTAGCTATGGGAATTGTGACCAAGTCAGATGGTGAGTATGTAGTTTTGACGGATATTGTGGGACTCGAAGATTTTGCCGGAGAGATGGATTTTAAAATTGCTGGAACTGTCGACGGCGTAACCGCAATACAACTTGATGTCAAAAATAAAGGTTTGACCTCAAAAATGATTAAGGATATTTTTGCCCAGGGAAAAGAAGCAAGAATGGAAATCTTAGCGGCAATGAACGAAGTTATTGATCGCCCTCGAAAAGAAGTTTCCCGTTATGCACCTAAGGTTGTTGTTTTGACCCCTCCCCCTGATAAAATTGGAGAGATTATAGGGCCAGGTGGAAAAAATATCAGAGCATTAATCGCACGCACTCAAACAGAGATCAATGTTGACGATGACGGGAAAGTTACCGTTTCCGGTTTAGATAGAGCAAAGGTTGACGAAGCAGTTGCGCATATTGGTAATATAACCAGGGAAATTCAGGTTGGTGAAGAATTTGAAGGTGAAGTTAAACGAATGCTTCCTTTTGGAGCATTTGTAGAGATGGTCCCAGGAAAAGAAGGCTTAGTTCATGTTTCTAAAATGGGAACTGGTTTTGTTAAACGCCCAGAGGATGTTGTCAAGCTTGGCCAGCGCATCAAAGTCAGAGTTTATCAGATCGACAACATGGGCAGAGTCAACTTGCAAATGATAAAATAATTTTTTTATCTACGATTTAGACTGTTTTTCTTTTCTTGCTAATAAAAGTAAAATACCAAAGGCAATCGCTGCCAATATTCCAAACGTTGTAAATGAATTAAAAGCGTCTATCCACGATCTCATATTTATTTTTTAATTTGTAATAAATAGCGGGAAAACCACAAAAAG
>Ga0210057_1004934_pt1 | contig 17381 bp, 17 predicted proteins | sample CryGeyCG2114_010_2_FD_183968 | JGI IMG/M metagenome (GOLD analysis project Ga0210057, IMG submission 183968) | Groundwater microbial communities from aquifer - Crystal Geyser CG10_big_fil_rev_8/21/14_0.10 (SPAdes) (version 2) | ecosystem: Environmental > Aquatic > Deep subsurface > Groundwater ...
CTTCCATCCTTTTGTACGTAAAAAATGAAGCCAGATTCTTATTTTCACCAGTATCAATACTTTGACCAATATTTATTCGAGATAGTATTTCATACTTATTTTCTTGACCAGAGTGAATAGTCCATTCACATAACTGTTCAACTGCGTTTTCTATAATAGCGATATGCATATATGGATTCATTGGTGATCCGTTGTTATTTTTCACCAATTGTATTGAGCAATCCGATCCAGAGATATAAAGACTTTGAGAGTATTGAAAAGATATATTCGTATTAGGATTCATATACAAATAGGAACCGTTCTGAGTTTTCCTAACGTACTGATTTATCAAAGACGTAATTGTTGGATATATGTCTTGAGTTATAACGAATTTTGTTGATTCTACTTGTGAAATAGTGGTATTTTGTCTACTCACTGATATTGATTTTTGATACCGCATTCCAAGAAAAACAACCAGTAGGTATAAAAGAAGAAATAAAACGAACACTAATTTTCTTGATATAGTAAATGTGTCAGCTTTCATTTTCTCGTTGAAATTCTTTGTGAAAAATTACCATGTCGAGCAATAACTGCATGTCGTATTTTTTTATTAGTTTTCGGATTATTTCATCAAGTTCTTTTCGGTATTGTTTTTTTTGTGACGTATAAAACGTCTCAATTATTTTTTTATCCGCTCCTTTCATTTCTAAAAGTAAACGACTTCGTATGTATGTTGACAGGTTTAAATGCTCCACAAATAAATATTTTGTTCCAACCTCAGAAAGTCGTTGAAATATTTTTTCCAACTCGGCTGTTTGCACCACAAAATGAGGTAACAATGGCCCAATAAATGCGTACGTACGAATGCCATTCTTATTCAACTCTTCAAGCGTATTAAAACGATCAGTCACTTTTGGTGCAAATTTTTCAAAGTATCTTGAAATTCCATCATCGGTAGATGTAACGGTCATACCAACGGTCACATGCTTTATTTTCTTCAATATATCCATATCGCGCAGTACCAGCGGTGACTTGGTAAGTATAGAAACAGTCCCTTCATACGGCAAATCTGCCAATACCTCTAAACACTGACGGGTGAGTGTATATCGCACTTCTAATGCTTGATACGGATCTGTTACTGAGCTTAGAAAAATTTCTTTTCCACTGCCATTATTCGCCAGTTTTTTTATTTCTTTTCTTAAAAGCTCTGGTGCGTTTATTTTCGCATAGACATACTGACCCCATTCGTTGACTGTTTTTCCAACAAAGCGTCCCATAAAGCTTGCGTAGCAATACGTACAACCGAATCTGCATCCAATATAAGGATTAATGACATAATCTATACCCGGAATACCACATCGAGAGAGAATTGTTTTTGCTTCAATTTCTTTAAATTCCATAGCTATAGTATAATCTACTTACTTTATATATGTTGAAATACGCTCAACTTATCAAACGCGTTCTTGTATATTGTACTTATACACTCTGGTCGCTTATTGTACTTTCTTTTTTTACACCAGCTTTGCCGTGGGGGACATTTGGTGCACTTATGGGTGAAATAGCCATAGGAATGCTTGTTTTAGTAACGTTACCGGGTATTCTCAAGCGTTTTGGAGCAACGGGAAGTCTACAGCAAGTACAGCTACTGCTTATGGCAGTACGACGCCAAACAGGCGATCTTATGTTCACGTTTGCCATTGCACACGCAGTGTGGATGCGCATCTTGCTTTATATCCGTTTTGGCATACCTGCTCTCTCTAGCATACCCTTATTCCAGATCTTTGGCACTATCGCATTGCTTATACTTTTCCCACTTTTCCTTACTTCAAATAATTTTTCTATTCGTTTACTCAAAAAAAATTGGCAGAAAATACATTCACTCATATATGTTGCCGTATGGTTTGCAGCTCTACACACGCTCTTCGGAGAAGAAGGTACATTTTGGGGCATAGTAGCAGTATGTATTGGAGTAGCACAAATAACTTCGTGGATTTTCGTGTGGAGAAAAAAACGACTCACTATATAAATTTACTCTACTTCTTGTTTCTGGTGAGTTTTCAATGTGGAGTTTGCCACAAGCGCTTCGTGCACTATTGCACTTGGATATGTACACGCACCTGCCCCCATGGTCACACCGGGGAGTGTCGTTGTGTTTGCACCAAAAAATACTCCTTTAGCAACAACTGCGCCAAGTTTCCCCATATTAGTTTCTATACGTTCTTTTTCCAGTTTGATGGATATATTTTTACCATCCATACGCAGATTTGTTAAGCAGGTACCCCAGCTTACATTGCACTCAGATTCAAGCACAGAGTCGCCAACAAACGAATGGTGCACTTGGCAGTTTTTACCAACATAACTTCGTGCAATTTCACTACCAAAACCTACAGTTGCACCAGTCTCTACACATGAACTACGTACGAGCGTATGATTTCCCACAACTGCATTTTTACCAATGTAACTATCCTTTATAACTGCACCTTCAAATATCTTCGCTCCATCTTCTATGTAGCTTGTGCCTTGAATGATTGCTTTTTCGGAAACAAACGCAGTTGCACTGACATATGGCGCTTTGATATACGATAACAACAACTGCATCACTTCAAGGACATGGAAACCATACTTAAGCTTACTCCACCCTCCTGTATAAGGAACAAATGTAAAGACATGTTTTTTAAGCAACGTTGACAGAGCTTGTTCGTATGCGTCATCATGCTTCCAGTCTATTTTCTCTAACTCCGCAATAAATTCCTGCGGCTTTGAAAAATAATCACACACCAACTTTATATAATCGCTTGGACGTTTATTTGGTCCTGGTTTTTCCACCACGCCAATAATTTTCTCTTTGTCAAAACTTAAATAACCTCCAGGAAAATATTCTTTCATGTATAAACCAGTTAGTGCCCCATATTTACCGTTCGATAATCGCAAAATATCTGTGACTACTATTGGTTCAAGCACGTCAACAGCGTTTACCACCAAAAGTGGCACTTCTGCTGGTATATGTGTCTTTGCTTTCACGAGCGCATACCCCATGCCCAAAGGTTTGTCTAAACAGTATGTGTTGATTGTACTATCTTGAAGCTGTATGGTGCGTATGTATGTGTCATTTGAAGCGCTTGTAATAACGAGCATATTGCGAAGACCCGCAACGTGAAGCATACGCATAGTATGTTCAAGCATGGGAACACCGAGCAAAGGAAATATAGTTTTATTGGTAGTAAGCGGCACAAAATGCCTGCCCTCACCTGCGGCCAAAACAACAACGAGCGGTTGTGTATCCATGAGTATAGTATACAATACTTGCACAGTTTCATTATTAACGCTAACATAATCTTATTATGCGCATAAAAGACATACGCGCTCTTGAAATATTAGACTCCCGCGGCAATCCCACGCTGCGTGCATATGTAGAACTTGAGAATGGTGTTGTAGGCGTTTCCAGCGTTCCTTCAGGTGCATCTACAGGAATACACGAAGCACATGAACTGCGAGATAACGACACTAAACGCTACGCAGGCAATGGTGTTTTAATGGCAAAACACAACATAGAAACAGAAATACGTACTGCCCTCATGGGTAAAGACCCGCAGAAACAAGACGACATAGATAAAACAATGATTCTGTTAGACGGCACACCAAATAAGAGCAGACTTGGTGCAAATGCCATATTGGCGGTATCATTATCTTGCGCAACGGCAAGTGCACGTGCACAAAATAGAGAACTGTACGAATACCTTGGGGGGTTTTTTGAAAGCCCCGTGCATACGATCCCCGTGCCTCTCATTAATGTCATCAATGGCGGAAAACATGCGCAAGATTCATCGGATTTTCAAGAATACATGCTCATTCCATATGGTTTTCCTCGTTTTTCTGAAGCTTTGCGAGCAAGTGCTGAAGTATTCCACACTCTCAAAAAAAAATTACACGAGGATCATCAACCAACGAGCGTCGGAGACGAAGGTGGATTTGCACCACACGTTCCTACCAACGAAATGCCCTTACAATATTTAGTCGACGCAATTGAAGATGCAAGTTATATGATTCGCAGTGAGTTTGGTTTAGGAATAGACGCTGCTGCAAGCGAATTTTTGATTGACGGAAAATACGTCCTATCAACAAACAATAAACAATTACCTTCAGATGAATTGTCGCTCTATTATCATAGACTTATCGAAACATATCCTCTCTGTTCACTTGAAGACCATTTTGCACAAGACGATTGGAAAGGTTTTCAAAAACTTACCCAAGAAATTGGTGAAACTATACAAACAGTGGGCGACGATTTGTATGCAACTAATCAAACTCGCCTCAACCGAGGAATAATAGAAAAAACAACCAATGCTATTTTGGTAAAAATAAATCAAATTGGGACACTTAGCGAAACTATTTCCGTTATCAAAAACGCAAAGAAAGCAGGAATGCAAACCATTATCTCGCACAGATCAGGAGAAACAGAGGACACGTTTATTGCCGATCTTGCCGTAGCCTCAAACGCAGGACAAATAAAAACAGGTTCATGCTCACGCTCTGAACGCATAGCAAAATATAATCGACTTCTTGAAATAGAGCACAGAGAACCTCATTTTTCTTATTACCAATTCCCTTACAAATGTCTCAGTTAATTCTTGTCCGTCACGGCCAATCAGAATGGAATGCGCTGGATATTTGGACTGGATGGAATGATATAAGCTTGAGTGAGAAAGGCAAACAAGAAGCGCGAGAAGCAGGAAACGCAATAAAAGACATACTCATAGACACCGTCTTTGTATCCGATCTTAAGCGTTCACAACAGACCTATGAAGAGATAAAAAACGTACTACATCTGAAGAATATTCCTGTTATTGTCGCACCAGAAATTAAAGAAAGGAGTTATGGAGATCTTGCGGGAAAAAATAAGTGGAAGGTGAAAGAAGAATTTGGAGAAGAGCAGTTTATGAAATGGCGACGAAGTTGGGACGAATCGGTACCGAATGGAGAAAGTCTAAAAGATGTGTACAAGCGCGTTATCCCTTATTACAAATATAATATCTTACCACTCTTAATTCAAAACAAAAATGTACTGATATCTGGACATGGTAATAGTTTACGTGCACTTGTTAAAGAACTTGATTCAATACCAGATGATCGCATCGCGTCACTTGAGATCGGAACTGGAGAAGTGTATATTTATACCTTAGATAAGAAAGGAACTATTCAATCTAAGGAAATACGCTCTGCGAACAAAGAGGAAGCTCAGTTTTGATATTTTATTCGTACACCAAAACCGCCGTGCCTACCTGTGCCCAGTTATATACTTCTTGCGCTTCTCCCACGTCCAGAGACACACATCCACCGGTATGCGGGGAGCCTATGAAGTTGCTTGGACGCCGTATTTGAGTACCACTCCCATCAACCCAGTACGGCAGCTCATGAATACCAAGGTATGCATTTACTTTTGGATCCAGATAAAAAGCCATCCAATAGGGCATCCACACATGATAGATATCTGAATACGCATTCGGTGCTTTATTCAAAATCGCATATTTACCTGGAGGAGTTGGATAGTACAATCCCGTCGACACACTGTGCGTCGCGACCACGCTACCATTTTCCCATATGTACATCCGCTGTTGGGAAATATCAATCTCGATATATCTTTGTGCATATGTCCCGTCAGTATTTGGTTTTTTTAAAAGTCGCCCAATAACAAAATCTTGTGTGTAGCCATTGAACCTCATAGCGGCCATGGTTACTAGTTGTGCGCGCATAAACGTGATATCAAACGTAAAATCACTTCCCTTATCTATGCTTTTTTCCTTAGTAAGCACTATGGTAGTCAATACATGTTCATCTACCCCTATGTCGAGGTTGTCATTTTTTTGATTATAAGTAATCGTAAGTATCGATAACAGCTCCTCTCGATTCAAATCTGTAATAGCACGTTTCTCACCATCTAAAACTATGCCAACTGATTTTGCGGTTATTGCAGCTATTCTTTGATTGTATGAAAGCACTCGAGAAGCATCTGTGGTATCGCTTATACGACTCGCCACAGGCGCAAGAACAACGTTTGTGCCAATACTACCGACAATCTGTTGTTTGAGTAATTTTGGATCAATTCTGTACTTTTGTGTGTTATCTGTAAATAGTAATTTTTTTGTTTGATCACTCACACGAATATCGTTGTTCTGGGTTGATATGTCAAATATTGTCTGTGCAAATTTTGCATAGAAAAGATCGGAGAAAGAAACCGTTGGCACTATCATACGTTGAGAAAAATATGAACCAAAGAAAGAGCGAGTCATAGAAAATAATCCTTTTGTATTGGGTAGAAAAACGTCGTCGAGTGTCTTGTTTATATCAACATAAACGCCCGAATCTGGATAGTGATATCTATATATGCGAGAACCTACTTTAATCTGAAATGATCCACTTGCGTCTTGTGCCAGTAAACGCAAAACATCTGAGCGGGAAAAAAAGGAAATATTACGGGTACCAAGATATGTATTGGCTAAAACATGTGTACGGCACAGGTGTTCTAGAAACCCAATAAAAACAAACAAACACAATACAATGCTAATGGTGCGGCGCATACATACTAGTTTATGTCAATTTTTCGTTTTCCGTACCGACAAAATTTTCGACAATCTCTTTAATTTTTGGCACCGAAGATTTGCGTGCTACCAACAAAACATCGCCAGTGTTAACTACGAGTAACCCTTCAAGATCTACTCCTACTATCAGCTTCTTTCCTTCATAATTATACACAAGTGAATCACGTGAATACTCCAAATACACACGGCCACGAGTAATGTTTTCATCTGGATTATTCTCAAGTGCTTCTTTCAATGCTTCCCAGGCTCCAACATCACTCCATCCGATGTCTTCAACCACAGTCGCAGCTTCTGACTTATCTAATTTTTCGATAACGGCATTATCAAAACTTACGGAGTCAATTGATCCATACTTCTTCAGAAGTGTTTGCTCAAATTGCTTAGTGCCATACGTTTTTAATATATCCTCCACCGCGTTATAAACGCGAGGAGCATATTTGTGAAATGCCTCATAAATATAGGAGGGAGTTGTAACAAAATATCCCAAATTCCACGCATGGTGCCCAGAGTTATAAAATTCCTCAGCTGTTTTTTTATCAGGCTTGTATTTAAAACCATCAAATGTAAAAAATGAAACAGCGTCTTCGGAATGTATTGAATGACCATAGTGGATCCACCCTAAGTTTTCACTTGCAAATCGAGGTTTGTGACCAATAAATATAATCCGTTTATTATTCTGTTTCAAAAAGCCAGCTGCTTTTTTTAGAAGTATTTTAAATTTTTTTTCATGCTTCACTAAGTGATCGCTCCACAATATAACTACCGGTTCGTCTACGCCATCTTTCAAAAGTTTACCCATCGCAAACGCTACGGCAGGTCCTACGTCGCGTTTTTCTGGCTCAAAAATAAAATTCTTCTCTGGGATATTCGGTAGTTGATCTTTTACTATGTTTTTGTACGCAATGTTTGTAGATACATAAATATCAGTCGGAGCAAAGTCTGGATACAAACGCTCGACAGCAAGCTGAAGCGTGGATCGATTGCCGATAATTTTTTCAAACTGTTTCGGTGAGTTTCTTCGAGACAGTGGCCATAATCGTGTCCCTGTTCCGCCTGCAAAAATAATTGCTTTCATTGTGTATAAAAAACTAATAAACTACTTTTCAAACTCTGTACGCAGCTTCTTTAGAAAAACCTCCCTATCAAACATCTCAATTTTTCTGTGATTTATAGTATAAGATAACGTATGAAATATATCAACGATGCCACCGATTGCGTGAACAGTTTGCTTCGTACTCACAATCCCACCACCACACATTTTGACAATTTCGGCTGCTCCGCTTTCTGATACTGTGATCACAGGAGTATCAAAAAAGAGTGATTCAAGAGTAACATATCCAAAATCTTCATACTGTGGCAATATGGTAGCGGTGGCTTTCTGATAAATGTATGCAAGCTCTTCGTCTGTAATGTTTGAAAAAAAGTGAATATTTGAAACACCATACGTTATCTTTTTTAGCATTCGCTCTTGTGTGCCTGTGCCAACGATTACTAGATGCATGGCAGGTCGCTCTTTAAATATCTTAAGTAGTATATCTACTCGTTTATATGGCTCTAGTCTCCCAACAAAAAGAAAGTACTGTGGTGGCATATTTATTTTTCGTGCGCGCTGTTTTACCGCAGTAAAATACGTAGTACTAAATGGAGGGTATAGTACCTTGGCATTCCTACCATATGTTCGTTTGATCGCTTTCTGAGAAAAGTGAGAGAGCGTCAGCATAGTATTTGGTTTAGTTGCAGCAACAACATCCCATTTTCTTAGTGCATCAATAAGTGGAGAAAATAGTTTGTGTGGTTGATACAGCTGCTTCTGGTCCCATAAAAAGCGGGTAGGTGTAAATACATACGACACATGATGTGCCTTTGTATTGATACCTTTAACAAATGACGAAGTTACAGAGAGCACTTCATCATATGCGTCGAGAGGTAAACTTTCTGTTGCTCTAGGCATAAACGGAGTAAGAAGTGGCTTTGACTGGCACAGACTATACAGTGGTTGCAAGTACGATGTATATATTCGAGATCGGTACTGTACCGCCCACCGCGCACGTTCGAATCGAGTAAAAAGGGTATAGATATCAGCTGTAGGATAAGCCCCAAAAATAATCCCTAATAATCGCTCTGCTCCGCCAAAAGTATCTATCCAATCATATACAATAGCACGTTTCATACTGAAGTATTGTATATTGCAAGCGTTTTCTTTGCCATATTTTCAAAAGTAAATTTTTCTCTATGCTCTGGGGGATATGGAACTCTCTGATGATGCATTGGATGCTGCAATGCGCGCACGAGACTTTCTTTATTGGAAGGGTCAAAAAAGGTTGTTCCTACAGGAGCTATCTCTTTGAATGAAGGTATGGAAGACACGATGAGTGGACATCCAAAATATGACGCTTCAAGAATAGGCAATCCGAAACCTTCTGACTTTGATGGGAACAGAAGCGCTTGTGCATGGGCATACAAATAACGCAGTTGTCCGTCGGTTACAGCGTGCAAAAATAATACACGCTTTTCGAGGTTCAAAGAATGCACATACTCTCGCATGCGTTGGGCAAATAGATCGTTGGGGCCAACTAAGATTAGCTTTAACGTAGCTGAAGCTTGCGCATACGATTCAAGTAAAAATGGAATGTTTTTGTGCGGGAAAAAATTACCCACGTAGAGTAAAAATGGCTCTTTCACCCCTACGACTGGAACAGGTTTTGTATGTGCTAATGATTCATCAACTCCTTCATAGGTTACTGTTATGGGTGTTTCTTTATATATGGTGCGCATAGCCTGGGCAACAGCGTTGGTGGGTACCAGTATATGCTTACTGTGATAAAGAGCGTGCATAAGTGTTTGGCGATATCCTTCTCTTTTCACCGTATACAAAAGTGGGTGCCGTGTCGTTGCCTGACCAGTTGCGTGTATTAAGGGAGTGATATCATGAAGGGTTATAACAAATGGGCGATTGTATAAGATGGGGTGCGAAAAATAGGGAAAATGTACAAGATCAGCACGCTCTTTCAATAGGTTATAGAAAAACACTGTCTGCTCAGACAGAGAATGCCAACGACTCGATACGGGACGAATATGAAAACGTGGGTTTTCAAGCTGTATATTTGGATTGTCGTACGTGAATAGTGTATACGAATTCTGAGTATCAAGTCTTTGCAACCAATACACCAAATTTCGTATATATCGACCAACACCACCTTGATCCCATAGTCGACAATCTATAGCGATATTCATGAAAAAATTTTATTCATAAAGGTAAGCATACGCACTCCTGTCTTTACAAAAATATGAACAACGGTAGGATACTTTGCAAAATAGTGTTTTTCATAGAATAAAAGCATTGAGGAGAAAAAGTGCTGTTTTGCCGCATGTGAGGTTGCCCCATTCTTTGCCATGCCGCTTTGATACTTAAGGTGAAGCGCACTCATATTGGGGTAGAAAAAAATACTTTTTCCGTTTTTCTTTAAGCGATAACACAAGTCTATATCTTCAGCATAAAAGAAATAGTCTGGATCAAAGCCGTGCTCTTTTTCAAATGCGCGACGCTTAATAAGAAAGAATGCGGCGCTTGGACAGTCTATTTCATGTACTGTATGAAGAGGTAATGCAGTTAAATGATACCCACCGAATAATCGTGCCAGCGGTGTATTGTAAGTAATTCTTTCAAGGCCGGTAAAATAGGCAAATGCATTCCATACTGTAGGAAAGCCACGATGACATGCAGGATCCATTCTTGTAGCATCAAGCATCAGTTTTATAGTAAGTGCACCCTTTTTTTCATCACTCTCTAGAAAAGCTATAAGTTTTGAAAATTGAATTGGTTCCGTGAGCAATACATCAGAATTAAGCAGCAGTAGGTAGGTGCCGCGCGCAACGCGTGCTCCTCGGTTATTTGCATTACCAAATCCAATATTATGAGGTAACAGCACTGTACGTATTTTTCGTTTTTTTAGCATTTCTCGTGTGCCATCGGTCGATGCATTATCAACAACAACGACCTCATAATCACTACTCTTGCTAAAGCTTTCTTTCAGCCTCTGACTTAAAAGCTCGAGTGTTTTTTCTAATAACTCTTTGGTGTTGTGAGAAACGATGATTACCGACAGTGTCATATAGCTTATTATAGACCATAGTTAAGGCAAATTTGCACTAAGCGCATATATACTCTTGACAAGTGAACAAATGTTCACTAATATGCATCTATGCAAACAAACACACGACTAGATGCACTCAAACAATTCTTTTCACAACGCAAGCGACTTCCCACCTATCGTGAAGCAGCAACACTATGGGAAGTGTCTTCGCCAAACGCAGCATTCAAAATAATGGCTCAATTTATAGAAGAAGGGCAATTAGAAAAAGACGAAACAGGAAAACTCGCTCCAACACCATTCTTTTTTGCATTACCATTTGAAGGAAGTGTTCCCGCAGGCTTCCCGGTACCCGTAGATGAGAGCGATCACGCAATGTTATCAATACACGAATATTTGGTCGATAATCCAACCTCGACTTTTTTACTACACGTCAGCGGAGATTCTCTGAAAGATATAGGAGTTATGCCTGGCGATATTGCGCTCATAGAAAAAGGAACGCGTCCTCACACTGGACAGGTAGTGCTCGCCCGCGTCGATGGTGAGTGGACTTTGAAAATACTCGAAAAAAGAAACGGTAAAACTATACTTATGCCAGCAAATACTGCATATAATCCCATTATTCCTCACCATGAATTAACTATCTATGGAGTTGTCGTGGGGATGGTAAGGAAATATAAAAACTAAAGATAGGTTTTTATGACAACTTTTCAGGTTCGCTCTTGGCCTTCCGCCATAGCTCACGTTGACGGAAATGCTTTTTTTGCTTCCGTGATGCAAGCTGCATACCCACACCTACAAAACAAGCCTGTCGTTATTGGAAAAGAAAGAGGTATCGTTACTGCGGTGTCATATGAGGCAAAAAAGTATGGCATTGTCCGCGGTATGCGAGGATGTGAAATAAAAAGATTATGTCCATCAATTCTTTTTTTAGAAGGCGAATATGAGCTCTTTTCCTTATTTTCTCAGCGCATGTTTTCTATTCTTCGCCAATTTTCACCAACTGTAGAAGAGTACTCTGTTGATGAAGGATTTCTCGATCTTCTTGGCATGCGAGCACATTTGCATATGACGTATTATGAAATTGCAGCCAAGATACAACAAACAATACAAGATCAACTAGGTATCCCGGTATCGGTAGGTGTTTCTCTTACTAAGGTCTTAGCAAAATTAGCGAGCGGATCAAAAAAACCGCGTGGCATAACCCTCGTAGCAGGGCGAAACATAGAGCAGTTTCTAAAAAACGTGCCAATTGAAAACGTGTGGGGTATTGGCCCTGCGACATCTTCTTTTCTAAAAAAAAACAACATATATACAGCAGGATTATTTGCAGAAAAGAAACTGATAAACACTCTTTCAAAACCATACTATGATATATGGACTGAATTAAGAGGTACCGTTGTACATGCACTAGACACAAGCAAAAAAATCACCTATCAATCAATAGGAAAAACACACACGTTTACCACACCTTCTAATAATAAGACATACGTATGGGCACAGTTGAGACACAATATAGAAGAGGCTTTTGCAAAAGCACGAAAATATCATTACTGTGTAAAAGAAATGACTATATTTATAAAAACACAAAGCTTTCAATACAGAACAAAAGAAATTGATTTTGATACGCCACAACAGTATCCGTTAGTACAAATAAAATACATACAAAAAATGTTTTCGAGTATCTATACAGCTTCTCTCCTGTACAGAGCGAGTGGATGTACCCTTACAAAACTTATACCCACACACAACGTGCAAGGATCTTTGTTCACCTCTGACAAACTGCCAATACAGCAGGCTAAAACACTCTATAACATAGTAAGGACACAAAACCTTACGTTTGCTACATCTCTGTGGATCGATAATAAAAAGGGGAAAAAGGTAAAAATATCTATGCCCCGTCTTTCTCTGCCAACCCTACACATTGACAGGTTAGTATAATAGACTTATGCAAAAAATTATTTTAGCCTCTAATTCCAAACAAAGAGCAATTATTTTGGAAACATTAAAAATACCCTTCACAATCATTCCAGCTAATATACAAGAGAAAGCTATTCGTCATACAAAGTTGAAAAAGCAAGTAACGGCAATTGCACAAGCAAAAGCCCAGTTCGTAGCGCACGATCACTCAGGGATTATAATAGCCGCAGATACGTTTAACGTGGTGGATACTCATGTCTTTGAAAAACCAAAGGATAAAAAGCATGCTTTCCACATGCTAGAAGAACTCTCTGGAAAAGAAAGTGTCTGCTATACGGGGTATTGCTACATAGATGAACAAAATAAGATATTTGTCGCTGACGCGGTAACCATACGGGTACGTTTCCGCGATTTATCAAAAGCAGATATTATGAGGCACGTACAAACTCATCCGGTAACACAATGGGCAGCTGGCTTTTCCCCTGCATATACAGATACGCTTCACTTAGTTTCTTCTGTGCAGGGCTCGCTCACTGGATTCTCTCATGGATTACCATTGGAGCGTATTATTCCGCTCCTCAAAAAATCAGGTTTTTTTGTATAGTTGTATATACAGATGGCAAAAAATCAACTCACTCCAAAAACAACCGATATGAGCAAATGGTATACGCAAGTCATTTATCAGTCGTGCCTTGCAGATTATGCCCCGGTGAAAGGGTGCATGGTCATACGGCCTAATGGGTACGAGATATGGGAAAACATACACGATGCACTCGACCCCTTATTGAAAAATTTGGGCATTCGAAACGCTTATTTTCCTATATTTATTCCACTTTCTCTACTCAACAAAGAGGCAAAACACGTAGAAGGATTTTCTCCTGAACTTGCAGTGGTAACCCACGGAGGTGGAGAAGAACTAAAAGAAAAGCTTGCTATTCGGCCAACGTCTGAAACGGTCATGTATACCATGTACAGCAAGTGGGTCCACTCCTATCGAGATCTACCCCTTTTATTGAACCAGTGGAACAACGTTGTACGATGGGAAAAGAGAACGTATTTTTTCCTACGCACAACAGAGTTTTTATGGCAAGAAGCACACACTGCACACGCAACTCATGAGGAAGCATGGCACATGGTACTCAATGGGCTGAGTGCTTATAAAAATATGGTAGAAAATTATTTGGCAATCCCAGTTATTGCTGGTAGAAAAAGCGCGCATGAAACATTCGCAGGCGCAACGCTTACGACGACTATTGAAGCGCTTATGCCAGACGGCAAGGCACTACAGGCAGGGACAAGTCACGATTTAGGACAAAATTTCTCACAAAAAGAGGCGTTTGATATAGCGTTCCAAGATAAGACAGGCAAGACCGACTACGCGTGGCAAACAAGTTTCGGTCTATCAACAAGAATAATAGGGGCACTCATAATGACACATGGTGACGACGATGGGCTCGTACTGCCTCCTCGTATTGCTCCAATACAAGTTGCCCTATTGCCTGCACAAGAAAGTGAGATAGTGACACGCGCATGTGAAAAATTAGCAGAAGATTTAAAAAAGTCGGGCATACGCATCGCATACCTTTCTGACCTAACCCATAGCCTTGGCTGGCGTTTGAATGAAGCAGAAATTCAAGGAACCCCCCTTACCGTTGTCGTTGGTGAACGGGAACTTGCAACACAAAAATTGACTGCAAAGATACGGCACAATCGCTCAGAAGAAACGGTCAATATAGAGAATGCAGACCGTACTATACAGCGCATACTAGAAACTATCCAAGAAGATATGCATAATAAAGCACTTAACAATTTGAAAGAGCTTACAACAGAAGTACAAACATATGAAGAGTTCGAACAAGTCATGAAATCGAAAAGAGGATTTATAAAAGCGTTCTGGTGCGAACAAGAATCGTGCGAGACCGCAATTAAAAAAGAGACAAAAGCAACAACGCGCTGTTTACCATTCATAGATGAAAAGGGTGCCGTCTCAGAGGAAAAGGGAGTGTGTATCAAATGTGGAAAAGAATGCACCCATCGTTGGCTATTCGCACAAGCATATTAAGTCCACCTCTCCAACCTCACTCACTTGTGTTTTATGTTATACTGTTGCAACATGACAAAAAACACAACGATTCCCATCTCTCCCTTACTAAATAGCCGATTTAGTCCGAAAGATTTTTTGACAGAACCAGTTTCTCAGGAAGATTGCACAATATTGTTTGAAGCCGCGCGATGGTCACCTTCTTCACACAATCGTCAGCCATGGTTTTACTACTATGCTTTGCAAAACACCCCCGGATTTGAAACGTTAGCAAAATCATTAGTTGAGGGAAATGCGTGGGCAAAGAAAGCACCACTACTCATACTTGGCTGTTATATCGATTCAGATGCGCATGGGAAAAATGCCTACGCACAATACGATCTTGGGCAATCAACGTTTTCGCTCGTCATACAAGCACAAGAGCTTGGATACTACTCACATCAAATGGGCGGGTTTGACAAAGAAAAAGCAAAGACTATGCTCCAACTCCCTTCTGAGCATATTCCTCACGTTATGATTGCAATAGGAAAGATAGCCAACGTAGAAACTCATGACGGCAACAGAACGAGGAAAGAAATACTTGCGCAAAAAATTGCATAATGCACTACTCTTGTCCCACAAGTACTATCTGTGCAGCGAAAAAATAGGTAAGTATGAATACTTTTTCAAAGTATGGCTGTAAAGCGTATACAATTCGAGCCAAAACAGTAGGAAAGAAAAACGGTACAAAACCAATATACTTTTCTTTCACGAGTCTAATCTTTGCCTGAGTACACCAATGTTTAAGTTGCATTCCGCTGTACGATCGCTCTTGATGCATACGGTGGTACGGTGACATTTTTTCTATTAATTTTAGAAGTACATTATTACCATTTGGCTCAATTATAATAACGGTGCGTGCCCACAGACGAGCCTTCTGTAGTGCAAGTGCAGGGTCGTGTACATGGTGAATAACCCCACGCAATATAGCAACGTCGTATTTCTTTTTTGGTGGAGGGAGTAAAAAAAGATCGCCTTTATAAAATTGAATATGCTGATAAGCTTTTTTTGCAATTCTTATAGCCTCCCCAGACGGATCGAACCCCGAGAATTGCACATGGGGAAACTGTATAGATAGTTCATGTGTGTACACACCATCTCCACAACCCATATCAATAACGGTCTGCGTTGATTTGGGAATGTGCAAAGCTGTTTCGCGGGTAAGACGACTATTTGCAACTTCCATAGAATACAACTTCTTTTGCGTATACTGGTATCCGTTATATTTTCGTATATCACCATCAAAAACCTCAGCAATGGGAATGCTTTTTTTACTCAGAGAGTCGTCGTAAAGAGATGTGTTATTCATTCGGTACCCTTGCCTAGAATCGCTTGTATTTGAGCTTTGTAAGTCTCTTGATCTTTTAGTGCTTTTCATGAAGAACGTCTGAGTTAAAAAGCTGTTTCTTTCGGGATCGCAGGGTTCATGACGCGAAACGAGAGAAAAAAGCAACTTAAAATAATCGCAGCACTTGCAAGAAAGGGTAACGTTATAGAATATGTCGCTATTGCCCCACCAAGTATCGGCCCAAATATTTGCCCAATGCTCATGTATGAGGCATTGAGCCCTAGCATAGTTCCTTGCGATCGCTCATCGGTTTCACGCGATAGAATAGTATTTATGAGTGGGCCGATCATAGAATTCGGAATACCTATAATGACCATCGAAACAACAAACATGGCAAACGAACGAAACGTAAACATCACAAGAAAGCCCAAAGCTATGGTAAGGATTGCGCTCGAAAAGGTGCGCTTTATACCAAATCGCTTTGAGAGTGGCTCTACTAATAAAAGCTGACTTATCAAACCCAATACTCCAAACATGGTATAGAGAATCGATACATTGGTAGCAGACAAGTGTAGTACTTTTATGAGATACGGCTGAAACGCAAAAATAAATGTGAAAAAACCTAAAAAATAAAACAGGGTAATAAGGAGGGTAGGACCAACGTTTTTATCAAAGAGCGCTTGCGCTAGTTTACCAAAATCAAAGAGTTTACTTTTCTTTACCTCACCAATGTGGGTATTCGTCTCTGGCAGAAAGAGAGCGGTAGAGATAACGGCAATGAGAGAAATACCAGCTGCTATTAAAAAGGGGAGCGATGGTGATATGCCCACAGTAAGAGCCGATATGGCCGGCCCAAAAACAAATCCAAAACCAAATGAAGCGCCAATTATGGCGAATCCGCGCGCGCGATGTTCGGGTTTTGTGGTATCAGAAATGACTGCAGTTGCTACCGGAATATTGCCTGCGGTAATACCGTCGAGTGCCCGAGCGATGAACAAGAATATTGCACTTGGCGCAAGCGCCATCATGAGAAACGATACAACGGTTCCACTTATCGATACTAATAAGAGTGGTTTTCTGCCAAACTTGTCTGACATTCGACCAATAAGTGGTGTGGAAAAGAACTGGAACAGTGAAAAGGTTGCAAACAACATGCCGTTTTGAAAATCGGTTAATCCAAAGCGAACAGAATACGAATAGAGGATCGGGATAATGATCCCATACCCCAGCGCATTCACCAGGGCAATAAGCGCTATTATGAGTAGGCTACGGTTGTTTTTAAAGATATGCATGAAACGTACATTGTATCAAAAACACTGCGCCTTTATTCTTTAATGATGAAGTTGAATATCTCTGTACCTCTGTCACCCATGAATATAGAGTAACTTGATTTACTCTCAATAAATTAGTATACTATAGGTTGTTAA
>Ga0210057_1004935_pt1 | contig 17380 bp, 21 predicted proteins | sample CryGeyCG2114_010_2_FD_183968 | JGI IMG/M metagenome (GOLD analysis project Ga0210057, IMG submission 183968) | Groundwater microbial communities from aquifer - Crystal Geyser CG10_big_fil_rev_8/21/14_0.10 (SPAdes) (version 2) | ecosystem: Environmental > Aquatic > Deep subsurface > Groundwater ...
TGAAAAAAGACATGGAGCGGCTGGAAAAGAAATTGGACGGCTTAGTCACACTGGAAAAAATACCAGCGGCCCTGTTCGTGGCCGGCTTGAAAGAAGCCAAAACGGCCGTGCGGGAAGCGCAGACGATGAAAATACCAGTGATTGCCTTGTGCGATACCGATGCGGCGGTGCGGGAAATTGACTGGCCTATCGTTGTCAGCGACGATTCTTTGGGGGTGTTGAAACTGATTTTAGAAACAGTTAAACAAGCCCTGGATTAAGAATTGCCAGAAGGCCGCCAGCGGGCTTTTGGGCATTATTTGATTAAATTAAAAGTTTTATGGAAATTAACGCGCAATTGGTTAAAGAATTAAGAGACCAAACCGGCTGTTCAATCGGCAAATGCAAAGAGGCGCTGGTGGAGGCGGGCGGCGATATGGACAAAGCGGCTCTAGTTTTGAAAAAGCAAGGCGCTAAAATCGCCGCCAAAAAAGCCGACCGGCAAACCGGCCAAGGTTTGATCGAGGCCTATATCCACGGCGATGGCCGCGTGGGCGTGCTGCTGCAGCTTTTGTGCGAAAGCGATTTTGTGGCTAAAAACGATGCTTTTCGGGAATTGGCGCATGATATTGCTATGCATATTGCCGCCATGGATCCGCAGTACATTTCGTCCCAAGACGTGCCCGCTAAAGTTATTGATAAGGAAAAAGAAATTTTTATGGAGCAGATTAAAAAAGAAGGCAAGCCCAAAACGGTGGCCGAAAAGATTGTGGCGGGCAAGCTGAATAAATTCTTGACGGAAATCTGTTTGCTCCAACAACCATTTATCAAAGACGAAACCCAAACGGTCGGTAAATTAATCGAACAAAAAATCGGCCAGATTGGCGAAAATATTAAAGTCGGCCAGTTTACGCGTTTTTCCATTTAGAACCTGGCACCACTCAAAATAATTATTTAACCACATGGGGCCAGACCAAGGTACGGCATCGGTCCGACCTATGTGGCATACGCGCCCAAAAGCTAAAATCAATTATGTATTATTTCATTCCGCATTCAGTTATTTTTTTGGCTGGCGTGGGCCTGCTGTATATTTTAAGCAAAAAAGTGGAGGTGATTTTGCAGTTGCCGGCCAAACCGGAAAATATTATCCCGCAAGAGCGGTTGTGGAAAAAGGCCTATTTACAGCTAAAAGATTGGTTTTTGGCACTCAAACACCGCAGTTTCGGGCCGGCGGTGCTGGGTTGGTTGGAAAAAAGATTGCGGCAGTTGCGCATTGTTTTTTTGAAAAGCGATAATTTCCTGCAGTGGATTATGGAAAAAGCCAAAGAGAAGAGCCAGACCTGGAGTGTGCGTTCACGCGCCTGGAAAGAGCAAAAACGGACCGAAAAACTGGAAAAATTAAAAGTGATGGAAAAATTAAACAAGGTGGAATTTTTGGAAATGATCCAGGAAAACGGCCATGATCAGCAAGCGAAGGAGCGGCCTGTACTGGCCACCACAACCAGACGAGCGGCTGGCAAGCGCCAAGAAATCCTGCAACAGGAAAAAGAACATATCAACCGGATTGCCAAAAATCCCAAAGACAGCAAGGCCTATCTGGCTTTGGGAAAACTTTATCTGCAGCAAAAAAATATTACCGACGCCCAAGCATCGTTTACCCAGGTTCTGAAAATTGAGCCGGATAACCAAGAAGCCAAAACATTACTTGGTCAGCTGGAAGAAAAACGGCCGAAAATTAGTTAAGGGCAAATAGTCCAAAAATAACATAGGACGGGTCGATGCGGCGCATTGACCCGTCCTATGTAGCCATTAGCCAGCGTAGCGCGGTTGGCAGAACAACGATTTTGCCTGCCCTCCGCCGGCTGGCGGACTAAGCCTGAGTAGCTCAATTGGCAGAGCAACGGTTTTGTAAACCGTAGGTCGTCGGTTCGAATCCGACCTCAGGCTCAGGCGTAGGCAGGCGGGTAAACAGTAGGTTGGAGGCTGCGTCCCATAGGAGCGAAGCGACTTTACGGGGTTTGATTTCCTTCTCCGGCTTACCGGTTTAAAGGAAGACAGGCGGTAGCGAATAGCTGGCGCTGCACTGTTCCTAAAAATCTAATAACCTAATAGCTAAAAGCCGGTAGTGTATGGACAATAGCTATCAGCTCTTAGCTATAAGCTAAATCGGGTAGGTGGCAGAGTGGACAATTGCACCAGACTGTAAATCTGGCGGCTTCGGCCTACGGGGGTTCGAATCCCTCCCTGCCCACGTAAATAAGGAAAAGCGAATAGCGAAAAAGGAAAAATAACAGCGAAAAAGTTTTTGTGTCGCCCAGGTAGTTCAGTGGTAGAACGCTTCCATGGTAAGGAAGAGGCCGGGAGTTCAATCCTCCCCCTGGGCTCATAAATTTTTGCGCAGCAAAAATTTTGGAGTATTCGTATCGTACGAATACATGCGCGAATTGGCATTATTATATGAAAAACGCCGGCACCAAATTTGTTTTACTGATTTTAGCCGCCATGCTTTTGTTGGCGTTAGCTTATTTCGTGCTGAATTTTGCCGGGCAACAAACTGGCAATCAGCCAAATAAACAAGCAGGCACAAACGAGCAAATCCTGGACGAAACAAGCGCTCTAATCCACATTGATTATGTCGTCCAAAACATCGGCAGCTTGTCGCCGGTAAGCCCTGTTTTGGGCGGTTCGTGGTATGCGTTGCGTTTCTGGTTTGCTGACGAAAACAATTTTTACGCAGAATATGAAGACGGGCACATTTTGCGCCAAATTTTGCTCAATTACGATGGAGAAAATTACCGGGTGGTCGGCTATTTTGAACCCGGTGAAGATATGTATGAGCTAAAATCGGGCCAAGATACCATTTTTGGGCGGGATTTGGTCCGCTACGAAAAAAACCAAGAAACCCAGGCCTGGGAAAGGCAAAATTGACAGTGAAACACAGGACTGGTCAACGCGACGCATCGACCCGTCCTATGTGAAAGCGGCGCAAAAATTAAGCCCGTCATTAAAAATTACAAAATATTCTGGTTTTATTTAAAAATTAAAAATTACAAAATTAAAAAATTTTTAATATTATGTCACAAGATAACCTAATTAAGTTTCAGTGCACCGTGTGTAAACGCTTAAATTACTGGAGTCGTAAAAACAAAAAAAAACTGTCCGAACACAAACTAAAACCAAAAAAGCATTGTAAGTGGTGTAAAAAACACACCGAGCATAAAGAAGTTAAAAAGTAAAAAAAGAAGCCACCGAGTTCAGTGGCTTTGCGAGCGATTGCTCCGTGATTTCAGCTTGGCGGACCGATGAAATTTGTGGAGGCACGATGGCCGTGGTAAAGGGCTATCCGCCTCCATGGATAGTTACTAATAGACGCCACCGCCGCTGTCCGTCCTCCCCAGCTGTTTGGCCGGCGGGAAAGCTTTCCGATCTTCGTGGCCTGGGCGGATGATATTCTGAAATCACCAAGGTACTATTTATATAATTATAACATATTGACATAATTTGTCAAGGTTTTTAGTGAAATAAGGAAAAAACATGGAGATAGAAATTATCAAGAAACCTATTAGCCGGGACGAGCTACAAAAAATTGCCAAAGAACAATTTGGCGATTTAGTGAAAGTGGTAGTGGATGTCCGTCAACAAATAATGGCGGTGGGCGGGGAATTGCACGCCGATGGAGAAACCGCGCTGATGGAAAAAGAAAATTCTCAAAGGGAAGACACCTGGGGGATTAACCTATATTCGGAAAAAACTGGCGCTGGTTGGTTGGAATTTGACTCCATGATTAATCTTAAACCCGCCCAGGGTAATCGTTCGCGCGGCGTGGAAAGTCCGCAAATCCAGAGCAAAATAAAAAAGATTGTAGATAAACTTATTTCCTGATGCCTAAAATTTTACATCAAAAATTGGCGGCTGGCGGCTGGGCACATCTGTCTTTGACCGAGCAACTGGCTAATATCGGCAGCGAGGTTGGCCGGACTGAACGATGGCGGACAAAAGACGAAAAAACTTTTTGGGGAGCAGCCGAACGCGCTCTGGAACTTTTTGATTTAACGCTTAGCGACCCGCGATGGCGGAAGAGATTGCGGGAAATTAACCGGGCCCGTGAGGTTTTTGCCGATGCCCTTTGGGGTGGGCGAATTTACCACACCTCTTTACTGGATTTAGATAAATATTTTTTACAATTTGCTTTGCTGGCCAGACGTTAAAGCTAAAACCGTTATCCCTGTCTGTCACCAGGCAGGCTGAACTTATTTCAGAACCCAGAAGTTAAATTTAAACAATCAGCCATAAGCTATCAGCTATTGGCTAACAACGCGGGCTTAGTACAGTGGTAGTATGTCGGTCTCCAAAACCGAAGACGGGGGTTCGATTCCCTCAGCCCGTGCCAATAGACACTTTTTCCAAGTGTCCCGCAGGTCTGTGGAAGTAACCAAAAAATCGCCCAAGAGGCGGTTTTTTGGTATAATCAAATTAATGAGTATTGAAAAATTTTCACCTAAAACGGAAAATAAACAGGAGCTGACCCCGGAACAAATAAGGGCTATTGAGCAAATGCCTGTTTTCCCTAATGAAAAAGTAGAATTAATTTTAGTCAAAACCGGCTTAAAGTCGGTCGCGGAAATAGAACTTTTTAGTGATACTTGGGAGGGCCAAAAAGGTGAGAAACCAAAAAAAATAAGTCAGGATAAAATCAGAGAAATCGCAGAGGATGTAAAGCAAGCCGGATTGGTTGCCGAAGTAGGAGAACCCGAAGAGGATATGGTGAAAAGAATTAAAGAAAACATTCCTGAAGAAGAAATAAAGCCCGAGGACGAAATTGAACAAAAAAGAGAAAAAATAAGGATTTCTGTAGCCGCTGACGAAAACAAGTTGAAAAAATATTTAGAAGCCATAAAAACCGGCAGTGACACCGACCTGGGAAAGCTTTATGGATTTCCAGAGTCAGCTATTAAGGCCTATCAAAAAGAGCGGGAAGGCAAGGGTTCTTTTCTTCTTTCGCGTTCCGAATTGCCAGATGATAAGAAAGCGCAAGAAGAATCCCTTTTTCTTACCTTCATGATAGCCAAAGACAATCCGGAAGAAGCGATGGAAACCGCTAGAAAATGGGCCCAAAAAGTAGAGGAAGTCAACCCCAGTATTTACAGAGAATATATTAAATGGATGAGGGAAGTGGAAAACTTTTAGAGAAAGAAAAATGGTTCGGGAAACCCCTTAAAACCTTGCTTTACAAGGTTGGAGTTCTGAATGTTGTGCCAACATCAAACTTTCCGAAAATTTGGAACAGCGGAAAGCAGAAATGATTTTTTGTATTTCCCCCTTTTTATACTTTCGGCCGCCCCCTACCTGGCCCAATACTGGCGATAGTAAGGAATTCTCCCCGCGCTGCGCAAAAATGTCTATTGATATTTTCATCAGGTGAGCTATTATAATAATAGTTGGGTTAATAGTGAGTTTTATTATTAATTAATTAAAAAAGTATGAAAATTAAGAAAGCCAAATCCGAAAAAAGTCAGACAAAAGAGGTTATTAGGTTGAAAGTTGGCAAGCACACTTGTTCTACTTGCTCCGGAGGACACAAATAGTAGATACCCCTAAGTGTCTTAGTACTAACATTGTTTCAACTTTGCACAAATTTTTGTATTATTGTGTTTGTGTAAGTATGTTTGGTTTGTCTATGAATAAGTTTGTAGTTGAATTAAACTATTTTTTGTAATAATTTTTTTAAATTTGGGAATTTGGTTGTTTGCCTTTTGTTTATGTTTATAAACCAGATTACTGACCATACAAAGTTTTGTGATTATAGAATGCTCAAAAAACAAATACGAAGTTTTTTTTGAAATGATTCAATTTGAAATTACTGGTAAATGCAATATGAAATGCGATCATTGCCGAGCGTGGAAAGAACCGAAGGGTCATATGGAAATGGAAGTTATAGAGAAAATTTTGGATTTTGCTGTACCCGAATCAAGACATGAGATTAGATTCACAATTTCAGGAGGTGAACCGTTACTCCATCCTCATTTTTTTGATATTCTGAAATTAATTAAGAAAAAAATTAATCAATATGGCAAAAGACTTGATCATGTGGTTATTACAACCAATGGATCTCTGCTAACATCAGAGATGATAAAAAAAATAGAAAATCTTGATTTGGGAGAAATATTTTTGCAAGTCAGTATCGATAGTTTTGAGGCTAAAGTTCATGATAAATTCCGCCATTTTCCAGGAGCCTTTCATAAAGCCAAGAAGGCATTGGAAATGGTTACAAAATCGAAATTAACCCCGTTATTACGAACAACAATTGTTTCGAAAGATGCAATTAACGATTTTCGCATACTAGAAGAAATGATAAAAATGGCTCAAGAAACTGGAGTTGGAAAAATTAGTTTTGGGCCAGTGATTCCTACTGGTAAAGCACAAATGAATCAAGACATGATGCTGAAACCACTTGAAAAAAAAGCTTTTATAGAAAAACTTTTAATTCTTAAACGAAAATATCCAAACATTGGCATATCTACAGAAGATCCGGTTAAATTTTCTGTTTGTCCAAAGGAGTGGGATTTCGGAGAATTTGATTATTCAAAATCTGATTTTATTGGTGGTTGTTCGGCAGGCGTTACCAATATGAATGTTTTTTCAAATGGAATTATTACTCCATGTTCTATGTTACAAGAACCAATTGTAAATGTTATTGGAAAATCATCAAGTCAAATCCGTAAAGAATATATTGCTTCTGATGTTATAAAAAATCTCGTAGAGAGAAATGTTGACGGTAAGTGTAAAACATGCAAGATTAAAAGACTGTGTGGAGGATGTAGGGCTACTGCTGAAGGAATATCCGGAAATTATTTAGCCGAAGATCCAACATGTTGGATGGTGAAAAAATAATAAGCGAGGAATGTTGATATTTGATAGTATATATCTGATTGTGATAAAAAAATAAAACTGAATGGAGCAATGATATAGATTAACCAACTATTGAGCTTCCGTGATAAGCTGGCGATTTCAGCTTAAAGAGTGCCTAAAAATCATTTAGGAAACCAAGTGGAACCACCCAATTCGGGTCTTGGTGTAAGTGATTTTTAGGTGTTTTTTATTAATAAACAACTATTTTAAAAATATATGACTATAAAAAATAGTATTGAAATAACTCGTCATTCAATAGCTCATATTTTAGCTATCGCTGTTCTTGAAATGTTTCCAGAAGCTAAATTTGCCATTGGTCAATCAATTGAAAATGGATTCTATTATGATTTTGATATTCCTCGAACTCTCATTCCGGAAGATTTGGAAATCTTAGAAGAAAAAATGAAAGCTATTATCAAAGCCAATCATCCTTTTGAAAAAGCAGAAGTTTCAATAGCCAAAGCTTTGAAAGATTTTGAGAAAATAGGGCAAAATTACAAGATTGAATTAATTAACGAACTATCTGAAAAAGGTGAAACAAAAGTTTCTGTTTACAAGTCCAGTCACTTTGTCGATCTTTGCTCCGGTTCGTATTTAGATTCCACCGGAGAAATTCCAGTCGATGCCTTCAAGCTCACCAAAATTTCCGGCGCCTACTGGCGAGGTGATGAAAAAAACAAAATGCTCCAAAGAATTTATGGTGTAGCATTTGCCAATAAAAATGATTTGAAAAAACATCTCAAAATGTTGGAAGAAGCCGAAAAAAGAGATCATCGAAAACTTGGAAAAGAGTTGGATCTATTTCATATTGATCAAAAAGTTGGATTAGGGCTTCCGCTCTTCCATCCAAAAGGAGCGCTACTTTGGAGAATAGTTGAAGATTTTTGGTATAGTGAACATTTGAAAAATGGTTACGATCTTGTCAGGTCTCCGCATATTGGAAATAGAATTTTATGGGAAACTTCGGGGCATTGGGGATTTTACAATAATAGCATGTATCCGCCGATAGAAATCGGCCAAACACTTGAAGAAAAACAAAAAAACGAAAGTGTTAAAGAATCAGAAGAGTATTTATTGAAGCCAATGAACTGCCCTTTTCATGTTCAGATTTATAAAAGTAATTTAAGATCATATCGCGATTTTCCATTTAGATGGGCTGAGTGTGGCACTGTCTATCGTTATGAAAAAAAAGGTGAACTTTCCGGGCTTATTCGCGTTCGTGGTTTTACTCAAGATGATGCCCACATTTTCTGCCGCGCCGAACAAGTTGAAGAGGAATTAAAAAAAGTAATCGATTTTATATTATCCATATTCAAATCTTTTGGATTTGATATTAGCTTGATTAATGTCTACCTTTCTCTTCGTGATCCAAACAATAAAGACAAGTATGCGGGAAATGACGAAGGTTGGGAATTTACTGAAAATATGCTGCGAAAAGTAGCCACTGAAAAAAATCTAAATTTTACAGAAGAAAAAGGCGAAGCCGCTTTTTACGGACCAAAATTAGATTTTAAATTAAAAGACGCGCTCGGGAGAGAATGGCAATGCTCAACACTTCAGTTTGATTTTAATCTTCCAGAAAGATTTGATATGAATTTCACGAACAATAAAGGTGAGAATGAAAAACCATATGTTTTGCATAGGGCGCTTTTTGGTTCTTTTGAAAGATTTTTAGCTCTTCTTATCGAACACTACGCCGGTGCTTTCCCTCTTTGGCTTTCGCCGGTGCAAGTGATAGTTATTCCTATTTCTAAAGAAAAATTTGGAACTTATGCCGAGGAAGTGCGAGAGAAATTAGTATCCATTGGAGTACGCGCTAAGATTGATGCTACAGCAGAAAGTTTAGGAAAAAGAATTCGTGAAGCAGAGAAACAAAAAATTCCCTATATACTGGTCGTCGGTGAAAAAGAAATGGAATCCGCCTCCGTTGCTGTGCGAGAATATAAAAATAAAAATCAAGACCTTATGAAGGTGAGCGATTTTGTAGAAAAGATAAAAAAGGAAATTGAGAAAAAGAAAATCAAAAAACAGTAATGTATATTTTTTGGATGTTAAATTTTTTGTTGCGTTATGTAGCAAGTTTCTTGTAGCCCCGCTTTTCCGCCGTTCCGAATTCTCGTAACTCTAAAACAGAAAATTTTCTTTTCCTTAAAAAATCCCCGGCACCAATTCCGAACAAAGCCAGTGACAAAACAAAATCATTTCCACGGCATCGCCTTCGGCTTAGTTGGAATTTAGCAAAAAGTTTTTGTGAGAGAATTAGTGCGGGGTAAATTTGGCGCGCGATATCAAAAAATATAGAGAAAATTTTTCTGTTTTGGGACGCAAACTTCTTCAAAGTTTGTGGGCAGAAGCGGGGCAGAGCAGAAACCGAAAACTTTCTTCAAAAGTTTTCTTGAAAAAAGGTTCGAGCTTTGTGGTAAATTTGTGCCGCGAAAAATGTGGCCAGTCGCATCTTATGGCGCCGCTGCAAAAAGATCTCAAAAAATCGCCTCCGGGGCGATTTTTTAGTATAATAATGTCATGAAAATAAGAAAACCAAAAAGAGAAGAATATGACGCGGTTGCTGTGGTTGTAAATTCCGAATTAGACTTATATAGAACCGTTTTGTCGCAGAAAAAATTAAAAGAAATTTGCGTTGGCGGGTTTACGAAAAAAGACCTAATAGAAGGGGAGGCAATAAGAAACTATTTGATTGTTACAGAAGACAAAAAAATAGTTGGGTTTATCTCGTGGTATAAAAAACCAAATAAGGCGGTTTGGATTAGTATGTTGCAGGTTGACGCAAAGCACAGAAATCAAGGAATTGGCAGTCTGCTTCTTAAAAGAGTCGAAAAAATAGCAAGAAAAAACGGGGCCAGGGTTATAGCTCTGGAAGTGCAAAGAAGGGCCTATTGGGCCGTTGATTTTTATAAATTTAACCGTTATTTCATTCTTTCGGAAAAAGACTTAAATAAAGAGCCGTTCAAAAACACTCTTTCTAAGCCGCCAGTCAAAAATACATTTATTTTTGGCAAAAAGATTGATTAGCGGAAATAATAATTTCCCCAGGACCGACTCGCGGAAGCGCATATTGGGATCAAGTTTCCGCTGTTCGGCCCTGGGGAGGGGCAGCTGGATGGATAGATACGACTGACTGTTTGTTTTGCCTTGCCTTTGAATTCGGTCTAAAATAAAGTCATGCCAGACAATACAGCCAAGCTGAAAAAAATAAAAAACGCGGTGATCGCTTGCCAAAAATGCGGCTTGTGCAAAACCCGTACCAATCCGGTCATTGGTGAGGGCAATCACCAGGCCAAGATCTTATTTGTCGGGGAAGCACCCGGCGCCGAAGAGGACAGGCAAGCCAAGCCATTTTGCGGCCGGTCCGGCCAATTTTTAACCGAACTGGTTGAGTCTATTGGGTTAAAAAGAGCGGATGTTTATATCTGTAATTTGCTTAAATGCCGGCCGCCGGGCAACCGCGATCCACAACCAGACGAGATTACTATTTGCACGCAATATTTAAAAAAACAAATTGAAATTATTAAGCCCCAGATTGTTTGCTCGCTGGGGCGCTATTCTATGCAATTTTTAATGGAAAAATTGGGGTTAGGCAGTCAATTAAAATCAATCAGCCAAATCCACGGCCAAATTTTTACAACCAAAGAGTGGATTGCCAACATTAAATTTATTCCCTTTTTCCACCCGGCGGTGGCAGTTTATAACAGCGATATGAAAGAAGCGCTTCTGAATGACTTTCGGCTGCTTAAAAAGATTTAATAATTTCTGAATTTATAATTTTCAATTTTCAAACAATTTCTAATGTTTTAATTTAACAAACATCTAAAATGTTGAATTATTGGAGAATCGGAGATTGTTTAGGAATTAGAAATTAAAAATTGACGAATTTCATATGATGATTGGCTTATTTGATTCCGGTTTTGGCGGATTGACGATTTTAAAAGGCATTTTAAGAAAGTTGCCCCAGTATGATTTTGTGTATTTGGGTGACAACGCCCGTGTGCCTTACGGAACCCGCAGCCAAGAAGTTATTTTAGATTTTTCCCGGCAAGCGGTTGATTTTTTGTTTAACCATGGCTGCGATTTGGTTTTATTTGCCTGCAACACCGCTTCGGCGCAAGCTCTACGCCAAATCCAGCAAAAATATCTGCCGCTAAAATATGCCAATAAAAATGTTTTGGGCGTTATTCGGCCCACCGCGGAAGTCGCCGTGACCACAACGCGAAATGGCCGAATTGGCGTGCTGGCGACTGAAAGCACGGTAACTTCTAATTCTTTTGTTGTTGAACTGAAACAGCAAAATAAAAACATAAAAGTTTTCCAAAATGCTGCTCCCTTGCTGGTGCCGATTGTGGAAGCGGGAGAAACTAATTGGCGGGGGACTGATTTGCTTTTGCGGCGATATTTAAAACCATTAATGGAGAAAAAAATTGATACGCTGGTTTTAGGTTGTACGCATTATCCACTGCTCAAAAAAAAGATTCGAAAAATTGTTGGCCCACAAGTAAAAGTTATTTCCCAAGATGAAATTGTGGGCAGCAAACTTAAAAAATATTTAGAGCGTCATCCCGAATACGAAAAAAAATTGGGACGGTATAAAAAAAGAGTTTTTTACACGACTGATTACTCGCCGCGCTTCGCGCGGCTAGCCCAAAGATTTTTTAGCCAAAAAATTAGAGTTAAAAAAATAGTCCGGTTATAAAAAAGCCCGCGCGTTGGCGGGCGGCGTCTGTGCTGTTTAGTTGTTCATTAAACAAAGGACAAAGAGTGATTAATCGCTCCCGATATTTTTGCTGGATCGGGCGTTCGGCCCGGACCATGGTAAAGAGCAACTTGGGTCCCGAGTCCAAGTAAATCGGCCGCCCAGCTTTGTTTAATTTCAAAACGCAAGTACCAATCAATAAAGCTTAAAACAAAGAGTATTTCGTTGTTGGGCAATTTCTTTTGGGGGGTTTTTTTACGCAGCACCCTTTTTAGAGCTGGAACAAGCGAGGCAAATTCTTGCCAACACAAAATTGGGTATTGGTTGGGGCAATTTCTTAAAAAACGGGGCAGCGGATTGGGACTTAAGCTATTGCGGCCGGCTTTTAATGCTTCGGCGGCCGCTTTATCCAGGTGTTTATCGGTAAAAATAAAAAACGGGGGAATGTTAGCAGAGAACTTTTGGGCCATAACCTCTCCTTGGTGAATTGGCTGAAAAAACGTTATTGGCTGTTGTTGTCTTTTATAGGCGATTTTTGTTTTGCTGTCAAGTCGGGCTGGAAAAATAATAATCTTTTTGCTAAAATATAGAACGCATGATTGATTGGCGGTCCAAATTGAAAAAGCCGGCTTTTCTAATACCAGCGGCGGCGCTGGGCGTTTTTATTTTACTGTTTTTTTTGGGCATGGGCTATTTTTCTTGGCAATTTAACCAACCGTTGGCTGGTCGGACAGAAGCAGCCAAATTTAGCTTGCAGCCGGGTTGGGGCGTGGAAAAAATAACGGCTGAACTGGCAACAGCCAAATTAATTAAAAGCGCTTTGGCTTTTAAGTTATATATCTGGCAAAGGGGTTGGGGGCAAAACCTGCAGGCGGGCGAATATGAACTGGCTCCTAATTTAAGCTTGGCGCAAATCGCACGCCAGATTAAAGATGGGGCGGTGGTAGACAATTCCATCGCCGTGACTATTTCACCCGGCCAGCGGCTGGCAAGAGTAGAAACAATTTTTCGGCGGGCCGGTTTTGACCATCAAAGCAACCTGACTGATTTTGTCGTAGCTGATTTTGCCGCCCAGTTTCCTTTTTTGCGGGTCGTGCCGCCGCAAAATAATCTGGAGGGTTTTTTATATCCGGAAACCTTGAAATTTTTCAAAGACGCTACCGGGCGGGAAATTATGGAAAAAATCCTGTCTGTTTTTGCGCAAAATATCGACCAAAATTTGCTGGCGGCGATAGCCGCCAAAAATATGGATTTTTACCAGGTGCTGACGTTAGCGAGTATTGTCGAGGAGGAAATCCCGGCCAGCCGGGCTGACGACCGTAAAATTGTGGCGGGTATTTTTTGGAAACGGTTGAAGAACAACTATCCGCTGGAATCGTGTGTGACGATTGAGTATGTCTTGGGCGTGCACAAGGCCCGTTATAGCTTTGCCGATACCCGCGTGGCGTCGCCTTATAACACTTATATTAACGCTGGCTTGCCGCCCACACCGATTAATAGTCCGCGGCGGGACGCGGTTGAGGCGGTGGTCTTTTTTCAGCCAAGCGATTATAATTTCTTTTTATCCGATCCGCAAACTGGCCAAACTATTTTTGCCGGAACCTTAAAGGAGCATAACCAGAATAAAAATAAATATTTAAATTGAGCTTATTTTCCCTTGACAAAGGCAACTATTTTGTTAAGATGAGTAGGTCAATTAAATACTTTGTTTCCGCAGACAATAGGCAGGCGCGGCTGTAAGCCCTATCCAGGAACACCAGTTAGTATTTTTGCTTGTTTATTGTGGTCGTCTGCGGAAGCAGGCGGTTTTTTATTGATTTCCCCAAGAGTTCGTAGAGCGATTGGCTGGAAATCAATAACCCCGCCCAAATTTTAGATAGGGCTTTACTTTTTTAAGGCAAAAGGCGAAGCCAAGTCAGCGACTTGGCGCAGCCGACCAGCTTTCCAAAATAAAAATTGGTTGGCTAATCTTAAAAAATTTGTGGCGGGGTCAGTCAATAATTTCCCCAAGAGTTCGTAGAGCGATTGGCTGGAAATCAATAACCCCGCCCAAATTTTAGATAGGGCTTTACTTTTTTAAGGCAAAAGGCGAAGCCAAGTCAGCGACTTGGCGCAGCCGACCAACTTTCCAAAATAAAAATTGGTTGGCTGATCTTAAAAAATTTGTGGCGGGGTCAGTCAATAATTTTCCCCGCAAGCTACGCCAGAGGCGGGCAAGCCCGAAGGGCGCAGGCGGGTGAAATCATATACACAACAATATGTTAACCAAAGACCAAAAAAAAGAAATCGTTAAAGAAATTGAACAAAAAGCGCAAAAAAGCAAAGCGTTGGTTTTTGCTGACTACACTGGCTTAAACGTTAAAGAAATCAGTGCGTTGCGGCAAGAAATGCGCCAAAGCGGTATTGAATTTAAGGTTGCCCGCAAAACCTTAATTGATTTAGGGCTGCGGCAAGCCAAGATAGGGGGGGTGGCGGCCAAAGATTTAACTGGCCAGTTGGGCGTTGCCTTTAGCGCGACTGACGAAGTGGCGCCAGCCAAAATTTTGGACAAATTTGCCCGGCAGACCGAAAAAATAAAAATTTTGGGCGGGGTTTTAGAAAAAAAATTCATTGATGCGGCTCAAGCCATGGCGTTAGCCAAATTGCCCGATAAACAAGAACTGATCGCCAAAGTCGTTGGCTCGATTAGGTCGCCTTTGGCAGGGCTGGGTAATGTTTTGCGCGGCAATCTGCGTGGTTTGGTTTGCGCTCTGGGCGCGATTGCGGAAAAAAAGTCTTAAAATAATTAAAATAAATAAAAATATGAGTGGAGAAAAAGACAAAAAAGTGGCGGAAGCTAAAGAAGATTCTGCTAAAGAAAAAGAAGTTAAAGTGCCGGCTAAATTTAAGGATTTGGTTAAACAAATTGGAGAGATGTCGGTGCTGGATCTGGCCGAATTGGTCAAAATCTTGGAGGATAAGTTTGGTGTATCCGCTGCCGCGCCAGTGGCGATGGTGGCTGGCGGAGCGGCCGCCGCGGGCGCGGAAGCGGGAGCTGTGGCCGAAGAAAAAACCAGCTTTAATATTGAACTAAAAGCGGCCGGCGACCAAAAAATCAACGTGATTAAGGTGGTGCGGGAAGCGTTGGGCTTGGGCCTAAAAGAGGCCAAAGACCTGGTTGACGCGGCTCCTAAAATACTCAAAGAAGGCGCCAAAAAGGAAGAAGCCGAAGAGTTGAAGAAAAAATTGACAGAAGCTGGCGCGACGGTTGAGTTAAAATAGAATACTTAGACCAGTTAGACTGTTAGGCATTTTAGGTCGATTGGATAGTCAACCAAAAAAACTAACAAAAAAGAGCCGAGGTGTAGCGGTTCTTTTTTGTTTAACTCGTCTAATTAGTTTAATCGTCTATCGTAGTATCTGCCACAGGTCTATGGGGGGAGTAATGTATCTTTTGCCGGCATCGGTTGGAGTCACGTTTTTTTTCTGGCGGTGGGCTAAAATTAGGGCAGCCAACGATACCGGCTTCTTTTGTTGGCGGTTAAGATCATTGATGCGCGCGCTGATATTTTCTGGTTTATTTTCGTTTAAAATTTGAGCCAAACCTCGGGGATTAATAATTTTACCCAGGGCTGGGGTGGCTAAAAAAAGGCGATCGCCGAAAGAAAGTTTAAAATCAAGAGTTGAGGCAAAAAAATTTTCCGGGTCAATTTTATGAGGCGCCGGCGCCATTTTGTCAACGAGGTCTTGCGGTTTATTTTGGCGTACCAAGTGGGCCAAATTTGGTCCGCTTTGGGCCAGAAAAAGACGGCTTTTTTTACGGATTAAAAAAGTGTAAGATAGGTTTTTAAACATTTCCATTTGGCCGGTTTGAGTAAAAAAACCGGCAATCAGGCGGTTTGTTTCATCCAGAGCGTCCCGAAAAGCGACAGCGGTTTCTTTTTGGAAATCCTTGTAAAAAGTTCTTTTCAGGACGGAATTAATTAAATTAGGCAAAGAGGAAAAATTTTCTTTCGAGCTGGAATATTGGAATAAAAGATAAAAATCGCCCAAGATTTTCTCGGTTAAGATTTTTGGCTGGTAGTTTAAAATGTCAACCGTTGTATTTGGGGACGTTGCTTGAGCTGGTCTGACTAAAATTTCTTCTTGGAAAATCATACGCAAAAGTAAGCCATTTATTGTTTTATTATAGCAAAAAATGCTCCAGGCGCCATCCTGGGTTTACATTTGGGCGGGGGAGTGGTAATTTTATATTAGTCAGGAAATTAAATTAGCGGGGAAGAAATGGGAGGGAATTTATTTCCCTTTTTAAATTTATGATTCAGGTATTAGAAAATCTTTTTGACTCGCCGATCAAGGTCCGTATGCTGAAGCTTTTTTTACGCAATCCAGAAACCTGGCTGCGCGCCGAAGATGTTTCGGCTCGCACTCAAAGTAATTTGTCGGTGGTTAAAAAACAAATTTATGCTTTAAATTCCATTGGTTTGCTGCGAGAAAAAGAGATTAAAAAAAGTAAAAGCAAAAAGGCGAAAAAAGACGTATTGCGCCCCGGCACCTATTTTTGTACTAATCCGGAATTTTATTTTTACGAAGAATTGAAAACGCTGGTTTTAAAATCATCGCCCGCTTCCAAAGAAATGATTTTGGAAAAATTAAAAAAACTGGGCCGGTTGAAAATTGTGGCGCTGGGCGGGATTTTTTTAAACACCGAAAACAAGCGAGCCGATATTTTCATTGTGGGCGACCGCATTCGGCAGGCGCCGTTAAGAACATTTTTGGGGCACATTGAAGCGGAAGTGGGCAAAGAAGTTGATTTTGTGGTGATGGACACTAAAGAATTTAATTACCGGCTGTCCATGTTTGATAAATTTGTTAATGATTTTTTTGAGCGGCCGCACGAGATTTTGATTGACAAATTAGGCGTGGAAGCCCGTTTTTTCCATCGGATAAAATAAGAGCTGTTAGCTTCTTGGTTTTTAAACCCAACACCTAACGCCTGAAAGCTAATATGGGGGTGCATAGCTCAGTTGGTTAGAGCGCTGTCTTCACATGGCAGAGGTCTCAGGTTCAAATCCTGATGCACCCACCAAAACCGCCCGCGGGCGGTTTTGGTGTGGCTTTACAACCACGTTAGAAACTATTTTAGCAAAAATTCCTGAAAAAATCCATTCGCTCCGCCCCGCCGCCGTGTCGCTCACGCGGCACTGCCTCACAGAAAAATTGCCTTTCCTTTAAGAAAAAAGTCGGCGCGCGCAAAAACAAAAAAATGATAAGGCAATTTTTCTGCTCGGCTCTATTCTGACGAACAGGGCGGCGGGGTTTCGCTTACGGCTCGCGGGCAAAAATTTTCCCCCTCAAACTCCCCCAATTTTTGCCCGCTCGCCAAAGGACGGGTGGGCTGGACAAAAAGGCATAGGAATGCTAAGGTAGTATATTTCTTGAGATGGTCTCAAGGATGCGAAATTTCGCTCTTTGACAAAAGAATAACTGGAGGTAATCAGCCATGAATCAAAGCAATAAGAGCGTCCTCAACACCTTGGCTGGCGACCGGAGCGAGAAAGCCGATTTGCTTCATGGAGTTTTCCATGAGCTCGGCGTTAATTTCGCATCCGGAGTCCCGTGCGGTGTTCTGCGGCACATCATTAGGAATTTCGAAAATGATGCCGCGATGCTCCACGTGATCGCCAACCGAGAATCAGAAGCAGTCGGCTTGGCCGCCGGCGCGTACTTCGGCGGGAAAATTCCGGTGGTCTATATGCAGAATTCCGGTCTTTTCTCCGCTTCAAACGACATCGCGTCTCTCCTTGT
>Ga0210057_1004936_pt1 | contig 17376 bp, 22 predicted proteins | sample CryGeyCG2114_010_2_FD_183968 | JGI IMG/M metagenome (GOLD analysis project Ga0210057, IMG submission 183968) | Groundwater microbial communities from aquifer - Crystal Geyser CG10_big_fil_rev_8/21/14_0.10 (SPAdes) (version 2) | ecosystem: Environmental > Aquatic > Deep subsurface > Groundwater ...
TTCGTATATCTTGATTCGCTTGAGTTAAAACACAAAGATATCCCTAAGACTTGGAGTAAAAAACTATACTAAAACAAGAGTACGTTATTCGTCTTCTAGTTAGCTTATCGATATTCAGATTAGGTGTTTTCGGCGGAATTCTAAAGCAATAGATTTTGGAAAAGGGAGCCTCCCGCTCGCATTCCTCTTCTCTTTGCGAGCGGATTTGCGCGCGAACGGGAGGGTGGGTCAAGCGCATTTGCATTTGAGCCTCGGACATTTCTGCTAGGGCGTTCATGACTAAAGGATGAGCGCCGCCGTTATCTTGCAATACAGAAATCCGAAGCGGAAGCGACACCACGAAAGCTATTTTGAAAACGAGGAAGGGGGTTGTGCGAGGGCGGACTCCGTAGGCACATAAAACGAAGGCAAAGACACACGCAAACTACTAACTGAAATAAAACACTGAATTCGCTAGCAAACCACTGCGAGGAGGAGACCGAAGCTGGGGGAAGGATTCCTTCCTTCCCCCAAACAGCATGGCGCCCGAGCACCCGCTCCGCAGAGCGGGAGTACGAGGAGAAGCGCCAGACCTAGACATCTAGGCGCGAGTAGCCCTAGCGGAAATGTCCGAGGCGAATGCCGAGGATGGACCCCTTTAGATCGTGGACGAAAAATAGTAGAATGTAAGAGGCACAATATTGAATTTCTGTATTTTTTGTTCGCCCCAAATTCCCCCAAAACAAAAAGAGGAGCAAATGGAAAATTCCTCCCCAAACCCCTCCTTTTCCATTTGCGACATCCGAATTCAAAAACAAATGAGCCGAAGTTTTGGTAAATTCTTTCCTCAAAAAATAGTTTTGCCAAAACTTCGTCCGCATTGTTCCGCCACCTGCCTGAATACTTGGAAGGCAGAACCCCGAAAGAAAAACACCCTTTCCTTTTTCAAAAGAAATTCCACCCCCGCCAAATCAAGAAAGCAAGAGATATTTTTCTTTGGGGTTGCCGAGAGAAGCGAGGCAGTGGTGGGACGATACGAGCGTACGATTCAATTTAGAACCACCACGCACGCGGGGCGTGCGATTAGTCGGCATCGGGATTATCAGCAAAATACATTCGAACTTTGTTTAATACACACCGCAACAAATTGCATTCCGAAAAATTAAAGTTGGAAGTCTCGGCACAACGCGCTGAGGCTTTGACAGGAAGGCGGTACTCGGTTTTGTGCTTCATCATCATCCAGATAACACTGACTAACTGGTGGTGTAGGCAGACCAAGGGCCTGTACCTTGTTTTCTTCCAGCGTATACTCTTGCCCGACGGATGTTCTCTTGGAGCGTAACCGGCATCTGTTTTTGAAAATTATCCAAAAGGAAGTATTTTAAGGCTTGATAAACAAGCGCTTTTCAATAATTTTGATGAGATTCGTCATACAATTATCATTTAACAATAAAACTTGGGTAATTGTTTGATGACATATTGTAAAATTTCGTGATACAATAATTCACATGGAACAGAACGATCAAAATTTTAAAGAAGTTGAACATAAGCTTACCAAAAAAGAAAAGAAAGAGTTGAGAAGGAAAGAAAAGGAAGCAATGCGATCGCAGATGAAATCAAAAAGAACCTTGAAACGTGCTCTAAGGTGGCTTTCTATTTTGATTATATTAGGACTTGCTATCTTTGGCATGGTAAAGTTATTTTCTTTAACTCCAAATGGAAGTGGGGGAATAGTAACAATTGACGTAAATAGTAGTGATTGGGTAGAGGGAAATCAGAACGCTTCAACAACAATAGTTGAATATAGTGATTTTCAGTGTCCCGCGTGTGCGGTATATTATTCAGTGGTAAAACAACTTATAAACGATTTTGGTTCTGACGTCCGTCTCATATATAGAAACCTTCCGCTTCCACAGCATCAAAATGCCGATTTAGCTGCGCGAGTAGCTGGCGCGGCAGGTAAGCAAGGAAAGTTTTGGGAAATGCATGATGTGTTGTTTGAAAACCAAACAGCATGGGCAGAACAGGGGAATGCCGAGGAAATATTTATAGGATATGCGAATAGTTTGGGACTCAATATTGATCAATTTAAGCAAGATATTGATTCCAATGATATAGAAAACAAAATTCAGGATGATATAAAGAGTGGTATTTCTTTTGGAGTAGATAGCACCCCATCATTTTTTATAAATGGGGTTAAAATACAAAATCCAAGAAGTTATGATGAATTCAAATCAATCATTGAACAATCAATTCAACTCGCGCAGTAAGAAGTTTGCAATTTGGTTTGTTGTTATAAGCACGCTTGGCTTTTTTGATGCGTTATATCTTACCATAAGTCATTATTCTGGAAGCGGGCTTAATTGTTTTGTTTTGAAAGGGTGTGATGTGGTAGCAACAAGTCAGTATGCTCTTATGTTAGGAGTTCCGGTTGCTCTTCTTGGTGCGATATACTACTTTTTTGTTTTATTAACATCAATTTTTTCACTTGATATACAAAGTGAAAAAGTATTACTCTTTCTTTCTCGTATAACCGTAATAGGTTTCCTTTTTTCTCTTTGGTTTCTTTTTGCTCAGATATTTCTCATTCATGCGCTTTGTACCTATTGTCTTATCTCTTTTGTCACTTCCACGGCACTTTTCGTAATGGGAATGGTTTTTTTGAGAAAGAAGTAACTTCTATTTATTGATTTATCTTGCACAAATTCAGAAATAAGAAACATATGAAACTTTTCGAACCATCGAAAAGCCATGTGAATAAAATCTATCATATATCACATCTATACCGTACATTTCACACGATCGTGTGAAATGTACTGATAATGGACACATAAGAAAACTTTTTGTTTTCTCTTATTTATAAATATTGTTTATAAATATTGTTTATAAATAAGAGATGAGGAGATTACCTAATCAAAATTTTTATCTAACAATGTTCCACACAAAGGTCATAATGGAGGATTCATTAAAGCAGATACCATTGTTTGTCTCACTAATGAAATCAAACACTATATCCTCATGACCATTGATCTTGAGAGTGAGTTTGTCTATGCCTATGCCTACTCGTCTCATACATCAAAATCCGTCGCAGACCTCTGTCGTTTTGAGATATATTGTTAACAGATTATCAGCCTGAGAGTCTCAAATGCTGTGGGCGGGTACATTAGGTTGACACATCTTTTATCATATGTTAATATTTTAAGGATATATAATTTGATCTTTTAAATATAACAAGAGGTTTCAATGAGGAAGTTTTTAAAAACTCTTTTTCAAATAGAAGAAAAAGGGCATTTTGTTCTTTTTGAAAAGGATATGAAAAAGCAAGATCTCTTTCCTAAGGTAGATCTTGTAATAGCGCTCGGATCATCAAGTGGAACTCAAAAATTTTATTCAAAGGAAATAAAAATTTTGAAAGAGGTTGCGTCTGCGGCCAAATCTTTAATTGATGATAAAATTTCTAAAAAAATTTTGTTTTCTGGAGGAAAAAAAATCAATCAACATTCCGAATGGAAAATAATGCACGATTGGGTATATCCAACAAAAAAACTCAATCTCAACATAACATTTTCAAACGGAAAACTCATTAAAGAAAAGGGGGAAAAAGCTCTTCAAACAATAAAGAGAAGGAAACTTGCTTCAACTATAATCGTTTGTTCAGACAGAGATTCCGCTTCCGTGTTTGGAAGAATACTTCAACGAGGAGGAATTGAAGTTTCCTGTATAGCATTAATTAAAATAAAATAAAATTTTGCACCCAATATTTTTCATAATGAGGGTGCTTTTTATTATAATAAATTTCTTATTTCATTTAGTACTTCTTCTGGAATCGCGTCTCTTTTTGAGCTCATACCCGGATATCTCCATGTAGTGATAATTTTTATTTTCTTATTTGATTTATCTAATATTTCTAAATTCTGCTCTATCTTTTTCTCTTGTTCATTATTTACTTGTTTCTTAAGAGAAACGGGTTTATACATTACCCATATTTCTTGTTTCCATGTTTTTTTTCCATTTTTATCTGTTTGTGTTGCATTTGGTTGCATTACCGCAATTGTATTTTCTACAATTCCCTCTTCTGTACGTGCTGGAAAACGAATAATACGTTTTATTCTACTCTCTGGAATACCATAAAAACGCATTTTTTCTATAACATGCGCAGTCCACAGATATTTACCATCATTTTTTGGAAGCTTGAACATTAAAAATTCAAAACGTAAAGATTAAAGTGCAAAATTATAAATATAAAATTTTAATTTTTGAAATTTGCATTTTACACTTTTCTCTTATACATCCCCATGAGTACTGCCTCACCTAATATATGCCCACTCATAGCAGATTTAAGTTCAATACTTCCTGAATTTTCTACGATATCAAGCATTATATCAAGCGCATAGACGGTAAAGCGATAGTGATGTGCATCATGTCCAAAAGGAGGGCATGGCCCTCTATATTTTTCTTTACCAAATGAATTCTTTCCCTTTACTACGTCTGAGGGAATGGAATCTTCTTCAATATATTGTGTTTTTGGAGAAATATTCCAAAGTAACCAATGATCCCACGTTCCACCAACCGTTGCGTCCGGATCGTCAATAATGAGAGCAAGACTCTTTGTACCCTCTGGAATATTTTTAATTTCCAAAAAAGGATTTACATCTTCCCCATCACACGTATATTTTTGTGGAATATCGGCGCCATCTTTAAATGCCGTGCTCTTTATTTGAAATGTTTCATTTGAATTTTTCATAATATTTTGTTGAGTTTGGTTTTGTATCGGTGATGTTTTGAAAAATAAAATTCCTAAGACTATAATAACAATGAGAAATGCTATTATAATCCAATCTTTCATGTGTTTATTGTAACATAAAAATCAAAGAATCAAGATTTATAAATTGGGATTCAGAATCAAAAGGGTTATTATTTAATAAATAGTAAATTAAAAACATTCATAAATCTGTGGAATATCTGACATCTCACACAAATACCTCACAGATTCATGTAAATTAATTCCATTAAAAAATCCGAGTAAAAATACTTGGATAATTTATACAATTACAGTTTTTTTAGGAAACCAAGTTTTTAGTACTATATATCCAATAACAGTAATTAGATAAATTGTAAATCCTGCTTCCTGAAAATTCCATGTTTTTATAGTAAATAAATTTACAAGTGCTCCAATCAGAAAAATAGTCCATCCGGCCCTCCCTTCATTGGTTGAGGTTTTTGTTACGCTCCAAATTGTTGGGATAGCAGCAATGGCATCTGTTGTAATTGCAAGTACTAGTGCCCAAAAAGCAAGTTCTCTATTTTGATAAAGCAGAACTATACTTCCTACGGCAAGTAAAGAACACACATAATCGAGCATACTCCACTTTTTACTTCCATATTTAAAAAGCAAGAGAGTATTTATTGTAGATCCAACGAGATATCCAAGTGCAATTTTGGTATTACCTTTAAGACCTAAATATTTCCACATCCATCGTGTAAGTGAATGTGTCTTTGTTCTGCCTCCAATATATTCAACAATATATATTGGATAAGCCGCTAAGGAAATGACCGCAGCTAAGTAACCAAAAACTTCTCTTAAACTATCAGCCATAAGAAACCTCCAAATTTTTAATTATTATTGAGGTTATTTTAACATCATAATATTTATTTGTCAATATATTTCATTTTTATCCGTTTTGTAGGAAAATGAAACAAATATGTCACTTGCAATATACAGAAAATACCGTCCTACATCGTTTAACGACCTCCTAGGTCAGGAGCTCACTATAAATATTTTAAAAGAAGCAGCAAAGCAAAATAAGCTTGCACATGCATATCTTTTTGCGGGCCCAAGAGGAACAGGAAAAACAACACTCTCTCGTATTATCGCAAAAATTGCAAACTGTGAAAAAAGACAGAGTGATGAAAAGTTTAGAGCAAAAGGAGAACCGTGTAATATTTGTAGAATTTGTAAAGAAATAGACGAAGGTCATAGCATTGATGTTATTGAAATAGATGCAGCATCAAATAGAGGTATTGATGAAATACGTAATCTTAAAGAAAATATTCGTGTCTCCCCCGCTTCGTCAAAACACAAAGTATTTATCATCGATGAAGCCCATCAACTTACCAAAGATGCAGCCAATGCTCTTCTAAAAACCTTAGAAGAGCCTCCAAGCTATGCCATATTTATCCTTGCAACAACGGAAGCAGAAAAAATACCAGCCACTATTCTTTCTCGTACACAACAGTTTTATTTCAAATATGCTCTTTTTGAAATGATTATAAAAAAGCTTAAAACTATTTCGGAAAAAGAAGGAATTACTATTACTCCAGATGCGCTTGAACTCATTGCTTCATCAGCAGAAGGAAGTTTCCGAGATGCTGAATCTCTTTTGGATCAACTTGTAACATTTGGAGATAAAAAAATTACATTGGAAGAGGTTGAAGGAATGGTGGGAAAAGTAGGTTTTGTAAAACTTTCAGCATTCGCCGAAATGTTGCTTTCTAAAAAATTGAAAAAATCACTCTCCGCCCTCTCTGAAATTGAAGATGGTGGATACAACCTCGTACAATTTACGAAAGATCTTATTCAATATCTTCGTCGTGTCATGGTATTAAAATATAATCCCGAAATGAAAAAAATGTTTAAAACAGAACTTATGGAATCTCATATAAAAATAATAGAGAATCATACAAAACTTTTTAGTGATATGCACATAAATCTAGTAAAACACATCATAAATGCATATTCACAAATGAAATACAGTCAATTCCCTATTATTCCACTTGAAGTTGCTCTTGTTGAAAGTTTAAAATAAGTTTTTTTACTTATACCAAGCATAAAATGCTAAAGACGTTTTTAAAAACACTTCCAAGTAATTTTTTGAAAGTATTTTCAGGAAGAAATATATTCTGGCATTTACTTGCCGTAATACTTACCTATATCTTTGTAATGTCCGGTTTTGATTGGTGGTATTTTCTCTCAACGAGAAGTTCTATCCTACAATCAATTGTATTCCCCGCTATTGTAATCGGTGGAACAATTCCGATGTATTTGCAGATTGCTTTTATTGTAATTGGATTATTAGTAAAAAAGAAAAAACCCCATTTGGGATTTTTTATTATCTCTCCACTTCACTATAGGCACATCTAATACACTCAGTTTGATTTTCACGAGTCGCAATATATTTATTACCACAAGTACACGTTAAAATGGTGCTTTGAAGAGGTTTTACCACCCACTGTCCTTGCTGAATAGGCTTTCTCTTTTTTTGTTTTGAATTAATTTTCTTTTTCATATTATTCAATAAAAGTAAGCGCTTTTCCTTGTTTTCCCCAACGGCCAGTACGTCCAATACGATGTACATAATCTTCATAGCTCTGCGGTAAATCAAAATTAATAACATGACTCACGTCAGCAATATCAAGTCCGCGAGCAGCAACATCTGTAGCAACCAATATCTGAATGTAATTATCTTTAAATTTTCCAAGCGCACGCTGTCGTTGAATATGGCTTTTGTTACCATGGATAGATTCGGCTTTAAACCCTCGTTCTGTAAGTGTGCGAGAAAGCCTCTCTACTCCATGCTTAGTTCCTCCAAAAACCAATACCTTATTAAAATCTTTCTGTATTAAAAGATCATGGAGTACATCTATCTTATTCTCCCCTTCTTTTAACTTTACTATATCTTGATCAACGTTTTTTGAAGTATCTCTCTTTTTAACTGAAATACGAACTGGGTCGCGAAGAAATTCACCAATTAATTTTTCAATTGCTTGTGAAAGAGTAGCTGAAAAGAAAAGCGTTTGCTTTTCTTTTGGCATACCTGCAACAACGCCTCTCATATCGTTAATAAATCCCATATCAAGCATCTGGTCAGCTTCATCAAGCACCACAGTAGAAAACTCGGAGAGATTAATCATCCTGCGCCCTACGAGATCTTTTAATCGTCCAGGTGTACCAATAACAAAATTGTATTGATAACGAAGTTGTGAAATCTGTGGTCTAATATTCATACCACCAACAACACATACTGAAAACATTTTCATACCACGAACAAGCTCTTTAAATTCTTTATCTACCTGAAGTGCAAGCTCACGAGTCGGGACAATAACAAGAACCTTCTCTTTTGAGTTGTTAAGGATTTTATTTATTAAAGGAATAAGGAATGCTCCTGTTTTTCCTGTACCAGTACTTGCTATACCCAAAACATCTCTTCCTTGAAGTACTGGTGGAATTGCTTGATCTTGAATCGGAGTTGGAACAGCATATCCCTTTTTTTCAATTGAGTGACTCAATAAATCATTAATAGCAAAACCGGAAAAAGTATTCAAAATTACTGTTTTCTCTTCCGTATCATTTACTACCGCCTTATTTATAAATTTAGAAACATTAATATGTGTTCCCCGTCCTGATCTCTTTCGAGCAAAACGTGGACGTGAAGAAAATCCACCTCGTGAAGAAGATTGACGACGAAAAGAACCTCGGGACTTAGTCCCTCCAAAATGCATTGTTTTATTCATTACTTTATTTAATTAAGAGTCTATTTTAGCTCTTATAACCCCCGGCATTTGTATTTAATTCGGTAATCCGAGTCTCCCTGGAGGTTTTAAATAAAGCCAAAATTGAGTAACAGTGGCTTACAAACGAAACCGATGAGAGTAAGTTATTGATTTGATAGTATATTAAAATATTAGGCTTGTCAACTCTATAGCGAAAACACGTCTATAAAAAGACGGCTTTATAAGAATTTTAAGTTTTATATGCAAAAACAATCTTTATCTTTCTTTGCATTTATATTCGTTGGCGTCGCGGTCGTAACCGCAGATGCTTTGTTTGTTTTCCATAATAATGCAAAAGCACAAACGACAAATACTACTATTTCTGCAAAGATACCCCTTTGTGAAATCGCAAGAGATCTTACCATTGGTTCCGAAGGAAAAGATATTCGTTGTCTACAAAAATATCTAAATTGGGCTGGATTTAGGATTACAACATATGGTCCTGGATCTCCAGGAAATGAATCAACCTATTTTGGTCCACTTACTCAGAATGTCCTTATAAACTGGCAAAATGCTAACGCAACTCATGTTCTGACACCACTTGGTATTTACTCAGGTACTAAATATTGGGACGCGTCATCATTTGATCGGTATGTTCATCTCGTACGAGTCTCAAAGCCGCAAGGCGCATTCCTTGACTTGTCCTAAATGGCTGGGAGGCAGGGAATCGAACCCCGATTAAAGGCTTCAAAGGCCTCTGTCCTACCGTTAGACGACCTCCCAATGTTTTCATTCTCGCATTGATAATACCGCATATTACTTTATTGAATCAAGTTCAAATAAAACCCCACTTACTTATGGGGTTTTAAAATGTTTAATTTATAGAGAAATTAAAAAAGAATTTTTCATCTCCAGGGTCTTTTTTCAAATCCTCTTCTTTTAGATCAAAAATAGAACATGTATATATAAAAAACTCTATCTCGTCTTCAGTAATAAGAAGGTGTGTACAAAAATTTTTACCCTTACTTCCTAAAACATTCAAAGTTTTCTCAGTTTTTTTAATAAAAAATTCATCCCCCTTTGAATATTCAAAAAAAGTATCTACAACTTCATTAAAATTTTCATCCTGAAATTTTAATGATACTGGAATTAAAAACTCTTCTTCAAGTTTATTCTTATCTACTAATTGGGCACAATATATAGCATTCATATAACACCTCCATTTTTTAAATTTTGAATACTTTTAATAGTGTATCATTTTTAAAAATAAAAAGAGACTCGTCTATATTGAGTCTCTTCAAAAATCTCAATCCCTCTCTATTCTGAAAAGAAATCCAAAATTTATTAAATTTGAATTCTCTTCCTTGTTATCTCCTATAGAAGGATCTGATGTTATTTTAACACATAACATAGAAAAGTCAAATATTTTAAATAGCAATGAACATCCCTAGCACAGCAATACCCATTATCAAAAACGTTGCCCATACAAGTATGTTTGAGAACATTCCGCTTCTATACTCCCCCATTATTTTTTTATTCCTTGCAATCCTTGCCATTATAAATATAAGCGGGACAGCAGCAATACCATTTAATACAGCGGCATAAATAAGTGCTTTAATCGGACTAATGCCAATAAAATTAATAATAAGTCCAATAATAGTTGCAATGGTTATTACCCCATAAAAACCATGAGCTTTTTTCAATTTTAAGTTGAGCCCCTCTTTCCAATTTAATGTTTCAGAAACTGCATACGAGGCTGAACCAGAAAGAACAGGAACAGCGAGAAGTCCTAAACCCATAATACCAATAGCAAATATAAATTTTGCAATAAGTCCTGCGTGTGGAAACGTTTGCACAAGTGGTTCAAGAGCTTGTGCTGCTTCAGCCGCACTACCTACGTTTAATATGCCGTTTGTATGAAGCACTGTTGCTCCAACAATAATAATGCTCCACGCCCCTATTTCAGAAAAAAACATACCGAAAAAATTATCTATTCTTAAATCTTTTATAAAACGTTTTGTAATATTCGGATGCCCGTCTTTTTTAATGAGGTGTCTTTCCTTTTCTTCTTCAACCTCCTCAGAAGCCTGCCAAAAGAAAAGATACGGAGAAATGGTCGTTCCTAATACACCAACAACAATAAAAATAAAGGCAAAACTAAATTCAATATGTGGAACAAACGTTGCCTTTAGTATCTCTCCCCATGGTTCTCGTACAAGAAACATAGTAAGTGGATAAGAAATCAAAGCAAGCCCAAACCATTTTAAAACTCGTGCATACGTTTTGTATGAAATGAATATTTCAAGAAAAAGGATGAGTGCTGTAAAAATAAGTATGAGTACGGGAAACGGTATGGGAATGATGAGTTTTGCGGCTGCTGCCATTGCTCCTAAATCAGCTCCTATATTTATAGTATTCGCAATAAGCACAATTATGACGGAGATATATAATACTGTTTTTCCATAATGCTCTCTTATAACCCAAGCAAGTCCTTTTCCTGTTACTGCCCCAATGCGGGCACTCACTTCTTGAATTGCCGTCATAAGAGGGAGCATAAAAAAAGCCATCCATAATTGTCCGTATCCAAACTGAGCGCCAGTCTGTGTATATGCGGCAACACCAGAAGGATCATTATCAGACATGCCTGTTATAAAACCGGGACCAAGTTTTTTAAAAAATTTCCTTACTTTACGAAAAATCTTATGCATATATTTTTTTATTATATCAGCTTTAACTACTCTCCCCTTATCCCAACAACTCCCCCTTCATACATTTGAAACGTAAACCCAAAAGGATCTTCTGGAATTTTTGATATAAATTTTTTTAAAATAAGGTCGTTTATATCAGATGGATATGTTCCATATGTTTTTTTATATATTTCAACATTTTTTTGAAGTATATCTAAAATAGTAAAATGAATAATATATTTTTCTGCGCGTTCTTTTACCGACATCTCATTACTACTTTTATATATTGCTTTCCATATAGCTATGGTCTTTCCCCGCTCTGTTGGATATATTCCATAGTTTAATGAAAAACGACGTATAGTATCAGGCACATCTTCTGTGTGTCCAGCTATATCAAAATAATATGCCGCCTTTTGACTATCTTTAAGATAGAGATGATAGGTTACCGCTGTATAAAAAGGTATTTTCCAATTAGCAGGAACGGCTTTTTGTGTTCCCTCTCCTCCTATTCTTGTTGCTTCATTAAATCTATCCTCATATTGTGTGGTTGGGAGAACCATAACCGTATAAGCATATGGAGTGCTTAATTTAGCATCAAGTGAGTTTATAACATCAAAATCATTTTTAAATTTCTGATATCCTTCAGATAAAAACGGCAGTTCTCCACGTGTATTAATCCACATAAATGAAGCCGCAGCAGAGTGGAGTCCTAAATCAAACGTCTTAATAAGATTTTCTGAGGCAAAAACACGAGATTTAAAAGTCTTATGTTTTTGAAAAACGTATTCTTTTTGTAATAAAACAACTCCCAAAAGAAGTATGCAGATAATGAATATTTTTTTCATATTTATAATTCTCTTTTTTTAAATATTGCCTCAGCAGATATAAGAAATATAAAAATATATAAAATTGTATATCCTATAATCACAAGCAAAGTTTCAAAAGAAATTCCGATGTCGTGAATAACAAGATTTCGTATATTAAATTTTTCTAAATTGGGAAGTATATACGATGCATATAAAAATATTTGGTGTATTGCCCCCCCTATTTGTTCGGCACTTTTTACTACCGTGTCTAAAAGATGACCAACAAATAGAAGGAGTAGTGAAGAGATGGTTGAAATAAGAGGTGTTGAAAATGAAGAGAATAAAATAAGCATCGCTATAAAAAGAGTTTCTTCAAGTATCTGTAGCAAAATACTTACCAAACCAAGTACATCAATTCCGCCACCTTCATAAGCAATAATAAAAAGATAAATAAGAGCCATACAAATTGTAGTGAGCGCAACTGCAAATAAGAGTCCTAAGAATTTTCCAACAATTACTCGCCCACGAGAAATCGGCTTTGAAAGAACAAAATAAAGTGTTTTCTTTTCAATTTCTCTGTACACAACAGAACTCCCCAAAAAAATGGTTATTATCATTCCAAATATATATATTCCAGCAAGTCCAAAACTTCGTACCATAGCAAGATCACCTACGGTAAGCTGGGCTAAAAAAAGAGTTAGTAAAGCAAAAAGTATTCCAAAAATAAGAATTGTGTATAAAATTCTATCACGTATCGCCTCTCTAAATGTTATCTTTGCTATGCTTAACATATGATTTTATTTTTCTTTTTCAATGAGTTTAATAAAGCGTTCTTCTAAACTGATTCCTGAACAAAATAAATTTATAGTGCCAAAGTAAAGCAATTTTCCTTTATGAATAATTCCAATTTCATCACAAAGCTCTTCTATATCGTAGAGAATATGCGAGTTAAGAAAAATGGTCCTCCCTTCTTTTTGTAATGATTTGATAATTTCTTTTATTTCACGCCTCCCTATAGGATCCAATCCATCAAGTGGTTCGTCAAGAAAAACGTATTCGGGATTATTTACGATTGCTTGGGCAAAACCAAGACGTTGTTTCATACCCTTAGAATATTCACGTATGACCTTATTTTTTGCTTCATATATACCGAGTTTTTTAAAAATTGATTCATAATACTTTTCATCTTTATTTAAACCAAAAAGTTCTCCACAAAAATGGAGAAATTCCATTCCAGTCAAACGTTCATAAAAATAAGCAGATTCAGGCATAAATCCGATTTTCTTTTTAATTGAAAGGGTAGATGGAGAAATGCCTTCTATTAAGATTTTTCCTGAAAATGGTGAAATGAGCCCGACTAACATTTTTATTGTGGTGGTTTTTCCTGCTCCATTCTGACCTAAAAAACCAAAGGTACTCCCCTTTCTAACAGAAAATGAAAGATCAGAAACTACCCGTTCTCCTCCATATTGTTTTGTCACACCAGACACTTCTATCATTTGTATAATTATAGAGCTTGCATTCTCCTTATTCAATCAAATTATATAAAGATTATTATTGGTAACATTTCTCTGCTTTTAAATTTTTAAGTCTTTTATTAATAAATACCGATATATGTTGTATAATTAACGTATGAATACAATTCAAATTCCTGAACCAAGGCTTGCTCGCTTTCTATTTTCAGATACACGTATAGCATTTCTCTGGCTTGTCGTGCGACTATATGTTGGATATGAATGGATTGAGGCCGGCATCTCTAAATTTCAAAGTTCTACGTGGATAGGATCTGAGGCAGGAAAGGCTCTCACTGGTTTTGTCTCTGGGGCTCTCCAAAAAACATCGGGAGCCCATCCAGATGTTCAAGGATGGTATGCAATGTTTCTAAATAACGTTGTGCTACCAAATGCTTCTTTTTTCTCTTATGTAGTTACCTTTGGAGAAATTGCCATAGGAATAGCACTTATACTTGGCGCATTTGTAGGAATAGCGGCATTTTTTGGTGCGTTTATGAATTTAAATTTTCTTCTTGCTGGAACAATAAGCGTAAATCCAATTCTGTTTTTCTTTGAACTCTTTCTTGTTCTTGCCTGGAGAGTTGCTGGCTGGTACGGAATTGATAAATGGCTCTTACCACATCTTGGAACTCCGTGGAAGCCGGGAACTATATTTAATAAAAAATAACAAAAAGAAAAAGCACCGAAATGGTGCTTTTTTAATCTTCTACAAATCTTCTTACTCTGATCCCCCTACCCTTCGTGTCGTGTCTGATTGATAAAACCAGAGCAAATACAAAAAAATAAAAACAATAAGACAATATACTTTATGGATAATAACCCCAAAAGCAGAAGAACAAGTCCGTATCATCACTTTCTGGAAGAAACACGGGTATACGGCAATCAAAGAAGCATTTGGAGTTTCATATATTCCACACTCTTCAGATAGCAGTCATTGTATCCCACGAAGGAGAGAGGGGGGCAAACTTAAGACACTTGTTCCTAAGAAGCATAACCCCAAAGAACAGGCAAATAAAATCTATCATAATCTATCATATATCACATCTATACCGTACATTTCACACGATCGTGTGAAATGTACTGATAATGGACACATAAGAAAACTTTTTGTTTTCTCTTATTTATAAATATTGTTTATAAATATTGTTTATAAATAAGAGATGAGGAGATTACCTAATCAAAATTTTTATCTAACAATGTTCCACACAAAGGTCATAATGGAGGATTCATTAAAGCAGATACCATTGTTTGTCTCACTAATGAAATCAAACACTATATCCTCATGACCATTGATCTTGAGAGTGAGTTTGTCTATTCCTATGCCTACTCGTCTCATACATCAAAATCCGTCGCAGACCTCTGTCGTTTTGAGACATATTGTTAACAGATTATCAGCCTGAGAGTCTCAAATACTGTGGATGGGTACAAAATATTGATTTTTTATGAATTTATATTATTCTATTTTTAGAAGTTTTATATAAAAAGGAGGAAAAAATTGAAAAAAATTCTCATAATTGACGATGATGAAATATCTCTTCACTTTTTATCCAATATTTTGAAAGGAGGAGAGTTTGAGGTAATATCCGAATCAAGTTCGGAAATGGCCTTAGAGAAAATAAAAGAAGACAACTTTGATCTTGTAGTTACGGATATTTGTATGCCACGAGTAAATGGGTTTCAAATTCTTGAAGAGGCAAAAAAGAGAAAAGAAAATATTTCCGTGATAGGAATATCGTCATCGTTTACAAGAACTCGGGAGTTTTTGTCAAAAGGATTTTATGCATTTTTCTTGAAACCTTTTGACAAGGAAAAATTTTTAACCATTATTAAAAAAGCGGCTACATAGCCGCTTTTTATTTGCTAATTTAACAAAACTAATTTCCCAATTCTTTTTCTATTGCGTTTATAAATACAGAAGTGGATTGCGCACCTGAAATATATTGAGTTCCAAGAACAAATGCCGGAGTTCCTGCGCGTGGATCAATATCTGCAAGCTCTTTTTCATCGGCATTCATAATATTTTGATATTCTTCTTTTTTATCATCCATTAATTTTGAAATTTTATCAGCATCTATTCCGGAAATTGTTTTTGTAAGATTAATGATATCTTCTTTACTGCCCCATCCTGAGTTTTCTGCGTCTTGTTTATCAAACATTGCTGTTTGCCATTCAAAGTAGTGATCTGGGGCTGTTTCCCATACTGCGCCCTTTGCAAGTCCAGCCATTACAGAATCTGGTCCTAAAAATTGTAAATCTTTAAATACCACTTTAAGTTTTCCTGTTTTTACATATTTATCTATGAGTGTTGAAAGAGTTTGTTGTTCAAATCGTTTACAGAAGGGGCATTGAAAATCAAACCAGTATGCTATTACAACAGGGGCGTTTTTGTCGCCTATATATGGATTATTTTCTGTGTTGATATTTTTAATGTCGGCAGATATTACAGGTTGTCCATCATTTCTATTTTGCGTTGGAGGAGTGGTTTTTGTCCGTTCGGCAAAATATATTACCGATGATGCAATGATAAGGCCTGCGACAAGAATAGAGACGGGTATAATATAATTATTTTTTTCCATAATAGTGTGTATTATAAACCAGCAAGTTTAATAGCGCCATAGAGTACCAAAATTCCGAATACAGTTGTAATGGTAGTCCATTTTGTTGGATGTGAGTGATGGCTTTCCGGAAGAAGGTCGCTAGCTCCAATATAGAGAAAGAAACCACAAAAAAGGGCAAGGAAAATTCCTAAAGACGATTCGGGAAGTGAAAATAAAAAAGTAGAGAGAATTCCTAAAACTGGAGCAATTGCATCTGTAAAAAGCCACTTGAGCGCATCGCTCTTTCCACCCTTATTTTTTAAAATCATATTGACTGTGTTTATTCCATCAGAAAAGTCGTGTACAAGAACAGCAATTGTAACAATCGTTCCAACAGCAGAAGAAACATGAAAAGCAAATCCTATAGCCATACCATCAAGGAAACTATGAAAAGAGAGACTCCCTGCTCCGAGGATACCTCTTTTGTTTTTGCAATTTTGACATTCTTCTGAGTGTTCGTGATGAGAATGTAGAAGCACAATTCTATCAAGTATCATATAGGCGACGAAACCGAACGCTATAATACTCGTAATGAAAGGAACACTAAAATGATTACTTGCAAGATTTATTGATTCAGGAAGTAAATCAAAAAATGCAACACCAATAATAGCTCCGGCGCTAAAACCTAGAATTAAATGAAGCTTGTCTTTAAAACGTAACGCAAATAGTCCTCCTAAAAGCGTTGAAAGAAATGTTGCAATACCAATTATAAAAATCATAAATTTATAGAAAATGAGAAACGCTTATAATAATTCCAATTATAAGAGATCCAATTGAAGCAATTAAAACAAATCCGGCGCTCATATCTTTTATTTTTCCAACTGTTTTATCATGGTTAGGATGCAATTTATCAAGTAGATTCTCTATTGCAGTATTTAAAATTTCACTCATTAAAACAAGCGTTATAGTAAAAATAATTATTGTTATTTCAATTGCCGAAAAATCAGAGATAGCCATCATTATTATAAGAAAGAGAGCAATAATAAGTTGAAATTGAAAATTATGTTCTTCTTTTGAAGTAAGCATAATTCCACGAAATGCGTGTCGGATGCTTTTAATAAGTGATTTCATTATAGATATTATAAACGCTGTGTTTGTTTTTTGCTATCATTTGTACCCATCCACAACATTTGAGACTCTCAGGCTAATAATCTGTTAACAATATATCTCAAAACGACAGAGGTCTGCGACGGATTTTGATGTATGAGACGAGTAGGCATAGGCATAGACAAACTCACTCTCAAGATCAATGGTCATGAGGATATAGTGTTTGATTTCATTAGTGAGACAAACAATGGTATCT
>Ga0210057_1004937_pt1 | contig 17373 bp, 12 predicted proteins | sample CryGeyCG2114_010_2_FD_183968 | JGI IMG/M metagenome (GOLD analysis project Ga0210057, IMG submission 183968) | Groundwater microbial communities from aquifer - Crystal Geyser CG10_big_fil_rev_8/21/14_0.10 (SPAdes) (version 2) | ecosystem: Environmental > Aquatic > Deep subsurface > Groundwater ...
TCGCCACTGACGATAATTTCTCCTACCTCGCCGCTTAGAACTTCCAGATTTTGCCAATCAGAAGCTTTGTTGACAAAAATAGGGCCCTTTTCGATTTTTAAAAATTTTACTTGTAGTCCCTCGTCCATTTTTCCTACATTGACGCCTTCATCTACCCATTCTGAGTCTTGCATGGCGCGCGATTTTAAATTGATCATTTCTTGCGCTTCAATATGCGCCATGGGCTCGACTTCAGTTGAGCCATAAAGAACCAGCACTTCGGCATGGGGGCAGACTTCAGTAATTTTTAACAGATCGTCGCGCGAAATGGGGGCGCCACCGGTGATAATTCTTCTTAAGAAAGGAAGTTTTATATTTTTTTGCAGGCAGTAATTACTAACGGAATTGAGCAAGCTCGGCGATAGAGTGGTGCAGGTCAGACCCGTCGCTTTAAATTGTGCGAGCAAAATGACTGGGTCCATTTCATTTGGAACGCCAACATCAATCGCCGGAATGACTGTAGTAACTCCCGCTGCCAGATTGTTGAGCGAGAAAATGGGAAAGACCGGCAAGTCGCTGTCTTTTTCAGTATAAGGCAAATGGCGATTAAGAGCATAATGTTGCGAGGCCAAAAAGCGATGGGTGCGATCGGCACCTTTTGGCGTACCACTACTGCCAGTGGTAAAAGTAATCAGGGCAGTGTGCTCACTCGCCACTGGAGTGATAGGGGCGCACTGAGTGTTTTGGATTAGTTTTTCCAATTGCGCGCTATAGCTGTCAGGCGACTGAGTCGGCCCGGCCACAATTTTAATCGGAATTTCATCGATCTCTGCCACACCATGCAGGTATTGAAATGCTTTTTCTACCGACAAAATAATTTTGGGGTCGGCCGCCTTGGCCGAGACCCCCAACTGATCGCGCCTGGCCCAACTATCCATAAAAACCGGAATGGCGCCGATTTTTTGTAGCGCAAACATGCTGACATAGAGTTCAACTGTCATAGGTATGAAGACGATGGCGCGATCATTTTTTTTGATTCCAAGTTCTATAAAACTTTGCGCCAGCATGCCAACTAAATGGTCCAGTTGCCTCACAGTAATTGATTTATGGGGTATATTGCCGGCAGGATTTTGCGCCCAGGCCTTGATTTCTTCCATCGGAACCCAGGTTAAAATATTTTTATCTGGGGAAGTTTGCAGGTGCTTTAAAAGAAAAGAGCAAACGTTATTATGTTCGGATTCTCCAGGGTAAAAGCCTATTTTGTTTTTCACGTCTGTATTCTCCTGTTTGTCTTTATCTGTGCTCAATGAATTTTGCAGTATTTTGGCCACTTGGCGTGGGTGGGTCATGATAATAGCGTGACCGGCCTTGGTGATTAGACTTTCTTTGATGGGCAGCACTTGTTTGAGTGGCGAAATTTGTTGCGCGTAGGAAGAGGTTTGGTCCTGATCGCCCAAGATAACTTCAATCACGACACCGCGTTTTTGTAACTCTTTAAGCAGCCCCGCAATGGCGTCGCTGGATATATTCTTTTCTAGCAAGGCCTTTTTTAGGCGCTTCGGCCTTTGATAGTGGGCCTTTTGTTGCAAATAGCAGACTGGTACCGGGGCGGGAGCGGCGGTTTGCACTAGCATTTTTGCTATCGCTTTGGGCGCCAAGGCACTTAGAATCAAGTGGCCTAAAATGGGCATCTCAAGCACCTGCTGCATGACCTTGCTGGGCATTTTAGAGGGGTAGAGATATGGGGAAATCAAAACAATTTTTTTAACCGCAGGAGTAAGCGCGGCATAGGCCAAGGCAATGACTGCGCCATAGGAATATCCTATGGGGACAACCTGATCGTTTTTTGCCATACCCAGGTTGAGCTCGTTAAAGCATTTTTTTAGCTCTGCCAGATCATTTGGCCAATCCTTGCGATCGACATTTGTCCAGGATAACTCTTGGCCCAAATTATCTTGCTGCTTTTTTATTTCTTCTTTTATCGCCAAAAAATCGGCGGGGACGCCGGGAGAGCCATGAAAGGTCACGATATTTTTCATAAGAGCATTCCTTGTGACTTGAGGTCTTTTATCTGCTGGTAGCTGGGATTTTTGCTATAAATGGGGCCGTCGCAAAAGTTGGGTAGGGTGTGGGAAAATTTTTGATCATGTTGAAGCTGGTCCAGAATTTCTCTTAGTACTTCAACTTCTTTTTGCATGGTTGATTTTAGGTAGGAGAGATAGTCGGTTTGATTTTGTCCCACTTGGCAAACTCTTATAATCTCGCCATTATCGATCTTGGCGTCCATCTTATGCACGGTAAAACCCGCCGGACGGTTTTGCGCCAGGGCGTACAGGTCGCACAGAGTGCCACGATACTTTGGTAATAGTCCATGGTGGATATTAATGCAGCCATAGGTCGGGAGTTTTAAAATTTTCTTCTTGTAGATACAACGGGTGCGCAGATTGATGACTAAATCAATTTGTTGGTCTTTCATCAGGTCTATGGCCCATTCATCATTAATCGTATCACGAAAATAAAGTGGTACTGAGTAACTTTGCATGAGTGGTTTTCGTGGATCGTTGACTAGTCCCATAAAATTATTAGTAAGAGTTTTTGCCATTCTGTGGGCGCCATAAAGATGCAAACCTAAGGCACTACCTAGGCGTGAGACACCTGAATTTTTAAGTATGATGACACCGCTAATTGAGCGCCAGTGGCTCTCTAACAGACCTTGCAAAACAGGTCGATAATTGTCCGGCATATAGGTTAATTGGCTCGTGACCAGCAGGATTTTCACCTTGCAATCCTCCAAAATATCTAGGAAATCTATTTCGCCGCCATTATATCTGTTTTTGTTAAGCTTTGGCATATGTCAGGGGAAAAATAGGTAAAATTTACGGCCACAATACTTCCTCATTCCTTAGAGTCGGGGGGTCTGATACTATGTTAGAAATATAATGATAATCAGAGAGAATTATGCAGGCCATTAGCGTTTATATTAATCCCCGATCAAGCGGTAATAGCGACTACTGGCAAGAGCGCATTAGTAAGTCCTTTTTTCGCAGCGATCTCATTTTTCATCGTCCAAGCGATCTCGAAGAGCTGCGTTCCATGCTGGCATCTGACATTGAATCCCAGGTTGATGCCATCGTCTCGGTTGGCGGCGACGGGACGGCCCACACGATTATTCAAGAAATTGCTGGGCGCGATATTGGATTACTCGTCATCCCCTGTGGCACGGCCAATGATCTAGCGCATGAGCTGGGCACAGACAAAAATATTCGTCAGGCGCTTTTAAGCATCCGCAATCATCACAGCAAAAAGATTGACCTGGTTTGTGCTAATGGCAAATTTATGGCCACAAATGGTGGCTTTGGTTTGGGCGGAACGGTGGCACAAAAGATTAACCATTTGCGCAAGCAATACCCTATGTTTAAGAAACTCATGCATGTCTCAGGTAAGCGAATCTATTCGCTCTTTGTCGCTCAGGAGTTACTGGCAACCAAGATTGAGCAGCAGCCGCTGAGAGTTGAGAGTCCTGAGTTTAGTGGTGAAGTCTTGACCACGGCGCTTTTCATTAATAATCAACCGACTTTGGCAGGCTCTTTTACCTTGGCACCTTTTACGGAAAATAATGATGGAAAATTTAATGTCATTATTTTGACTCATAAGTCGCGCGGATCCTTAATCCAATGTGTCTTGAAGATTGTCATGGGCATGTATCCCGTCGATGATCCTAATTTCATCACTTTTGAGTCCAAGCAAATTAAAATATCATCACTTGATAAAAAAGATATCACTTTTTTTGGTGATGGAGAAGTGCTTGGCTCTTCACCCCATTGGAATTTAGAGTTGGCCCCTAGCGTTCTCAAGGTATTTGGTAAAGTAGATGAGAAAATTGAGAGCGGCATTTATCAGTATGGTCTGATATAATCATTAAAGTTGAAATTAATTTTATTAATGGAAAATAGTCCATGAATTTTCTTATTACAGGTGGCACTGGTTTTGTCGGTACCGAACTGGTGGAAAAACTTTTAGCTTTAGATCACCACGTCTATTTGATCTCTCGTCCAAAAACTATGGCGCGCGCCCACAAAAAATGGGGCGAACAGGCCAATTGCCACCTACTTGAAGGCGACCTTACCCAGGCCAAGGTAATTTTACAAAAATTTAAAGACGAAAAAGAGCTGGCCCAAATATTGGACAAGATCGATGCCGTAGTCCACTTGGCCGCTAATTATGATCTGGCAGCACCTTATGCTGATTGTTTTTTACATAATGTTGTGGCGACACAAAATATTCTGTATTTGGCCTCTTCATGTAAAAAATTAAGTAGCTTTCACCATATTTCAACTATTGCGATTTCGGGCAATTATCAGGGAAATTTTAAAGAAGAGGATCTTGATCTGGGGCAAAAATTTTCCAATCATTACGCTAGTACCAAGTTTGATGCTGAGATCATGTTGCGCAGCTGGAAATTTGAAAGAGCGGTAAAAGTACGGGTCTATAGGCCGGGCATCATTGTTGGGGATTCGCTCAAGGGCAAATTTAAAAAAATTGATGGGCCTTATTATTTTTTGAAGTTTCTTGATGGCCTTAAAACAAAAAGATTTCTTATCAATGCCTTAAAGTACTTGCCTCTTCCAATTGACCCTAAGGCCGACTTTCCTATTGTGCCCGTTGATTGGGCGGTACAATGCCTGACTGATTCTTTGCTTGGAGATACAGGGGAAGAACTATTTAAGACCTACCATTTAACTTTAGATCATTCTCCTACTGTCGGCACTTTTATTCAAGATAGTTTTGATGCCTTCGGTTTTAACGTCAGCATTGTCGGCCTGCCGGAGAGCAAGATCAACACTTTCATTATAGAAAAATTGGGACTGCCTAAAGAGCTGCTCGATTATGTCTATAATGGCGCCAGTTTCAAAAATATTAATTATCTTGAGGATTTTCCACAGCACAAGGACTTCAACTATAATATGTTCAAACAGGCCTTGTTCGCAGGAGCGCAAAAGAAACTGACAAAGATGTCAAAAAAAGATGCTAGTAAAGGCAGTAAGCAGGGAGTCTCTAAGTGAAGCATATTCTTTCCCTGGCCTTTGCTATGGAGGGGCCGAATTTTGATCAAACTTTTGATTTCTTGGGCGACAAAGTCCGCATCACTCACTTTGCCACCAATTTTAATCAGGCCTTAACTTCCAGACTCATAAAGGAATACGACGGCAATTGCGACGCCATTGCCTTAAGTGGTATTCCGCCCACCATCAAGTTTAAGTCGGGAGAATTTATTCATCCTTTAACTCAAAAATTTACTCACCTGAGTAAAGAAACCATGGTGATGGATGGCAGCTTGCTTAAAGAAGTTTATTTACCTTGGTCTATGCGCCAATTCTATTTGGAAAATAGTAATATTTTAGAAAAAAAGCGTGTCGGGGTTTACACTGGATCCTTTCAACGGCAGATTTTGGAAATCTTTGAAGAATTCAAGAACCCTTTGGTCATGGCCGATCTTTATTATGTTATGAAATGGCCTTTGCTCTTTCACAATATCTCACACCTTGAAATGGCAATTAAACTGTTTGCACCCTTGCTGCGAAAATTAAATGTCAGGAAAGGCACATTGTCCGATTTTAAACCCGCCACGGCGCCTTTTACTTTGCGCGAATTTTTTGAATGCCAGGTCTTTGTCGGTGCCATGTCTAATATTGGTGCTGGCGGCATTGATCTGACTCATTTGGAGGGTAAGATTCTTATCTTGGATTTTTTGACGCCTGAGATTGAGCTTAAACTTAAACAGGCAGGTGTGCATCAGGTTGTTAGTCTCCTGCCTCACATGGACCTTGGGCCTTTTGTTAATTTTGCCATCTTTGAGGCATGCTTGCAGGCGCTCCATCCCGAGACCCACCAGCTGACCGAAAATGATCTACTTAAATGGGTGTCTGATCTGGATCTGCGCCCGCGCATTAAGTATTTAAATCCTCCCAAGGGCGAAGACCTGATAAAATTTGGTTTTATCGTTCACCCTCTGAGCACCAAGCATCTTTTTTACCATCGCAAGCTTAAGTGGATTTCCAAATACAGCACCCCGATGGAGAAAGTCGCGGAAAATTTAATCGGTATGGCGCCAGGTTTTTTTTACGGCAAGATCATAGGGGTTAAGAGTCTTAAAAATGGCCAGGAAGTCGAAGGTTTGATTTACACTACAACCGAGACGCCGCGAAAAATGCTAGAAAAAAACCCTGAAACCGTTTATCGCAAACTGGTTAAGCTTTGCACCGATGCAGGAGTTCACGGCGCGAAAATTGTTGGGCTTGGAGCCTACACTAAAGTCGTGGGCGATGCTGGCGTGACAGTGGCGCGCAGAAGTCCTGTACCTGTTACCACCGGTAATGCCTTGTCCGCTGCCAGCACCCTTTGGGCCGCCAAATATGCGGTGGTCAAAATGGGACAAGTCTCTCAAGGCACTGATGAAATGATAGAGGGAACGGTCATGGTGATTGGCGCCACTGGTAGTATCGGCGCCGTCTCGGCAAAAATTTTGGCGATGAAATGGAAGCACGTCATCCTGGTTGCTCCTAGAGCGCATAAGCTGCTTGAGCTTAAATCGCAAATGGAAAAAATGGGCCTTACTGCTAAAATTGACGTCGCGACTAATCCCGATGAATACCTGGCACAATGCCATTTGATCATAACCACCACAAGTGCCAAGGGCGAGCGAGTTTTGGATATTATGAAGGTTAGGCCTGGTTGTGTCATTTGCGACGTCTCTAGGCCATTTGACATTGGGGAAGAAGACGCTTTAAAGCGACCTGACGTTATGGTTATCGCCAGCGGCGAAGTCGAGTTGCCAGGCGACGTCGAGATACAAGTGAATTTGGGGCTTGAAGGCCAGGCCGTGTATGCTTGTCTGGCAGAAACCGCCATTTTGGCCATGGAGAGAAAATTTGAATCCTTTACCCTGTCACGAAATATTAGCTACGAAAAAGTTATTGAAATTGATCGCTTGGCGCGAGAACATGGAGTTAAGTTATCACATATTATGGGGCATCAGGGCGTGATCTGTGATGAAGAATTTGAGCTGTGCCGTGAGCATACAAAACTGCTTTTAAAAAATTGGTAAGTGAGAGCAAAGAGTTTAAGTATGGCAAAAAACTATTTTGAAGGAATCAATTACGGACTGGGCAATGAAGACACTTCACTTGAGGAGTTTATTTGCGCCCAAAATAAAAGTCAGTTGTCGGTCGCTGTTTGTGGTAGCGGTGGTCGCGCCTTACCGCTTGCACCCCATAGTAAAAAATTAATCCTAGTTGATTTAAGCCGCGAACAACTGGCGCTTGCTAGGCTGAGACAAAGCGCCTACCTTGAGCTTGATCATCAGGATTTTTTGCGTTTTTTTGGTTACGCCCCCTATGGCCCTTTTGACTATAGTCACGAACGAAAAAAAATCTTAAAAGAATTGCATTTGGATAAGGCAACTCATGACTTTTTCCAAAATGTATTTAGCGAGATTGATTATGGCCCGGTCATTTATAGTGGTAAATGGGAGCGAACCTTTCACACACTGTCAAAGATTATGCAAAAGATTATGGGTAAGGATTATGACCGCATTTTGCATTTTCACTCAATTGAAGAGCAAAAAGAATACTACGAAAGCGATTTTCCAAAACTTAAGTGGAACCTAGTCATGTTTTTGCTTGGCAATCACTCTGTTTTTAATGCCCTTCTTTACAAGGGCAATTTTGTCAAAAAAAATGTGTCTGAAACCTATCTGGAGTATTATCGCGCGGCTTTTGATCGTCTTTTTTCTACTATGTTGGCGCGAGAAAGCTTTTTTTTACACCTGTGCTTTTATGGTAAAATTATGCATGAAGATGGCAACCCCATGGAGGCCAAAAAGGACATTTTTGACAAAATCCAATCCTGTCTAAAGCAGCAGGCTTGCCAAATTGATCACCACCATGGCGATATCTTCGGGCTTGGAGATTTTATTTTGCAAAATCATGCTGGCCAAAAAATAAATTTTTTATCTTTGAGCGATGTTCCCAGCTATTTTCATGGTGATTTGGAAAAAAGTTTTTTACAACGCTTGCAACCTTTGCTTGCTGATAAGGCCATTGTAGTTGTGCGCTATTACCTGCGGGTTTTGACGCCTGATTGTTATGGTTTTAGCGATATAACTATTCAGTATAGAGATTTGATCGCGCAAGAGAAGGTTCAAATGTATCGCATTAAGATCTATCAAAAAATGGAGGCATGATAGGCCTGGTTAACTCCAGGCCGGTTGTCCAGTTTAAAAAATCACACGTTCGAGGATGCGCAGGCATTTGCCTAGGACTTTGGGGTCAAACATTTTGCCTGGGTCTTTTTCTATTGAGCGATAGGCCTTGATTTGGCGTGCTCGGGGTTCACCTTCACCTTTCATAACCAAATTATCGAAGATATTGGCGATGGAAACAATTTTGGTGAGTTCATAGATGCGAGCGCCCTTAAGGCCCTTGGGAAAACCTGTGCCATCGTTTCGCTCATGGTGTTCGGCAACTATCCGTAGTGCCTCTTCAGAGAAACCACTGTCGAGTAATAGGGCCGTCCGACCAAGTTCAGGGTGTTTGCGCATGGCCGACTCATATTTTTTAGACTTGGGGTCTTCCAGGTATTTAGGATCAATTTTAACTTTGCCATAGTCGTGCAAGAGCGCTCCAATATAGATATTTTCCAGGATAATCTGCTGGTTATAGCCTGCGTTCATGGCCAAAAAAACGGAAAGATTGGCAACGTTGGTGGAGTGATCAGCAACGTTTTGGTTATAGCTTAGAAGTTTGGCCGTGAATTTATCTGCCGATTTTTTATCTTTGAGGACATTGATAAAACTGCGGGTTTTATCTAGCATTTCCTTAACTGAATCCTCTGTGACTTCTTTGCTTAAAAAGGAAAAGTATTCATCTTTAACCGTTAGGTGGGCATCCACGACATCTTCATTCTCTTTGCCTATGGCCTCGACCAAGGCGGTTTTTATCTGGCTTTTCTCTTGATTGCTCCACTTGCTATAGGCATCGAGGTCTTGCGCCTTGAGGAATAAGTATTGAACTTTTTGATAGACAAAAAGCTCGTATTTATCTTGAGAGATATCGTCCTCTTTATTCTTATATTTAATAAAATGCCCATTTAAAAATAAATAGAGATCTCCTGGTAAAGGCCTGTCTGGAAATATCTTTTCAATGGGAAAAGAGACAAATTGTAATTCTGCTTCTTGCGCCATGTTTGCTCTTTGCTAATAAATAATTAATTAATTCAATATAATACAATTATTATAGCAAAATTGGCCTGGGCCTAAAGTTTTTTCTTAATGTGAATTTTTCTGCTTATTCATGATTTTTGCTCGAATTCTCGCGTATAATGGTGTCTTAGTTGACGTGAGGCCTTTGCATGAATTTTTTTAAATTGATTCCTGCTTTTTTAGTGCAGTCAAATTGGTACGAAGGTGAAGTTAGAGAGCAACAAATTTCTCAACTCCACTCTAGCACTCGCTTAGAACTGCTAATTACCGGCCTGCAAGAGAATGCCCGACCAGTACTTTTGACCGTTCTAATTTTTACGGCAGCTTTTATTGGTGCTATTTGGTTGACCCGCAAGCGTATGAAAAAAATTGAGAAAAGTGTGGCGAACAGGCGGGGGCGTATAGCTGACCATGGTCATCGGAATTGGGATGATGTTTTTGAGCGGGCCAAGCATATTCGCGATCTTGAAAAAACCGACCCCGAACAGGCCGCGAAAGAGAAGAATCTACTCAATGACCATCTTGGCTCCCTATTTGAAGCTCAAAAAGAGCTGGATGCAAATAAGGTAAAAACTCAGACGACGGGCCAGTCGCCGCTCGAGCGTATTATTCAGACGGCCGAGCAAAAGGCACCAGTAATTGAGAGTGAGAATAAAGCAAAGCGCCCGCAATTGCGCATTCTCAAGGGTGATCATTCACAGGATCAAGACTAAGGCCAAGCTTGTCATGAGTCGATAAAGTCGCCATGAAGACGCGCCTAATTAGTTTTTTTTTTATTCTGTGTTCTTATTTTTTTTTAAGGCCTATTTTGGCGCAAGAGACCTTGCGTGATTCCAGGGCGACAAGCGAGACGCGCGCACTCTATCACCACCTTGCGGCGCTTGCGCCCAGTCATCTGATTATCGGTCAGCAAAATCTCTACCGCGAAGGCCATGGCTGGCAGTGGCAGGGTACGCCTGACTTTGAAGCTGTCTCAGGCAAATTGCCAGGAGTGATGGGTATTGATTTTCGCGAGGTGCATGAAGGTGGAGAAAAGGCCTGGAAACACTACTCAGAGAGCGTTCAGAAATTTCATAAAAAAGGCGGGATCGTTACCTTGTCATGGCATATGCAAAATCCCGTTTCTGATAAAAATTTCTTTGATAAGACGCCGGCAGTCAGCAAAATTCTGCCAGGCAAAGCGCTCCATCAAAAATATAAAGATTGGTTAGATCTTTTGGCCAAGTTTTTATTTGAGCAAAAAGATGAATCAGGAAATTTGATTCCCATTTTATTTCGACCTTTCCACGAACATAATGGCAATTGGTTTTGGTGGTCAGTCACGGATAGTGTTTGCCAGCAGTTTTGTTTTTTAGGATTTATTAATGACTCTTACGTGCAAAAAGCTAATCAGGAGTTCATTGCACTTTGGCGCTTTACTATCGACTATCTGGTTAGGCAGCGAGGACTTCACAATCTAATTATTGTTTACTCACCTGGCATTTTAAGTGACAGTTCCAAGGGCCTTTTATACCGCTATCCTGGAGATGGCTATGTTGACATTTTGGCCTATGATAAATACGGTCCGTCCTTAACGCCTTACCTCGGCGCCTTAAGAGATCTTGTCATTCAAGCGCGACACAGAAAAAAACTTGCGGCCTTGGCCGAGACTGGTTATGAAGGCATTCCTAATCCCTTATATTTTACAGATCAAGTTTTGGATGTTTTAAAAAATGATGCTTTAGCTAAGCAGCTCGCCTACGTTATGTTTTGGAAAAATAGTGGTCGTTCGGGGCAAGAGGGACATTATTTTTTGCCTTATCTAGGCCATGCTTCTCGCCCCAATTTTTTACAAATGTTAAGTGACCCCTTTATTTTAACCATTGATTGGAAAAGCAAGTGATTGAAGTTTTATGCCGTAAAAATATTATTGCTTTAGTTATTTTCTTTTTCGCCTGGTCCTTGGTTTTTAAGCATGCGCCCGCCCACCGTTCTATCGCCTCAGATGAAGGCTGCAGCAGTAATCCCTATGCCTGCCCTTTTTTGGTGGTTGGTCATCGAGGGGCCCCCTATATTGCGGCAGAAAATACTTTGCAAAGTTACCAAGAGGCAATTTTACGAGGTGCTAATGCTTTAGAGATGGATATCAATATTACAAAAGATGGGCACGTGGTTATTATGCATGACAGATCACCAGACAATTTTATTGCACTTATCCGGCAAGCAGGTGGTGAATCTTTAAAGTATGTTCCTTACGCACCTGATATTGGCAATAGCATGCGCCGCCCGGTTGACCAGCTGACTCTACAGGAATTGCGCGCTAATTATGGCTATGCTCCCAGTAGTGGCGTTATTGCCGATATTTTTAAGTCGGGCAAGCTTGATCGCAAGGCCGTTATTCCCACTTTTGAGGAGTTTATGCTATGGGCGCGAGATGTACCTGAGTTGCGCGCAATTATTTTGGACATCAAGTTAGAAGAAAACCAAGTTGATTTAGCGCAACAGATGGCGAACGAACTTGGGCGTTTAAGTCAGGGGGCCCACTTCACACTCTATTTCAGCTCGCCCAAGAAAAGTATCTTTAAGCGTGGGCGAAAATGGCGCCGGCTTCATCCTGGGGCGACACAGTTTGGGGCAACGTTATTTGATTTTGAGCAGGAAGGCGTGCTCAAGGAAGTAAAGAGTCAGGGCATCAACGGTTTGATGACTGGTAAAACAATTCTACGAGGATGGGAACGCTACCTGTCTGAGCTAAAACAAATATTAGGATGGCGAGAAAATGGCGCGGCCTTATATCCTGTTATCAGCTGGACTATCGATGACCAATTTCGACAATATAAACTTATGCAAACTGGAGTTGATGGAATTTTGACTAACCATCCTCGCGACTTGGCACGCCTTGTGAATCGGCACTTTAAGGACCATTCAAGCGTTGCGAAGAGTGTCGCTTTATGTTGGCAGAATAATTTTAGCAGTAGGCGCTTTGAGTTTTGTACTAGTGGCAAAGAAATTAACCCCTTTTTGGGTATTGGCAAAAGAGAAGTAAAGCGCTGGGTTTGTGGAGAGGGCAGGGTTGACCCTTTTATAAAAGATATATTTGGTTGTGATCTTTTTCAGCGTATGGGCCTAAGTTTTTATAATGAGATCGATAACTCAGGCAATGTTAATATTTGGTATCGACCGCGCAACACCAAGGGCGTAGTCATTGCCCGCGCCATGGAGGAATATGGGCGCGATAAGGCCCCTTTTGTACTGGAGTACCAGCAGAGTAAATGTAATGATGGGTTTTTGAATTATGATTGCGAGTATAAGATATTTTTGCAGTATCTAGATGCCCGTGATAATCGCTTTTACAATCTTAGAAATGCCAATATTAATTACGACAGTTCATTTAGTTTTATTTCAAATGCACCTTTAGATACTAGAGTAATCAAGGTTAGTATTTTTGAAACCGACGATGGAAAGCTTACAAAGAGTAAAGGTGTCGCTTATTTATACTTCAAAGATGGGCAAGTTAGCGGAGTCAAATCACCCGATGGTACGTTTAAAGGAAAGCTTAACTTGCGGGTTTTTGATTATCAGGGATTGCATGAAGACTTCAGCTATTACAAGACGCTGGCCTTGCGCTATAAGCAAAAGACCTGCAACGATGGAGTGCTTAACTATGATTGTGAATACCTTTTTGATATTTGGTATAGCGTCGATGGCCATGAATACTTTAAAACATATCCTGGACGCTTTAAGGCACAAAGCTCCTTTTCTGTTTATCTCAAGGTTCCAAAAGGCGCTCAGAAGATAAAGATTAAAATGTATGAAACAGATGATGGTCAAATAGCTGGCACACGTAGCTACTCAGAAAGCATTCTTACTATGTCACATGGTCTAAAAATGCCTGTCTCTGCCCTGGATAAGACATTTGTGGGAGAATGGAGTCTGAACTTATTTGATTATGACCAAAGTCAATATGATAGTGAGGGGCTATATCAGGGGCCATTGCCGCGCCAGTAGAGGAGTTTATGGTAGATTTAAAATCAGTTCTTAAAATTAGTTTTTTCGACAATATTTCGCAAGAAAAGCTAACGCATTTATGCGCAAAGTTTGAACAGAAGAGCTTTAAGTCCGGTGATGTTGTCTTTCGTGATGGCAGCGATCCTGATGGCGTCTATTTTTTACTTTCCGGGCTTTTAAAGGTTGTCCATAATGAGGTGCAAGTCGCTCTGGTTCACCCGGGTGAGCAGGTTGGCGAGCTAGCTGTGCTGACGGGGCTAAAGCGCGCCGCTGATATTATTTGTGGTGAGGATGGGCAGGCCCTCTTTATTTCCAAAGATGATCTGGTAAAGATATTGGAAAGTGATAAGGACTTTTGTATTCAAGTCTATAAGAACACACTGATTACTCTGACTCGTGGCCTTAAGAACCAGAATTTTGTCATGGAAGCGTCCAAGCTTTTAGATGATATTCAAGTTGATGTTGGTGATGGACAACTCAATGAAATGCCTGATGACTGATTAAACGCAAGCATTGTTCCGGCCTATTAGTAGTAATAAAATCTATTTTTTTATATATCGCCCATAGCATTTTCCCTGGATCATCCACCGTCCAAATGCCACTTTCCCGATCCTTATATTGTGTCATTCGTTCAACTCGCTTAAAACCAAATCTAATATCTATGCCGTAAGGTGACTTTGGTTTATTGAAAAATTGTCTAACGTGAAAGCTCTTAACATCTCTAATTTGAGGATTGTCAGCGAGGTAATCGAGATATTCTTTATGAAAAGATATAAAGCGCAGCTTATTTTTATTTTCAGCATAAAAGTGCAAAATGAGTTCAATCGTTTTAATTTGTGGGTGATCCTTAAATTCAATAAAGGCCATGATGTCTTTATCATGCAAAAAAGATAGAAAATCTTCCAAGCTCGGAATTTCTTCACCATTTTTCAAAAGGCAGTTTTGTCGAATATCTTGGAGAGTCAGTTTATCAATATTTTTTTTCAAAGGACATTTGCGCTGTGGCCGACTGATGGCCGTGCGCTTTAGGTCCTTATCATGCATGATGAGTGGGATGCCATCTTTAGTGTGATGGACATCAAACTCTGTGGCATGAGCTCCTATTTGGTAGGCACTTAAAAGCGCGGCCATACTATTTTCAAGCTGTGCCTGTCTATTACCCCTATGTGCTACACACTTTGTTTCTGCTTGTAGTGCACTTAATGGAAGAATAAGAAATAGGCAGGTAATGATAAGAACTTTCATAGTGCGTCCCCTCTTAATTTTAAAACTTCTTGGTAAAGTCCTGATGCTGATACTTCTTGCGAGGCCAAGGCCTTGCCGATACGCAATTGCACTGGTGCCCACAAGCGATTGGGAGGCAGACCCTTAAGGCCCCTTCCCTTAACTCTGGAAAACCATGAACCCCACATGCCACAGATGGCAACAGGTAGAACCTGGACGTCCACTTCTTTGGCAATTCTTTCTACCCCTTCTTTAAACGCTATCATTTGGCCATCACGGGTGATGAAGCCTTCGGGGAAAATGGTGATCATATCACCATTTTTTAGTCCACTTATGACGTCTTGCAGAGCTTGTTCCATGAGTTCGGGGTTAATTTTTTTAGGTGTTACTGGAATAGATTTTGAACTGGTAAAGAACCATTGCAATGCTTTAATATCAAAATAGGCCTTGTCCATAAGAAAGCGGGGGGGGCGATGCAATCCGGCACTGACTAAAAACGGATCTATGAAGGAGACGTGGTTGCTAACAACCAGCAGAGCGCCAGATTTTGGGATATTCTCTTTGCCAATAACCTTATAGCGATACATGGCCTTAATGAGCAAGCTGGCGACTATATGGTAAAAGAATTCAGGTATCTTGTAGAGAATGAAAAGAGTTATCGCCAAATTGAGTCCGGAAACAATCAGAAAAATTTGTAAAATATTTAATCCACAGGCAAACATCAGCATAGCAAAGACTGCGGCACTAACCATGAAAATAGCATTAATAATATTATTACTGGCAATCAAACGCGAGCCTATATGCGCGGGTGAGTTCTCTTGCAGGAGGGTGTATAAGGGTACAATATACATACCGCCCCATAGTCCTATCATAAAAAAATCCAGGACGACTCTCCAATTTGTTACTTGCGCGAAAAAGCCCGAGAGTGAGAGAAGAGTTGCTGTGGTCGAGGAAGAGGTGGTGGCGCCTGTAAAATACAGGTCGGCGCTAAAAATGCTTAGCCCCATCCCACCCATAATCACCAGACCTAATTTTGTTTCGCCGTCACAAATGCGATTGGTGAAAATTGAGCCGATGCCCATTCCGATGGAAATGCTGGTAAGGAGAAAGGTGGCAACCGCCTCGCCGCCCATAATGATGTCGCGAGTGTAGCTGGGCAAGCTGGCCATAAAGAAAAAGCCAAAAAACCAAAACCAAGAAATTCCAAGAATGGCAAAGAGAGTAGATGAATTAGTGGCAGAGAGTTTTATCGCCCTTAATGTTTCGGCCATCGGGTTTATTTTTATCTTAAGATCGGGGTCACTAGCAGCGGCGCGGGGAATAAAATAAGCAGCAATAGCACCGAAAATGGCGGCCAAGAGAACTCCTGCGCCCAATGGCACAGTGGAGTAATTGGCGACAAAATCTTTTGTTACCAGTAAACCGCCGCACATGGTACCGAATAAAATAGCAATAAATGTTCCCATTGATACCAGGCCATTGCCTGCCAGTAACTCGGCAGGTTTGAGATGCTGTGGCAAAATAGAATATTTAACCGGGCCAAATAATGTCGACTGCAGCCCCATTAAGAAAAGTACGAACATAAGAAAGTAGATGTGCCCAAAGTAGAGACCGATTGCCGCCAGGAACATGATGACAATCTCAAGCACTTTAATCAATCGCATTAACTTGGCCTTTTCAAATTTGTCGCAAATCTGGCCGGAAATACCACTGAAGAGGAAAAAGGGTAGAATAAAAAGCCCGGCAGAGGCCTGAACCAAGAGATCGGCCTGCTCTCGGGGCAAATTATAGGCGATCAAAATGGCCAGCGCCGACTTGTACAGGTTGTCGTTAAAGGCGCCTAGGCCCATAGATATAAAAAACGGAGCGAAGCGCCGCTCTTTTAAAAGATGAAACATTGATACTCTCCCTCAAGTAATATTGTGAGGGGCCATAAAGTACTTGGCAAATTTTTTCTCATACGGATTAAAACACTCGGGTAATTAGTTTTTTTTAAAATAACCCGATAAGGCAACATGGCAGAAATATGTGGGTAAATGCATGAGCGGTAGCAAAATGATAAAAAGGCCCCTGAAGAAAATTTCTATTGAAGAAATTGCTCGAGGACTTTTTGAAGATGGCATGATTTCACAGCTTGATGCTGGCAGGCTAGTCAAGTCGGCCAAGCTAAGCAAGCATCACCCTCTTATTATAGCTGCTCGGGCGGAGCTGAAAAATAACTTAAGAGCTGGTGAAGTTCTAAGCAGTGAAATTCTAACTCAGTGGTTTGCCGAAAAAAATGAATTCACTTATTTAGATATAGATCCACTTAAACTCGATATAGAGACAATTACCAGGCTTTTACCCAAAGCATTTATAAAAAGAATAGGTGTATTGCCAGTGGAAGTTACTCCAGGCAAAGTTATTTTTGCCACAGCTGAGCCCTTTCATCTGGATTGGCTACTCGATACCAGTGCTGCCATCAAGCGCGATATTTCTGTGGTTATGGCAAATCCTGAAAAAATCGATCGCTACATTCAAGAGTTTTATGACGTCCGCTCGGCCATGAGCCAAATTGGCGAGTCTGATGCCGATCTAGGAGATACTCAAGCGCTGGATAAAATGGCCGGCGTGTTAAAAAGTGAGTTTGCAGTTGACGATGGCTCCGTTGCGAAGGTGGTTGATTGGATATTTCAATATGCTAAGACAGAGAGAGCGACAGACATTCATATGGAACCGCGCGATGGATTTGCCCAAATGCGTTTTCGCATTGATGGCAATTTGCGTGTTGTGTACAAATTTGAGCCAAGTGCCTTTATTCCCATTTTAAGCCGTATCAAAATTATGGCAGATATGAAAGTAGATGAAAAACGCCGACCTCAAGATGGCCGTATCAAACGCAATCTGGGCGATGGACGTTTGGTAGAGATGCGTTTGTCGACCAT
>Ga0210057_1004939_pt1 | contig 17370 bp, 20 predicted proteins | sample CryGeyCG2114_010_2_FD_183968 | JGI IMG/M metagenome (GOLD analysis project Ga0210057, IMG submission 183968) | Groundwater microbial communities from aquifer - Crystal Geyser CG10_big_fil_rev_8/21/14_0.10 (SPAdes) (version 2) | ecosystem: Environmental > Aquatic > Deep subsurface > Groundwater ...
GTTTTTTCCAAACTCTTTTTGGTTTTGGCAATGTGGTGGTGGAAACTGCCGGCGAGGGAACACTGAATTTAAAATTTAAAGATGTGCCCAATCCCTTGGAAATCTCTGCCAAAATCCAGCAACTTTATGATGCTAGTCGGGAGCAGGAGAGCGAGGTCAGAGAATCGCAAGAAGGGGTGGGGGCGTAATAATTTGGGGGTTAATATGTTTTCCAAGCAAGCTCTCCATAAAATTGAGGAATATCTTTGGGAAATACCCAAAAATTATCGGCCGGATATGCGCGTGCCAGCCCGTTTTTATACTGATGAGCGGATGTTGGAGGATACTTTAAAAGATCGCTCGCTGGAGCAGTTAGTTAATATTTCTACCCTGCCCGGTATTTACAAATATGCTCTGGCTATGCCTGATATCCACGAAGGTTTTGGGGTGCCGATTGGCGGAGTTTTTGCCACTGATATTGAAAATGACGGCATTATTTCCCCTGGCGCTGTTGGTTATGATATCAATTGCGGTATTCGGCTTTTGACAACAGAAGTAACTTTTGACGAGGCCAAAACCAAGATAGAAGATCTGGCCCGGGCAATTTATGCAACTGTTCCTGCGGGATTGGGACGAGGCGGGGGAATGAAATTATCCGATCAAGAATTGAATGAGGTGATGACAAAAGGGACCGGCTGGGCAGTGGCCAATGGCTATGGCACCAATGATGATTTAGAGATGATTGAGGAAAATGGTTGTATGGCAGGAGCCAATCCTTCCCATGTTTCCCAGCATGCTTCCTCTCGCGGCCGGGATCAGTTGGGAACAGTTGGCTCTGGCAATCATTTTGCCGAAATTCAAAGGGTGGAAGAGATTTATGATGAAAATATTGCCAAAACTTTTGGGCTATTTCCTAATCAAATCACAATTTTGGTTCATACTGGGTCTCGCGGTTTCGGCCATCAGGTAGCCAGTGATTATATTCATTTAATGCAAAAAGCAATGACAAAATATGAGATTAAAATTCCCGATAGAGAACTGGCCTGCGCGCCCTTTCAATCCGATGAAGGCCAGGCCTATTTTCAAGCCCACGGTTGCGCTATTAATTATGCCTTTGCCAATCGGCAAATTATAGTTTCTTTGATTCGGAAAGTTTGGCAGCGATTTTTCTCCGATACTCCCGAAACTTTATACGAAGTTGCCCACAACATTGCCAAAATAGAAAGTTATGACGGCAAAAAATTGTTGATTCACCGCAAAGGCGCCACTCGGGCTTTTGGTGCTGATAGACCAGAGGTGCCGGAAAAATATCGGGCCATTGGCCAGCCAGTTATAATTCCCGGCAGTATGGGAACAGCATCTTTTGTTTCGATAGGAACAAAAAAAGCAGAAAGCGAATCATTTGGCTCTACTTCTCACGGCGCTGGTCGCGTGATGTCGCGGGGAGAAGCCAAGCGGTCAATCACCGGACAGGAATTATTCAGGCAATTGAAAGAGCAAGGGGTTTTGGCGTTATGTCGTTCACCACGAGGGTTGTTGGAAGAAGCGCCGGCCGCCTACAAAGACATTGATAGAGTTGTCAATGTTGTCCATAAAGCCGGCATATCACTGAAAATTGCCAAACTCAAACCACTGGGAGTAATTAAAGGTGGTTAATCGTTGGCGCACGAACGTACTCAAAGTAATCATAATTTTTATTTCTTTCTTTTTTCTTTTTTGGCCTCTAAAAATTAGAGCGGAGGAGCTACCGGTTCAGTCACCATCGGTAATTTTTAATGAAGTCGCCTGGGCGGGGTCGTCTTTTGATTGGAGAGATGAGTGGATAGAACTCAAAAATATGACCGATCAAAAAATCAATCTTGACGGTTGGCAAATTACTTATTGGGACGGAGATGAAGAGAAAATAATGATAACCTTTTCAGCAGAAGCATCTATTTCTGCCGAGAGCCTTACTGAGAGATTCTATTTAATCTCAAAATATGATTTAGATAAATCTATCCTCAATATTGAACCAGCTTCGGTGGCAAGTAAGATCACACTATCTAATGAACATTTACAACTTAAACTTTATGACGGGGATTTTACCGATGGTCGAAAGCCAATTGATGTAGCCAATGATCAAGAAGAGCCCTTTGCCGGTCGTAATACTCAAACCAAAGCCTCAATGGAAAGAATTAGTCAAGTTACGGACGGAAGCCAACCATCTGCATGGTATACTGCTTTTAATTCTGTAAATCTGGATTCAACTGGCAAGGATTTTGGCACACCGGGGGCAGAAAATTCCTATTTTATATTTAATTCCGATACTTCTATCTTCCAAAATTTCTCCTCCTTTCTTAATTTAGAAAATGCTTTTACAATTTCCACCAAAATTGAATCAGTCATTGATGGTGATACTATTCATATCGAAAACATCCTTGGTCTCCCCACTACTACTGTCCGACTTTTGGGAATTGATTGTCCGGAAAAAGGCCAATATTTCTATAATCAAGCCAAACAATTCTGGGATGGACTCATTGGCCAGCCGATTACTTTGATTGTCAAAGAGCCAATTTTAGACGGAATGATCAATCCTCGTCTTTTGGCGATTGTGGTATATCAAGATCAAATTTTAAATCTCGAACTTTTAGAACAAGGTTTGGCTTGGCGCTCTTTATCCCATCCTTTGCTGATTGAAGAATACTGGGATCAAATATTTCAAAATAGCCGGCAATCCAAATACGGACTTTGGGCTAGTTATGGTGGAAATGCCTTGCGTATTAATGAACTTTATCCTAATCCTCCAGGTAATGAAAGCATTTTGAAAAATGAATGGAATGAATGGATTGAACTTTATAATAATTCAGATCAAGAGATTGATGTTTCTTTTTATAAACTTGATAAGAAGACATACTATTCTATACCAGAAGGAACAAAATTAGCACCCCGTGGTTATTTCATTTTAAGCCAGAAGGAGACAAGTATTTCTTTGGCTAATAAATCTGATTGCACAGAACTTTATGTCCCAAGTGGTGAACTCGTTGATCAGACCTGTTGGAAAAATGCGCCCGAGGGGCAAAGTTGGGCAAGGGGAGAGAATGGTAATTTTTATTGGACTACCAATCTCACGCCGGGCGCATCAAATCAAATTGTGGCAAAAGCCAAAAAAGAAAAAATCACCAAAGAAGAAACAAAAAAAGAAGAAACAGCAGCGGAGCCGATAAATGAAAATAAGGGGGGAGAGGTGACCCAGCCCCAAACAATTATTACCAAAAAAGTTATTATTGTTACCACGACCATCCCGCCACCCCAGACAAATCTTGTTCCAATTTCACCAATTATCCTTGGCGCCCAAACTTCTCGTCCCCTCCCCTCTTTTCAAAACTGGCTTTTCATTATATTATTAATATTTACAGGGGCATTTCTTTATTTGACAGGAGATTTTGTATGGCAAAAGTATTTATTACCAATTCATTCGAAGAAACCCAAAATCTGGCCGCCAACTTAGCGCCGAAATTAAAAGGTGGCGACATTCTAGCCCTCTCTGGCGATCTGGGCGGCGGTAAGACAACTTTTGTTCAAGGATTGGCCAAGGGATTGGGGATTAAAGAAAAAGTCCAGTCCCCCACTTTTGTTTTAATGAAAATCTATCAAGTGCCAAAAAAGAAATTTTCTTTATGCCATATTGATTTATATCGGCTAAAAAATAAAAAAGATATAGAGTCAATCGGATTTCAGGATTATCTCAGAAATAATGATTATATTTGTGTAATTGAATGGGCAGAGAAGATTAAAAAAATATTGCCTTCAAAAGCCAAATGGATAAAATTTGAATATGTTGATGAAAAAACAAGGAAAATTATAAAATGATTTTAGCGATTGATACAGCAGATAATTTAGCCAAAATCCTCCTTTTCCAATCGTTGGCAAACGGACGTGAAAAGACCATTGAGAAAAAATTTCCAGCCAAACCGATCTCCCAAACCCTTCTTTTGGCAATTGATAAGCTTTTAAAATCCCAGAAAACAACCATCAAAGACCTTAAGGCCATTGTCGTTTTTCAAGGCCCCGGTTCTTATACTGGCTTGCGGGTGGGGATATCGGTTGCCAATGCCTTAGGTTTTACCTTAAAAATCCCGGTTTTTCCCACTAAAGAAAAAGATCTGAAAAAAGCAGTTGCAAAAATTGCCAGTCAAAATTTGCCTAAAAAATTTACCCCAGTTTTCCCAATTTACGGAAAACATTAACTCTGTTACACTTAATATATAACTATGCGTAAATTCTGGATCCCGTTAGGGATTATTGCTCTTATCCTTTATTTATATGCCGTCTACACCGGTACTTCTGCTTATTGGGCTGGCAAGAAAATTTTTTCCGACTCCAACGGCTCTTCGCCCTATTTTTCTTATGGTAGTCCATCGCCCAAACAACTGTCCGAAGAAGGCGATGGCCGGATTAATATTTTGCTTTTGGGTATAGGTGGCGCTAACCATCCCGGCGGCCTTTTGACTGATACAATTATGGTTGCCTCAATTGATCCAGTTAATAAAAAAGTAGCCCTTTTATCAATCCCCCGCGATTTATATACTCCTATTTATGGTGATGCTAAAAATAAAATCAATTATGCCCATGCCTATGGCGAACAATACAAGAAAAATGAAGGTGGTGGGCCAGTGATTTCTAAAAAAACTGTCAGTTGGCTCTTGGATTTACCAATTCATTATTATATCCGGGCCGATTTTACTGGTTTTACAGATTTAATCGATACTCTGGGTGGGGTGGATGTTTATGTCGAAAAAGCCATCAATGATCCATATTATCCAGATGCGAAAATGATTGGGTATGAACCTTTTTCTATTTCCGCCGGTCAGCATCACCTTGATGGGAAAACTGCTTTAAAATATGCCAGATCCCGAGAAACTACCTCTGATTTTGACCGGGCCCGTCGCCAGCAACAAATTCTCCAAGCCCTTAAAGATAAAGCCACCTCAACTGGTATTGTTGCTAATCCCAAAAAATGGAATTTAATTATTCAGGTTTTAGGCAATCACCTTAAAACTGATTTATCGCTGAAAGAAACTGAGCAATTAATCGCTATGCTAAAAGATATAAAAAGTGAAGATATTACAGCTCAAGTTTTGGATAATACCTCTAGTGGACTTTTGACCTCCTCCTCTGGTCAGGCCGGCTATTATTTAGTGCCCAAGGATGGCACCTATCAATCAATTCGTATTTTTACTCATACACTTTTAATTGATCCTTATTTGCAGCAAGAAGGGGCCAAAATTTCGCTTGTTAATGCCACAGGAAAATCTGATTATGAAAAAAAAATAGCCCTATTTCTACAAAGTTATGGTTATAATATAGTAGAGCAATCCAGCGGAAAAACGGAAAAAACAACAACAATCTATGATTATACTGGTGGTAAAGATCCCTATACAATTGAATTTTTGAAAAATCGCTTTCAGGCGAAAGTTGTACCATCCAATGATAAATCAAAAGGAGTTGATATTGAGATTCAAATTGGGCAAAATTATCTAAAGTTGATACAAGATAGTGAAAAAATGGCCAATACCCAAAACTGATACATTAATTTTATTAGGACTCCTTCTTTTGGGGAGTATTGGTTTTTGGTATTTTGAGAAACTCTTGACCTTTAGAATTTTATATCTAATTTTGCTTGCCATCATACTAATTTGGCAATTGCTTCTATCCTCATCTTTTGCCGGTATATATTTATCATATTTTGTAACTTTCTGGGTGCTAATTAATTTATATTTTACGGTCAATATCCCAATTGGTTCACAATTATTTTTCGCCTTTGCTTTAATTCTTAACGGTGTTCATTTATATTTTTTACGAAGTTATCAGAATTTTTGGCCCAATGCCCTTTTGTTTATTCTGATTTTTTCAGAGATTTACATGGCTCTTTCTTTTTGGCCGGCTGATCCTATATCTAAGGCCATGATTTTACTTTTATTTTTTTACTCTTTTTGGGAGGCGGTTGAACTTAATCAAAATCATAGTTTTAATTTAATTTGGCAGCCACTGGTAGTTGTTGGCATTTTATTTTTCTTGACGATTGCCACAACATCCTGGTATACTTTTTAACAGAAGATGAAAAATTTTTTTATTAAGCTAACCAATTTATTTGCTTTCGTGAAAAACAAAATAATTTTAAAAATTATTTTGTATATTTTGGCAGGACTCGTAAGTTTATATGTTTTGGCTTATGTTGGTTTTATTGTCCCTGTTTATAAATATCATAACGAAACCAAATTGATTAAAACTGTTGTTAAAGTTTTTCCTTATCCAGCGACCTGGGTTGGTGGAAAAATTATTTGGGTTAATACGATTTACCAAGAAGTGGCCTATGTCGATCGCTTTAAGGAAGAGGTTAAACAGCCGGTATCAGATCGTGAAAGTTTATACCAATCCTCCCTTGAGCAAAACATTCAAAAGGATCTTTTGCTTTTGGCTGCCTCTCGAGAGGGAATAAAAATTAAAAATAGTGAAGTTGAGGAATTGTTCCAGAAGGAATTAGTGGAAAAGGCAGGAGGAGAGGCCAAGTTTCAAGAAGTGGTGAGTAAAATTTATGGGTTGACAGTTCCGGAGTTTAAAAAACTTGCCTGGAAAGATATGGAAGTTATCATAGCCAAAGAAAAAATTCAAAATGATCTTTTATTGAATATCCAAGTTGCTCATATTTTAATCAAAGACGAAAAACGAGCTAAAGAGATTTTAGAGCGAGTTAAAAAAGGCGAGGATTTTACAGCTTTAGCCAAAGAATTCTCTGAGGATACTGGCTCAAGGGATCAGGGTGGCGATTTGGGATGGGTGAATAAAGGTATGATGGTTGCTGATTTTGAAAATGCTGCTTTTGGGTTAAAGCCGGGAGAAGTTTCAGATTTAGTCAAGACCGAATTCGGGTATCATATTATTAAAGTAGGGGAGAAAAGGGGCCAATTGGATCAAGGTTTTAATGATTGGTTTAATAGCTGGACAAAAAAAATCAAAGTACTAAGATTTATCTATTGGAAAAAATAGTAAAATAGGGTAAAATAGCAAGTAGTGCATCCTCATTGACGAATGGGGTCGTAGCTCAGTTGGTTAGAGCATCTGCCTGTCACGCAGAAGGTCGCCGGTTCGAGTCCGGTCGGCCCCGCCACGTACAAAATCAGAGATTTTTACGTGGTAAGACCACGTTAAATTCCAGAGATTTTTACGTGGCTGAGACCACGTTAAATTCCAGAGATTTTTACGTGGCTGAGACGTTTAATTTCGGAGAAATTATTACGTCTCGCCATGCACAAATAAGATGTATTATTACATTTATGTTCTTCAAAGCAAAAAGGATAAAAGTTTATATATTGGTTATACTACTGATATCAAACAAAAATTAGAAGAGCACAATAAAGGTTATAATAAGTCCACTAAACTTAATCGTCCCTATAGACTTATCTTTTATGAAGCATTTATAGACAAAAAAGATGCCGAAAATCGAGAAGTCTTCTTAAAAAGTGGTTGGGGATGGCGAAGTATAAAGAAATTATTAAATAATTATTTAAAATAGTAGAGCTCTGATACGTTCCTTCGATTCAACTACCATTCAACCCAAAAGGTTGAATTTTTTTAATAGTTTTGTTATAATGCAGAAAGTCAGTTGTACCTTACAAACTGGCCAATAAAACCAAGGAGTGGTGAAGATGAGTCAGCTCAATGACGCGCGGATAAGGAGTTTGTTGATGGCGTGGCAGGATATTGAAGGATGCGATTGTCAACCAACGCAGGCATTCAAATTAATTAAGGATGGAGAGATGCCGGAGTGGTTACGAAGGATTCTGGAAATTGACCAAAGAATCATTCTTCATCCTTTTCCTTTAGAGACAGAATTAACCACGCGAATCGGTCCTTGCTCTTTGGATTTTCCACTTGGTACCCAGATAGCTGAGAGAGTTTCTTCTCAAAATCTTCAACTTTTGGCAGATCGATACTTGCCAGAGGCCATCGGACTCGATGAGGTGGGAGCTAAAGTCCCACTACGCACAATCGATATCACAACTAACTCATTTGTCCTTATGCCCGGTAAGTTCATCCTGGCCCAGACGCGGGAGGTTATATTTCTCCCCAATAACCTTGTTGGCCATGCTACCTCTCGCAGCCGGCATGGTCGGTTGGGTATTACTTCAGTCGGCTCTCCCAAGATCGATCCCGGCTATTATGGTCCGATAACCCTTGAAATTGTCAATCATGGGCCGGACCCGATAGTAATTGAAACCGATGCCATCGCTTGTCAGATGGAGTTTGGGCTACTGATTGAACCCGCCAAGGTTGCGTATTATGACCGTCGAAGCGGGGGAACTTACGGAGGGGGAAAACTGTAAAAGAGATAGTTTCCATGGAGCCAAAAAATAGCCCTTACTTTGCGGCTCCTTTTTTTCTTTCTTTTTAGGTTAAAATTAGGTAGAATTTTAGTAGGAGTGGATCTGTCCGTCAAAGTTCGAAGAGCTAAAAAATAGTGCGGCACGTAAAATCCCTAGGGGGATTAACGTGCCAGCAACGTCAATTTTGCAAAGCAAAATTATACGTAGGCGGGTGTAGTTTAGTGGCAGAATATAACCTTCCCAAGGTTAGGATACGGGTTCGATTCCCGTCACCCGCTCCGACAGTGCCTTTTGGGGCCTTGTCGGAGCGGGTAGATAGAACCCGCGGACGAAAAGGGTATGAAAGAACATTACTTTTGGTTAAGAGAAAGAATTGAAGATAGCAAAGAATCCAAAGGTCACAGGGACGGGCTCTGACACGCCCTTTCGATTCCCGTCACCCGCTTTTTAAATAAAAAAAAGAGGGGCGCATCGCTTCTTGGCGATGCGCCCCATCAATCCGGGTCGAAACTCCTAGAAATCGCACAGTGTTTTCAAGATCTCGGGCCAGGCTGCCAAGCCCGTTACCGGCAACCCTCCCATATTGGTATTGGCCGGTCCTCCTTCGAGATCCGGGCCGATGACCAAGTTGGCCCTGATGAGCCCGTTCGGGGTAGGATTGACCCAGACGTGTCGGAGAGAGAGTTTTCTTTCCGATGGTCTCCAGAAATCTTTCAACGACGGTTTTTGGGAGTGGGATGAAGCTGTTGTTTTTGGGCCGGCATTCTACCTTTGCCTTGCCGTTTAGATTTTGAACGAGGTAGAATACATGGCTCATGTTGTCCATCATGCCTTTGAGCATGATGACTAACTCATTGCCTTGGATTGTCCGGGGTTTGGCCAAAATGTCAACCCCCTCCGGTTTGATCGTTTCCTTGCGCAAACTGACAGGGTTGCTGTTGGCGGCGATGCCCAGCTGGTCGGGAAAAATTATTGTCACCATCCCGACCAGTACCATTGGCGGTACTTCCTCATATTTCAACTACATCACCCCTTTGATGTGATTTGCGTTCCCACCAATCTCTTGGCAGGGTAACAGAAATAGTATACCATAAATACAGACAAATGTCAAGAGTTTTGGGTTTTGCCGCCTTAGCTCAGTGGTAGAGCAACACTTTCGTAAAGTGAAGGTCCCCGGTTCAAATCCGGGAGGCGGCTCCCCTTCAGGGTAAACTCAAACGACATCCGTTATCACTCCTATCTTTTTCTAACGAAAAATGAAACATCTTTTTTCCAAATCAATTTTAATAATGTTGGGTTTATTAATCTTTTTTAATGCGGTTTCTTTTTTACTTTGGCGCTTTTATACCCATTCCTCCCTTATCCCTCTTTATCTTGCCGTTGGTGTTTTAATCTTTAATTTACTTTTAACTTTTTTTGTTAGATTTGAAAAATTATATATCCAAATTCTTATTGCTGGTGCCTTTGTTGTAACGCTCATTGTTTTTATCCTCTATTTTGCTTCAGTTATTGGAGTATATTGATGATAAAAAAATCTTTTTCTTATCGTTTTTGGGAAATCTTTCCTGGAGCGCTGACTTGGACCGCCCTTCTTTTACCGTTGATTTTGTCTTTTTTTCTGCCCGCCGGGGTGGCAATTTTTATAATTCTTTTTGATCTTTACTGGCTTTATAAATCAACTATTATGGGCGCTCACCTTATTTCTGGCTATAACTTTATGAAACATGAGAAAAGAATTCACTGGCTGGATCGCTTAAAAGAATTGCCAAAAGATCAATACAAACCCAGTTGGCATGATATTTACCATGTTTATATGTTAGCAACCTATAGAGAAGATATTGAGATTTTACGCGCTTCCATCCAATCAGCGGTTGACAGCGATTTTCCTCTAAAACAGATTATTTTAGTTTTAGCTATTGAAGAAAGAGATAAAGAAAATGCCCGCCAGATTTCCCAGATCTTAAAAAAAGAATTTGATGGAAAATTTTATGATTTTATTATTACAGAGCACCCGGATGATATTGCTGGCGAGCTGAAGGCAAAAGGCGCCAATCTGCGTTGGGCAGGAAAAAAACTGGAAAAATATCTTAAAGAAAAAAAATTTGATTTTTCCAAAGTTATTGTTACCGCCGCTGATGCCGATACCCGCGTTCATCCAAAATATTTTTCTTGCCTTACTTACAAGTTTTTATTAGAGCCCGACCCCCTCCACTGCTCTTTTCAGCCAATTCCAATTTATGCCAATAATATCTGGGAAGCGCCAGCCCTTTGTAGAGTTATTGCCTTTTCCTCTTCTTTCTGGCAGATGATTGAAGCTACTCGGCCCTGGCGATTAATTAATTTTGCCACCCATGCTATGAGTATGCAGACATTGGTAGAAATAGATTTTTGGGAGACGAGTTGTGTTAATGAAGATTCAAGACAATTTTGGCGTGGTTATTTTAAATTCCAAGGTGATCATAAAGTTGTGCCAGTTTTTGTGCCGGTTTATATGGATGCGGTGTTGTCAGATAATTTTTGGCTTACTTTAAAAAATCAATATAAACAAAAGCAGCGTTGGGCCTATGGTATTGAACATTTGCCTTATATTATGAAATCAGCAATTAAAGATAAGACAATTTCCTTTTGGGATAAGGCAGTAAAAATTTATCGTTTAATTGAGGGTAATTTTTCTTGGGCAACCGCCAGTTTTTTCATTGCCTTTGTTGGTTGGTTACCACTTTGGTTTGGACCTGGTTTTCGTTCGACAGTGTTGGCCATGAATCTTCCTTTTCTTGCCCGCATCCTTTTAGCTTTAACTTGGATAGGGTTATTAATTTCTGCAACTATTTCTATTTTGCTTTTACCTACCCCTCCGCCCGGCTATAAAAAAAATACTCTTAAAATGATTGCCCAGTGGATTTTAATTCCCATTGTTGCTATCTTTTTCTCATCTATTCCAGCAATTGATGCCCAAACTCATTTGATGCTCGGTAAATATTTAGGTTTTTGGACAACGCCGAAGACAGTTAAAAAACAATGAAAAGAATCATTCAAAGTCAAACTTCCCGCCAATTTATAAAATTTTGTTTAGTCGGCGGTTTGAGTGCTCTTGTTGATTGGAGTATTTATATTTTCTTAACCCGGCTTTTTGGTTTTTGGGCGACTTATTATATTGGCGCTAAGGCTATTTCCTTTGTAATTTCAGCCTGTGGTAACTTTTATCTCAATCGTCGTTTTACCTTTCGCAGTACCAGTCGTAAAGTTACCCGCCAAGCCATTATATTTTTTATCGTTGCCACAACTGGTTTGTTTTTAAATACTGGTTTTATGTATTTAATGGTTGAAAAAGCGCATCTTTATGATCTTATTGCCTTAGTTATTGCCACCGGCGTGGTGACTTTTTGGAATTTTACTGCCAATAAATTTATTACCTTTAAAGAGAAGAGGGATTGATTTATTGTTGATTTAAGGGTAGGATATATAAAGTGCTACAATTAAGATAACGGGGACTGGCCTAATGGTAAGGCGCTTGGTTTGGGACCAAGAGATTCGCGGTTCGAATCCGCGGTCCCCGATTGGGGTGGTAGAGCGTCCCGACGTAACGTCGGGAAGGTCCCGAGTTCGAGTCTCGGCACCCCGAAGTGCGGGTGTAGTTTAATGGTAGAACGTGACCCTTCCAAGGTCAGGGCGACGGTTCGATTCCGTTCACCCGCTCCACTTCGCTCATCAAAGATGAGCTCAGTGTAAACTTGGTCAAGTAGGAAGAGTTTACCCTGAGTGGAACGAAGGGCCCTCGTGGTGAAATGGATATCACGCCAGGCTTCGGACCTGGTGTTGGGGGTTCGAATCCTCCCGGGGGCGCCAGCAATAATAGTATAATAGAAATATGGTGGCCGTAGCTCAACAGCAGAGCACCAGTCTGTGGCACTGGTGGTTGCGGGTGCAAATCCCGTCGGCCACCCCATTATGATATAATAAAATTAGGAAAGGAGAAGTTAATGTATAAAAAATTAACAACATTTCTGGTCTTTATGATGATTTGTGGTTTTGCTCTTTCAGCCAAAGCCATCACCACCACCAGCCAGGTCAATACCAATAAGTGTAAAAATGTGGAGACTCGGACAAATCAGCGTCTGTCCCATTTTCAAACTATCAAGACTGCTCATAGCAAGGCCTATGAGAATTTAGTGAGCCGGTTGGAGAAATTTATAGACCGCATCAAAGCCAAGGGCTATGATACAACAAAATTGGCAATTGATTTGGCTACCCTCAAAGGGAAAATTGCTGATTTTGAGCAAGCCTACTCCGATTATCAAGTCATCTTAGCTCAATTGCCTGCTTTGACTTGCCAGCAGCCTAACTCTGATTTTCAAGCCAAATTAAAAGAAGCTAGGGCTCAATTGAAAATCGTTCATCAAAAAGCAGCTGATATTCGCGACTATTGGCGGACAGTTATAAGGGTCGATCTTTTAGCAATTAAAAAGCAGTATCCGGGCGCCACTTCCAATAATACCAGCACTAGTACGAGTTCCTCTTTGTCAACTTCTTCAACAGCTTCTTCCTCAACAACATCAACTTCAACACCTTAAGGAGGCAAAATGAACGGAGACCAACCAATTCAACAACCAACCCCACCTCCAACACCACCACAACCCACCCCCGAGATCCAACAACCCAAACCCAGCAAAACACTGCTTATCATTTTAATTATCATTCTTATCTTGGCCGTCGGTTATTTAATTTATTCGCTTTACGGTTCTCAAATTACTTCAAAATTTGGGGCCACCACAACAACTTCCCTTATCACTACCTCTACTACTCAAACAACAGTTTCCGCTGATGTTGACAATGAAATCTCCACTTTGGATAAAACAATGTCTTCTATCTCTGATGACGTATTTGGAGAGGATCAGCTTTCTGATGCCCAACTTGGTTTATAATAATTAAGGAGGACGTAATGTCAAAAATTTTAAAGATTTTATTAAGCTTGCTTGTTATTGTTTTAATCTTTCTAATTTTTATTCAAGAATCTCAAGCAACATCAAAATATTATAGCGGTGTTAAAAGAACAGTAAAAAAAGTTTATTATAAATCAAGGGCAAAATTAACTCCAACTGTAAAATTAAACATTCCTTTCCATCACCAGGAGCATAGTTTATCATGTGAGGTGGCAGCACTACGAATGGCACTTTTGGCTAAAGGTGCTGATGTGGCTGAATCAACCCTCATTAGCCAACTGCCTTCTGAGCCGATGTGGGGTAATCCTCACAGGGGATTTGTCGGCGACATTAACGGTAAAATGTTAAAAACCGGTTATGGCGTTTACTGGGGGCCAATTGCTACTATTGGTGCAAATTATCGGCCAACCCAATCTTTTGAAGATGCTACTGCTTCTTTTCTTGCAACTGAAATACAAAACGGTAATCCAGTAATAATTTGGACTCATATTGGTAGGGGTAGGTGGCCAAAGTGGATTGCACCAGATGGCACGCCCATTTTAGGCATTCCCGGTGAACATACCCAAGTAGTTATTGGTTTTACCGGCAGTGCGGATAGACCAACAGGATTTTATTTATTAGATCCTTTATACGGAGAACAATATCAACCCGCAAGGAATTTTTTAGTCCGTTGGACGACTTTCGGTAATAGTGGGGTCGTTGTAAGATAAAATGCCAGTCATTGAAGTCAAAAATCTCCAGAAATATTTTGGCAAAACCAAAGCCGTTGATGGTGTAAGTTTTGCCGTAGAAAAAGGAGAAATTTTTGGCTTTTTAGGTCCCAATGGCGCTGGCAAAACCACCACCATCCGCTGTATGATGGATTTTGTTCGACCAACTGAAGGTGAGATTGAGATTTTGGGTAAAGATGCCCAAAAAGATAGCGTTGAGTTAAAGAGAAAAATCGGCTATCTTTCTGATATGCCTCGTTTTTATAATCACTGGAGTGCAGGGAAACATCTTGCCTTTCAGCAAATTCTCCGTGGTCGCTCCCAAATCATAAATGATTTACTAAAAAAGTTTGGCCTCAATCAAAAATTAAGATTTTCCAATTTATCTTCTGGCAATAGACGGAAATTAAGCATTATTTTGGCCCTGATGAACCAGCCCCAAGTTTTGCTTTTGGATGAGCCAACTTTATCTTTAGATCCGCTTTTACAAAACGCCTTTCATTTGTATATTGAAGATTTTGCCAGAGCCGGCGGGACAGTTTTTATGTCCTCCCATAATTTATCGGAAGTGGAAAAAATCTGTGATCGCGTCGGCATCATTAAAGAAGGCAAAATGGTGGCGGTGGAAAAAATCTCTGATATGAAATTGATGAAAATGTATGATGTCAATTTTCGTGCCCAAGGAGTTGATCCGAAAATATTTAAAGATGAAAATACAGAAGTTGTTAGCCATACCGAAGGGTTGATCACACTGAAGGTAAAAGGCGACATTAATCCAATCATTAAAAAATTAGCAAAAATTGAGGTTAAAGATTTGGAGATCATCCACATCAGTTTGGAAGATACTTTTATGGAGTTTTATGAAGCTTCGCGGAATCCGGCCGAAGTCCCGATGAACATCGGGACGAAGGAGGATCGCAAATGACAAGATTAATTTGGGAGACAATCAAAGAGAAGAAATGGCCGATTATAATTTATAGTGCCTCTTCCCTTTTGCTTTTACTTTTGTATGTCGCTCTTTACCCTAGTTTACAAAGTCAAACCCAACAGTTGGGGGAGATTTTAAAAGCCATGCCAGAGAGTTTGTTAAAAGCTTTTGGTTCTGCTTCTTCGCAGCTAACGAATTTTACCTTGGAAAGTTTGCTGGCCACTAAACAATTTAGTCTGGTCTTCCAGAGTTTAGCGGCGATTTTAGCCATCACTTTTGCCGGTAATGACATTTCAGCGGAAATTGAAAAGGGGACCATTGAGTTTTTACTCTCCCAGCCAATCTCCCGGCTCAAACTCTATTTTGCCAGATTTTTATCGACAGCAATTCTTTTAACTATTTTTGCGGCAGTTTCCACCCTTTCAGTTATCCCAATGGCAGCGGCTTTTCACATTGATTATGTTGCCGCCAGTTATTATAAATTATTTTTGGTTGCTTGGTTATATTCTCTGGCAGTTTATGCCATCGCTTTTTGTTTGTCAACGATCTTTTCCCACAAGGGGTGGGTTTATGGCATCTCGGCTGGTATCATCATTGTAATGTATGTTGCTTTTCTTGTTTCGGCATTGAAAGACAATCTTGACAGCTTAAAATATATTTCCTTTTTCCATTATTTTTCGGCCGATGTTTTGTTTAGCGGGACAATTGATAAATTAGGAGTTTGGATTTTTGTTCTTACAATTGTGGTTGGCGTAGCAATCGGAGCAGTAGTTTTTAACAAACGCGATATTGCGACCTCATAAAAATGATGGAGAACTAACTGGACTTTAGGGGAAATTTTTGCTATACTTTTAATAGAGTTTTATTTTAACTTTTTACTTTTAACATTTAACATTTTATATGCCCTCGTAGTTCAATGGATAGAACGACGCCCTTCTAAGGCGTAGGTTAGAGGTTCGACTCCTCTCGGGGGCGCCACGTACAAAATCAAAGATTTTTACGTGGCTGTCGCGTTTAAATCTATGATTTATTACGCGACGCCATTAAATTTTATGCTATAATATAAAATCTGATATACTTTTAGTATGATGAAATTAACTGTGCTTGGTTCCGGCACCATGATGCCGACTAAAACTCGTAACCCTTCTGCTTTTTTAGTTGAGGCAGGCACTACCAGGATTTTGCTTGATTGTGGTCATGAAACGATTAGGCGGATGATCGATTTAAGTATTGATCCCCAATCTTTGAATGCGGTTTTTATTTCCCATTTTCATACTGATCATGCCGGTGATGCCTTCAATCTTGTTCACTCACGCTTTGTAGAAGATGCTTATAAAAAACAGCCAAGCAAAGAACTAATTTTCATTGGTCCAGAAAATATAGAAGAAAATTTTAGAAAATGGCGGACAATTTTTTGGCCAGAACCAAAAGAGGATTATCCATTAAAATTTTATAAAGGATCACAAAAAATAAAAATTGGCGAACTGATTATTGAAACTTTTCCTATTATCCATACTCAATGGTTTCAATCAGTTGGTATAAAAATACAGGCAGAGAGTAAAACCATCATTTACACCGGCGATATGGGTGGAGAAAATAAAATTGAAGATTTGGCTCTAAAAATGAAAAATGCCGATTTATTAATTACTGAAGCAACTTATGAATATCCTACCCCCAATCATTTCACGGTTGAACAATTAGAGGAACTTGTAAAAATAGCCAATATCAAAAAAGTACTGCTTGTCCATTTCCGACCGGGGCATGATGAGAAAGTGAAAATAATTTTAACTAATAAAAAGAATTTTCAGATTGCCGAAGATAGAACTACTTTGGTGATTTAAAATAACAACAGGGACTTGATTGGTGATGAGTTTTGTGGTATAGTTTTTGATATGCCTAGGTATGGAAAGGGGGCATGATGGTTGACAATCGCCTTTGTCGTCTGTGGTTATGGTTGCGATGTAGGGGGACAACGGATCCGGGAATATCTTCAGTGGGTGGCTGACTTGGTGGTCGAGTACCAGGGATATGGCTATGAAATCCTTATCGTTTCCACTGGCGGCATCACCAATCCCGCTAAGTTTCTAGGAATATCGGAGGCGGGAATGATGAGGGATTATCTAGTCAGTCTAGGATTGGATATTCAGCAGTTTCATCTTGAAGAAAAGGCGGCTACCACCGAAGAAAATCTACGCAATGCCTCCTCAATCCTGGCCGCATACCCAGAAGTGGGGATCATCTTTGTCTGTTGTGATAGCATCCGTGCCAAAAAGGTCCAATTCTTGGCCGAGCGGATTTTTCCAATCAAACTCAAACCATCAGTGGAAGGATTTGACTTTCAGCGGTCCTGGAGAGAACGCTGGCGTCAGCGCCTCTGGGCCACGCCACTAACTATCCTTGGCTGGTACTGGCCCTGGATGACCAATCTCTTAACCGCCCTCCGCCGTAAA
>Ga0210057_1004940_pt1 | contig 17370 bp, 26 predicted proteins | sample CryGeyCG2114_010_2_FD_183968 | JGI IMG/M metagenome (GOLD analysis project Ga0210057, IMG submission 183968) | Groundwater microbial communities from aquifer - Crystal Geyser CG10_big_fil_rev_8/21/14_0.10 (SPAdes) (version 2) | ecosystem: Environmental > Aquatic > Deep subsurface > Groundwater ...
CCGTTATCACAGTCATTAGGGTCTATAGTTACATTATTGTCATAAAGCGATAGTTCAGAAGCAACATCTTCAAAAACGATAGAATAATTATCTTGACTCGGCTTAAATTTATTGCCAGCGCCAGGAGTGTCACAACCAGTAAATGTTGCACCAGCCAAGGCAGCCATGAAAGCGTATTTACGCAATGAACCCATAATTTTTTTTAACATTTTTTATTTCACCTTGCAGAGTTTAAACTCTTTTTAAACCTTATTACAAGGAGAACTTTATAAATGTTTCCACTCAAAAGTGACAAATACCTGATGAAGAGTTATTTTTGTGAATTAATAGGTAAAGCTGTATCACCACATATTACCGAACTTTCCATAACTCCTTCTTCAGTACAAGTCCATAAGGTATAATTGGCAAGATTATGGATCAAACCTTCAAAAGCCTGAAAAACACCCGCCTCATCAAGAGGTCCATTATAGTCCACTGTAACATATCCCCCGATGTCGCTTGTCAATTGAGCGAAGTAATCTTCCACCCCGCCATGATAAAAATTCAAGTTCAAGGCGCAGATTGCGACGTTAGTGTCATAAGCGAATTGGTTTACGGTATTTACTAGGTTAGGGTCAGAATCAGCACCATCGCTTTCGAGGATAATTACTCTTTTTACTTCTGAAGAAAGTCCAGGATCTTCTGATAAATCTTGGATAATGTCCAGCAAAGTATAATTGATACTGCTGGATTCGCCAACATAAAATTCGCTTTGGAAATTTTGAGATCCCTGAGCATTGTCAAGGTAAGAAAGAATCGCATCGTTCTCTGCAGTAAGCGGGCCGAAGGTATGGTAATTAGAAGCGAAAGTTGTCACTGTAGCGCTAAAATTGTCCTGCCATTCGTCAGAGTTTACCATAGATTTTGAAGCCAGGTATCTTAGGTTGATAGGATCGCTTACTTTCATGCTGCCAGAATTGTCGATAACAAGGTAGATTGCTAAAGGTGAATCCTGTTCTTCAGTGATCATTATATCGGTGTTCCCATCACAATCATTATCTAACCCATCACAATTTTCATCTTTAGGGATAGATTGATCTTCGCATCTGCTCCAAGTTCCTTCTAGGCAAGTTTCAATTCCTGATCGGCATTCACCTACCCCCAAAGTTCCAGCAGGTCCCGTGTAACATGATCTGGTCAAATCCTCATCAGTTAAGCCGTCACAATCGTTATCTTTACCATCACAGATCTCAGCAGTAGGTGCAGCAGGAAAAGTATAGTTATCGCAAACAATGCCCAACTTGTCTTCAGAGCAGATATTATTACCATAAGAAGCGCAATTACCTAGACCAACAGAACAAACCTGATCTAAGCCAGGAAAATCTTCATCTGTTAAACCGTCACAATCGTTGTCCAGGTTGTCACATAATTCAGTTGAAGGTTCCATGAAAGTTCGGCATTCACCGGAATAAAATTGACCTTCCAAACAAACAATTTCACTGATTGTAGCACAGATGCCAGCAGCAGCTGGGGTACAGATTTCAGTATAATTAAGTCCTTCGTCTTTTAGTCCATTACAGTTATCATCAATATCATTACATTTCTCTTGCGCACCAGGATTGATATAAGGTGCTAAAGGATTCTGGCTAGGGTCATCAACACAATCGGAGATGTTGTTAGGCAAGACCCAACCGGAAGCAGGAGGGGAACAGAAAACTTTAGAATAATTCTTGGAACCATAACCATCGCCATCCATATCAACGTAATAAATGTCTCCTTCTGCAAGCGAGCAGTTTTCAGGATTATCAACAGTTGTGTTATTGTCAGGGGCAGTAGATTGAATTACATCAGTAGAAAGATTAACATCATAAGATATTTTTGAGGTTGTATCAGAACAGTTAGAATAAAGAGAGATCAACGATAAGCCAGCAACAGCAGCAATTCTACGCAGAGGATAAGGAATCTTGTCAAGTATACTTTTTAGCATTGTCTTCTTGCTAAAATCCCAGAAAAATTTCTTTATAAAGATTTTGACCCATTTTAGTGGTTACAACAGATTAATTAAAGACTTAAAGAGGGATTAGATGATGAAAAAGGTTAGCTGGTTGATTATTCTCGTCTTATTTGTCTTGATTGTCTTTTTTGTATTGAGAGCCAACCTAGATAGTTCAACGCAAGGTAAGGTGGAGAGTTATGTTAGAGATAACGGGGAAATAAGATTGTTTTTCTGTCCGCAAGATGATTGTGAAAAAGAATTTGTAAGCTTTCTAAGGAACGCTAAAAAATCTATCCATTGCGCCTTATTTGACATCGGTTTAGAATCTGTGCAACAAGAACTACTAGCAAAATCTCAGGTTATGGAAGTGAAGATTGTGACCGATAATGATTACCAGCATAAATTTGACTATCCGTTTGTAAAAAGTGACGGCTGGGGGTTGCAGCATAACAAATTCTGTATCGTTGATGGTTCTGCTGTTTCTACTGGTTCGATGAACCCCACAGCTAATGGCGTAAATCTGAACAATAATAATCTATTATTGATCAATTCTTCTGTCTTAGCAACAAATTATGAAACGGAATTTAAAGAGATGTGGGATGGTGAATATAAAGGAGGTAATCCCGTACTTAACCCTTTGATAAAACTCAATAATAGTTTAGTGCAGAATTATTTCTGCCCGGAGGATCATTGCGCATACCATGTAAAAGAAGAATTGAAGAAGGCGCAAAGTTCAATAGATCTCCTGACCTTCTCATTTACTGAAGAGGGTATCGCCGACATCTTGATTCTTAAATATCTGGATGGAGTAGAAGTTTCTGGAGTGCTGGAAGCCAGGCAGGTCTCTGAACATTCAGAGTTTAAAAGACTGCAATATCAGGGTATAGAAGTAGTGAAGGATGGCAACAAGGGTAACATGCACCATAAAGTGTTTATCATCGATAATAAGACTGTGATAACGGGAAGTTTTAACCCCACAAACAATGGTGATGAAGGTAATGATGAAAATGTGTTGATCATCGAAGACGGGGATATTGCTAAATTGTTTCTAAAAGAGTTTGCAAAGGTTAAAGGAGAAATTCAGGACGAAAAAATTATATAGCGAAGATAGAGATACATAAAAATGAAAGGAATTATCCAGAAGGCCGAAGAATTCGCTCTTTCTGAAATTAAGAAATATGGTTTGCCCAGCAAGATTAATTACGAAACTTCTAACAAAAAAGGTTTGGAACTATCTAAGATGTTCAAGGTAAATTCAGAAATTGTGCAAATTGGAACAAGATTGATGGATATTAAATTAGGTGAAGCTTTAAACCAAGGAAAGACCAAGGAACACATAAAGATTGGTTCTGAAGCTACTAGAAAATTCTTATCAAAATTTAAGGTAGCAGATGAAATTAAAGAAAAGATAGTTAACTGTGTTGAAGGGCATCATGGTACTAAGAAATGGATCTGCAAAGAAGCGGAAATTTGCGCCAATGCTGACTGTTATCGCTTTCTTTTGGTCAGGAATTGGTTGATTTTTTTGAACTCTCTAAAATCTGAGGGAACAACATTTGAAGATAGCTTAAAATTTGCAGAAGAGAAAGCCGAGGAAAAATGGAAGATTATCTCTTTGGAAATCTGTAAGAAAGAACTTGAACCACATTATAGATTAATCAAAGAAATTATTGCTAAAGCTAAGATCAAGAGTTAATTTGAAAAAAGTTATCCAGAAATTCTTCTCTTGCCGAGATATTCTATGAAAATGGAAATAGGCACAACGTTTTCTTCTTCCGAAGTCGTAAATAAACCTTCACTATCTATTTCGCCCATAATGTAACGCAAGACAAAAGTGTTGTAATCAAGGTCTAGATACCCACCTTCACCCTTATCTGCTGTATCTTCACAAGATTCATCAATTGAAGAAAGGTAGGAATTATGGTTTTCGATAAAATAATTACCAATAGAATCATTTGCTTCAGAATCATCACTTTTTTGTTGTGATAAGATTTCTTCTTCCTCTTCCAGAATGCTATCCAGTTCCCCATCCAAGGGCGGTTCGTCATCTTCTTCAGATGTAAATTTAACCATATATTAAGGTTTCACCTGGATACCAGAATAGTTAGTTTATTTATAAATTTATCATTTTAAAAAAATAAACGGTCCTTAATTTCATACACAAAAATGATCTTCGCCTTCTTCAAAGACAGTATTGCAGGCGCTGCAGTATTCTCTTCTGACTAAAGGTTGGCCATAATGGTCACATTCGGGATCACCGCAAGTGGTTTTACCAGATTTATATTCTTCCGGTGTCAACTTAGCTTTACAGGTTCCCTGACAGACGTAACGTAGCGCACTCATCTTTAACCTCCTTTTGTAATCATGAAAAATCTACCAAAAGTGTTCTTCCCCACCCTAAAGGAGGGGGTATGGAACGAACACTTTCATTTATTGGTAGATTTTTGTGATACCAAAAATTTCGACCTAAAGGTCGGGATATTGAACCCCTGTCGAAATTTTTTAGTACAATATTAAAAAATAAAGAAGAATGATTTAAAAAATTATTTGTTTCCTTAGATTCAGAGAAAAAGTCGTCTTGGTCGGCAACTTTGACGAAAATTGTCTTCAGAATTCGAAGATTTTCGTTTCTGTGCCTGTCTTTCAGTCTTAGCAAGGTTGCCATCTTGACCATGTTGACTCCTTTTTCTACTAAGCCTATTCCACCACCATCTCTTGCACGATACGGATAGATCCCATGTTGATGACATCTTCCACTAAAACACCATAATCTTTAGCTCCCGGACTATTCTTGGCATAACTAAAGATGGATTTGCCTTTCTTCGGTGCTTCTTTCAACTTGGAATTGTAACGGATTGGTACGGAAACCAGACCATTATGTTCTTTTCTCATGTCTTTAAGGCTGTCCTTACAGATTTTTGTTCTTTTATCAAACAAGGTAGGCACAATTCTCGTAACCTTAAGATTATGATTATAATTCTCATTAATCTTGTCAACGATCACAAACATCTTTTTCAAGGCGTCCATCCCTAAAAAATCAGTAGAAGTGGTGATAAAAGCTTCCTTGCAATAGGCTAGCACATTCTGGTTAAGGACACCTAAAGAAGGTGGACAGTCAATGATGACAAAATCATAGCCTTCAATGGAACTTAATAATTCTTTCAGCAACAACCTAGCATTAGGCTGATTGGAAAGATAATACTCTGCTTTCGCTAAAGATTCTTTAGAAGTGATAACATCAAAATTCTTAGCCAGATGTAAAACACAATCTTTCAAAGGAATCTTACCGGTCATAGCGTCATATAAATTGAAAGTTGATTTCAGGTCAAGTGAAACCCCCACATTATTTTGCGGGTCTAGATCGATTAGCAGAACTTTCTTGTTTTCACGGGATAAACCTGCTGAAAGGTTGACGGCAGTGGTAGTTTTTCCTACTCCGCCTTTATGGTTAATAATAGCAATTGTTCTCATTTTAGTACTCTACCTCGTTTTTTGATGAAGAGGATTGCCTAGAAGCAGTTATAAAGATTGTTATAATCTAGTATAAGAATGGATTATCCCAGATTATCCAAGATATCATGGGGATTTGTCGTGTTTAGATAGTCTGCTAAGTCTTTATTGTTCAAGATAAATTTTAGTTTCAGAGAATTTTTTTCAGAATTAGAAACCCTAGCTAAACGATCAACCATGATTAAGCCGTAAGGATAACCCAAAAACAAAGCATCGCTGCTATTATGGATCAGGTTAGCAATAATTTCTTTACTACCAGAAAAACGAAAGACATGCTTAGCTTGCGGATGAAGTTTTACGAAACTTGTCTGTTCATTCAGATTGTAAAGCCAGCAACCTTGCGGTCCAAGCTTGTTTAGTAAAATAACTGGAGAATTTCCGGAAGTGGTGAAAAGTTGTGAGGATTTAGCTAAAGCGGAAACGTTTCGTGGTAACTTGTTGAGATACTTTTCCTCATTACGAAAGGTAGGTTCTAAAGTTCCATCTAATAAGATGTAATCCGCTTGAACTTCTGCAGCTAAAACTAATTCAGCAAAACGTCTAGCCATATTAGTTATTTTAGTTATGGGCGCCCTCTCACTACCGGTCCTGATGGATGCATCATTGGAGGAGATGGTTAAGTTTTCTGGATTAATAATTTGGTCACCAAAAATCTTGCTTTCATAGAATAAATCATCATTACGCCAAACTGCCTTGGTAAAAAGATAAAATTCTTTTTGGTAATCTTTAATTTTCTTATTATTTTGCATGACCACAGCATAAATGCGGATGAAGGAAAGGCAGAAGTTTCCCGCTTTGATGATCTCTGCTTGACCGCCATCAATGAAAGCGATGGTCTGCTGGTCAGCTGCTAATAATGGCTGGAAATTTTCAGCTTTTATTGGATAAGTGTGGTTGTTAAGGATGATATTATCTGTACTAGAAAAATGATTTAGGAACTGATTGATGTGGAGTGTAATTTCCTGGAGCATGATGGTTTTATTATAATGGCTGGTTATTAAGATTGTGGTTTTGGTGTGTGTTTTTTATTTAACCCTTTAGAAATAGAGTTAATTTTATATATTTGACCCATTTTTGATTTAACATGGCGAAACCAATTAGAGCAACTCCAACTTTGAGAGGAGAAGAAGCTCAAAATTTTATTAGACAAGTGTTGGAAGAACAAAAAAATCCTTCTCAGGCTCGTTTGAAAACTCTAAGAGAAGCCAGTAAAATCAAATTTAATTTTAGTTTTTAAATCAAAATACATTGGAGTTGAATTGGTTTTAGTTTTAAGTTTTTTGAATCCGAGCTTTTTATAAAAATTGATGGGATTAAAACCTACATTTTCATTATTTTTAGCATCCAAAGTAATAAACCTGCAACCTGCCATGTTTTCACTAATCTTCTTAGCAATAATAATTGCAAAGTAAACCATATAGCTACCCAATTTTTTTCTCAGAAACCTATTATCAACACAGATTCTCCCTATCTTAAGAGCAGGAAGAGAATTATAATGGATTTCTTTTTCCCTAAAGAATTCTTTAAGATTGCCTGCCAAATTAATTTTATCATTAAGTAGGGTGATATAAGAAACTATTTTACCCCCATAAAACCACAAGAAAGTTACTGAAAGTTTTTGTTCTTGATTTTCTAATGCATCTTCCTGCAAAAACTTAACCAACTCTTTTTCATAAGATTCGAAATCACTAACATCATAATTTTTGTTGAATATTTCAATCTTTATATCTTCTGGGTTCAATTTGTATAAATCATCCATGAAAATAACCCGACTGATTAACTTAAAAAAGTTAGCCCAGTAACATCAAAAAATTTCCGGCGAGGTCATAAGTATTGCGAAGGTTCAGATAAATAGGAGCAACCCAACAAAACTATTATAAACTAGATATAATAATCTATATATAAATGAAAAAGTACAAGTGGGCTAAGCAGAAGGAAGAGATCAAGGAAATTGTTGAAGCCAGTTATGACCCGATAAAAGAATGGAACCAGGATAAAAAAGGTTACTTTCTGATTAGGGTGAATCATGAAAAGAAACAGATTGAAGTAGGTTTTGTTTCTAATAAGCATGTGATCACAAAGGAGCTTATCGGACATTACGCCATCGAACTCTATCATACCATTACTAAAAAGAAATTGTTGACAAGACTGGAACATGCAGCTTATCTGGGCAAGGAATTGTATAAAGCAGAGCTAGCCCTGAAATACGGCAAACGCTATGTACAGGAATTCCCTCTGAAGTTCAATGATAAAGTAAAAGTTAAATTAGAGCAAGATAGCTAAATTGTAACTTGACAGTGATTAATTGAGAAAAGTTTATAAATAAAGCCTCATTCTATAATCAAATGAAACATGATTTACCACAAGATTTGTATGCTCGTTTAAATGTTAAACCAGATGTAGATAACAAAGGGTTGGAAGGTGCTTATAAGAAAATGCTTAGGACATATCACCCTGATGTTAACCCGGCTAATCCAACTCAAGCACATGAAAATTTTCTTGCTATAAAAGAGGCATATCAGGTTTTATCAAATTCAAGTTTAAGAAGACAATACGATGCAACTAGAATTAGAGATGATGCGGAGATTGATGAATTGATGAGAGAATTTAGTAGAAGACGGGAATCAATGAGGGAATCCAACGAGCGAACAGTTTATGATAGTGAGTTTAGGAAAACTTACATAGATCCATTCTTTGATGATAAACAAAAAGATTATTTTGATAACTATTTTGATACTCTTAAAAAGGATTTTTTTAAATCAGATTTTAAGATCAAGGACGATGATTAAATTATTTGTTTTCTGATTAATTTTATATAATACTTCCAATTCTTTTATTCCATGACAACTTACATTTCTCTATTACGAGGCATCAATGTTTCTGGACAGAAAAAAATCTTGATGGACGATTTACGGAAGTTATATGAGCAGTTAGGTTTTATGGGAGTCAAGACTTACATCCAGAGTGGTAATATCATATTTGATGCTAAAGGAAAACAGTTGAAAGAAAAAATTGAATCCGGAATCAAAAAGAAGTTTGGATTGCAAGTCTCAGTTTTAATCAAGAGTATTAAAGAGTTTGCAAAAATCTTACAAGATAATCCCTTCTCTGATGAAAAAGTATATTTTACATTTCTTTTCTCAAAGCCCGAGATAATTGATTTTTCTGTAATTGATAGATTCAAAAAAGCAAATGAAGAAATTAAGATTCATGATGGAGTAATCTACTTTCATTGTCTGGATGGTTACGGGAAAACTAAACTCTCAAATAATTTCTTTGAAAATAAGTTAAAGGTTATTGCCACAACAAGAAATCTTAGAACTGTGAAAAAACTAATTGAAATCGCGGGCTGATTTGTCTATTTGAGCGCGTTCTCTAGTTCTCCTTTCTCAGCCAATTCTGTAACGATATCACAACCGCCAACCAACTTGCTGTTGACGTAAAGTTGCGGAAACGTCGGCCAGTTGCTGAACTTTTTGATTGCTTCCCGCATCTCTTCATCTTCTAAAATATCAAAAGATTTGAATTCATGGCTGCCGAGGAGTTTGACAACTCGCGCTGAGAAACCGCATTTTGGTGCTTGAGGATTACCTTTCATGAAGAGAAATATTTTTGCGGAATGGATGAGATCTTGGAATTTCTCAAATAAGGGATCGGGAACTGCCGTCTTGATCTGCAAGGCATGGATTTTCTCCCGCATCTCATCTTGTAACAAATCGATAATCATCTGATGCTGTTCTAGCAGAGTCTTGTCTTTAAATCCAGCGTAGAGAACTTTAACAATAATATGATCCTTGCTAGAGTTATGACCTACGTGGTCAAGGGTATTGTTAATAACTTCTACCTTTGAACCAGGTAATGATTGTTCCAGTTTTAATTTTATCTCTTCTGTTAACATAGTAAGGATTATTAGGGACTTATTTAAAAGAGTTTTGGGTGAAAGGTGCTGCCCAGAATCATAAAAGGGTAAATCTCATTTAAAGAATTAATAAATTACTTTTCAACTTTGAACATTTTACCATGACCGGGGATAATATAATCAGCCATCGCAATAACTTTCTTTCTACTTTCAACTAAAATTTCCATGTTCATTCCTTTTGCTTGTGAATGATCTTTTTGGTGCAAATCAAAGACTTGCTCTTCACTATCACGCCACCAAATAACATCACCAACGATACCTACCTTGCCATTTGGTGTATTAACCAGAAGTGAAATATGTTCCAGAACATGACCGGGAGTCTCAATTATTTCGATTTCTTCACCTAATTCATGTTTATCAAATTCAGTTAGTAAATCATTATTGTACATTAAATTAGTATCAAAGGTGATAAACTTTGCTTTTTCAAAAATTCCTGCCAGTAAAATGTGATCGGGATGTTGATGAGATAGGAAAACATAATCAATGTCACCTGTCAACAATCCTTCTTTATTAAGTGCTTCTAGTAACCTTTCACGGTTACAGCCGGGATCAGTCAGAATCTTTATTTTTCCTGTTGTAACTAGGCAAGTAGTAGAACTTGCTACCCAACCATTTTCAAGTTGTTTTGCATATCCTTCAATAAGTATTTTTATTTCAGCCATGATAGACTTCTCTAGTTTAATTATTATGTAAGGGATTCATTAAGTAAAAAAGAGCCCTCGCCGGGGGTGAAACTGGAATTGCAAAGCCCGCACTGAATCTTAGTTGTTATGTAAGACGAATGATTATTTAATTATTTCTATGTTAGAGAAGTTAGGAAGTTAAAATCAGCTAAATTTAAATAATAAGTAAGATTAACTAAGCTATGATCAAAAAAGCAATTATCTTGTCTTTAGTTTTGCTTATTCTAATCGGTTGTACATCAACTCCCTCTAATGAAAATCAAGTAATTAGTTATCAAGTAGTATCCCATGATAATATAGACACACAAAATAGTGAAAATGTACCAGTTTCTGAAAAAAATGATGACCCAATGACTGAAAAATTCGAAGAAACCTGCCCCTATGAATGTTGTGTCTCGACAGATTATAAAGACAAACTTTGTGGTACAGGAGAATATTGCAATAACGGAGAGTGTGAAAAATACGAGTGTATTGCCAGCATAGATTGCTCACAAGATGAATATTGCTCCAATTATAGATGTTTAAAAGTATCTTGTGAATCTTGCCAAGTAGTTAATAACCATCAATGTATTGATGCTGAATGTTGTGAAAGTAATAATTGTCCAAATGGAGAATCATGTGTAGATGGTAGTTGTGAAACATCGTGTGAAAAATATAGTACCAATTTCTCTGATACTCCACAATCAAGAGAAGAAAGTGCAAATAGCAACGCACTAAAGACAGTTTTAGAAGATAATGGATACAAAGTATGGCAAACAAATTACATTAGAATTGATGAATCTACTTCTGAAAGTGAGATAGATGATTCTGATGCTGGATTAATTAACTCAGAAGAAGCAATGCCTTTTAATCATCAATCAGCTAGAATTAATATTAAATGTGATAAAAACATAGATGCAGTAAATGGACTTTTAATCCAGTTTAAGAATTCATACGCTGATTACTATACCATTAAAGTTAAAGATGAATCTTCTGAAGAAATTACAACATTTACTTCTACCAGAAGTAATCTAGATAAACTTACTAACGGAGAGATTGATGATGAAGAATTTCTAAATATGGTTTTAAGTGAAACTCATAGATATACTAGTGAGCCTAACTTTCCAAATAAAATAAACTGGAGTTAATTCTGTCTAAAAAAAAGACCAATAGTTACTAAAATGCAAGAATTACCAAAATAATTAGAAGAAAAAATTAATATTCAAAAAGAGACCTTCTAAAAGTTTGCGTTAATAACAATCTGTCATTTTAGAAAATCCTCCCTATAAAAATTACCAACAAAGTTATTGTTAATGGGATTACAACTTGCAATATTGTAACCACAGTAACATACCTATCAAATATCTTAATTCCTTCGTTCGTAAGGTATTCTTTTCTTTTTTTATTTGAAAGCTGGAACCACTTAAGTCTATAAGGAAACGACCCCATCATGTATTTTATTTTACTCAATGGTACTTTAACATGCCCTTTAAGTTTTTTTAAAGTGATTTTGTCATAAAAATAAAAAATAGGGAAAATAACAATTATTCCAATAACCAATGTTAAAAGATAGTTCATACAGGTACTATAAGTTAGAGATATTAAAAAATTTACTACAAGAACATCAAATTTGGAAACTTTCTTTAAAATCTCATTCCTATGAGAATATTTATATTTATAATCCAATATTATCAAAGAAATGGAAAAAACACCTTATTTTTTCGAAAAATGCTCATTGGAAACTGGTAAAAGGTTTGCACCTACCAAATATGAATGTTTTTTTGTGATTTCACCAGATAAAATGTATCTATTTTATATTTCTGATGTTAGTAACGAGTTTACTGCAGGACTTCTTGGAGGAGCAATTGGAAAAGCTATATTTCGAAAAATCAAGAAAAGAAAAGCAGAAAAGACTAACAAAATGAAAGCAGATGATTTTAAGGAATTACCATTTGATTTAAGAAGAAACATCCCAAATTTCAATAGAGTGGTAGTAATATCAAAAGAATCAGCTCCAAGAATAAAATTCCCTTTAAATGATTTAACCATTAGTCTCAAAAATGAAAAATGGTTCCGCATGCTTATGCCTTTAAACAAAACTAAAAAAGCAAAAAGTTACTTAAAGCTTACAAGCTGGATATGATCCAACTCATGGTTTAATAAATATCTTTCCAAATTAAATTATTCTAAGTCTATTTTTAATTATTGATGGAATCTAATATTAAAGATAGTCACTTTAAATTATCACCTTAATCAGCATAAAAATGCCAAAGAAAATAAATATTATGCCTTCAATGTATACAAAAATCCTTGATTGTATAAAAAAAGCTTTAGTATGCTTGAATATTTTTGGGTTAAACATTTTCATATGTGTTCTTGCCATAGGTTTATTGAATATAATGGACATTAATCCACTTGCTAAAAGAAGAAATACTACTAAAAGACTTAATAGTTGAATCATTTTTTCTTAAAAATCTTCTTTAAAATAAAAACTTTGCTTTAAGAAATCAAAAAATGTCCCCATGTCCCTGATTAGTCCATTTTCTATAAGAACTTCTCAATTCAGTTATTTCTCCAGGTGCGCACACTAACCAGCAGGAGGAGAACTGAATGAAATTTATCATTTGCAACCAGAGATCAAAAGAATAAGAAATTAATTTTCATTTATTTAAAAAAAAAGAGCCCTCGCCGAGATTTGAACTCGGGACCTTTACCTTTCTGTTACTTCGTTAGGAAGATTCCTGCGGAAGGTACCAAGGTAACGCCATTTCGTGCTTCGCCTGAACCTTTGCTCAGGCAAAGTACCACTAGGCCACGAGGGCATAAACTGAAGAGTAAAACCTCGTCCCCTTTTTAAAAATTACGCTTATTCTGTGATGAAGATAAATATACTAAAGAAAAAAGAGTGTGAGGGAAGGGATTTGAACCCTCGAACCTACTAAAGGACAGGATATCTTTCATCGTGCCGAAGCACTCAGCATTTAATGACTTAAGTCCTGCGCATTTGACCAGACTTTGCTACCCTCACATGTCTAATCACACAGGTGTCCTAAATATAATAGGTATTAAGGCTGAAAAGATAAACTGTTTATAAAATTATTGCAAGAAATGGCTTTGTAGAAAGTCTTTGAAAAAGTCACCTACTAGACACCCCGAATGGGGCAATCCCCGTCTAGTCAGCGTCAGCCGTTTCGGATTCTCAACGGCAAAGGTGACAGCTACGGTGACTTTTTCTACTAAGCAGCAAGAAATCAAATTTCCGGCATATCGTCATAATAGTTATAGCCCTGATAGACTAGCCGTCCCAGACTATGGATAAAACTAATCAGTTTTCTCATACGAGAAATAACCACATTATAATTTTCTACTTTCCGATTCCTCTGCTTCATCACTTCCAACTCCTCATTAAATTTTTTCTTGAGATCAAACTGCTGCAAGGCCAAACTGATATCACGGTTGTAGATGGCTTTCATGGAATCTAAATAATAAGAATACAATCTCATCATCATGCCGGCAAGGATCTTCTCTTCTTTGGGAGACATCTTGGTTAGACAGGCATAACGCATGGTTCTCCGTACTTCATCAGCTACCCCTTCAATGAAATAACCGCTGAAAAGGTGATTTACTAAGTCAATGGCGTTCAGCTTGAAATTCTTCAATGATTTCAGAGGATTATCCAGATTATACAAAACTGAACGATAAAGTAAATGATAGAGCCGATTAACATCGAGATCACGTTCATTGATGTTTTCATAATTTTCATTAGTAAAATTGCTACAAGCCTCCTTAAACATGGCGCGAGCAATGATATCCATCTTCTTAATCAGTTCCACCACGGAAGCCTTGTCCATATTGAGAAAATCTTTAGCGATTAACGTATCAGGACCTTGCTCCATGATCTCTAAAGCGATAAGATTCTGGAACACTTCCTGCAATTGCTTGATGTTGCTCCGTAGATTATCTCCTTTGAGGATAATGGTCCGATAATTAAGAACATAGGCGGAATTAACTTCACGCTTGATTAGGTGAATGGATTTTTTATCAGTATGAATGATTTTTGTTTTCTCTAACGGTTCCTGAGTAGATTCTTTCTTGCTCAAAGTGAGGTTAGAACCATTATCATCAATATAGATCAGATCACCTTTAACCAATTTGTTCTGCCGAATCCAGCTTTTAGGCAGAGAAACTACAAAACTGTTCTTGCCGAAAGAAATTAGTTTTCTGTATTCCATAATATATAGAGGTTATATACTATATAGTAAAGTTATATATATATAAAGGTTATGACATATAATGGCTAGTTTTAACTGGCTGATACTATGTCACTTAAATCCTTGCTGGGAATGGAAGATTTTCTGCTTTCCGACGAGGAGATCATGCAGCAGATCGCAGATGCTCGGAGGAAGCAACAGTCAGAGCTGGTTTTTTCTGAGCATAACAAAAGGGTAGTACTAAAATTATCACCACTTGAAATAAAAGGATTGAATTGGTTCTAGCATCATTGATAAGTCTTTTATACTATTAATGTTTTTTTAAGGAGATGATGTTCTTAAAAAGAGGATTGAAGGAAACGCTAGAAGCATCTAAAAAAAATAAGTTGATGTTATCAGCCTTATTCGTGCTGCAGATAATCTTCATCGTTGTTCTAACGTACACCACTATGATCTATTCAGTGAAAATCATCAACAATATCCAAGAGGTCATCGGTCCGGCACAACAGGTAAATTATGGCGATGAACAGCAAGATATACTCAATCAGCTATTACCGATCTATCAAAGCTATGCACACCTGAAAAGTAATCTGCTGCAATTCGCTGGCTGGTTAGCGGGATTAGTCCTGATCTTCCAAGGATTATTATGGACTCTTTCTCATAAAATTCTTGGTGCCAGAAAATTAGGAAAAATTGCAGTAAAATATCTAGTCACCGCTCTCATAGGAATGGGACTGTTTGCTTTTTTATCAAGTGTCATCTTGAACTCAATTACAATAGATAATCTAAAAACACCTTTAATTATTTTAGGGGTAATTAGTTTAATCCTCTATTTTATTTTCCTTAATATCCTAGCATTCATCAACACAGAGAACTGGAAACAATTTATTAAAAAAATAAGAATGAATTTTAAGAGAATGCCTCATTCATTGTTGACATTTGTAATCAACATTACATTAGTGGGACTATTTTCTTACTTAATCTATCTAGCAAGAAATTATTTTCTTTTTGGTTCGTTATTTACAGCAATATTATTTGCCTTGTTAGTATTGACCAGAATCTTCTGGATCAGCTGCTTAAATGAAAAAACTAAATAGGATTTAGTTTTTAGTCATGTCTATTCCCTACCACCGCAAGCGATGGAGGATAGTCATAAATGAAAAAGATAATCATTGACACCAATGCCCTGATGGCAATCGCTGAATTCAAGCTGGACTTATTCTCGGCTTTGCAGGAATTAGATTTCAATTACAAAATATTTGTTTTGGAAGGAATAGTTGAAGAACTAAGAAAGATTATTGTCGAGCAAAGAGGGAAGTATAAAAGAGCGGCTACTTTAGCCTTGGCCATCATCAGCGCTAAAGAGATTGCCAAACTGCCTTCTAAGGGAGATGTTGATGATGCCCTAGTGGAATATTCTAAGAAAGGTTACCTCATCTTGACACAGGATCAAGGGCTGAAAAGAAGATTGCAGAAGCCTTACCTGACAATAAGACAGTTGAAGAAGATTATTGTGGTGGCGTAATTTTTTAAAAACTTAAGCCAAGCATTCAGCGACAGAATCACCAATTATATGTTCACCTAAAGAAGTTGTTATTTGTTGCTTGAAATGCTCTTTCTGACCTAGTAAGGAAAGTAGTTTATTGCGAACTTTACTTACAAATTTTATCCCGATAGTAACCACATTGTTTTCAATCTGAGCTTTAAACTCAGTACGGATAATACTTTTTAGATAAAATTTATCAACACCAATAACTTTAGAAGCATCAAATATTCTGATGCCAGTAACAAAATCTTCCTCATCAATATCCACAGTAAAATTTTGAAATTCTACTGACAACTTATAATCTCGATCTTTTATTTTGAACATGAGGAGATCATTCTTAAAATCGTACAATAATTCTCCTGCTCCTTCTAAATGTTTTTCTGCCATCTTGGTATATTTAGTAAATCCATGAATGAAACAATGATTGTTTTTTGTTCAACTTCAATGATTAATTTTCTGAAACCATCGCTTTTACGATAATAGGTTGCGTAACGACTGTTTTGTTGTAAAAATACTTTACGTGGTGTTTCCTTACTGACCATATTAATTAGTTCTCCTTTATTAAAAACCTTTCGTTACCGATTACTCAAATGAAATAAGGCGTGATGACTGATGATGATTTCCTTGCCTTTGAGAAGAAGCCTGAATTCTTTTGCATTTACTTCCGTTATAGGTTTGGTCGTATAAATAGCCACAAAAAAAATTAATTTAATGGTTTAATAAGTATTCCCGATTAGATTCTGGTATTTTTTCGGTCTTACCAAAATAGTAAGCCTGAGACAACATAAATTATATAAATCACTCCTAAATTCAAATTCAGATGATAAAAGCAGTTATGTTTGATTTTGATGGTGTCATCCATGATACTTTCGACCGAGTTTTTGCGATCAATCAGCAGATTGAGCCTAAGCTTACTGTTGCAGAATACTTAGGTTACCTTGATGGCAATATCTATGCTAACATGAACATCACTAAGGAAAAATCCGAACGATTTTCTAAATTACAGAATGAAACTTTTACGGAAATGGTAATAAAGCAAGAGATAAAAGAAGAATTATTGCAATTACAAGAGCAGCATTCCTTGTTCATCGTCAGTTCAGCCAGCGAAACTTTCCTTAAACGTTATTGTCAGGATAACAAGTTAGATTTCTTTCTGGAAGTCTTGGGACAAGATACCCATCGCTCCAAAGTTATCAAGATTAACTGGTTACTGGAAAAATATGGCCTGAAAAAGGAAGAATGTATTTTTGTAACGGATACCTTAGGTGATCTGAAAGAAGCCAATGAAGTAGGGATGAAAGCAATAGCCGTGGATTTTGGTTATCATGATCGGAAAAGGTTAGAGCAAGGCAATCCTTTAAGCATCGTTTCTGAGTTCTCAGAAATTCGACAGATTGTAGAGAAGTTGTGATTGTTTTAGGAAAAGTTTAAATACCAATTGGTATCTAATGGTATTATGAACACCCAAGTTAATTTACGGATAGCAGATGATTTATTAGAACATTCTAGAGAATACGCTAAAAAGCATGGTTTTGGTAATGTACAAG
>Ga0210057_1004941_pt1 | contig 17368 bp, 20 predicted proteins | sample CryGeyCG2114_010_2_FD_183968 | JGI IMG/M metagenome (GOLD analysis project Ga0210057, IMG submission 183968) | Groundwater microbial communities from aquifer - Crystal Geyser CG10_big_fil_rev_8/21/14_0.10 (SPAdes) (version 2) | ecosystem: Environmental > Aquatic > Deep subsurface > Groundwater ...
AAAAAATAACCATTCACAATCCAATCGATCTATTGGGTGATGCGAGCGCTTTTGACTACAAGAAAGCGATTGATCTGACCATGAAAGAAAAAGATATTGGCGGCGTCATTGTCCTTCTGACGCCGCAGGCAAATACTGAGATAATTGAAACAGCACATGTCTTACAAAAGATTTATCATTCCTTGAAATTCAAGCCACTCTATCCGATATTCATGGGAAAAAAATCAGTTGCAGAGGCTCATCAGTTTTTTGAAAAGGAAGGTATTGCAAGTTTTCGGTATTTTGCAGCCCTTCCCCAAGCGCTTTCTAAAATGATAGATGCTCAAGAAATGAAAGATCAAAAGATCTCTGAAAAGAGCATATTTGACTTCTCGATTGGTCTTTCTACTCATAAGTATGATATTGAGGCAGTTCTTTCTGAACATGAGATGAGCCCATTCTTAAATCAATATGACTCATTGAAACTCCTTGAATGGGCAGGTATTCCAACAGGAAAAATTTTTCATGCAACCTCAACCTCAGATCTTCAAACAATTGTCGAACAAGAAGGGTTTCCACTTGTTGCAAAGATTGCCTCAGACAAAATTACGCATAAGACAGAAATAAAAGGAGTGATCACTGGAATAACGGTCATGGAAGAGCTTGAAAATGCATTTCATTCCCTAGAATCAGTGAGTGAAAAAGGTTCAGGTTGTTATGTTCAAAAAGAATATTCCGGTCATGAATTGATTGTGGGAGCAAAAAAAGATACCACATTTGGAACTGTTGTGCTTGTCGGAATTGGCGGGGTATACGCTGAGCTTTTACACGAGACAATGCAGTTTGTGTATCCATTCACGTACCCACAATTTATACATGAGTTTAAAAACAGTAAACTGAACACGCTCACCAAAGGATTCAGAGGATCTCCGCCATTGAATGTCCGAAAGCTGTATGAAGTTGCGCTCACCGTTGGATCACTTTTTGATCGTCATAAACAGATAGCTGAGATTGATATTAATCCGCTCATTGTGTCCGGAGATGTATTGACCGCCGTTGATGCACGGATAATCAATACCCACAGTGCTCATAGGGACACATGACACGCTTGCAGCAGATTTCTTCATTATTCAGGAGTTGGACGATTCGTTTATAATTTCTCAGAAGCGATCCCTTCAAGTACCATAGATCGCCCGGTTTGAGAACTGATTTGAGAAGTGTTGCTGCTTGAAATACGTCTTCTGAATATGCAATTTTTTCTCGGGGAAAACCGTGTTGAATCGCCGAATTAATCGTGTATTTGCGCATTGGACCAATCCCAATCACAAAATCAATATCGAGCTTTGATAGAAGTTCTCCCGTCTTTCTATGCTCATCTTCAGGATGTTCAAGCTCCCCCATTTCGCCGATTACGGCAATTTTCTTTCCCTTCGCGAATTTGATCATTTCAAGAGTTTGTAAACCAGAATCGGTACTTTGGGGATTTGCGCGAAGAGAATCATTGAGCAGTGTTGTATTCATTGGTCCCTTTTCTACACTCATTCGACCACGAAGTGGTGTTATTCTTGCAACAGTTGTGCAAAAAGAATCAAGAATATCTGAAGCAACTACTGATTGTGCCAGAAGATATGATGCCATAATAGTCTCAGCGTGATGCAGACCGATCAGTCCCGTTTTAATCAAGAATCTTTTTCCCCGTATTGAAAAATCTGCAGAAGTTCCCTCGAGCGACACATTGATGGTATTTGGGTACACAAAGATATCGCACTCCTTTGTCGATCCATACCATTTAACACGTGCTTTTGTGTGACTCGCCATCTGCTTGACCATCTTGTCGTCATGATTGAGCACTGCTGTGCCACTTTCGGGAAGCACCTCAATAAGTTTTCTTTTTTCTTGAATCAAGATGTCAAGCGAACCCATGTGATCGCGGTCGGTATGGACGGGAGATATTCCAGTGATGCAAGAAACGTCAGGGTGTGCAATCTCAAGGTGATGTGCCATTTCGCCAGGATGATCTATCCCAAGCTCCCATAACAAGAACGTTGTCCAGGGCATCACTTTCAGCGCAGTTATTGGAACATTGAATGTTGTATCAAGCGTGAGGTCGGTGCGAACCGTTGGCCCATATTGAGCAAGAATTGTTGCAAGCATGTTTGTCACATTGGTCTTTCCTTGACTTCCGGTTATTGCTATTTGAGTAGGTTTCCAGAGCGAAAGCCAGTTTGTAGCAAGAAAACGTTTGACGAGATGAAAGTATTTTTTCGTACCCTTAGGAGTATAGATTGTCATAAAGTTCTTATTTCTTCTTAATCACATATCCATCATTCGTATCTTCAATCGTGTATCCATTATTTTCAATCTGTTTTCGAATATCGTCAGATTTTTGAAAATCCTTGTCAGTTCGTGCTTGAAGCCGTTGTTTTGCAAGTAATTGAACTTCATCCGATATGGATACATTATCCGACAATGAAATATTATGTTCTTTACCATTCAGATCAAATCCAAAAATCGTGTTCACATGGTCAAGCAAAAAAAGCTGATCTTCTGGTTTCAATTTCTCTTCTTTGAGCATATACCAAACATTCCCAAGAAGTCGTGCCGTGTTAAGATCATCAGAAATATCCTTTTTAAATGTATTGAGCATGAACTGTGCAGTTCCTGAAAGATCCTGTGCATGAGTTATTTTTGTCCCATTTGCGTGCTGTTTCAGATCGTGATAGATCGATTGCAGTTGCTCGTATGCGTTTGCTGCAGCTTGTGCTGATTCCCAGGTAAAGTTCATTGCTTTTCGGTAATGGGTTTGGAGAAATAAATATTTCAACGTGAGTGGATCGACCTTTCGATCGTGAAGATCTTTAAGAGTATAAAAATTTCCTTTTGATTTGCTCATTTTTTCTCCATCAACCTGCAAAAATGCATGATGCACCCACCAGCGAGCAAATGGCTTTCCGGTAGCAGCTTCAGATTGGGCGATTTCATTTTCGTGATGGACCGGGATATGATCAATTCCACCAGTATGAATATCAATCGTTTCTGATTGTAATCCTTTCATTGCCATCGCCGAACATTCGATATGCCAACCGGGAAATCCATCTCCCCACGGGCTTTCCCAGTGCATGGTATGATCTGCAAACCGTCCAATCCGTTTAAACCACAATGCAAAATCTGCCGGATGCTTTTTTCCGGGATCGATATTTACTTCAGATCGAGCTGCTTGTTTCTTATCTTCCATTTTTTGTCCCGAAAGTTTTCCATATCCATCAAATGTAGTGACATCAAAATAAAGAGCTTCTCCCGTTTGGTAGGTGAAACCTTTTTCTTCAAGCTTCTTGTTGAGTGCGATCATATCATCAATGCACTGAGTGGCATGCATGACAATAATGTCGTCTTGATCTATTTTCAAAGCCTTCATGGTATCCCAAAACTTTTCCTCGTATTCTTTTGCGACATCCCAAACCGTCTTTCCTTGTTTCTTTGCACCCTTTTCAAGTTTATCTTCTCCACTATCATCATCTCCCGTGAGATGGCCGACATCGGTGATATTCATGACGTGTTTGACTTCATATCCAAGAAATCGCAACGATCTCTTCAAAACATCGTCCATCGTAAACTTTCTCATGTGACCGATATGTGTTTCGTCGTACACCGTCGGTCCGCATGAATACATCGTTATTGATTTTTGAAGAATTGGATCCGGGAGTGTATCTTTCTCTCGAGTGAGCGTGTTGTAGAGTTTCATGCTTCTATTATACAGATTCAGTCCAGAACGGAACAGAGTTGATATAATAAATCATGCTCAAACAAATCCAAGCTCATATTCAAACCGGCAAACTATTTCGGATTGTCTTTGTCGGCGACTCACTAACCTCCTGTGAATGGGTACATCCAAACTGGCGAGAAATTATTGAATATGTACTAAAGCAAGAACTTGGGAAGAGTATGGAAGATTGGAAACTGCCATCATGGAATATTCGCTGCATAAATTCAGGGCTCGATGGGTCAACCTCGGCTGATTTTCTTACTCGACTTGATGAATATGTGCTGCAATTTGATCCTCAGCTCACGTTTATTATGTTAGGAGGAAATGACCGATTTTTTATTGATCCAAGTGACACGAAAGGCAATTTATTGAAAATAATCCGAGCAGTTCAATTTTCGGGATCTACAGTGATTTTGTCTACCGAACCTGTAACGGCAAGTGAGGCATATGATCATGACAAAGAAGATATGCAAAAAGATATTCGAATACTTGCCCAAGAAGCAGATTATTTTGTTGATATGTATGAAAAAACCAAAGATATTCCTTTGGACAGAATATATACATTCCATGAAGAAGAAGGCAATGAGGAGTGCGGGATCAAGCCGGGGGGGATAGATTTTGTCCACCCAAATTCTTTAGGGAATGCCTATATCGCACAAGTATTTTTGAAAGAACTATTTATGATAGATTTTGACCCAGAAAAGTATATGAAAGATGTGGCGAGCGGAGAAAAGTACCCTCGTTATTGATTGTATCTATGAAGATCAGAGAGTTCACTGTTTTTTGAATAGATCACAATTAATTACTGTTGTTCATTATTTGCAACTAGGAACAAAATATACACACTGGATCCTGAATCTGCCCATCGCACCTGTCCACGATCTGCTCCGTCAGATCCATCAATAATTTTATCGATCAGAGGTGCTAATTCTCTATATCTTTGAGAGTCGTCATTACATCCCCAAATAAGAATATTTACTCCGGCAGTTGTTCTAGAGGGGTCACCGCTTATATACGTGTCACCTTCGTTGTCATAAAAATATTCCTGATCCCATGGATCTTTCATAGTGTTTTCGAGATATGTTTGTGCCCCAGTTACACTTATGGGATAATGATTATACATACATAAACTGACTGAATTAAAAAAATAAGCATTCTCCCTTGGGTACTGCGTTATGCTTCCACTTGTTCGCCACACTTTCATCGCAAGCTTCATTTGTTGAAAGTCAGCAGCGATTCGAGCTGCGCGACTGTCTTTTTGAATATTGGTATATGAAGTAAATCCAATGGTACTCAATAGGGCGATTATTACGATTACCACTATTATCTCAACGAGAGTAAAACCTGAGCGATTGTTCATACTTATTTATACCAATAACACTGGTTCCTGTCCATCATCGACATCAAATAACTGTTGGTCAAACAACTTTATCATTTTTGGTGTGATACGGTACATTCTCCCCTTCACCACTTTTTTCATCATGTTTTGATAGGTGAGAAGGGGATCGGAGATATTCAAGGTCTCTTTCCAGAGTCTCAGGGCGTGTTGAATCTTTGCGCCGTCTGAGATTTGTTGTGCGTGCCCATACAGTTGCAGACCACGTTTGATATCTGCTGGTTTTTGATCTGAATCAGCAATTGAGATTGCGACAAGCTCATTCTTTTTAATATGCATTGCATGAAGAGTCTCAGGACTACTCAAGAAATAAATATTCATGCCGTTGTCATATGAGTAATAAACCGTTGCTATCCATGGGTGATCACCGTATGTCGCAATCGACATCAGTTTGTTATTTTTTAGAAAATCAAGAACCTGTAGTTTGGTCAGTTTTAATTCAGTCATATCAACTTAAAAATTCAATCGCTACAAAGACAGCATATATACAAATGAGAATAAATCCTTCAAAACGATTGATCATTTCTTTGGTGCGGATAAAGAAGTAGAAAACAAAGAATATGAGTAAAAATGCGAGTGTCGCCACCAGATAATCACTAAATGCTTGAATATGAATCGGGCTGATGAGTGCGGTGACACCGACAACAAGTGTCCCATTTGCGACAATCGATCCCAAAAGATTTCCCATATAGAGTGGCGCATCTTGTTTCCGGATCGCCTGAAGCTCAACTACAAACTCGGGAAGACTGGTACCGATTGCCACAAAAAAGAGTCCTACCAAAAGTACCGAGATGTTGAGTCCCTCTGCCACACTCATACCAATACGGACTATCATATCAGCCGAAAACAGTATTGCGGCAATTGAGAGGAAAATATACATAAAATTCTTTCGTGTATTTGGATGTGTGATCTTTCGGAATAGAGTCCAGATCATACTTGTCTTGTCCTGATGCATTTCCTTATTTCTCTGATTGAGAATCGCATAGTTGTAAAAAAAGTACAGTGCAATAAGAATAAGTGCATCAACACGAGAAAGAGAGTTGTCCATGAGTAAATACAATGGAGCCATCCCAGCGATAAATGCATGGAGTAGATCTGTCGCATATGAATGATTGTGTATTTTGAGCTTTCCCGCAAGAAGAGCGGCGCCTCCGGCAACGATCGTCATGTTGGCAATGTTTGAGCCGATCGCATTCCCCAACGAAATATTTGGTACTCCATTCAGCGCCGATGTAATACCGACAAAAAGCTCCGGCAAGCTGGTCGCAAGCCCAACAATAAAGGAAGTAAGAAAGAACCCACCGATCTTCGTCTTTGTGGCGATTGATTTGAGATGAACAGATAAAGTTCCTGCAGCCTTGATTAGAACAAGAGAAAATACGATGATACCGAGAATCGAGAGATAGAGCATGTAAATACTATATCAAAATATTGTTGTAATTTCTTATATTGTCTTCCTGCGAAGGCAGGAATCCTGATTGGATCCCGGATCGTAGTCCGAAATGACATACGAAAAATTATTCAAAATTGTCGGGAAACATACCTTCAAACACAAGTTCAGAGAGAGGATTACGATCCGACGCTGCCTCTTCTTTTTCTTTTGATTTTTTCGCGTCATGCTCCCCTACTGCGATCATCACCTCAACACTCCAGTTTTCATGAAGTCCAAGCATTGCATGTGTTTTTTCTTTGTCAAAGCCACCCATGGGGTGCGCGACATATCCTTGACTAGTTGCTTCAAGGGCAAAGTTTTCAAATGCAGCTCCTGCTTCAAAGGAATGAGATGGTTGTGGTCGGTCATTATGATACGAGATCTTTCGTGAAATGATGATCACCAATGCAGCTGCATCTCCACACCATTTTTGATTTCCCTCCATGAGAAGATCAAAATACTTGCTCCAATATTCGGTATCTTTTTTCGCATACGCAAAACGGGTAAGTTGGTTGTTCATCGCAGTCGGTGCCCAACGTGCGGCTTCAAAAAAACTCATGAGCGTTGCATCCGCAATTGATTTTCCCGTCATAGCACGAGGCGACCAGCGATTTAATATTAGTTCATTGATGGGATGGGTTGATGTGCGGTTTGTTTTGAGCATGAGTTTATTATCTCATATGGAGGAAGGGGTGAATGTATGTAGCCTACCGTTAATCCAATTCATAATAACTACATTCCTCTCCATCACGAACAAATGGACAGAGATCTTTGGTAGTTTCTTTGCAGGACACGGGAATCCCAAAACATCGGTGATCTTCTCTGTCATAGTAGTCGATTATGTTGTTTTCAGAAACTCCGAGGCATTTGCATTCCTGTGCTGGAACCATCCGCTCGTCACTCTCATAAAAAGTGAGCTGAGATTTTGGATAAAAAAACAGAAAGAGAGCCACAAGTACAATAAGATAATAGATAGTTACGTTCAGCCCTTTTTTCAAAAAAAAGAGAAACAGAGAAACCGGCAGAATGCTACAAAGCGAAATAATACCAATTACACCAAAATAGAATAATAAGGCAGAAGCAGCATCAATGAAATATTCCGGATCACTGCCTTGAAAAAACAGATCATATATTGAAAAGATTAAGAATAGAATAAGAGGGAGAGAAAAAATGAATAAAAGCGTATGTTTTATTCGTGGCACGAATCTTTTGAGAAGCCCAAAGAGGATGAGATAAACAAGGATCGCAATCGGCCACAGTTGAAAAATGAGAAAGGAGAGAATATCAACGATTGAGGGGATCCTAAACCCTACTGAACTTGTGTCCATACGCTCATTTAATCAGATGTTTACCGCGACTTCTACTGGATTCTACTAATGAGGTAGATTGTTATAAATATACAGAGAATATGCAATACACAAATGAATACTAAATATCTCTTCTACTCAGTGTTTGTCTAATCTTCAATCTTTACTTTTCCCCTGTGTCAAAAATACACTCCCCATGATTGCAAGTGGCACAATGAATCCAAGTCCAGGGATGCCCCACATATAAATTTCATTGAGACCGATGAGTGCCAGCCCGCCGATAGTGACTGAAAGCCTGAGTGGGGTTATTGAGATATCGAGCTTCTTTCGTTTTTTGGTTTCCATAAATAGATACTTATATTATACCTTCTTTTTTATATCACAGACAAAATCTTATTTGAAATATTCTGAAGGAACTTTTAACCAACCCATTTTAACGAGAAAAATGACGAATAGTGTATATAAAATCGACAGAACAAAATCCTTCAGTAGTTCCCTTTTTGAATATTTCGGCTGCTCATTCTTGACAATTTTTTTCACGCCATGATGCATTAATATCAGTCCAGCAATATTTGTCAGCCAATATCCAAGCACAAATGCAGGTAAAAATAGTTGTTTCGAGAATAATCCAAAAAATGAACCAAACAAGTAAGCTAAAGGGATATTGAAAATAAGATCATTCCACCACGATAGCGGAGAAAGGAGGAAGCCGATAAAGGCCAAAATTCCTCCGTTTACCTTATGTTTAATTCTCGTGATCTCCATAAAAATTGTAAAAACAACTTGCTATCTTCTTTGTAATCATGTGCAGTCAAACAAATTGAATAGACCAATTCTACTCCCCTATCCAAACATCCCCCAAAACAACAACGCTGCAAGATCCACGAGCAATATATGAATCATGAAATTATAGAGATATCCATTTTTTAGTTTAAAGAAGATGTAGGGCATGAAGAGTGCAAAAAGGGTTGTTGCAAAAGTCATCACGATGGTAATATTTAGATCGATCTGCTCAATAGATGCCAGATGAGCAATTCCGAAAAGGACTCCCAGCAAAAGCGCCATAGTTTGCATACTCATTTTATTTTCATGTAACTTTGTCATGAGAATAATGAGCATGAGTTGTTGTAGAAGCACATCTACAGGCTTTATCCATATAAAATACCGGTCAACCTGAATAAAAGAGGCCGTGCTGTCCTTCATCAGCTCAAGTGGTGCAGTCAGGTACTGGTGGCAGACCCAATAGGTCAACCCATGCAGCACAAATGTACCCACGATAAGCAATACATCCATTTTTCGTGATTTGGCTATAACATCTTGAAAAAGATTTCTAAATAGAAGGATAAATATGATACATAATACTGAGAAGAAAAGAAGCGACAATACAAAAGAAGTATGAGTTATGTAGTTAAAAAAGAACAGCCAGATAGCCGCATCAGCCAAAAACCAGAAAAAGATTATTTTTAGAGTATTTTTATTCATCATACATCCCCATCTCTACCACGGTCGGTGGTTGAAAGATCGCAATTGCTTTATCTAATTCCACATCAAGTGAGTCATTGGACATGAGAAATTCATGATCTCCTAGATTCTTGTTCCGTTCAATAATCCGCGCCTTCATTACTTCTTTTTCTGCATGCAGGTAATACAATTTCACGCTCGATCCGAGAGCTTTTGCCTCACTTCTCAATCGGTCTCGTTCGTCCTTCCCCCACGTTCCCCATTCAATTATTACATCAATTCCATTCGTAAGGATTTGTTTGCTGAATCTCCATTGTAGCTGTTCAATTCGATCTCTATAGGTATTCCCTTCGGTCTCTGCTTTATCTTTCCACATTTCCTTGATCCATTCATCAGGACACATGCGTATGGCGTTTGTTTCAATCTCAATTTTTTTAGCTAAAGTAGTTTTTCCCGTTCCAGGAAGTCCACAGATGAGATGAAGAGTTGATGGTGATTTGAGAGTGTTTTTCATATATCTTTTGAAATTCTTTTCATACAATACTCCGTATATTCTTTCAGAAGTTTGCTGGCTACATTCTTTGAAGAATTATATTTTATATATTCATTTAGCGCCTCTTGAATAATTGGATGATAATGTGCGGGAAGATTTAGCAATCCCCACTCTCCCCCTTCGCGCTTTGAGGTGATGAGGCTTTCACGCATAAAGGCGAGTACTCGGCAGAAATTCAACACTGCATAATGGGGAATTTTGCACGTACCTTCGTTGGGTCCTTTCAGTACGTTGTCATAACTCCAATCAGCATCTTTCTTGATCGAATCAAGATAGTATTTGTGTGGTATTTCAGGAAATAGTTCCTGTATAGGTCTTCCGGTGAGGACAAATCCACATTTTTTAGTGATAACGAAATGTGCGGCAAGATCGGGATCACACTTCGTTATTTCGAGATCAATTGTCTGGTCGATATATTTTTGTTTCCAACTATCTGAGTAATGAAATTCAAATGGGGTTGGATAGGTAAAGTTCTCAAGTTGATCTGCAGTGACGACACTGAATTCCAATTTTTCAGAAGTATCCGCAACTAAACGGAGAGTAGATTTTGTCAAAAGTTGTTTTTCCGAAAGAGTCAATGATCGCTTTACTACAATCAAAAAATCAATATCACTCGACTGCGGATTAAAACATCCCATGGCAAGCGATCCATGTACATATATACCGACCAGATCTTTGCCAAAAAAATCTGAATAAGAGTGATTAATCTTGTCAAGAATATTTTGTGTATGATCGGGGATGTTCATGATTTAGAGTATGTCGGGATGGCGGGACTCGAACCCACGACCTCACGGTTCCGAACCGTGTGTTCTAGCCATCTGAACTACATCCCGTATGGAGTACTTATTATATCACCCTCTCCCTGCATCAGACTTCAGTTCTGGTGGAAGTTCTGCGGTAGATTTTTGACTGCCTTTCCCGCCAAGGATTGATTTTCTGACTTTTCCATGGGGCGCTTCTTGCGATTGAGCTTGTCGCCGTTCATCTGCAAGGCGCTTCTTTTGTTGCTCTTCGTATGCTTCCTGTTTTTTTTCTTCCTCCTCTTCTTGTTCTTTTTTGAGTTGATACTCCTCTTCCTCACGTTTTACCCGACGGTGATAGTCATATTCTTGTTGCTTTGGGTTGGGGGTGTCGGGTCCAGAAAGTTGTGCGCGTGCCGCATCAAGTTGAGATGCGTCCTGGCCATCGTACTGTTTTTGAAGTTTTTCAAAATCAAGATCTGAAAAATTGTTATTTCCGTTTTCGCGCTCTTTTTTTGTCGGATTTTCGAAGTTTGCGGCAAGTGGATTGAAGGTGCTTGTGATCTCTTTTACTGCCTTTCGGGCCGTATCACGACCAAGCTCCGAAAGTTGTTCAAAGGATTCATGAATAATCGTTTTTTGCTTGTTTTGATTGGTGCTCATGTGTAAAACAGAAACTATATTCCAAGGGTTGCCTTGGCCTTTTCGGACATCAGATCCATAGACCATGGCGGATCAAATGTCAGATCGATTTTGACGTTTTTTGCATCAACTTTCAGAGATGCCATGGCGTGCTGGATATCTGATTCAATTGTTTCAAATAGCGGACATCCGAGACTCGTCAATGTCATCTGAATGATGACTGCATCTTTCTTGATGGAGACATTGTAGACGAGTCCAAGATCCATAATCGACATGTCAAGTTCCGGATCCATGACGTCATACAGTTTATTTTCGACTTGTTTTTTGGTTGGCATAGTAGCTCTTTTTCTACTCACAATTGATTCTTTCAGTATAACATGGGATAATGATGTCTAAATAATACATTACTACTTATAAAATTTTATGGATAATATACGACTTCGATTTGTTCCCCTTGGTGGCGTGGTAGGTGTGACGAAAAATATGTATTTGTATGAACTATACAATGGTGAAGAACTTACGGACATTCTCATCGTCGACTGTGGCATGGGATTTCCTGATGCCAAAGAATTTGGGATTGATCTTATCATCCCCGATATCTCGTATCTTGAAGATAAAGTCGATAAGATTCGTGCAATATTATTCACCCACGGACACGAAGATCACATTGGTGCACTGCCCTTTCATTATGAAAAGCTGGGACGACCACCGATCTACTCAAGCAAGTTGACTAAAATGTTTATCCAAAATAAATTCAAAGAACTGGGATCCCCAATTCATATTCAAGAGATAGAATATCGCAAATGGTATGACTTAGGGAATTTTCAGGCGCGATTTATTCATGTCACTCACTCAATTCCTGATGCGACCCATATTTTGATAAAATCTGTAGTCGGTACGATGTACCACGGACCAGATTTCAAATTTGACCTCACGCCTCCCTACAACAATCCTCCTGATTTCCATGAGATTACCCAAGCAGGAGAGGATAATATTCTGTGTCTTCTTTCCGATGCACTTGGTGCGGAACGACCCGGCATGACTGCATCTGAGTCTACTGTCGGTCAGACTTTCGAAGATGAGATGCGGAGCACAAAAGGTAAATTTATTATGACAACCTTCTCCTCAAATATCTCACGTATCAGACAGTGTGTTGATGCGGCGGTCAAATTCAATCGACAAATCATTTTTCTCGGTCGCTCTATGAAACAAAATACCGAAGCTGCAGCAGAACTTGGCTATTTACCGATCCCAAAAACGTTGCAAGGAAAAGAACATGATATCGGCAAGCTTCCTCCCAACAAAGTATGTGTAATTGCCGCAGGGTCACAAGGACAGTATAGCTCTGCCCTTTCCAAAATGGCACGACAGCAAAATAAATTTATCCGTATCGGGAAAGATGACAAGATTGTCTTTTCTTCTGACCCCATTCCGGGAAATGAACATGAAGTGTACTCGGTGATTGAAGAGCTATCTCTCCAAGGCGCTGACGTTGTGTACCCGGATATTCAAGATCAGCTTCACGCATCAGGCCATGGCAGTCAGGAAGATCTGAAGATGCTCGTGCGATTTACGAAGCCAAAATTTTTACTTCCGATTGGAGGAACACTTCGTCATCAGCGACAGTATGAAAATTTGGTAAATAGCATGGGATATAAGAGTGAGAATATTGCGCTCATTAGTGAGGGAGACACCATGTGGTTTACCAAGACCACCATGAAAAAAGGAAATCCTGTCGAGACGAAAAATGTATATGTCGATGCGTATGGTGTCGGAGATATTGGAAACGCGGTGATTCGTGATCGGCAGACATTGTCTTCTGATGGAATCGTTGTTGCAGTCATTCTGATTAACTCAAACTCAAAAATATCATCGAATCCAAAGTTCTTCTCTCGAGGATTTGTATTTGAACAGAAAGAAGACAACTTATTTGAACAAGCCGGACAAATGATTGAAAAATCATTGAACAAGTCCCAAGGGGTTGTCATGGACCCATCAAATTACAAACGAGAAGCGGGAAACCTTCTTGAAAAGTTTTTCTTTGAAAAGCGTGGACGACGCCCACTCGTACTTGTTGATGTTCTTCAGGTTTGATCTATGTCATCATTACCAAAATCACTGAAGCAGGTATCTTTATTTCTCGAACGTCTTCCTGGAGTGGGTGAAAAATCTGCAAACAGACTGGCGTTTTACTTGCTTCGTATGCCAGAGGAGGACCTCAAGGATTTTGCCGTACAGATTGCGCAACTGAAGGCACGTACCAAGCGGTGCAAAATCTGCATGAACCTGACTGAGGAGGAGATCTGTGGTGTCTGTGAGGATGGTGCGCGCGATGGCACTCGTATCACGGTAGTTGAAGACGTTCTTGATCTGCTGTCTCTTGAAACCGGCGATATTTATGATGGACTCTATCACGTTCTTCATGGTCGCATTGACCCGTTAAACCATATTGGTCCTGAGGATATATTTCTTGAGGAGCTCTTCACGCGGGTAAAGCCGCAAACAAATGGTGATGCAAAGCAAACGGTGGTTACCGAAATCATTCTTGCGACAAATCCGGATATGGAAGGAGAGGCTACAGCAATGTATCTCCGCAATAGACTGCAAGAGCTTAAGGAAGAACATTCACTGACATTTGAAATCACTCGATTGGGGTATGGCATGCCGATGGGGGGAAATCTCGAATATGCTGACTACATGACACTGCGAAAGGCACTGGAAAATCGAAGAGGGTTTTGAAATCAGTAATCAGTATCGTTAGCTTTTATTATTGTTTTCATTTGTCTAATTCCCTCTGCTCGAAATAGAGCATTATAAAAACGTGGATCTGCATTTTCACTTTTTGGATTTCTCCACCCACGAAATAACATCTCTGCAGGAGCAACTTCTCCAAAAGCTTGTAAATATCGAATGAGATAATTATGTGGGCGTTCTCCATATTCCTCTTCAAACTGATCATACATTTGTTTTGCACTCGGAACACCTTGAACATTGGTAATGGAAATGATTTGAGTATCATTTTCAAGGTGAAAATTAAATCCAATTCTTCCGGCATATTTACCCATATAGATTTGAAGTTGATATAATGCCTCAGGACAGCCTGTTACACCTCTTTGGTCAGATCCAAGAGTAATTTTGTTAGTTCGTTCGAGATTTAGTGCCGCACACTGAAGAGCTGGTATAGTTACTCTGCCAAATAATTCAGTTAGGTATGGCCAAGCGCCAAGGTTGACCAATGCACGTGAAAAATGTCTCAATGTCCGTTCATTTTTAGTATATTTCCCGTATTCTTCGCGGGAACTTTGCATTTGCGAAAGATAAGTTGAACGCAAGGAACATTCAAATTGCTTTCCGCTAAAACCAACATTATCAAAAACTCGTTGATATTCTGCAGCAAGGTTCCATCTTAAATCGTCTTGCTTGAGATAGGGATATCCAAATAATTTCTCAGATGTATTTGAAAGACCTTCCCACAATTCAAGTTGTGATCCAAAATGCGTATCAGGAATGCCTTCCTCTGTAAGAATTTGCTGAAGTCGATTTTCTCTTGACATACTGTGCGTAAATAATTATGAAGGTTATTATACTATATTTACTATAGGATTATATCTTGAATTAAGAATATATATAAGTTACCATATTCACGTATGTCTACTACTTTATCAAGATATTATCTTAGAATTATAAGATAATTTGGTAGGAAAAAATTACTAAGAAATAATAAAAAGTTGTGTTTCAAAAAAAACATCACCTTTTCAAGAGTATATGCAAATCAGAAATGATTCGATCTTTAGTTAGTTAATGCCGAAAGTGATAATAATTATTAACTGAATATTTTCAGCGCATTCCCAATCTCTGTACTGATTGACACTTCCTTCATTTTTTCAAATTCAGCTCCCTTTTGAAGTGCGATACTATCCGTTGTGAAGAACGCTTCAATTTTTGAGTTTTGGATTTTATCTGCAGCACCTGGGGCAAAATCTCGATGGACAATTGCCGCAATGACACTCGTTGCTCCTTGATCGAGCGCAAAGTGCGCGGAGTTTATAAGGGTTGATCCTGAGGTTGCAACATCGTCAACAATTATGGCGGTTTTATCTTTTACGTCTCCATATAGTGAAAGGGCAGCACTTTGATGTTTGTTTTCAAGATCTCGTTTTTTTTCAGTGACGGCGAGATTAAAGTCATTATGTCCAAATAATACATTGCCAAACTTTCGTGCGCGTTCAATCCCCCCTTGATCTGGAGAGACAATGGCAATATTATTTGGTACAACTTCAGTATTTTTTTTATCAAGATATTGGTGAATCGCATCACCGAGTACTGAAAATGCAGAAAGATTTTTAAATGGAATATCAAATACTCCTTCAGTTGCTTCATCATGGAGATTGAAGGTATACACTTTGTAAATACCGATAGATTCTAAAAAGCGAATAATCACATTTGCAGAAACGCATTCTCCTGGTCTATGTTGTATATCTTGTCGCGCATAACCAAAGTAGGGAATCATTGCAATGACTTTCCGCGCTTCTTCACGCCTCAGAGCATCTGCCATCAGAAAGAGTTCCATAAGGTTGCTGTTTGAAGGGTTTGATGAAGATTGAATAATGACACAGGTATCATGTTTTACATCCTCCTCTATCCGAACGCGAATTTCTGAGTTATCAAATCGGGTTACTTCGGCATTTGAAAGCTTTATTTTCAATTCTTGAGCAACTTTTTCAGAAAGAACAGGGTTTGACGTGCCGGAAAAGAGTTTGAGCATACGAGGAATGTGTTTCAATTAGTAATACGTGATTATCTTAACCTTGATTCATCTCCATAAGTTTTCGAGCGGCAAGTTCTTGTGTTTTTTTTACTGCATCGTTTATTGCATCGGCAACACGATTTTCCATGATGCCATCAATTTCGACATTGATGATTCGTTGGTCACCTCGAATGGTGATTATGACACCATTGTTTTCAACGGTCACTTCTTCTTTTTGAAGTGCTTGCTGCATTTGTTTTGCTTGCTGCTGAAGTTGTTGTAAATTTCCTAAGCCTTTAAGTGGATTAAACATAATATGATTAATTAATAAATAATGTATTTACTCTAATATTGAGATTCCTGCCTACGCAGGAATGACAGTGTTTTTTTTACTTCTTTCTAGCATTATAGAACTCTACCACCGCAAGCTCAAGGGGAAGTGCTTCGATAGGAGAGATTCGTAAACTTGCATATGCGCCGTGGAAGAGTTTGATGAGGAGAGAAAGCTCTTTCAATGAAAATGACAAATGCTGCTCTGAGGTATTCTCAACACTTTTTGCCACCAGTTGTAGCCTCAATGTATTTAGCGAATCCTCTATTACACGTTTTACATTTCCTCCGGTCTCAGTAAATTCTTCAATCCAAGACATTGATTCTGCAAGAGTTCCCGTCTGCATCACTTCAAGAAGCATACCTTTTGATCGAATTCCCAGATAGCTCTGTGCATCATCAAACGTAAGCTTATCTTGCATGACGAGCTCCTCAAGAAGTTTTGTTGCATCACGAAAAGACTTTTCGCTATAGTTGGAGATCAACGTGAGCATATCTTCTGAGATCTTGAGCTTCTCATGCCCTGCGATACGCTTCAACATGCTGACAATATCCTTCGATTGTGCGGTGCCAAAAGGAAATCGTACACAGCGTGAAATAATGGTTGAGGGAAGTTTCTCCTCGTTTGTTGTTGCGAGAATAAAAATGACTGACTTTGGCGGTTCTTCGAGTGTTTTCAGGAGCGCATTAAACGCATCTGGCGTGATCATGTGTGCTTCGTCGATGATGTAAATTCGATACCGACCAGTCATCGGAGAAAAAGATGCATCCCGAATAAGTTTTCTAATCTCATCGATTCCTCGATTTGAAGCGGCATCTTGCTCAACTACATCAGGTGATCCCCCATTGTCGATCGTGGTGCAGTTTGCACAGGTGTTGCAGGGTTCTGTTGATGTGCCATTTCCCGAGAAAATATTTTTATCACAGTTTACCGCTTTTGCAAAAATACGAGCAGTTGATGTCTTCCCCATTCCTTTTGGTCCCACAAAAAGAAGTGCATGAGGAAGCTCTTTTGAAT